>Ga0065707_10081745_pt1 | contig 52004 bp, 37 predicted proteins | sample SwiRhicommuniRL3_FD_59094 | JGI IMG/M metagenome (GOLD analysis project Ga0065707, IMG submission 59094) | Switchgrass rhizosphere bacterial communities from Rose Lake, Michigan, USA - RL3 v2 (version 2) | ecosystem: Host-associated > Plants > Roots > Rhizosphere > Soil | place: East Lansing...
CTGGCAGTGGCCGAGCGGCGCCTGCAAGGCCGGGGCGGGATCAAGAGTTATCTTCTGGGGCGCTGGTTGATGCACGCTCCTTTGAACAAATTTCTTCTCGGTGGAGAGAGCCCGGCTCTGCAGCGGCTGCTACGAATCGGCCGGTTTACCGACACTGAATGGGTGATGTGGGACGTGGCGCTCGTGCAGGCTTCACTGAGACCCGACACGGCCCAGTCGATGGAGATACCGATTGGAGGCCGTTCGGTCCATGTCTGGACCGAGTTGGACAATAAGGCCATGGAGGAGGATTTCTGGAGGGCGTCCGACGCGTTCGCAAGCGATGAGACGCCGGGCGGTCAGTCGCACAAGCCCTGCAGTAGATGAGGAGATAAGATGTTTACAACAATCCTGAGCCGATTGTCGATTGCCGTGACTTGTCTGTTAGTTCTGCCGGTGAGTGTGGATGCATCGGACGTCGTCCCCCTTAACCGTCTCACGCCCAAAGAGATCGAGGCCGGCTGGGTGCTGCTGTTCGACGGCCAGACCACCAAAGGCTGGCACACGTTCAAGAGTGCCGGCGTCGATCCGCGATGGCGCGTGAAGGATGGCGAGTTGGTGCTGCTGCCCTCGCCAACACGCAAGGTCAGCGGCGCGGACCTGACAACAAATGAAAAGTTCGGGGACTTCGAGCTCAGCCTCGAATGGAAGATGTCGCCGCAAGGCAATAGCGGCATCATCTACCGTGTCAGTGAAGAAGGCTATGAACATCCGTGGGAGAGCGGTCCGGAATACCAGCTTCTCGACAACAAGGGCGGAGACGACCCCCCCATCCACCGGGCGGGGTCCGTTTGGGATTTTTATGCTCCGGTGCGTGACGTTACCAAGCCGGTGGGGGAGTTCAATCACGCCCGTATTGTCTTGCGCCACAATCATGTCGAACACTGGATGAATGGTGTCAAACTGCTGAGTTACGAACTGGGCTCGCGGGACTTCAAGGCGCGGCATGAGAAATCGGCCTTCCGTCAATGGCCTGGATACGGATCGATAGCCCGGGGAACAATCGTTCTGCAAGACGAAGGACGGGACATGGCTTTCAGGAATATCAAGATCCGGCGACTGGACTCCGAAACGAAATCCTCGAAGCCGGAACTCGGTTTCGATATCCAGCCGTTCCGCACACCATACAAATATGGCCAGCTGATCCTCGAGGCATCAGGCGTGCCCGGTGCGTTCGATAGTGACAGTGTCGACACCCCGATACCGTTCTCGGTCGATGACAAGTTCTACATGCTGTACATCGGCTTTGACGGAACTGGATACCAATCGGGGCTGGCGACCTCCGACAACTTGCTCCATTGGCGCAAGCTGGGCGTGGTCATGCCTCGCGATCCCAACGCGCGCTACACGGCAACCAATATCGCGGTGACGTCGGTGCTCCGGCGGTCCAACGATATCGCCTCTCGCGGTGAGCTAAAGAAAGTGAACGGACGCTATCTGGCCGTTTGGCATGCCTATCCCGGCATCGGTTACGAAATAGGTCCCGCGGTCATCGGGCTCGCGTGGAGCGAGGACCTACACCATTGGCAAGTCGGGGACCCGATCCTTTTTCCGCAGGACGGGGCGTCCTGGGAACGGGGTGGCTTGTACAAGGGGCACATTATGGAAGTCGATGGCATCTACTATCTGTTTTACAGCGCGAAGAATGCGACGGACTGGCCGTGGTTCGAACAGACGGGAGTAGCTACTTCGAAGGATCTCAAAACCTGGGCCCGATACGCTGGCAATCCCATTATCGCAAACGGAACAAAGGGGGCTTTGGACGAGATATTCTCAAGCGATCCTTTCGTGCTTCGCCATCGCGATAAATGGATCCTCTATTATTATTCCCTTTCAGCCGACTGGAAGGCGCGCGACCTCCTCGCGATCGGATCCGATCCGTACCATTTCGAAAAGGTGCCCGAAATCATGATCGATGTCGGAGCCCCCGGTTCGGTCGACGAGATCTTCGCACACAAGCCGTACATTATCTCGTGGAAGGGTAACCTCTATCACTTCTACAACGCCGTTAGCCGCCGCGATAAAACCATGCCCTATTCAGGCAACAATGAACGGCGGGGGATCTCCGTTGCCCGATCACGCCCTTGGTAACAAGACATGAGACTAGAGCGTTGGCATCTCTGGTGAATCGTTTGCTCGATGCGAGTTCACTCGAATCGCAGCTGCTTCGGTTCTTATTCGGGTCGAGGCGATGCGATAGCCAGGTAAGCGGTTCACCGGGCACGGGGTTGACACATGGACGCATTGTGGCCATAGCTTGCCCATCCATCCCGAGCATCGACGGGTCTCGTACCTGGAAGCGATCAGAGAAGTCTCTTGGATGGCCACTGCCAGCTCCGGTTGCTAGTAAACGGCGAGTGCAACAAAGTCTGTACGGATAGCGGGGACACATATGACCTTTGATTCAATGCGCCGGCGAGATTTTTTGAAAGCTAGCGGTTTGCTGGCGGTTGCCAGCCCTTCCTTGAGCGCAGCTCTCGAATCTCCGCTTGCTCTAGCCAAGGAGGCCTTCGAGCAGGCAAAGATCGTCTGGAATATGAATTCGCTCGACGCCACCGGGACTCATCCGCTGTCTTTGGCGGTCAAAGGCGCGAAAACAATACAGTGGGCGCAGAAACTAAATGGAGCCGAGTACGAAGAATCCATCAAGCGGGGCGGGGATGGACGGGTAGTCGCTTTCGATAATCCCCCAATGAGCAACATGTTCGACAATTCCCATCAGGGATGGCTATCGATAGATGTGGAACAAGCACAAACGTTACGTCCTGTCGGCTCTGCAGCCAGTCTTTATGTTCGAGCGTTCTTCGAGAAGCCCGATGGTTGGGGGACGCTGTTTTTCTCGGACTGGCTCGGTTTGGCAGTTCATGAAAGCGGGCTGGCAATTGCTTTCTTAGGTCAAAAAACGACCGAAGGCGTCATCTTCCGAGAAATTCCTTTAGCTGTGATCCAAAGAGGCGTCTGGCTCGATCTGATTATCCGTATCGGCAATCGACGGCTGGAGTTCTTCTGTAACGGCGCGCTTAAAAGGTCGATTTCGCTCACTAAAGAGTTGGGAGTTCCGTTTCAAGGTCCTCTATTAGTCGGAGGCTTCGGCTCTCCCCCGGGCGCGCCTTATTTGCTGAAAACAAAGATCGATACGATAGCGTTGTGGGATCAAGCGATTGCAGAAAGCAGAGTCGCATTCCTTTCCGGTATCGATGGCCTGAAGCCACAGGTAGAGGAAGCTCCGGCCAGTCAGGCGATCGCCGCATACAACCGGTTTTACGATGCTTCAGAAAGCAAAGATCTAGATCTTTGCCGTCGACTGGGCATATCGATGCGGGAATTTATGAAGCGGGACCCGACACGCCCTATTTATCATTTAACAGCTCCGATAGGTTTTATTTACGATCCTACCGGCGCCTTTCAATTTCAAGGAAAGTATCACATATTTTCATATCACAATGTCTATACGCGGCTTAAATTTTGCAGTCACGATCACTACGTCAGCGACGATTTGGTTCATTGGCATATGTGGCCTATGGGGCCACTCGCCGATAGTAAGGATGATGTTTACGGAATTTATTTAGCCAATTTCATTATCGACAAAGAAGGTCTGCCGAATATGATCTATGGCGGCAATGCGGCCGATGGCGAGCATGGCATCAGAGCGCGAAGCCGCGATGGAATGATTTCCTTTACCGACAAGAAAGTTGTCATTCCAGAGTATCACGATGGGCATGCATGGAAGGAAGGCGACACGTGGTATGCGATCACCATGCGTTGGAAAAAGGTGGTCAATGATCCTGAAATCGTGATCTATTCGTCGACGGATTTGGATCAATGGACAGAGCGTGGCGTGCTGTTTAGCCGGCCTAAACAGGAAAATGCTGAGCATTGGGCCGACAAGATGGGTTATATGGAGTTCCCTTATCTTTTTTCAGCGGGAAAGAAAGACGTACTGATGGCGGGCTATTCCTCTACAGGCACTCGATACTGGGTGGGGCACTTCGATCGACAAGCGTTCAAGTTTATTCCTGACGATCCGGAGGGTTTACGCATCGACTACGCGAATCCCTTTCATTGTTTCAATCCATCAACCGTAGATGCAAAAGGGCCCGGCGGTACACAACGCCGAATTATCATGGCGATGGAGCCTCGTCCTAGGGGTGCCGCGAGTGGCCTTCCCTGGAGCGGTGTTCACGCTATGCCTCGGCTACTGACGGTGGAAGACGATCACCTGCGACAAGACCCATTGCCCGAAATGGCAATGCTGCGCGGTGCGCATCAGTCCTTCCAGAATATAGATGTAGCGCCTGATCGATCCGGATATGTGAAGGCCAAAGGAGATGCGCTCGAAATCGTTGCCGAATTCGAAAACCGTGGCGCCAGCTTGTTTGGACTGAAAGTGCGCCTGTCCAAAGATGGCAAGACTTTCGTACGTGTCTTTTTCGATACGAAGACCAATGAATATGGCGTCGACGGCAATCTCTTTGCTCGTTCCCTTCATGATGAACCGTGGCTAAATCCGAAACGCGGCGTCGGGCCTTCTTACCTACAAATCGGAAAGCCCGTGGTGATGCGTATTTTCCTTGATAAAATCCTGATCGAGGCCTTTGTCAACGGTCAGACCTGCACCACGAGCTTGGAAGATGTCAATCCTCTCAACGATGGAATGGATCTTTTTAGTGAAGGCGGAATGGTCGTTTGCCGTAAGCTCGATATCTGGGAAATGAAGAGTTCTTTCTAAAGAGGCGCGACGATGAATACCCAGACACCGACATTCATGCCGTTGATTGCGGCGAGTCTAATCGCGATTATGCCGCACTTTGCTTGGGGTGGAGCGAAAGCCGGTCCAAAGCACTATGATGTGGCCGCATTCGTCTGGCCTTCCTATCATCCTGACGACCGGGCGAAGTTGTTCTGGCCCGAAGGTATCGGTGAGTGGCAGACGGTCATCAGCAACAAGCCAAAATTCGCGGGCCACGAGCAACCCCGTCATCCCTTATGGGGATACATCAACGAGGCCGACCCGTACGTCGCTGAGATGGAGATCGCTGCGGCCGCCGACCACGGAGTCAATGTATTCATCTTCGACTGGTACTGGTACGACGGCCTCCCTTATCTCGAGGGCCACCTGAATGACGGATACCTCAAGGCAAGAAACAACGACCGCGTCAAGTTTTACCTGATGTGGGCGAACCACGACGTCGGTTTGTCCTGGGACAAGCGCAACGCCGACGACGCATTCACTGGCAAGAACAAGTCAGTCATCTGGAAGGGGGGAATCGGTAGACCAGAGTTCGAGAAGGTCGCCCACCGCTGGATCGAGAACTACTTCTCCCATCCATCCTATTACCGCATCGACGGCCGTCCGGTCCTCATGGTCTTCGATTTGCAAACCTTCATCGACGGCCTCGGTGGACTCGATTCGGCGAAAGATGCGCTGAGTTGGTTCCGCGCAGAAGTCAAAAAGGCCGGTTTCCCCGGACTCGATTTTCAGCTAGCCATGCGCAATGAAGACATGGGATCCGGTAAGCCCACCCAGCATGAGCTTGTCGACCAACTCGGCTTTGATTCGCTTACCCACTACCAATTTGTCTTCTTCGACACGAAGACCGCGCAGCCATACTCGGCCGTCCTGCAGGATGTCGAGCGCGGCTGGAAGGCAATCTCGAAGTCCTATACGGCAAAATACTATCCGCAAGTGTCCGTCGGCTGGGATGCCAGTCCGCGGGCTGAACGTTTTACAGGCGACATCATCACCAATAACCCACCGGAAGAGTTTGAAAAAGCATTACGGCGCGCGAAGACGTATGTCGACGCCCATCCCAGCCAAGCCCCCCTCATCACCATCAACAGCTGGAACGAATGGACCGAAACCAGCTATCTACAGCCGGACGATCTACATGGCTACGCTTATCTCGAGGCCGTGAAGCGAGTCTTCGTCGATGGAAAGTAACATGATGAACAGACGACTGTTCATGCTCTGCTCTCTTGCGCTCGCGGCACGGCCAGGACGCACGGCGTGTACCCATGAGAGCCTATGTACATGGCCCAGAGGTCGCTCGCCCAAAGAAATCGGCGCGCGTGGCGCTAGCATGGCCAGGCGACGGTGCTCTGGAGTGCTGCGGCGTTCTTACGTGAGCATGCCGGAAAACCCGTTATTTGAATGAACAATGGCTCCCGCTACACCACGAAGGGCTACTGATGAACTCTAATCATCCATTCCTCACGCGGAGATGTTTTGCGGCATGGGCAGGCGCGATCGCTGCAGCTCGGCTTGGCCCCGCGCTTGCAAACGGCTTCGCAGAGATTGAGCCCCAACCTTATTTTGCCGCTGTAAAGCGAGCGCTCGAAGCGCTCGCAAACCTCGGCTCGCCGGTATCGGTGGCCGACGCAAAAGAAATTGCCGCGCTGGCGCGTCAGAATGACCGTCCTGCTGTTGAGGCAGCGGAGAGGATTCTCGATCGATACACCCTTGCAAACCTGTCTATTACCGACGAATTGCTGCAAGTTGCGACCGGCGGAGCTCAGCGACAGCTACTTGAGCAGGGCTGGAGAATGTTCTTGGTGCGGCTCGCCAACCCTGCTGCACGAACCGATTACGTAAGCCTTAACACTCGCACGGGCTGGGGCGGAACACCAGGGCAAATGATTCCTACCCCCTCTCCGGCAGATTCAGTTTGGCGCAGCGCGCGACCTTAATGGACACGCTGAAGGATGCTGAGAGCGCGCTTCGATACGATGTGGAAGTCTCCGGCTTTCCTTCCAGTCATGCGGGGCATTTGATTCTATTGCGGCTGAAGGAGCAGGACTACCCTGGCACGAAGCTCATTGAAGATTGGCCTTCCTGGAATCTTCCGATTCTGAAATGGGCCAGGCAGCAAGGGGCTGTGGTCGGTTACGCGCATTGTGGTGGAGGCATGGTTGTGGACTCCACGGAGCTGCCAAACTACGAAATTCCGCCCATGGACGGCGTGGGCACTCAGGAAGCGATTGTGGATGTCACGCATGACATGGTGGATTTTCTGGCCGGCTGCGACACGCAGCCTGTGGCTGAGATAAACGCGTGGTATCACATGCTCAATTGTGGATACCGGCTGCGGCTCATCGGCGAGACGGACTATCCCTGCCTCACTGGCGAGCGGCCCGGCGTCGGGCGCACGTACGTTCAGCTCGAACAACGCCCTGTGGATGATGGCGGCTATGAAGCGTGGATTCGCGCCATGCAACAGGGTCGGATCTACTGTGGAGACGGGCGTAGTCATATTCTGGAGTTCAAGGTGAACGGCCGACGTCGTGGGGATGATGTTGTGCTTCGCAGGGCCGGTGCCGTCACTATCGAGGCGCTGGTCGCGGCGCGATTGGAGCCGAGCCACTCGCCGACCTTGAGGCCCGCAAAGGGCGACTTTCGCGATAGCTGGCATCTGGAGAATGCGCGGATCGGCACATCTCGCGAAGTACCCGTGGAACTCATCGTGAATGGCATCGCGGTCGAAAAGCTGAACCTGCACGCCGACGGCAAGCCGCAACCGCTCAAGTTCAAAACGTCGATAGCTCGCAGCTCTTGGGTGGCGCTGCGCATACTGCCTTCCTCGCATACGTACCCCGTATTCGTTGGGGTCGGTGGTAAGCCGGTTCGGGCCTCAAAGCGCAGCGCGCAGTGGTGCCGAAGCTGTGTAGATAAGATTTGGGAGGTCAAGTCGCCTTTCATGCGAGAAAGTGAACAGCCTGCCGCGGCTGAAGCGTTCGATCATGCACGCAAAGTCTACGAAACTATCGCTGACGAATGCGAGATCGAGTGATGCGCAAAGTGCTCTATACGCTGGCGCCACTCTTGGGGATCGCGCAGGCTCAGGCGGCTGTTTTATGGAGCGCTTCGGCGTTTCTGCGCTGAACGTGGCAAATAGAGAGTTCTCAAAAAAGTAGCAGGTGTAACGTGCAACGTCGGCTAGTGCTGAAGATGCTCGCGGCAACCTCATTGAGCGAGTTCGCCATTTCCGCCTCGGCCAGTGCGCGAGATCGGATCCTCGAGCTGGATTGCACCGACCTGCTCGCGCGGATTCGGGACGGGAGCCTGCGTGCAGAGAAGGTGTGCGCTAAGTTCCTGCAGCAGTACGAGCGCCAACGATCACTCAACGTGGTCACGTGGATCGACCCGTCGAACGTTCTTTCACGTGCCCGCAGCGTTGATCAAGCTCGCGCCAGAGGTGCTCGGTTACCAGTGTTGGCGGGGCTACCGATTCTGGTCAAGGACTGTATCGATACGGTCGGCTTCCCAACCTCGGCAGGAACACCGGCCCTTAGGCGGCACTTCCCACGACGCAACGCTCCCGTGGTCGAACGACTGGTACAGCAAGGCGCGATAGTCATGGGTAAGGCGAACATGCACGAGTTGGCCTCCGGAGTAGGCGTTACGTCCAGCAATCCGGCCTTCGGTTTCGTGCGCAACCCTTACAATCCGGACTTGATTCCTGGCGGGTCTAGCGGTGGGTCTGCCGCAGCCATTGCCGCGCGCGTCGTTCCCGCGGCGCTGGGTACGGATACAGGTGGTTCGGTGCGAATCCCATCGGCATTCTGCGGAACTGTTGGCTTGCGACCTTCAGGTCAACCAAAGATGCTGTATTCACAGCGCGGTTTCCTCCCTTTTGCGGGCAATCTAGACACCATTGGACCCATGGGGCGTTGCGTGGCCGATGTAGCCCTGTTGCACGCCACGATTGTCGGTCAGCAGCCCGTTCGTCCTCGACATCTCGAAAAGCTGAGAATTGGTGTTCCACGGCAGCCTTACTGGGATGATCTGGATTCAGAGGTCGAACGGGTCGCGGAGGATGCACTAACACGTCTTCGTGATCGAGGCGCAGTGCTTGTTGATATTGATCTGCGCAAAATCAAAGATGCGGCCCTGCAGATCTTCGGCACGCTGTGCTCTACGATGCCCGAGGACCTCCAGAATTTTCTGCGCACTGAGGCGCCCTCGGTTTCTCTAGATGATCTGACAAAGCAGATTGCCAGTCGCGACGTTCGCGCTTTGCTAGAGTACATGCAACGGCAGGGTAGTTCAGAAAAGCTTGCCGACGCCCGCGGTGCTCGTCGTGCCGCGATTGGCGCAGCGTACAACGCGATCTTCCGGGAGCATGGCATTCAGGCCGTGGTATTTCCGACGGTGGTGCTGCCGCCGCCGCCGATTCGAACTGCAGGTGACGACCTCGATGAGATGATCGAACTCAATGGGCGAAAGGTTGCGATGCACGAGCTCGCGCGCAACACCGTGATCGCACCCGCGTTGGGAGCGCCGGCCCTGAGTCTATCGGCCGGTCTCACCCGCAGCGGTTTACCCGTCGGTCTGGAATTCGACGGCTTGCCTGGGAACGACAGTGCGCTTTTGGGGTTGGGCATGGCGGCCGAAGCGGCAATCGGTCGTGCACCGGCTCCTCGCATACTTGTTCAGCCGTCAATGGCAAATTCGTAAGGCACGGTTATCGCAGCTGTGCCCAGTTCCTAATCCTCTCATGCACAGACGCGACGTTCTGTTGAGTTTATCTGCACTACCGCTATCAGCGGCTGTGGCTTGCAGCCGGCTGAGGTCTTCGCCCGCGGACTTCAACTCGTGGCCCATAGGCCGCTCTCCACTCGAGATTGGTGGGTGCGTGGCAAGGCGCTTCGCACGGACGCCGATGCCGGTGCAGATCATGTACGACGGCAGCCCCATCGTCCGCAAGCACATCGGATACTGGGAAGATGCGGTCTGGTATGGTGCACTAACTTTTGCCGGGGTCGCTCGAGACTCAATGCTCCTGGATGAGCTTCGGGCGCGGTTCGAGCCTCTATTCGGGCCGAAGGCGGATCTGATCCCACGAGACACCACGCTTCACGATCCGGCCTTTGCAATCGTTCCCTTGGAGCTCTATCTACAAACACGCGATACGCGTTACCTCTCAATTGGAAAGCGGATCGCGGACAGCCAGTGGGCGGCCCCCACGACAGAATCGCTAGCATCACTGGACGCGAATACGCGCCAAATGATCGAGGAGGCGGTCAGGAAAGGCCTCATGCCGCAGCCGCGCGATTGGATGGCGGATGAAGCCTATCTCATGATCGTTCCACAGGTTCAAGCGTTCAGAGCAACGGACGATGCTGCGTACATCGACCGTGCCGCGCGGGAAATGGTCGCGTATATGGATGTACTGCAACAGCCCAATGGCCTCTTCCACCATGCCAAAGCCGCGCCGCTCTTCTGGGGCCGCGCCAATGGCTGGGCGGCCGCGGGACTGGCGGAACTGCTGCGTACGCTGCCGGACAAACATCCCGATCGAGCGCGAATCATGACGGGCTACCGCAAGATGATGGCGGCATTGCTGAAGTATCAGCGCGGGAGCGGCCTATGGGCACAATTGATCGACCATCCCGAGGCCTGGACTGAAACCTCCTGCAGTGGAATGGTGACGTTCGCTTTGGCGACGGGAGTGAAATACGGTTGGCTCGAGACGAGGACGTATGGTCCGGCTGTGCGCAACGGGTGGCTCGCATTGACGCAGCATATCAATGAGGACGGCGACCTTAGCGACGTCGGTGAAGGCACCTGGATCTCGCGAGACCCTCAGTACTATTTGAATCGTGATCGGTACGTCGGCGATCCTCATGGCCAGGCGGCGGTGCTCTGGAGTGCTGCGGCGTTCTTACGCTGAACGTGGTGCAAATAGAGAGTTCTCAAAAAAGTAGCAGGTGTAACGTGAAACGTCGGCTAGTACTGAAGATGCTCGCGGCGGTTCAAGCGCTGGATCAGCCCCTTCGATCCCATCCACCGCACCAGCTCTCGACGCGCTGGAGCGGTCAGTATTTTTTTCGTAGCGCTTCACGCGTCACCTCGTTCTCCAGCATCGCCTCGGCCAGCAACTTCTTCAGCCGCGCGTTCTCTGCTTCCAGCACCTTCAAACGTTTTGCCACTGCAAAAGGGCGGTGTCCGGGTTTGCTTGCAGACACAAAAACGTTTCGTTCCAGCTTCCACCGCTCGGTAGCGGAGTGGAGAAAACGCCGTACCTTTGTGTGAGCCATCGCAGAACGGTTGAGTCCGGCTTAGTCCGCAGGCGCACCACCAATAGGTCTTGCCGCTTTCAACATCTACGTCGATTGGGGCCTTCGAGGCCGCCTTCAATTCATTCATGGAGTATTGGCTCAGGCATCGCCTTGCGGCGGAGGCGCCACGCGCGAAACATTTTCCGCCACTCACGAAATGGCAGCGTCGCGGCCGCCCAAAAGCCCGCCACTTCCTTTTCGTCATGCACGCCTGTCAAAGGATATTCGTCGGGCTTGGGATGATGATAGGTTCCGAAAAGAATGTCCCAAATCGGAAAGAAGGGCGCATAGTTCCGGTCGTGGTGCTCCTGAACCCGGCTGTGATGAATGCGATGCAGCTGCGGATTGCCTAGCAGAAAGGTGACCGGGCCTAGATGCAGACGGATATTTGCGTGCACGAACGCAGCCCAGGTAGCCCCAAGAGAGGAACCGGTAGCCCCTTGGAGCGGATCCAATTTGAACAGGACCGCCATCGGTATGGTGACGGCCGAGCCGAGCAACAGGCTGTCCAGCCAGTGCTGACGCAAAGAGGTGGAGGCGCAGAATTGCTCATCCATGTGATGGAGCTTATGTTCCTGCCAGAGGAAGGGACTTTCGTGCTGCAGGCGATGGAGCCAGTAATAAAAAAAATCCCAAATGAGCTGGGACAATAGGAATGCAATAATGAGTGCTCCGACGCCGTGACCTGTGCTGAACCTCAAGTCAATCCACCCAAGTCCCAACAGCCCACCCAGTGCCACCACAAAGGTCCCCACCATGGCCGCCAGCACCGAGCCTGCCAAGGCGCCAAGGAGTCCGATGTTTAGAATGAGAATGTACCCTTTCAAGGGCTTGCGCTGCCCTGCCGCTGGAAGCACGAATTCGAGTAGGGTGAGCAGCGCCATCATCCCCAAATTGATGGGTAGTCCATACATAAGACCTGTCTTAAGGCCCTCGACAGTCTTCTGAGAGAAGGCGCTTGCACCCACCATAGCGGCGATGAATCCGCCTACCACTAGTCCGATCAGGGCGATTCCATACGCCACCCGCCAATACTTGACACTAATCATGATTTTCACACTGCATAACTGAAAATTCGCCATTCAAGCAGAATGTTTTGGTTTTCCAGCCTGCAACAAATCCGGACTCGGTCCCAGAAGCCATTTGATTCGCTCTGCACTTGTTCTTACCATGCTGTAAGTTACAACCTCAAGCCGACTTTAGGTCAAGAGGAATCATGCCGTGGCACAAAAGCCCATTCCTAGTCCGCAAGCCACGGAGCTGAGTGTCGGCGAAGTGGCCGCTCGCAGTGGCGTCGCTGTCTCCGCGATCCACTACTACGAGTCCAGGGGTCTGATCAAAGGCTGGCGCAGTTCAGGCAACCAGCGCCGTTATCCACGCGGAGTCCTGCGACGGGTAGCAGTGATCAAGGTTGCCCAGCGCTTAGGCATACCTCTGGCTGCGATCCATGATGCCTTCCGAGCCCTACCCAAAGAACGTACCCCTACCGCCGAGGATTGGGCCAGGATGTCTACCCGATGGCGGACCGAGCTGGACGATCGGATCATGAAGTTGACCCGCCTGCGCGATGAACTCAGTGGTTGTATCGGCTGTGGCTGCCTATCGTTGGATTCCTGCCCCTTGTACAACCCTGGCGACAAGCTCTCTAAGCAGGGGCCTGGGCCTAGGCTGCTCGACCCGAACTGCAATTGATTCCACGCCGTCGTGTACGTGCAGCATTCCGCCGAGGAGACCAGCAGCAAAAGTCGCTATTAGCGCTTCTTTTGTTGCTGTTTCTCCTTGCCTAAGCGCCCATTGAAAAGATAATCTTTAGAATCGCTCGTTTTTGAGGCGCGCTTCTGATAGGTCGGTGGCTTTGGGTCAAGCCAATCCACGACCCTATCCTTGATCGCATAGGCGAAAAAGTGGTTGCCCTTCGGACTGTAATGCCCATCACCACCCACGAAGTAGCGCTGCGTGTAATCGCTGTAACTGAGATTGGATTTACGGAAGTCTGCCAAGTGCACTTCGTTCATATCGAAGTAGTCGACTTTGTTTTTAATCAGGTAAGCCACCACCTCCTGGTCATAGCGGGGCGCATTGTCGATCATTTGGCGAAGAGCACGAAATGGATCATTTAGGACGATGAGCAACCTTTTTCCATTCTGTTCTGCAGAGGCCCTTGCTTTGTCCAAGATAAATAGGGTCGCGCGCTGCGCGTAACGATCTAGGAGGCCGCGCGCCTGAGCATGCAGATCCGTTGCGTTCCAATCGAAGGGATAGTCGAGGCGGGCGGCGAGCTGACTGATTTTCTCCTTATCCAGAGCGCGGATCTCTCCTTCGCCAGCTTTGTCACCGGCATATCCGCCGTAGAGGACCAGCTGTAGGGCTAGATCATCCTTGAAATGATCAACGATCCATCTGCCGTCGGTCAGGTGAGAAAGGAACTCTTGCGTCGGGAAGATGTTTTTCTTCTCCGTCAATTGCCCGGTTTTCAGGTCCATCTCCACTGTCGCTTTGCTGATGCCGATATCAAACCAAGTGCGCATGAGGGTTCGATATGAATCATCGCCCCAAATGTAGAGGATCAGATATTGAGCGCAGTGGTCGGTTTTTTCCTCCCGGAGCATGCGCAGATAAGCTTGATAGACTCCATGACCTCCTGAGCCGAAATTGCGTATCGGTTCGCGCAGATGGCCGGCTAAATATTCCTGCCAGGTTTCGCCGTCGTTGACTTGATCGCCGTGAGTGAAGCTGTCCCCGTAAGTGTTGATTCGAGGGGTCTTATCGATGTAGATGAACGCGGTGCGCGCCCCGTTCGGCTGGATTGTCGCAACAATGGCGGCGCCATCGATGCCTGAGGGGAGACGAAACCCTCCGGGCACTAGTGGAATGCCCTCGCCCGGCACCTCGTAGTCACGCTCGACGTAGCCCAGTTCAGAATCGAATTTCCAACGGGTTCGCTCTCGCTGCCATCGATCTAGAGTGTCTTTGGAGACCGCTTTTGAGCGGAGATACTGTTGGAATGACGGAGGCGTTTTTCCGTTCGAACTTTGGTTGCTCCCTTCAGCGCCGAAGACTGTTGGTATCCAAACTATCATGCTAGCGGCCATGAGCATGCGAAGGAATACAGGTATGCGCAGCAGATTTCTTTGCATTACAGGTCCTCTCAACTGGCGCCCGCAAGGCAGCACACCACAAAATGCACTCGGTCGTGACACGAGGAGGAACGATCACTGTCAACTTTCTTCAGTCCGCAGCGGAGGGCCGGAATGCGGGAGCGACGCGTTTGACGCCGCCGCGTGGGCCTTTAACCGATTTGAAGCTGGACATCTTGGCGTCCCAGCCGGTTTTGATCGGATACGGATAGAGCGGCATTTCCAATTCGGTCCTCCCATCCACCACGCGCTGGCTCTGGAGCATTTGCGGCGCGGCGCCCTTCTCACGCCAGTTCCTCACCGCCTCGGTCAAATCGGGAAGCTGGTTGATGCCCGGTCCGCTGCCGTGACCCATTCCGGGAACGATGTAGTAACGGAAGAATGTCTGGGTTTTTCTGAGACCGCCGAAACGATCGATGACTCTCTCGTAGTAATCCAGCGTCGCGTGGTAAGGCACGACCGCGTCGGATGAGCCGGAGGTCATGATGATTTTCCCGCCGCGTTTCTTGAACGCGCTCAAGTCCGGATTCTCCGCATTGAGATACGGCGCGAGGGCCGCGGTGTAGGCATCGATGTCAGCGCCAAAATCGATGCTCTCCAGTTTTTTGTCCGCGCCGAAAACCCATTTGAAGAGATAGAGGTGATAGGCCCCACCGGTACTGAAGGCACTGCCTAACGGAATGCCGTCGAAAATGCGTTCGCCGGTGACGGCATGTTTGGGGCCATCGAAAAGTTTGCGCAGCGCATTTGCGTGCTCGGGAGTGAGCGTCGGGTCCTTGCGCATCGCCAGCGCGATGACGGCCTCGATGTCCTTGGCGTCGCCGCGCGGGTCGGAGACGAATTTTCCCGAGATGGGCGGCGTTTCCCTAGCGGCCATGTACTCGTTGGCCGCGGCGATGATGTTGCTCTCCTGGTCCTGAGTGAAAGGACGCTGCTGCACGATCTGATAATTCCACAGGAAATACGCATGAAGCGGCGTGCGGCAATGCGCGGGGAGGCGGGCAACGATGCCGTCATAGTCTTCCGGATAACGCTGCGCCTCCTGGAGCGCTTGCTGTCCTCCGGTGGAGATGCCGTTGAAGTACGAATAGTCGGGCTTTTTGCCGTAATACGCGGTGACGACTTGTTTAGCGGCGAGCGTCATGAGATGCGTGGCGCGAAATCCGAAATCCTTCCAGACTTCCCGATTGCCGATGCCGGAATCAGGATTCGGCGCGGTTCCCATATCCGTCGTCGCCACCGCATAACCGTCGGCGAGTGGCTGGGCCAGGTCTACGGGATTGATGCGTCCCGCGGCTCCGCCGTTGCCCAGGCCGAGAAAACGGGCATTCCACCGGTCCGCGTCCGGCAGCCAGATTTCGACTTGAATGTTAGAACCTTTGGCCGGATTGAGCACCAGCTTCACGATGGTACGCGGCGGCAGGTTGTTTGGAGCGCGGCTGTCGCTCGTCGCCAGCGCCGGTGATTCACCGTGCTGGATTTGCGTGACGGTTCCGGCGTCGATCCGCAATGCTTGCAGCGCCGCCATGCGATCGGCGCCGGACGGCGAAGGTGAGACGGCGTGCGGAGTCTGGCTGTAGAGAGGAGCGCCGCTGAGGAAAATGAGCGTAAAGAACGGAAGGATTTTTTTGTTCATGGATGGTGTGCCGAAAATGGGCTTGCGAGAGGTGCGTAATCCAGTGATAAGGCAGATCGTCGGGTCCGCGCCGGCCAGGGTACGATCAAAGGATCGCGTACGCGCATTCACTGAGCGATCCATCCCCCGTCCACAGAAAGTGCCGCACCCGTCAGCGTCGAAGCACTTTCCGAACACAGGAATACCGTGAGATCGGCGATCTGCTCGGGGGTCGTGAAAGATGCTACCGCCTGTTTTTCGCCCAGCAGCTGGACTTCCTCCTCCTGCAAGGAGCGACCGGACTGCCTCGCACGCTCCTGAACCTGCCGCTCGAGCAAGGGCGTGCGAACCCATCCCGGGCAAATCGCGTTCGCCGTAATTCCAAAGCGGGCATTTTCCAGAGCGGTAACCTTGGTCAAACCAATGAGACCATGCTTGGTTGTCACATAAGCCGCCTTGCCAACGCTCGCCACCAGCCCATGGACGGATGAAATATTGACTATCCTTCCCCATCCCCGACTCTTCATCAGGGGAAGCACGGCTTTGGCCGTATGAAATGCCGCCGAAAGGTTGACTGCGAGCATCCGGTCCCATTGATCTTCTGGAAACACGTCAAGGTTGGCCACGTGCTGAATGCCGGCGTTGTTGACCAGAATGTTGACGCCACCGAATCGTTCCATGGCGTTTGCAACAAGGGCACGGATCTGCGCAGGTTGCGCCACATCTGCAGGAAAATAGGCCACTTGCACATCGTGTTGCCTGGCGAGGTCCACGACCAGGGAGTTGATTTCGGCGGGATCGCCGAAACCCGTGATCACCGTGTTACATCCGGCCGCGGCGAGGCCTTTGGCAATGGCGAGGCCGATGCCGCTCGTCGAGCCGGTGACCAACGCTGTTTTTCCATGTAAAGTCAAATGCACCCCTATTCCAACACACGTTTGCCAGTGCCGAATGCGAGCCACACGAGCGCACCGAACACGCTCACTGCCGCCGCGAGCATGAATGCAGAAGCGTAAGTGCCGCTGGTATCGACGAGCCAGCCGGTAACGGCCACTCCAACCATGCCGGGAATGGTGCCGGCGGTATTGGTTATGCCCATGAGCACTCCGGCATAGCGTGGTGCGATGTCCAGGTGGTTCGGCATGAAGCCGGACCAGGTGAGCGCGAGCGCACCGAGCGCACCGCACATGAGCACCAGCGCACTCGTCGGGTCGGTGGCATCTTTAGCCAGGAACAAAAATGCCGCCGATCCCATAAGTCCGGCCACCTGCATGATCTTGCGTACAGCCGTCAAACTCACACCGCGGCGGATGAGCGCATCGGCAATCCACGCGGCAACGTTTATCATGACGAGCATGGTCAGCCACGGAGCCGCGGAGAAAAGACCTGCGGAGGTGATGCTGAGGTGTAACGCATTGCGGAAGTAGCTGGGGAGCCACGCCAGCAATAAATAAAGAGTCCAATTGCTGCAAAAATGGTTCACGATCAGCGCCCAGACGGCGGGTTTGTCGAGCAGGCGTTTCCAGGGAATAGCTGTCGCGTGCGACTGCGTTGGATTGACCGGGTCTTCATCGGTCAGTGCGAACCAGAGCACGGCCCAAACTACCCCGAGCCCACCGAATATATAAAACACGGCGGGCCAGTCGTAACGGGAAACGATCCAGCCCGCGGCGCTCAACCCAAACAGCGTGCCCAGCGGAATGCCGCTCATGAGTAGGGAAACCGACCGCGTGCGCTCGGCCTGAGGGACCGCGCGGCTGAAGAGACTATAGGCCGACGGAAACATCGCAGCTTCGCCGAGACCCATGGCGATGCGTATCGCAATCAGCGCAGGCAAAGACCATAACGCTGCGGCCGGCGTGAGTACGGTGCAAAGCGACCACCACCACACGGCCGAGCCGAGCACTCGTCGGCCACCGAAGCGGTTGGCCAGATATCCACTCGGGATTTGAAAAATTAGATACCCGAGGAAGAACGATGACAGGACAAGTCCTTTTACCGTTTCAGACCACCGAAGGCTTTCCTGCATCGCAAGCACAGCCACGGAAATATTGACGCGGTCGATGTAACAGACAAAAACCGCTGCGAAGCACATCGTCACTAGTGTGTGCCGGCGCTGCCATTTCTGCTGCACCAATCGGATCAATGCCCAATTTCCAACGCTTTGCATCGTTTCAATCCAGACGCCGGATCTTAATATTTCTGAAACCGATCAGCCTGCCCTCGTCCTGCAAAACAATCGAGCCGCGGGCCTAGTGTTGCTATTCGGTACGCCAGCGCTAACCAGAAAAGCCAACAGACAAGTTACGGCCATTGCAAAGCGACTTAAAATTGTTGTGGACATCTTAATGAGTCTCCACCTGACAGAAGTACAAGAGACGGTAGTGCCTGCATCTCACTCGAGAACTCAAACGATTCCCGCCTTAGCCTCGATGAACGGCGCGCAGCTGAACGATTCGCCGTCCAGCTCATGGTACGGAACGAATGTCGCCGCAAACCCCAGCGGTCGCGTCCGCCTAGATTCCCGATGTTTTTATCGATGCTAAACGCGATCGTCACATCCACGGGATCGGGTCCGAGAGGAATAAGAGGCAGTGTCCGGTTGTCTTGGGCCTCGGGGTATGCGCCAAGGCATTCATGCACCAGGCCTCGCTGCTTGTTATTGATGTCTTCCAAAACGACAGAAGGTTGAATGTCCGAATTCTGGCAGACAAACAAGACGGTGTTTGCAAGCTCCTCAGGGCCATTCACGAGTGCGCGCACGATTTACAGCGCGCGCCGCAGCAGTGTCACCGGCCCTATAAGGCCTGAAGGCCTGAGCGGCGCATCCGGCGCGTAAGTGGGGGTGACCGTGAAAGCCACCGGCGTGGCGCCAGGCTGCTTGTCGCCGATCAACCGATTGACCCAGAGATTCGCCACGCGGATCTCGAGGGTGTTGGTCCCGGCTTTGAGCGCGCCGGTCGCATCGAGCTTGAACGGCGCATGCCAGGCGGCGCCGATGAGTTTGCCATTGAGCGTGACTTCGGCGAGCTCATGCGCCTGTCCGAGATCAAGCAGGATTCTTCCCGCCCCCCCGAGATCAGCCTGCCGTAGATTGAAGGTCTTGCGATACGTCCCGACGCCGGAAAAATACCGGATGCCGGGCTGTGGGCTTTGCGACCAGTCACTCAGCTCGGTGGTCAAGGTCTCCCCGGGTGCGCCGCGGCCCGGCTCGAAGCTCAACTGCCAATCCCCTCCGATCGTGATGATGAGCGATTCATGCCGGGCGGCAACCTGTTCACCGGCCTTGTCGCTGCGATCGCGAAACACGACGAACAGCGATTCATTGGCGCTCAGATCGAGCGGCACGACGGTGCGCCCCTGCTCGATGCGCCACGACACGGACTCGCGCCGGCCGCTGTCGGCATGCCACAGCTCAGGTCTCTTGCCCGTCACCCGAAAGCGCGCCTCGATGTGTTGCGGACTCGGCTTGCGGTTGGTCAGGAAATAAATCTCCCCGTCCGAAAGCTTGCGGTGCAGGAACATCACGTGGCCGTCGGGTTTGTCATAGCTGAAATCCGGCGCGACGCTCAAACGCGCCAAGGCCGCGTTCGGATTGGCCGCCTCGATGACCTTGCCGCCGTCCCAGAGCTCACCGATCAGGCGCTGGTACTCCGCTTCATGCCCTTCGTCGGCCAGGCTCGGCGAGCCCACCGGCCGGCGGCCCGCGATGGTAACGCCCTGGTCCGACAGCTGCTGGAGTCTGCGCAGCACCTTCAGCGTCATGCGCGTGCTGCTGCCGCCGAGGTACAACAGTCGATAGGTCGCTCCGCTGGGCGAGGCCAGATGCCCGTCCGCTGCGCTCAGTCGATTGAGCAGCATGTTGGCGTTTACGAAGTCAAAGCCATACCCCTCGGGTAAATCCGTGGGCATATTCTCCGACAGCTCGGCCAACGGCCCCTCCTCGCCATAGAACCAGGCCACATCGGCCGCAAAGCGGCCCTGTTGCAGGAGATAGGCGCTGCGCGACAGATAAGCGATCCAAGGCCCGGCGAGCTCGGCCCAGGTCTCGTGGCGGGTAAAGTGCTGACCGTACGGTCCCAGGGTGAGGCCCGGCTTTCTCTCCACCGGCTGATGCACCGAGGTATGGATCACCGGGCGGTTCACACCCAACGCAAAGGCCAGATCGATGATCGGTCTCAAGGTCGCGGGCGAGAACGCCCAGGGCTCGGAGCCGGCGGTCAGCGACTCCGCCGCGACCAGATTCTGTCCGAAGATGTGCGAGACCGAGGCCGCCCCCCGCATATCGATGATCTGGTTGACAATCCCGTCCTGCTTTCGGGCATCGTAGCTGGTCCAGATGGCGGCCATAGGAATATCCCCATGCTGGCGCATATCCAGATCGTCCCCCAGCGCGGCTGAGGGATAGCCCTCCAGCGATTCGTTGTAATACGTGAGACCGCGCTCGTGCGCGCTCTCGGCCACCTGCGCGTAGTGCGCCTCGCTCATCAGCTCCGCCAGTGTCTGGCGGAAATCCCACAGGAAACGGTCCGAGCGCGCCGCATCGCCGACGATCACCCCGGTCAGCACCGGCAACCAGCGCGTCGGGTCATAGCCGCGCCGCCTCTGGAACGCCCCGATCAGCGCCGGCGTCCAGTTCTGCCCCTCGGATTCGATGCTATCGGTCAGAAATGCGCGGATACCGTGCCGGCCCATCAGATCGGGTCCCACCGTCTGCTCGAATTTTCCAAGATAGGTGTCGAGGTAAGACTTGACCGCCTGTTTGTCGAGCTTGTCCACTTCCAGGCCCGTCGCCTCGGGGCTCGCCGGATAATTGGTCTTGCCCGTCAGCGAATATCCCAGGCGCAGGACCGTCCACTCGCCCGGCGGCGGCGTCCAGTTGAGCGCGGCGTCGGCGGCCATCTTGCCGGTCAGGTCGATAATGTCCTTGGGATCGACCGCCTCATCCGAACTGCTCGCGCCGCTATCGAGCGCAAAATAGTCATTGGGGATGCTGAAACCGGCTTTCTCCTCGAAGCGATTCACGCGCGCCCCGGCATGGAATTGCAGCTCGCTCAACTCGACCGCGGTGACGGGTTTGGCGACGTCGCGCGGATCGAGGACCGCACCCGGGGCATTTGCACCCAGATCGATCCCCAGCTTGGCCGGCACGGGAACAATCGTGAGCCGCAGGAAGCGCGCCGTGACGGCGGGGAAAGACACCGTTGTATGGCGCAGGGAATTACCGTCCGGCAACTCCCCCACCCGGTGGAAAGTCTTACCGTCATCGCTAATCTCCAGCACCCACTGGAAAGCGATGAAATAGTTGGGCCGCGCCAGACTCGCCGCGCGCAGACGCTGCGGCTTGCCGTAGTCATACTGCACCCAGGCTGGTTCATTCGCGGAAACCGCAAGAGTCACTGCCTTCGTGATATCGCTGTCCGTCAGCTTCGCGCCATCGGCGGACGAACCGCTGGTCGTCACCTTCACCGGCTTGGGATCGCTCCGCAACGCCGGCGGCGTGCGATAGGCCAGCACTGCCACGTCCCGGTAGAAACGCGGCCCCTCCACTTCCTCTTGGGATACGGATATGACGTCAATCATCGACATATCCTGAAAGGGCCCAGCTACGGAAGGCGGCGCGGCGAGCTTGATTTGTTTGACTGGATCCCGGCTGGCGCTGGGATGACCGGTCACGCGGGTCGTGCTCCACACGAGCTTCTTCATCCCATCCGCAGGCGTAACCCACGGCCCGCCGGTCTCGCTCCAACCCGGCGAGGAAGCGATGGCGAACTCGAGGCCCAATTTGTCCGACAGCTCGGCGGCATAGCGAAAGGCATCCTGCCACGGGGGCGTCATGTAGATGAGGCGTTTGTCTACTACCTGCGGGGTATCCCAAGCGCCGTCGAAATTCTGCAGGCCGCCGATGCCGACCCGCTTCATCCATTGCAGATCCCTCTCGATGCCCTCCTTCGTGATGTTACCGTTCATCCAGTGCCACCAAACCCGCGGCTTCGCCGAATCGGGCGGGTTAAGGAAGCCTTGCTTCAATTCGTCGCTTGAACTTTGTAGTGCCTCACTTGCGTCTTGATCCTTGGACAAAGCGAGAGATGCTAGCAGGATTGCGGCGGCACAGGCTATGGCTACTTGGGCGGCGCGAACTGATTGCATGGTTGCCCCTGATAAACGGACGTTCCTCGAATGACTTCACCCCGCCTGTCTCCCAACACAGAGAGAGGTTGATAAGGACATTTTTATTATCTTGTTACATGCGCGTTGCTCCGTCAAACAATACGTGACCACGAACCACCTGGTATTTAGCGCCAAGTATCTTCGATGATCATTTCAGAGGCTGAGGCCTGGTACTACCGGTCGGTCCGCGACGAATCGGCCGGCACTCTCCGGCTTGGGCGTCCCAAACTAAAGGCACGGTTACCAAGGCCTCTCCCCATTCTCACGGATTCACGGATTCGCCGACTCGGCGACGCGCTTTAGGAGATCGTCATATTCCGCCTCAGCTTGATCAACGCGTTGCCTTAGGGCACTTCTCTGAGCATTCCAATGCTCGACAAACTCGCCGCCCATTCCTACTTCCCAAGTGAAGTCTCCCTCAGGTTGAGCAAAAATCTCCTCCATCTTCCCTTTCATTTTCGCAACGATTCCCCGAACGGCTGACCGCTTCCAGAAATTATCTCCGTTCACAATCAAGTAGATCGGCGCGCTTAGCGCCACTACGCTCCCATTTCTCTTTCCACGTGCGCGTAGTACAAACCAAGATCCATGCGTGGCGGGCGCATCGTACAGAAATTCGATGTGCTCAAGACCCGCCTCAGACTTGACCACTTTTACGACGTCCCCTTGTTCAATTAACTCTAGGGAAGCGAGGCTGTCGATGTCCGGGTTCAAGGAGGCTTTGGCCTGGATCATCAACTGCTCACCAGCTCTAAGGTGGAGCTCCGATCCCATGCCATGACCATTGACATGCAACGTCAGCATGGGTCCACTTGTTACGAATGTGTGGCCGCTCTTTAGGCCGTCAAACCAAGCCTGCGGCGTGAAGCCCTGAGGAATATGGACATAGTTGCGGTAGGTACCGGGAACGGCGTCGATGGGATAGTCCGTTCCTGCAGTAGGTGCGATCTTGTAGCCCAAGTTTAAAAAGTCGAACCACACGCCTGCGCCGGTCTCGGCGAACGTGAGTATCTGTGCGAAATCCACGATCCCGAATGGCACGTCGACCGCCAGCCCTCTGGCCGCGTTATGCATTCGGTTCAACCAGCCGTCATCTACATGCGCATAGCCAGCGAGCCCGCCCTGAGCGTGCGCTTGGTCGAATATCTTGCTGTAAAGAAGGTAGCTGTCCGGATCCCTTAACGTGGACTTGATATTCAGCATCGCGGTATGACCGAGCCGCGAAGTTCGCGGGTCTTCCTGCCCGGGCGCAAGAACAAACGATCGGCCGTGATCGTGAACAACCACATGCTTCCAGTCATAGTGGTCATAGTAGGTTTGAGCGCTATTACCAAACTGAAGAATATTCGCGACTTTAACATCTTCGGCACGTGTAAAAATCTGAAGATCATGGTCGTCGCGGCTACTGTTTCTAGCATAGTGAATGTGATCCTCTCCCGAGAACCAACCGCTGGTCTCCATGTCCTTCCAGCGAGTAAGCTTTAAGAGGATATCGGTCGCTCGATTTTCTCCGACCATGAACTTCTGCCTTATCAAGCGATATTCGGGACCCTTAGCAACGACAAGTTCGTACTCCCCCACGGGTAATCGGGCGTGATATTGGCCTTCTGTGTAGAACGCTGTTCGGTTGTCAACCGGCCAGGCCGGCAGCTTCCCGCCAATGGAAATGACTCTGCTGGCACCCGTCAATCCGTTCTTCAACAGCAGCGCTTCACCGCTAGGTAGCGGCATCCGACCGGACTGATCATAGATTCCCATCCGCACTGGGGTCGGTCGGCCATCTCTGTCAACCACTTTAATGCTCGCGGCGCCATAGGCATTTACTTTTGTCGTTAAGTAGCTGCGTCGTACCTTTATGCCGCAGATGGTGAACTGATGCGACTGTAGCTGCGCGGCACCTGGATCCGGTATCGCCGACAGCGAAAAATCTGCGCCCTCTAACATTCCTAGGTTCGCAAATCGGGCCCGCTTCAATGGCACTGTTTGCGTAAACCATCTGCTGTCACCGCCTGCGGGCAACTGAATGGTCTGCGACGTGTTCTCCCAACCACGGCTATTGGATTTGACCCCATCGTACGCCAGCCTTAGGTCAGTCTTAGCAGGATTCAAATAGAACTCAAAATCAATCCAGACTCTTTCATCAATGTCAAAGGCGTAGTCGTCCTTGATCTTGAAATACAACATGCCCCCAGAAATGCAACTTCGTCCATCAACCGTGATCTTCGCTCCGGACTGCGCCACGCCAATTACGTCTTCAATCTGCGCATCGTGCCAATCTAAGGGTGGCCCCCAAGGGCTTGTGCTATGGGCATGGGCGGCCCAGCAATATGCGGTTGACAGAAGGACGCATGCAACCTTACTGATCATGTCTTTCAAGTAATTCACTCACTAAGTTCTCCTGCCCCGGGAAGCCGCGACGACCCATCGAAATCAGATTGTAGCCGAAGGTAGTTTTAGATTGACGTTGACAGCCTAAAGGCGTTGGGTGTCTGCAATACAGACTGGGCACGACGATGCCCTCTTCAAACAGCACAGCCGCGCATTGACTTGCCGCATTGCGCCAGCGCGAAGCGACTGGAGGACAAGTCCAGAGGGCTTGGACTGCGAGAATGCTATCGGCGTTTAATGTGAAGAGCCGTAGAAAAGGCAACGCCTTGCTTGAGGAGCTGCCGGTTTCAGAGATCGGCTCTCACCTCCCTGCGGAGAAATGCGATATCCCGTTGCGCTACTGTCCAGTCGTCGTATCCTGGCGGCCGTTTGCCATGCGAGGGATTCAGGCAGATAACGGGCACCGCTCCGCTGGCAACGACAGCACGTGCGATATCCACCACGGGCCACGACGCATCTTCCAGCGCGCTGGCCCAGGCGAGCGTTTTTCCGTTCTCGCTGCGCCCGCCCTTGAAGTGCACGTATGCAATCAGTGGTCGTAAGCGACGGTAAACGTCCAGCGTTGGAAAGACTCCGGCTTCCCAGAAGTTCTGCACATCCCAGGTCAGAAACACGCGGCCTGGACGCCGCAGCTGCTCGAAGAATTCCAGAACGCCATCGACTCGATTGAAAAGATCGCTCTCATTTTCGATGAGGCAGCGGTAGCCGGCTACATTAATACGATCGACCATCTGCGCATACGCGTCGAACACCCACGGATGATTCCGTCGTAGAAAGGCCATCACGGATTCGCCTTCCGGAAACGGCCGCAGTGTCGCGGACAGCAACCTGATACACCGCGGCTTCACGATCTGGGCCACATCTAGAACATGCTCGAGAGTTGCATTGTGACGCTTGCGAAAAGCGGCTTCGCCCTCCGCTATATTTGAAGCACACAATGCGGTGGATAGAGAGAATACGCCGAGCCGGTTTTCGGCGGCGATCGTCGCGACGCGGCGCGCATTTTCGAGCGAGATGTCGTTGATTGTCTGCCCCCATATCGCATCCTTGAGATCGAGCCACTGCAGACCGAGCGCCACGTGGCGCCGCACGGCAAGTTCGAAATCCGGCCCGGCCGTACTGTTGAGCATCGTCAATTTCCCGCCCCGCTCGCTCTGCGCAGCGGCGCCACTCTGGCCAAATGAACCCAAGCCGACAGTCACGCCGGCAGCACCAGCCATAAAAAGATCACGGCGTGAGATGACGCTCGGTTTCATGTCGGGTACTGAAGGCGGTTTATCTTGCGCTCGTGCCTGTTGGAGAATGTGCCGTCCGCACTGATCGCGGGACCCAGAGAGTATCGATGGGGGCCGGCGCCTGGATTGTAAGACATGGGTTGCCAGCTATGAACTTGCATTGGTCAGCCTCGGCAGCGTGACATCGCCAATCGACACCGGCTTGGATATGAGATATTGCGCCAGTGCGTGAAGCTGTGCGGCGCTCAAACCAAATGCCTGGTTTTGCATGGCGCCGTACTGCAAGGTAAAGACGATCTTTTTCAGGGATAGGGTGGCCAAATGAGCCCGCGTTGGAATACCCGCCTGACCTGAGTCGTGGCACATTGCGCAGCGTTGTTCATACAGGCGTACGCCTTCTTCCCGCTCCGTATCCGCTGCAGGTTCTTTGGCGTCTGTCGTATCTTTCGCTGCGTCCGGCGCAGCCGGCGTGACCGCAGGAGATGGTTCAGGGGCCTGTTGACTGACGGGAGGCGCGTTCAGGGCAAACGCTTCGATTCGATCCGTCCCCACGAACACCGTGCCGCGCACTATAGTCGGTTCATTGTATTTACCACTCGTGGCAAGCTGACCCGGCGCGCTCTTCCATAACAATTTCAAATCCAGCGCATCGAAGGCATACAGAATGGGTTGCGGTATTGTTTCCCCATAGAGCGGAGCGGTCCTTGGCGCATTTGCGTCCAATATCCAAACAATTGGGTCCCTGCTGCCATCGCTCGTCACCACCGGTGAGCCCGGATTCTGAAAAGTTTGAGTCTGCTCCAGCTGATCTACCCTTAGATAAGCCGGTGTTGCGGGAGAGGTGACGATTTCCAATCTCGCTAATCCCGGCGGTACGCTCACAGTCAGATTAGCGCCGCTTTTGGCACTCCCGGTCACGAAAAGAAAATAGCGGCCTGCGTCGCTGCGAAAGTACGCTGCCGTCGTGCGGCTCTTCGCCTGGTCTTCGATATTGCGATCGTCGGTGTATGGCCCGAATACGTGCAGCGGGCCCCTGCGCTGAAACTGAGGCTGCAACTGCGGCGCCAACAAAGATCCATCGCTGGCCGAATCCGTACTACAAGGCTGTCTCTTCAGGAGGCTGCCGGGGAGGTGCGCGCGATCCAGCAGATAAACATTACCTTGCTTGCCGCCGAGCGTCAGCAGATGAGGCGTGCGGCTGGCGCCTGGATCCAGATCGATCAGCGTTGCACCGCTGCTGCCCAGGTCCGTATCGGCGACCGCGGCCTGACAATAGTTGAACGGCGTATAAGTCCCCAGGAGCTCCAAGCCGGCGCGCGGCTTATCCCGCAATTTCAGCACGGATTGCCCCCAATGATACGCACTTTCCGGAAACACTGCTTCGAGCCCGAGGTGGTTCGCGACCACTGCGGAGTTGGCCCCCGTCGCCACATAGATATTCCCCTGCCGATCGATTGCGGGTCCGCCCGAGGCCCAGATCCCTCCCTGTCTCTCCTCCGTGACGGCGACCGCCGAGAATGTCGTGACGATCCGGGCATTGCGGGTGTCGATCGATACGAGCCAACCGTTGGCAAACTCCCCCAGCCCCGCAAAAGTAACGTAGAGGCGCGTTCCGTCCAAGGAAAGGTTGAGCGCACCGCGCTGAAAGTGCCTGAGCTTGTCGCCGAACTGCGCGCTGCCATTGCGATTCAGCGCCGAGACTGTTTTACCATCGACTCGCACCGGCCATCCGGCCGCCTCCCGGCCACTGCGAATATCTAGAGCGTGAGCGCGCCACTGCATATCCTCGTCGCAACTCGTCACATAGAGCCGCTGCGCTCGCGGATCGATGATGGGTGTGCTGAGATTGCCAAACGCGCCCTTGAAACAAGGCTTTCTCGTGAGCTGCGCGGACCACAGAATGGCGCCGGCCGGGGTTTTGTCTACAGCGAAGGCGTTCACGGCATAGGCATAGCCGGTCGTGCTGACTGCATAGACCACCGAAAAGGTGTGCCCGCTGAACTCGCCCGCTGAAATCCTCACTTTGTCCATATAAAGCGGCGTCGCGAATAGCCTTGGCGGCAAGCCTCCGAAAGAATCGAAGCGCGCGGATCGCCATATGCGCCCAAAGGTCCCGTTCGAGACGCTCTTCGGCGTTAATAGCGTTTCATGTGAATTCCAACCCGTACGCTGCGGATTATTGTGATAAGTGAGCTTGTTGTGTTCAGCCAAGCTTTCATGGTGCAGCGCAAAGGTGGAACAGAGCGCGGCCAATACGATGATGATACGGCTCATGCCCCGGCGCCTGGCGATGGATTGATGCCTACGCAGAAAGAACAGCCTATTCCCATACAATTAGCCGGCTGGCTGACGAAAAACTTACCGACATGATCGCCTCCGTCGCGCCGATGCTCCTGCCGCCATGGTGAACGCCTGCAGGTATATTGGCGGTGTCGCCTTCCTTCAGCTCAATAGCGCGATCGCCGACTGTCAACAGCACGCAGCCTTTCAGCACATGCACAATCTCATCGCCATTGGGATGCGAATGCTCGGGAATGCCCGTTCCCGGTTTAAACGTCGCCTCTCCGACAGTCATCGTTTTGGAGTTTCCGATGTCTGCCGATGCATGCCAGCGGAGGCGGCCCCAAGGATAATCGACGATCCTATCGTGGCGTGCACGCGTAATGGTGACTGGGCCAATCATGCTCGGCGCCGAGTCTTCCCCACCTGCTGGCATCGCCGCACACCCTACGGCGACGATCAGCACCGGCAGGAACATGGCGCGCCAGCGGCGGGTCGAGCAGGGTAATGCGATTTTATGAAGAAAGTCGCTCATTACTTTTCGTTCACATCGGTTGGCGAATACTTGTAGGCCTGCATATGACTGCGTATAAGGCGCGTATAAACATCATCACGCTACCGTTCAACATTGTTGAATTTAATTCTCCTTAGTTTATGAGTCAAGCAGTAATAAGCGAACGCATTCGAACCCTGAGGCGCATGCAGCGCCGGACCATCCAGGAAATCGCAGACGGCGCCAGTATTACCAAGAGCCTTCTCTCGAAGATAGAAAATGGCAAATCGGCGCCGCCCGTAGCTACCTTATCTCGGATCGCAAAGTCGCTGGGCGTCAGCGTGTCGTCCCTACTGGAGAAGGGCAAGGCGAGTGGAACGGTTTTCATTCCAGCGGCTGCCACGCGTGACAAGACAAAGACCGCGAAGGGTTACGAGTTTTTCAGCTTCGCGAACGGCCGGCCGGACAAACTGATGCAGATATACGTTTTCGACGCACGTAAAGGCAAGATTGCGCAGCAGCCCCTCTTCCACACCGGTGAAGAATTCGTCTATGTCCTCAAGGGTCGCGCCCGCTATACCGTGGGTAGTGTGCAGTACACTTTGAATCCCGGTGACGCGTTGTACTTTGACTCAGAGCAGAACCACGATTTCGAGCCGCTTACGGAGGAGGTCAAATTTCTTGCCGTCTTCTGCAGCCGTCCATAACGCTACTTTTTGAGTTGACCGTATGGATGCCAGTAACGCGGCCCTCATCGACTGCTTTGACGCGGGCTCGAATTTCTTGATTCCACGCCGTCTAGCGCGACTCGATGGTACCCGCCGCCAACAATTAATCAGGCTTATGCCCTCTCAGGGCCTGCAGCTGAAATTGGCAGCGTCATCAATTGAGCCGCGTCCACGGTATCGCGCCCGCGTCGGATAAGGGCAGAGGGGGCGAGTCCGCGTAACCTCACCACTGTCGCCGCGGTTCTCGCTCATCAACGCGCCCGGCGCTTGTCCAAGTTCAACCCACTTAATCAGGGCCCCCAAAAGGCCAATCGGCTGTGGTCCGTCACCTCCCGCGCAATGGCCCACGCCTGGGGCGAGATAAAGGCGCAACGACGCATTGGTCCGACGGCTGCCTAATTCCTGCCTAACCTCATTCACATATCGGACCGAACCTGCCACCGGAAGAGGATCGGCAAGTCCATGCCAGATGATCGTTCTCCCGCCAGCCCCAACAAATGCTGCGATATCAGGCGTGGCGATATCGAACACCGCGCCATATCGCTCCCTCGATTGCGCAAATAAACGCGTGAACTCACCGACGCCCAAATGCTCCGGAGTCCAGGTGGCGGTCTCGGACAAGAAATACCTGACGTAATTGGTGGCGATCGCATCGATCACCGAATTCGAGTCTTCCATTGTGCCGTACCAGAGACGGGCGCCATCTAATCCTCGAGGGCCATCCCAGACTCGTTGGATTACTTCGGCATCTTGCGCCGAAATCGCACCGCAGGCCGTGACTGTTCCTATCAACACACTGGGATCAAATGAGCATTTGGCGGGATCGGTAATCAGACCATCTCGGATACCATCGTGGGGGTCGCAGGCGCTGATCGCCGCAAGACGCGCTGCTGTGAACTTACATTGCGCAACCTGCCCAAGTTCATTCATGAGCGCCTGCCGCCACAAAAGCGCCGGCACTTCGCTGAGGTTGAGTCCTGGGGCCCCCGCCAATACGCCGTCATAGTCGTTCGGATAGCGCTGAACTTCCGTCAGCCCTTGTCGGCCGCCATTGGAGCAACCACTGAAATAGGAATGCTGCGGCGTGACGCCATAAAATTGGGTCGTCACCGCTTTGCCGAAGACGGTCATATCGTGGATCCCGAGATAGGCGAAGTTCTGAACGGCGCGCCAATCGATACGGCCGTCTCCGGTTCTCACAAATGTGGCGTCACGCATTGTATTTTGCGCATCCTCGATGCTTCCCAGCGTCGCGAACGCGTGCCCCGCGTCAGTGGCGGCGACAGCGAAGCCGTATGGGACCGCAGATTCAACGTAGATGGGGTGGCCGCCCATGAATCCGCCGCCTCCCAATCCCAAAAATCGCCCGTTCCAGTTTTCCAGCGGCAAGCCTATCCATACATGGATTACGTTCGGCGCGGGAGACCGCCTAACTTCGATGGTTACACGGCACCAATCAGGCTCGGCGCCTTCCCCGTCCATGATGACTGCTTCTCGCACGACTGCGTTCTCGCTCAAACTCGTAGTGGCCAGACTTTCACAAGAACGCACGCCTCGCGCTTGTCGCAGCGCACGCAAGGGAGCGCCACCTAACTCGGCGGAGAATGCGTGACGGATGCCTTTGGCGGCTGCGACATAACGAGTGTTCGTCACCGCGCTGCCGCTGCTATCGGAATTGCTCGTTTGAGCGAGCACCGGGCCAGCCACACTCAATGCGCCCACTACAAGGCACGACACAAAAAACGGCGCCTTTTTTTGCGCCGCCCCTTTTCTCTGCTCGCTGATCGAATGCTTATTTCTCATCATCGCCTCTTTGTCCGTCGTTTGGCGCGAGCGCCAAGTATCTTCGATGATCATTTCAGAGGCCTTCTGGCCTATCATGATGTAGCCAAACCTTTTCGCCTCGCGGCCGGCGTTGATGGAGCTATTCATTCGACATTCCAGTGAGGGGTTGCGCCGCCGTTGCGCTGAAACGCGATCGATTGATTTGTTCGATGCGCTCCAGGTCCTCGCGAACCGTGCGGCCCACGCGCCAAAAATTAAAGCTCGACCAGAACGCCGTCAAAGACACGAGTAACATGGCAAAGCGCAACGACTCGCCCCCCAACGCCGGCGTCAGGCAATCGCTGATTATGCCAACGAGCTGAGGTCCCACCCCCATCCCGATGAGATGCGCCAGCATCGACACGATCGCGAGCGTCGTCGCGCGCACGTCGTCAGCGACGAGCCGTTGAAGCAAGGAATATGTCGGCGCGAAGAAAAAGTTCAACACGACAATGAAGGGAATATGAATCAAGAGCGCATAGTCCCTTTGCGGCGCAAAGAGAAACATCATGAGAAGCGGCATGAGAGCCGCGACCATCACGGCGGTCACGCGCATTTGTCCAGCTTCGTCGCCGGCGAACCAGCGGCTGGCCACTACGCCCCCCACCAATATCCCAATGATGCCGCCGATACCCTGGATCAGCCCTAGCGAGACGCCGACTTCACTCGTTTGCATGCCGTGGCTGCGAATGAGAAACGAGGCGTACCAGGGGCCCATTCCAAAACCCAAAACGTAGAAGAGGATGAGCGCAAGGATCAAATGCCGAGACGACCTTTGACGCCACAGTCGCGCGAAGACATCTCGTATGGGAGGAAAGCTCGGTTTTCCTGCGTCGACAACAACGGCTTTGCGACGAGGCTCAATCAGCGTCGCCTTGACCAAGACAGCGAGGAGTAGACCAGGAACTCCCATGATAAAAAACGTAGCTCGCCACCCGAAATGTTCGTTCAGCCAACCTCCGATAAGAAAAGCAATGAGCGTCGCGAGCGGACTGCCCAGCCAATACACGGACATTGCGCGCGTGCGCTCTTGCGGTTCCGGAAAATAGTCTCCGACGAGAGAATAAGTGGGGGGTTTGCATCCGGCCTCCCCAACGGCGGCCGCTATTCTCGCGCAAACGAGTTGGGCATAGTTGCCGACAAACAAGCAGGCCATCACAGTGAGGCCCCACAGACCGATGGCGGATGCAGCAAGATTTGCCCTATCGCTTCGATCCGCCCAACGCGCGAGTGGAATACCCGCCACCGCGTAAAACAATGCAAACGCGATCCCGGTAACAAAGCCAAGCTGGGTGTCGCTAAGCCTCAAATCATGCTTTATCGGATCAAGCAAAATTCCCATCAGATTGCGGTCGATGAGATTGAGCATGAACACGGCGCTCATCAGAACGAGCGCATATGCCTTATACGCTCTGCTCAAGCTCTTCCTCTCCGTGGCGCCCGGCCACGCCGATCCGCAATAGCGCACCCTAACTTGCCGCGATTCAGTCCTTCGGTCGTTGGCACGACGGAGACATGCCCCTGATCGGTCACGATGGCCTTCGATCAGGCGGGTAACGGCCGTAGCGCTCGCTAACGCAAGTAACTGACGGCGTGGAAGCAAAAGCCCGTCGGTACTCCATCCTCAATCCCGCTTCTCGACTTGCGGATAAGGGAAGAGGGAGCGAGTGCGTACCGGATTTCCGCTCTTATCAGACGACTCGGCCAAGATGCGGTCGGGGGCCTTGCCGCCCTCCACCCACTCAACTATCGCATCCATCATCCTGGTTGGGCTCGGCCCTGCGCCCAAAAATCCATGATCCACGCCTGGCACGAGGAACAACCGCGCAAACTCCGCGGTGCGTTCCGGACCGCCCATCTTTTCTTGAACTCGTTCGTAGTAGTCGATACTGCCTTGCGCCGGAATTACCTCGTCAGCAAGTCCGTGATACACGATGAGCTTGCCGCCATGGTCGCGAAACGGGCTGAGGTCCGGATCATCTGTGCCGATCACCGCTCGGTATTGCTCAATCGATTGATTGAAGAGCAATTCGAACTCGCCAGGTAGGAGTGTTGTCCAGTCCCAACTGGGATCGTTCACCAAAAAATACTGAAACCATTCGAGCGGGTAGCGGAACGGCTTTCCTTTCAAGGGTGCGCCTTCAGTGTTGGCGACGGTGGAAAGATCTGCGCCGCGCGCCAGCCCATACCAAAGGAATTTCCCATCTTGCGATCGCGGACCTTCCCAGATGCGGCGGACGACCTGCGCATCGGCTTCGCTAAAGGCGCCCTCTCCAACCTTGCTGCCCACGAGCGCTTTGGGGTCGTATGTGCACTGGTTTGGGTCATCAATTACGCCATCGAGGACGCCGTCTGTGCCGTCGCAAGCGCCTACCGCAGCCGCGGTCGCAGCGTTAAGCATGGTTTTCTGCACAAAATGTTGGGATTGCAGCATCACATTTTGCGCCCAAAAGTCGGAGGGTACGAGGCGATGCAAGTTAATAGCAGGGCACGCCGAAAGGATGCCATCGTAATCGTCTGGGAATCGTTGAGCTTCCATCAGAGCCTGCCGCCCGCCGGTCGAACCGCCGACGAAATAGGAGTACTTCGGGGGTTTCCCATAGAACGCCTCGGCGACCGCCTTTCCCACCGTAGTCATGTCGTGAATGCCGAGATAGGCGAAGTTCCGGATCTCCTGCCAGTTCAGCTGCCCGCTCTTGTTAAGTGCAAAGTTCGGACTGTCCCCCTCATGACCAGTATCAGTTGCACCGGCTGCGTAACCCTTCGAGATCGGACTCTTGAGACTCTCCGGGTTTCCGCCCAAAAATCCGCCGCCCCCTGTGCCTCGAAATCTGCCGTTCCAGGTTTTCAGTGGCAAGCCGATGAACACTTTGACCCGATCGCTCGCGGGCGGATGTGTCACATTCGCCGTAACGCGACAGGAATGGTCTGTTGCATCGACGGTCGCACTTTCAATCGTGGTATTGGGAATCTCTAACTCGCGCAGACTGTCGCACGAGCGAACGGGCGTCGCATCGGAAAACAATGCGCTCGGAACCGCCTCCCGCGCCTGTTCCCGTGCCTCGACTCGTGTTCCTTGCAAGTACTTACTCGCTCCCGCATGCCGTAACCATTCCTGCCATGCTTTGAGGTCGGAGGGTGTTTGCCGACGGAGGAGCTCCTCGAACTCCTTAACCTCGACTCGTGACGCTCCGGCTTGCCGCAAGTCCTTCTTCCATCCAGAAAGCTCGGCCGATGTGACGCCGGAGAGCGGCGCCTCTGCTGCGACTCCGAAATCACAGAAGATTGCCGTATCGACAATTAGCGTCACTAGCGCTAACCCCAGCATGTACCTACTCATATTCACGTGCCCCTCTAACGAATTCTGGAAGTTTCCCGGCTCAGCCCTGCGATCGCCATCACTTCGGCTTACTTTTGCTCGCCTACTATCAGCAAGGCGCCGCCACGCAGCGACCGTGCACTAGACCACCGAACCACTGCGTGGGGTCTGTGGGTGACGAGGGAAATGTCGCCGCCCCAGTGCGAACATGACGATGCCGAGCAGGCTGGTCGCCATGCACACCATGCCCAAAGCGCTACCGATTGGAGAGACTGCTTGGGCTCGGCTCGCAAGCTGGCTGACCATCACCGGTGATAGGCCTGTGAATAAGACCGCGATGCCGTTTTGGACCCCAAAGCTCACGCCAAGCAGTTCGCTCGGAATGGCGACGGTCGTCAATGTTAAGGTGACCGTACTGAGCATATTGGCGATCGTCGAAAAGACCACGAGGAGTAGGCAAGCTAGTAGTACAGTCGGCATCACGCCAAAAAATCCCGCCGGGATTTGCAGAAACGTGAGGAGTATCATCAACGACATCGTCCGTTGAGGGCCACCCGAACGCCCTGCTAGGTCGGTGAATATCCCTCCCAGAACGGGCCCGAGGATACCGCCTGCAAGCAGAATTCCCCCCATTAGGGCCCCAATCTCAGCCGGAGGTAACTCAAAGCTGCGCGTATAAATTGGAGTGGCCCAAATGAGGGCGGCGCTATAGCCCATTCCGGTGATGGTAGTTCCGAAGGCGAGCGGCACCAGCATAGCTTTGTATCGCCAAAGCTGGGTTGCAACCGAGCGGAAGGAGTTGGTTTTTTTTGATTCGGATCGACTTGCCGGCTCCGGTAGCCAGAGGCAAAGCCCCAGGATCGGCAGCAGCGGCGCGGCCAGCCATCCGAGGGCATACCTCCAAGCTTCGGTTTCGGAGCCGAAGTGCGCCAACAACTTGCCGCCAAGCGCGAACGCTCCTGCGGAAGCAACGACCTGCGCAATGCCGAAGAAAACGAAAACACGGCCACGACGTTCTGCGGCGACGGTGTCCGCGACAAGCGCGCAGACAGTCATCAAAATGGCAATGCTCATGACGCCGACTGAGGCTCGCGCAATTGCCATTACGGAGAAATTTGGCGCAACGGCGCTCAGCAAGATGCAACCGGTTTGCAAAGCCACGAAGAGCGCCAGCACGCGCGCGCGTGGATAACGATCAATGATATAGCCGATAGGAATGCTCGCCGCGATCGTGGGAAAATAGAGAATCGGCCCTTGGAGGAGCGAGATTTGATTGTCACTAAGCCCAAGTGCTATGCGTAGGGCCTCCTGTATAGGGCCCAGCGTGTAGATGCCATACAACCCTGACCCGGCAGCAAGCAGAATAGTCGCCACAGACCACAGCTTCTCGCGATTATCGCGCCGGAACGCCGTAGAGATGGTCCGAACCACATGTGTCAGCCGGTCTACGACCAAGCCGATAGAGTCTGTTGGGCCCCTCACGTCAGGCGCTCTTGCGAACGAATTGATGCGCCGCGAATTCGCAAGTGCAAGCGTTGGGCAACGAGCTTCACTTCAGATCCACCTGCACTTGTTTCAGGGCGCCGCTAAACCGAAACGGCGTAGAAAAAGCCGAGCTCAGTGGAGAATGCGAGGCCCGTCCAACCTCAAAAGTGCCTGCATTACGGAACATCACCTTTCCTTCACCCGCCGGTTCTTCATTGACGTATAAATGCACGGTGCCTGAACGAGCCTCCAATGAGGTAGCCAATTTTTCGGCCGTTTCATCCGGGATAAACTCATACGCCACTCTCACATCACCGGATGGCAAGGGCGACCCCGAAGTAATGATTACTGGCTTTCCGCCAGAATCGCTTTCATAGACAAGACGATCTTCTTTCACATAAAAAGCGAACCCGCCAGTACCATTGACCGGGCCTTGTGCAGCGACTACGCCTTCAGCGCCTTTGTCAGGAATCACCAAATCGGCCGTCAAACGATGAGCTTGGCGAAAATCCGGAAGCACAGTGCCCAACAGCGGATCCAAGTTCGCCGGTATTGGCGGTAAGTCCGGATAGAACACGAATTGTCGTCGCCCCCTCGCCAACGACGGCGCGCTTTGCGGATCGCCGCCGTATTCAAGAAGAGGATAAACATCGTTCCTGCGCGCCTCGGCTTCAAACAACGCCTTGAGCTCCTTGAGCTTTTGCGGATGGCTTCCGGCGAGATCCTGTGCCTGACTGAAGTCAGTGTCGATATGGTAAAGCTCCCAAGAATCGGAATCGAAATCGCCAGTTCGCTTAAACTTCCAGGGACGCATGTGACTGGCCGCCGCGATCCATCCGTCTTGGTAGATGGATCGATTTCCTGATTGCTCGAAGAGCTGTACGCGGTGCCGGGAGGGTGTATTGGGGTGATCGAAGCTATACACGAAGCTGGCGCCATCCAGTGGGCGCTGTTTAACTCCATCGACTACGGCGGGAAATGGAATCCTTGCGACTTCGTAGAGCGTGGCTGCCACATCGTTGACGTGGGTGTAGTGGGTACGCAGCCCCCCCTGATCCTTGATCCGCGCGGGCCACGAAACGATCAATGGATCGCGAGTCCCACCGAGATGTGCGGCGTCGAATTTCCCCCCTTGAAATGGCGTATTGGTTGCCCACCCCCAACCCGACGCGTACATCGTGAAGCCTGATTGCCCCCCCAGTTGGTCCAAGTGCGAAAGCTGCTCTGACAAATTCGATGCATCGGCGCCAGCCAATCCAGCCGTCACATCTCCGCCGTTGTCTCCGACAACGTAGAGAACCAGCGTGTTGGCGCCTCGGGGCCCCTTGCGCACCGTCTCCAGCAACCGGCCAACCTCATAGTCGGTATGCGCCAGATAGCCTGCGAATACTTCCATCTGCCGCGCGGACCATTTTTTTTGATCGACGGATAAAGAGCTCCAAACCGGGATTTCCGGGGGCCTGGACGTCAGCTTCGCGTCCGCAGGAACGATGCCAAGCTTCCTTTGCCGTGCGAAGCTTTCCTCGCGAAGCTTGTCCCATCCCTGATCGAATTGTCCTCGATATTTGTCGATCCATTCCTTGGGCGCCTGAAGAGGTGTGTGGGTGGCGTCCGTGGCAAAATAAAGAAAATATGGCTTGTCCGGCGCCAACGATTGAAGGGTATGAACCCACTGGATCGCCTCATTGGTAATGTCGGCGGTAAAATGATAACCCTGCTCGGGCGTCGCGGGCGGGTTCACCGACGTGGTGTTACGGTATAGCGTTGGGGTCCATTGATCTGTCGAGCCCTGCATCTCACCGTAGAAGTATTCGAAGCCCAATCCTGTGGGCCAACGATCGAATGGGCCTGTCGGATTGATCTCCCAGTAAGGGGTGTTGTGCCACTTGCCGAAAGCCGCCGTGCTGTAACCGTTGCGCCGCAGGACGTCTGCCACCGTCACCGCATTGTCTCTCCAGACCGAGTTATAGCCTGGGTACCCATTGGGAGCATTAGCGACGGTGCCAAAACCCACCGCATGATCGTTACGACCCGACAGTAAAGCCGCTCGCGTAGGCGAGCACAACGCTGTGACGTGAAAGCGGTTATAACGCAAACCTTGAGCCGCCAGCTTTTCCAGCTCCGGTGTCTGCACCGGACCTCCGAAAGTGCTGGAGGCCGCGAAGCCTACATCATCGAGTAGGATCAACACGATATTCGGAGCCCCCTCGGCCGCGGCTATCGGCTGAGGCCAGGCGGGAACGGAATCTTTGACGCTTAAGCCTATCTTGCCTTGGAATGACTGCTCAGGCCGTGGCTGTACGTCGGCAAGCAGCAGCTTAGGACAAACCAATTCGGCCACAGCGGCGGCTAGTATGACGCCGATTACGCTGCGGACTTTGTGCATCCAAATTCTCTTTTTAAAGACTCATCCCAATTTCGTTCGTGACGGTGCAACATTCGACTCTACGCTCATCCGGTACGAGGGAGACCGGTCGACAGCGTTCGAGAGACTATCTTATTGAGCTCTTGCGAATTCGGAGCGCTGACTTTCAAACCGTTGATAATCAGCGTGGGTGTCGCCGCGATGTCGAGCTGCTCTGCCAGCCTTTTGCCTTCGACGACGCGGGAAGGCGCCGCTTCGCGTGTCATACATGTATTGAATTGCTCCACATTCGGAACTTTGGCCTCTGTCGCAAATTCCGCCCAAGGCTTGAGACCGAATTGCTCTTGTCCTTGGAGCAGCCGGTCATGCATCGACGCAAAATGGCCTTGTTCGTTGGCGCATTCAGCGGCGCGGGCGGCCGGCATCGCAAAGCGATGCCCCGGCAAGGGCAGATGAACGTAGACCAGCGCGACATCGTCCGGATAGCGCTCGCGCAGTTTCCGATATTCCTGATGGAAAACGGCACAAAATGGGCATTCAAAATCGCCGAACTCGACAATCTTCACACGCGCCTCAGGTGATCCGATTAACACGCCCTTCGATAGAAAGTCCTTCCACTGCGAGAAGTAAACCGGCTTCTGATCTTCCGCAACCGGCGGCGGCGACTTCAGGAACTGCTGCCAGACAACCACCATCGTCGTGACTACCGCGCAAACCACCAATAGCCCCGTCAAAACCGTATCCCATTTCGGACGCAGACGTGGAAATATCATGCTGAACTCCATGCATGCCTGAACAAGGCAGCGGCTTCGGAATCGTCTCCGAAGCCGCTGTTAGAGGCGAGGAATTACAAGTCAGACCTAGTCGGGTGCAATTACTGATAGGTGCAGTGAATATTGCGCCCGGCTAAACCACAGAATCCCAAACACATCGCCGAAACAAGCGAGCATCCTGAAGGAGTCGCATTGGTGCAGAAATTTAGAGCGAGTGCGGGAGTGCAATCACTAAACGGCAAACAAATGTTTTTGGGAGAGCAGTCTGCCGCAAGAGCCGGCGTAGAATACATCAGTACCGAAGCGGCGCACGCGTTTGCGATAACCACAAGCGCTCCGAATCGAAGCCGTTTATGAGTCATGGAAATCTCCTTTGTTCCAGGTTATTAACGCTTATCGAGTCAATCAAAATTTGAAGGAAACGCGGGCGTAATAGAATCCTCCGCTCATTCCATACGGAGCTCCCTGAAAATAGGGATAGCGTAGAACTCCGCCTGGAAAATCGTTCAAGTCCTTTATTCTTTTTGGGTAGTTGTCAAAGGCATTCTGGGCACCCAAAGCCAGCTTGACGGATTTCGTGAAATCGTAGGATGTCTCGAGATCTACGACCCACTGGTTCGGGAAGTTCTCGGTCGTGTCGGGCGGAGCGTAGCTCAGCCACCCCATCTCACCATAACGAGTTCCACGCAGCATTAGCTCCCAGTTATTGACCCGATAAACGGCCGACAGGTTGACTCTCGAACGCGGTGTGCTGTGCTCAATGTCGTAGATCGAGCCTGCTCCTAGTAGAGGCGCACCCAGTAGGGGCGGCGCCCCAGCTATTTTCAAGACTTTCGGTCGATTGACGTTGATCGCGGCCGACAGGTTGAGGCGCGAAGCATTCGCAAATAGCGCCGTATAGCTGGCGGTAAAATCCGCGCCATCTACGCGTTTATCCACTGCATTGAGCTGGTAGCTAGCCCCTGCAATGCCAGGATAGCCGTTGGCCTCAAGGAACGCCGTTAAATCGGGACCCTGAAAGAGGCCTGAGTTGATGATGGCGTTATCGACGTAGGTTCGATACACATCGAAGGTGAAATTCATCCCGCTGTCGAGCGCGAGCGTCGCACCGAGCGAATAGCTTCTGGCTTTCTCAGGCTCAAGTGGTTCAGCTCCGAGGAGTACGGCGATCGGACTGCTCACCGCAAACGCCCTGGTCACCAAGAACTGACCTGAAGCCGGGAAGAAATCCGAACCAGTTGCTTGGTAGTTGGACTCCGTGAGCGATGGAGCGCGAAATCCACTGCTGGCGCTTCCCCGCAGCGCAAATCCTGGAGTCGCCTGCATCAGGAACGACAACTTGCCATTCACCGTCGAGCCGAAATCACTGTAATGCTCATAACGGGTGGCCGCCGTCAGCAGCAAACGCTCGGTGAATTGATTCTCCACGTCGATGTAAGCCCCGATACTATGCCGCGATTCTCGACCTACTTCATTCGGCTGATACCCTGAACCTCCTTGTGTGCCGATCGGCGCAACAGCACCCGCATTAGGACCGTCTAAAATCGGCACTCCGCCATTGATGTATGATGCTGGCTCGCCAGCGCCCGTCTTATAGGATTCGTGCCTGAACTCGCTGCCAGCCGCGAGATGAAGCGGTGCGGGAAGGCCCACGTCGACGCTGCGACGGAAATCTAGGTTCGTAGTGGCCTGTTCGACGCGATCCAATCCGCGATAGAAACTGGTTGGGCTGTCGGCCCCTAAAGAGACGTTCACCGAGTTGTCCGCAAAGTTCCTCACTCGACTGAACCCGTAAGACTCGCTCAGGTCCCAGTCCCAACCTCCTGTGAGGCCGCGAACGCCTGCCGCGAAATTCAGGTCCGCGATGTGAACATCCAGAATCGGATTATATCCGTCTGGATAGATCGCACGGACGTTGTTGTCTGCGCGAGGGGCTCGCCAAATCAGCTTGGTCTCTGAAGTGCGATCCGTGTAGCCGCCAAAAGCGTAGCCCGTAAAGGTCTCGGAAAACGGCATTTCGAAATTGAAGGACATGCCAGCCTCTCGGCGCTGCGCATTGCCCACTTGGAAATTGTGGTTGCGATCGACCCCCGTCGCCTCACGCGGGTCGCCGTCAAAATACTGTTGCGTGATATCCGTACCCTGACGATCGGTTGGATCGGCACTCCGATAGTAGGCCGAGACATGCAGAAATCCGCTGTCGGCGAATTGCCAGCCGTGATCCAGCGCAAATTCCGCGGTATTGCCATCGCCCTTATAGTATTGCCCGGTTGTTGCGACCACCTCAGTGCCTGCATCTTTCCTCAGGAACAAATTGACGACGCCGGCAATCGCGTCCGAACCGTATTGCGCCGAAGCCCCATCCCGTAAAACCTCAATATGCCCGACGGCGGTAGACGGAATCGAGTTGAAATCAAAATAGGACTTCGGGTTATTGACGGCGGATAAGTGCCACCGCTTACCATTCACCAGGATTAAGAGTTGCTCTGGCGGCAAACCTCTATAGCCGAACGGACGAACTGCGCTGGTACTGCTGGCCACGTTCACAGGGTCGAAGCTCAGCGCCGGCACCTGGACGCTGAGGGCCTCGGCGAGTTCGGTATGCCCGCCGGCACGCAAGCTTTCGGCCGAAACGACATCCACCGGAACTGGCGACTTTAAGACGTTGCGGGCTTCGAATCGCGTTCCCGTCACCACGACTTCTTCGAGTTCCGTCGAAGAGGCCGGGGATGCGGCCGTATCGCCCGAGGCGCTTTGACCCAAGGCTGCTTCAATCGTGGCTATGCAACCCACAACGACTAATGAGACTGCAAGGCCGTTTCGGAAGCTTTTTGATTTTGTGGACACCGTCTACCCCCTTTGTTGAAGAATTAAGACCAGTGACCACATTCTGCATACTTGTCTGACAAGTGTCAATCAGGTACATTCCTTCAGTTCTAAAGGCTAGCCGGGGCCCGAATGCAGTCTCAACTAGTCCTTGGCGTGGGCGATACTTTAATACACTCGCGCCCGGCGTTCGAGTCATCGTCTTGGCCATACTCGAAGGTGGCGCCCGGCTTCAGATCGATGCGCCTGCACACATAGCAGTAATGATCGGCGATCCTTCAGACCCTTCGACCACATTGTTGAGTGTGGAGCTCGTGGCTATCGCGGTATTGACCGCCCTCTACGCGGTGTATGCGCGCTCGGCGGGCCGTGTGCTGGTGCTGGTATTGCGCCTGTTTGCTGGGCCGCTGGTTCATCGCTTGTGGGCAGCCGGGTTGCTGCTAGGGGTAAGCGCAACGGCGCACGCCGTACCGGCCACCGCGAGCAACCCTGAAGAGCCTCAAGTCGTCGTCACGAGCTCCCGGTTATCGCAACCCCCCGTTGCGAGCTCGACTACGGTCGAGGCAGACCAAATCGAAGCGCAACGAAGCGCCGATGTGCTGAATCTGTTGACGCTGGTACCCGGGGTTGCCGCCACGCAGCCCGGTGGCGCAGGCGGTGTGAGCGAAGTGTTTCTGCGCGGCGCCGAGTCCAACTTCGCCACCGTGATCATCGATGGCGTGAAGGTCAACGATCCGTCCAACACGCGTGGCGGCGGCTACGATTTCTCGACACTGAATCCCGATGAGATTCAGCGCATCGAAATCGCGCGCGGTCCGCTGTCGGCCGTGCAGGGTTCGGACGCCCTGTCCGGCGTCATCAACATCGTTACCCGCGCGCCAGCTACCGACTTCACGGTGCACACGCGAGGCGAAGCCGGCACGCAAGGTTACGCGCGTGCGTTCGCGGCGCTCTCAGGCCCCGTGAGCGAAAGTCTTCGGGCTGGATTGAAGGCAGGCTACCTCGATTCCGGCGAGGTGGCGCAAGGCTCCAGTCAGAAGCTCAACACCGTGCAAGCGGATCTCGACGCGCATCCCTCGGCTGCAACGAGTGTGCGTGGTGGTGTGCGGTTCGCGGACCGTCAGCGCACGAGCTTTCCTGATGCCAGTGGCGGCCCGCTGTTCGGGAGCAGCCGGGATCTCGAAGAGGCGCGTGCCCAAGAAACCTCCGCCTGGGCTCGGGTGCATCACGCTGTAAGCGCGGATTGGGAGCTCGACACGTTCGCCGCTTTCTATACTCGCGAGGAAGAAGTGCAGACCCCAGCTATCGCGCCCGGCGTGTTCGACGCGGTGCCGGCCTCCAGCGGCGATACGCGGTTTCGCCGCGCGCAACTGACTTTCAACAATTCCGTGACGGTCGATCCCGCCTTCGAGGTCGGCGCAGGCCTCGACTTTGAGCTGGAAGACGGCCACCGTGATGGCCGCATCGACCTCGGGTTCGTGCAACTGCCCAGCCGGTTCGATTCGCACCGGCTGACGAGCGCGGCATACACGGAAGCGCGCTATGCATCCGCGAATGGCATCGAGGTGTATGGCGCCGCTCGCCTGGAAGCGTCCGAGCACGATAAGTCGCGCGCGTCGGGGCGATTCTCCATCCAGCATCAGCGATCGCCCGCCGATGTACTGTTGCGAGCAAGTATCGCGAATGGCTACAAGCGGCCGAGCTTCTACGCGCTGGGCGACACGCTGGTCGGCAATCCCGAGCTCGATACCGAAACGAGCACCACGCTCGAGCTCGCCGCGGAGAAATCGTTCGCCGCGGGCCTGTGGACCGCGAGTGCCACGGCATTCCGTTCCCGCTATAACAATCTCATCGATTTTGACTTCGCGACGTTCCGGCTGGTGAATCGATCTTTGGCACGCAGCGAAGGTGTGGAGCTCGCAGCGACCTTCAATCCGCTGCGTACGGTCAGCGTTCAACTGCACGGCACGTTCTCGCACATCGAGCTGAATCGCGGTGAGGACGAGTTGTTCTACCGCCCCGAGTCCTATGGCGGCATGCGCGTCGACTGGCGCCCGAGCACGCTTTGGACGGTGCACGCGGATGCGCAAGCGGTGGGCAAACGCCTGGGCAGCTCGGTCCCCACGGGCGTGCAATCCATGAGGGCCTATACGCGAGTCAACCTCGCCGTCGCGCGCAAAGTCGGCAAACGCGCCACGCTGTTTGCCGCGGTGGACAACCTGTTGAACGACGCCTACCAGCAAGGTGTCGGTTTTCCCGATTCGGGCGTGCAAGCACGGCTCGGCGCGTCGTTGAATTTTTTGAACTGAGAGGGCGTCATGATCGTTCGTTCGCACCGGCAGGCCGGATACGCTGTGCTCGCACTGTTAGCGCTGCTGGGCACACGCGTCTCGGCGCAAGTTTCTGGCGACTTGCCGCCGCCCCCCGAGCGAGGCCACGAGCCGTGGGTGTTCCGCTCAGTGCTGGACCACCGCCCCCGCATGATCACCTTTGCGCTGTCGAAAACGCTTTGGGCGGCGTACGACACGCAAACCGCAGCGCTCTACAAAGTGTGGCGCGATGGCGTGGAGCTCGATGGCGCCGTGTACACCACTCGTCACGGTCCGCAGCCAGAAGCGCAGGGCTCCGGCTACATCATCAACGATGTTCCTGCACCTTGGCGCGTCGTCGAGGCAGGCCAGGAGGTGACGCCGGAAATTCAATATCTCGGCCATCGTTTCCAGGAGGGCCGCGCGTATCTGCGCTATGCCTTGCGCTACGGCCAGGGCAAGCAAATCGAAATCGAAGAGTTGCCGGAAGCGGTCGTTTCCAAAGACGGCCGGCCGGTGTTCCTGCGCCGGTACGACATCGTTAGCAACTCCGAGCATGCGCAAGTCGTGCAGCTCGTTGCGATTCAGTCGATCAAGAAACAGAGCGACGTGCTCACCGATGGCACGTGGTCAGTCGATAACGCGAAAATTGTGCATGGCGCGCTGGCTGTGCACGGCCGGCTGGCGCTGCGGCCCGACAGCACCACACTCTCGGCGAAGTTCTCCGTCGAGCCGACCGTAATGCCGCCAAGCGCAGCCGCAAAGGTCGAGCCCGGTGCGGCGCTGATCGAGAAGAGCGATTGCAGCGTTTGCCACAACCCGGTCGAAAAAACAGTCGGGCCCTCGTTCCTGCAAATTGCGAACCGGTACAAGACCACGGCCGGCAACATCGGCGCGTTGGCGCAAAAGGTCATCAGCGGCGGCTCCGGCGCGTGGGGCGATGTGCCCATGTCACCGCATCCCGCCTTGTCGCTCGAGCAAGCGCGCGCGATGACCGCGTACATTCTCGGGCTGGATAAACACGATATGGACGGTGTCGATCTCAGCGCCGCCGTTGTTCCGCCTGCCGCATCGCCGCCGCTGCCGCCGGGCCAGCAGCCCGGCGTCACCTTGCGGTACTACGAGCTCAACGCGGAGGCCAAAGGGTTTCCGGTGATCAACCCGGAGGAGCTGCCGAACAAGATCGAGATCGTCCCTCACGTGCAAATGAGCTGGCTGGCCTCGCAGCCCGGTGCGGTCGACTTCGGTGAATTCCGCAAGAAGCCGGCCTTCGTGCTGCAGGTCTCGGGCTCGATTCACGTTCCTGCCGAGGGTGAGTATGGTTTTCGTGTGGAGCCGGGTCTCGGCAGCGCGCGTCTGCTTGTCGCATCCCGCAAGGTGCTCGAGGCACACGGGCATCTTTCAGAAGAAGGTCGCTTGCACCTGTCGGCTGGTTGGCATCCCATCGCGATCGACTACGTCAGCTCCTCCAACGCCGTAAAGCTGGAGAACACGGAAGTATTTCTTAATTTGCTGCAACTCATGTGGCATCCGCCGGGGCAAGCAGAAGCGATCGCGCCATCTACAGCGTTCGCCACCGAGCCCGCGCATGACACGGCGGTGGCCGCGGGCACGAAGTCTTACACGCTCATGCCACCCAACGAGCTGCCCGGTGATCAGGCGCCAGTAGAAGGAGTGCATCCGGCCTTCAAGCTCGTGAACATCCGCCCCGAAAGCTTCCAGCCCAAAGTGGGCGGAATGGATTTCTTGCCGGACGGGCGCCTGGTGGTGAGCACATGGAGCCCCGAGGGCGCCGTGTATGCGCTCGAGGGCGTTCATGGCAACGACTCCAAAGGAGTCACGGTGAAGGAGATCGCGAGTGGCCTCGCCGAGCCGCTCGGGCTGAAGGTGGTCGGCAACCGCATCTTCGTTCTGCAGAAGCAAGAGCTCACCGAGCTCGTGGATCGCAATGGCGATGGCGTCACCGACGACTACCGTCTCGTGAGCAACCGTTGGCCGGTGAGCGATAACTTCCACGAGTTCGCCTTCGGGCTGCTCTATGAGGATGGCTACTTCTACGCCACATTCGCGAGCGATGTGCTGCCCGGCGGCGCACCGGCGAATCCGCAAACCAAAGATCGCGGCCGCATCGCCCGCATCAAGCTCGACACCGGCGCCGTGGAAACCGTCGCGCGCGGCGTGCGCACGCCCAATGGCATCGGTTACGGCGTGGACGGCGAAAAATTCGTTGCCGACAATCAAGGCAATTGGTTGCCCGCCAGCAAGATCGTGCATCTTCAGAACGGCGCGTTCTATGGCTTTCGCGCCGTAGATCCCGAGCGCGATGCCACGCTGAAGGAAACCCTGCCGGTCGTGTGGCTGCCGGAGAATGAAATCGACAATTCACCGTCGAACACGGTGCCGTTCGATAGCGGCATCTACAAAGGGCAGATGCTTCACGGTGAAGTGACCCTCGGTGGCCTGCAGCGCGTGTTCGTCGAGAAGATCAACGGTGCATATCAGGGTTGTGCGTTTCGTTTCACGCAAGGGCTCGAAGCAGGCGTGAATCGCTCGCTGTGGGGACCGGATGGCGCGCTCTATGTGGGCCAGATCGGCAACCCCGGCAACTGGGGTCAGGAAGGCAAGCTGTTCTATGGCTTGCAGAAGCTGGCGCCGACCGGGCAGGCCGCATTCGAAATGCTCGCCGTGCGCATCAAGAGCAACGGCCTCGAGATCGAGCTCACCGAGCCGTTGCGCCCGGGTGACGGCGTGCGGCCCGAGGATTATGAGATCCGGCAGTGGCGTTACGTGCCCACCCAGCAGTATGGCGGCCCCAAGGTCGATGAAGAGACGCTGCCGGTGCGCTCCGTGCACGTCTCGGCAGACCGGCGTCGCGCCTTCCTCGAGTTGCCGGGCATGAAGCCCAATCACATGGTGTACGTGCACATCGCTCGTCCTTTCGTCAGCCTCACCAACCGTGCGCTATGGACGACGGAAAGCTGGTGCACGGTCAATGCGATCCCGACCAATGCCGTGGGCGACCCCGGACAGGTGATTGCAATGAATACATTGACGCCCGAAGAGCGCGCGGCGGGCTGGCGCCTGCTGTTCGATGGCAAAACCACGAAGGGCTGGCACAACTACAACAAGCGCACCTTGGATAATCGCTGGCGCGTGGAAGATGGCGCGCTGACACTGATTGCCAAGGGTGGCGCGGATATCGTCACCGCACAGCAGTTCGACAATTTCGAGCTGAGCTACGAATGGAAGATTGCACCCGGCGGCAATAGCGGCGTGCTGTTCCATGTGAAGCAAGGCAAGTATGACTACGTGTGGCGCACCGGCCCCGAGATGCAAGTGCTCGATGACGATGCGCATCCCGATGGCCGCCTGCCCAGCCACCGCGCCGGCGCCAACTACGATTTGCAGGCGCCGCGCTACTCGGCTACGAAACCGGTTGGCACGTTCAACCTCGCGCGGCTGGTGGTGGATAACGGCCACGTCGAGCATTGGCTGAACGGCCAGAAAGTGGTCGAGTACGAGCTGTGGTCGGATCAATGGAAAGCGCAGGTGGCGGCCAGCAAATTCGCCGCCATGCCTGATTACGGCATGGCGCGCTCTGGCCACATCGCGTTACAGGATCACGGCGACCGCGTCTGGTACCGGAACGTTAAGATCAGGCGGCTGCCCACGCGCCGTTAATCGGTTGCTGGGCGGCGGGGCGCGCCGGTGCCCGCGCGAATCTGCAATTTGTGCGGCAACGTGATCGAGGCGGGCTTGGTCTATAGCCATCGGATTGCAGCTCGCCTTGCCAGCCTTCGGGGAAGAACTCCTCAAGATTTTGAGCGCTGCGGATCCAATTAGGCGGACAACCGTACGCGATCCTGGATTGACCACTTCGCGATCTCCGACCACACTTTAGGCGCCATGCCTCGCTTGAGATCCACCCCGGCCGATCACGTCCCCAGCCTAGAGCGAACGTTAGCCATCCTATCTGCTTTCCAAGGCGAAAATTTGCCGCAGAGGCCTTCTGCTCTAGCAACCCGGTTCGGTATTCCCCGATCCACGGCTTACCAGCTTGTCCGCTCTCTTTTGGTCCACGGCCACCTTGAAAACGCGGGTCGGGGCTACGTGCGCCTGGGGCCAAAGTTCCTGGATTTGCTCGTCGCATACCAGCGCCAGCATCAGCATCCCCGCCGCAGCGAATCCGCCGCTCTGTCGCAGCGTGGCCATCTCCAAGGCCGTCTCCCTGCCGACGCCCCGATCGCACGCAGCTTCCTCTGGAACCCGCGACTGACGGATATGGTCGACTGCCGCCGCCTGTCGCGCCCGGCGCCTTACCGCATCGGGTTCTCCAACGCATCCAGCGCGAACCCTTGGCGCATCGCCATGCTTCACGGGATGCTTCATTTCGCCAAGCGGCATTCCAGCCGCATCAGCCGGTTCATAGTCACCGACGCCGAAGACGATTCAGCTCGGCAGTCAGCCGACATTGAAAGCCTGCTCCGCGAGAAAGTGGATCTTCTGCTCGTCAGCTGCAATCAAGCTTCGCAAACGGATGCGGCCCTTGCGATGGCCGCGCACGCGCACGTTCCGGTCGTAGCGGTCGATCGCCGGCCCACGAGGGACGAGCATTTCCTGAGCTATGTTTCGGCCTCTGACATCGCCCTCGGCCGCATCACCGCGCAATGGCTCGTCGAGCAGGTGGGAGGGCGAGGGACGATTTTTATGCTCGCCGGCATCAAAGGATCAAGCCCCGCCGAGTATCGCGGTGCGGCGGCTAGCGAAGTCTTCAGTCAGCATCCAGAAATCATTGTAACCGACGTGCGCTATACCGACTGGCGCGAAGAGCTCGGTTGTGCCTTTACGAAAGAGCTGGTGAGACAGCACGGCATTCCCGCCGGCGTCTGGTGCGACAGTGGTTTGCAGGGTGCCGGCTCCATGCAGGCTTTCCTCGATCTCGGCGTGCCGCCATCGCAAATCCCGCCTCACACTGGCGGGGACGTCAACCACGCCTTCCAGCTTGCAGATCGTCATGGGATTGCTCTCGCAGCAGTCGAATATCCAGCGTGGATGGGTGCGCGCGCTCTGCAAACAGGACTCGATGCATTGTCAGGCAGGATCATTCCGAGGCGCGTAGAGGTCCACTCGCAAATCATCGTCTCGCAAGGTTGCGAGACTCCATCCGTGCGCGCCGACATTCTCGTCGGTGACTACGCGCGCTGGGACAGGCCCGCCGATTTCGTCGCCTCGCATGGCCTGGGCGATGCCTACTCTCCCGATCGCTTCCACGTGGATCACTTGCAGTAGCCAGATGGAAACCCTCGCCAAAAGCACTCGTCGCGTCGCAGAGATTCTGGATTACGTTGCGCAGGCGCCAGTGGTCCCGACGTCCCGGGATATCTTCGAGCATCTCGATTTGCCACGCTCGTCCGGTTACGACCTGCTGACCGGTCTCCTGCAGCCGCGGTATCTGCAAAGGCGTACCGACGGCCACTGGATTCTGGGCAAGGGCATCTATGAGCTTGCGTTGTCGCGACTCGGTCTGGGACGGCTCGCCGAACAAATCGCCCCAGTGCTACTGGCGCTGCAGGAGGAAACGCAGGAGACCGCACAGCTCGTCGTGCTTCACGAGACTCAAGTGCTCGTGACCCATACCTACTACAGTCCGCGCTCGGTCCTGATGAATACCGAAGTCGGTACGGTTATGCCGATCAACTGGACGGCCGCGGGAGGCTTGCTGATCAAGTGCGCGGAAGAAAGTTCTCTGCGCCGAATCCTGGCGGTCGCCGCGCGCCCGTCACCCACCGGCCGCGCGGTGACCGACCTCGACCGATTGATTTCCAATATGACCGAAGCGCAGCGCCGCGGATACGCGGTCGAGAGCGGTGAGGCGCGCCTTGAGGCGGCTTCCATCGCGGCGCCGGTAATCGATGCACAAGGTCATTGCGTTGCTGCGGTGAGTCTTGCTCTCCCCATCGCGCGCATGCAGAACTGCCAGGACACGCTCGTTTCCACTGTGCGCGCCGCCGCCACAAAGCTCTCACAAAGGCTCGCGGCGAGAAAGTAAAGGAACGTCCGATTAGGCGGACAAACCGTCGTTTTTTGAATTGACCCGATTGCGCATGCGCCACACACTTTTTCCGCATGCCAAGAACCCTCTTTAGATCCGCACAAGTCTGGGATGGGAGTGGCGCATTACCCTTTACGGGCGACGTCCTGGTTCAGGACCAACGCATCGCGGCCGTCTCCCCTAAGAAAGACGAGCTCAGGGACGACATGACCGAGGAAATCGATGCTACCGGTCTCACGCTGATGCCGGGGCTCGTGGAAGGGCATGCGCACCTGTCGTTCGGAGCCGCTGCGCGCAACACCGACCTTGGAGACATCCCTCCGGAGGAACACGTGCTGCTCACGATGCGCAACGCCGCGCTGCTGTTGGATCACGGCTTCACCAGCGCGTACAGCGCCGCGAGTGCGAAGCTTCGCCTGGATGTAGTGGTCCGCAATGAAATCGATGCCGGAAGGTTGCCAGGCCCGCGCATTCGCGCGGCGAGCCCGGAGATCACAGTCACCGGCGGCCTCGGCGATGAATGCCGCGAGCACACCGAGCGTTCGAGCTTCGGTTGGGTCGTCGATGGCCCGTGGGAAATGACGCGCACGGTGCGTCGCTGCATTCGCGCGGGCGTCGACAACGTCAAGATAAACATCTCCGGTGATGATTTCGTCGACGCCAAGGGCGGCATGACAGTCATGAGCGAGCCGGAAATCGTAGCGGCCGTCGAGACAGCCCACGCTTTCAGACGGCGTGTCAACTGCCATGCTCGAGCGGCTGAGGCGGTGAAGCGCGCCGTCCGAAACGGCGTGGATGTGATCTATCACTGCGAACAGGCGGACGAGGAAGCGCTCGATCTACTGGAGTCCCAGAAGGACCGTATCTTCATCGGACCCGCCATCGGACTCATCCACAACACGCTTCACGAGGCGCAGCCCTTTGGCGTCAGCTACGACGATGCTTGCAAGATCGGCCTGGCGGAGGTCATGGAATGCAGTCAGCGTACCTATGAGCAGGTGAGGAGGCGCGGCATCCGGACCGTGATCGGTGGAGATTACGGGTTCGCGTGGACGCCACAAGGCACGAACGCGCGGGACATCCAGCACTTCGTCAAGCTCTTCGGCTACAGCCCAAGCGAGGCCCTGCAATGTGCGACGCGCATCGGCGGCGAGCTTATGGGAATGAAGCACGAATTGGGCCTCATCAAGCAAGGGTTTATCGCCGATCTGTTGCTGGTCCGCGGCGATCCGCTCGCCGACGTGTCCGTCTTGCAGCACGCGGAAAATCTCGTGGTCATTATGAAGGACGGGCGGTTTCACAAAAACACGGTGCAAACGTATCGATGGAGCGCGCAGTGAGCATTTTCCCCGAGGCCGCGTTGCGCGCGGGTTTTCTGGTCGGCCGGGTGTGGCAAACAGGCCCCAACGCTGGGCCCACCGTCGCGCTATTCGATAGTGAAGGCGTGCATGACTTGTCGGGCGCGGCATCCACGGTGAGCGAACTCCTGGAGCGGCCGGATCTATCGGAGCTGCGCAGCACGTTGCTCAAACAGGCGCCGATGTGTTCCATCACTGGGTTGCTCGAGAACACCGATCGCTTTCAAAGTGGCGACAATTGCGCCGGCCCTCATTTGCTGGCGCCCTGTGATCTTCAGGTGGTCAAGGCCTGCGGTGTCACGTTCGCCGTGAGTGCCTTCGAACGTGTTGTTGAAGAGCGCTCGCACGGCGATCCGCGACTTGCAGGCGAAATGCGCCAATCGCTTCAGGCGGGGTTGGGCGAGGAGCTGAAGAGAATCAAACCGGGTTCGCCAGCTGCGGCGCAACTGAAAGAGAGAATGCTTTCGAGGGGCTTGTGGTCGCAGTACCTCGAAGTCGCCTTTGGCCCGGATGCCGAAGTGTTTACGAAAGCGCCCCCGCTCTCGGCGG
>Ga0065707_10081747_pt1 | contig 51576 bp, 47 predicted proteins | sample SwiRhicommuniRL3_FD_59094 | JGI IMG/M metagenome (GOLD analysis project Ga0065707, IMG submission 59094) | Switchgrass rhizosphere bacterial communities from Rose Lake, Michigan, USA - RL3 v2 (version 2) | ecosystem: Host-associated > Plants > Roots > Rhizosphere > Soil | place: East Lansing...
GGTTCAGTTCCCGAACCAGCCGATCCGCAAGGTCGATCGGGAAGGTCTCGATGCAATCTGGTCGGGCGAGATGATCCTGCTGACCATCCGCGAGGCCACCGGCGGGCTCAACCAGTTCGACATCCGCTGGTTCATTCCGCAGATCGTCCGCTATCGCCGGCTGATCGGCGAGATGCTGCTGATTACGTTGGCGCTCAACCTGCTGGCGCTCGCCGCGCCGTTGCTGTTCCAGAACGTGATCGACAAGGTGCTGGTCCATCACACCCTGTCCACGCTCAACGTGCTGGCGTTCGGCTTCGTCGCGATCTCGCTATGGGAAGTCGCGTTTGGTTGGCTGCGTACCCGTCTGTTCTCAGAGACCAGCCAGAAGATCGATGTCGAGCTCGGCGCCCGGCTGTTCCGCCATTTGCTGATGCTGCCGCTGTCTTATTTCGAGAAGCGCAGAGTCGGCGATACTGTGACCCGCGTGCGCCAGCTTGAAACAGTCCGCGAGTTTCTGACCAACGCTTCGCTGAGCGTCCTCGTCGACCCCGCCTTCGCGATCGTTTTCCTGATCGCGATGTTCATCTATTCCTCAACGCTGTTCTGGATCGCGATCATCAGCATCGTCGGCTATGTCGCCGTTTCGCAGATCGTTACGGGGCCGCTGCGCGCTCGCCTCGACGAGAAGTTCGAGCGCAGCGCCGCCAGCAACGCACTGTTGGTGGAGAGCGTCAGCGGCATCCAGACGGTCAAGGCCGCCGCGGTCGAGCCGCAGTGGCAGGATCGTTGGGAGCGCCAGCTTGCCGCCTACAGTGCAGCCAATCAGCGCGTGATCAATCTCGGCAACACCGGTAGCCAGGCCGTCCAGCTGATCTCTAAGCTGACCTTCGCGGCGATCCTGTTTTTCGGCGCCAAGGAAGTGATCTCGGGAAACATGACGGTCGGGGCGCTGGTCGCGTTCAACATGTTCGCGCAGCATGTCACCGGCCCCGTACTCCGTCTCGCCCAACTCTGGCAGGATTTCCAGCAGGTCCGGCTGTCGGTGGAGCGCCTCGGCGACGTCCTCAACGCCGCGCCCGAGCCGCGCAGCCCGAGCAGCGTCACGCTGCCGAGCGTCCGTGGCGCCGTCACCTTTGAGAACGTCAATTTCCGCTATGGCGACAGCGGCGCCTGGACGCTCGACGATATCAGCATCGATCTCGAACCCGGCACCATGCTCGGCATTGTCGGCAGCTCGGGCTCCGGCAAGTCGACGCTCACCAAGCTGCTGCAACGGCTTTATGTGCCACACTCCGGTCGGATCGCCGTCGACGGAATCGATATATCGCAGATGGACCCGCTGTGGCTGCGCCGCCAGATCGGCGTCGTGCTCCAGGAAAACCTGCTGTTCAACCGTTCGATCCGCGAGAATATCGCGCTCGCCAACCCCGCGATGCCGCTCGAACGCGTGATGATGGCGGCGGACATGGCCGGCGCGCACAATTTCATCGTCTCGATGCCGCAGGGCTATGACACGCCGATCGTTGAGCGCGGCGCCAACCTCTCGGGCGGCCAGCGCCAGCGCATCGCGATTGCCCGCGCGCTGGTAACGAGCCCCCGCATCCTGATCTTCGACGAAGCCACTTCGGCGCTTGATGCGGAGAGCGAGGAAATCATCCAGCGTAACCTCAAGGACATGGCGGTCGGCCGCACAATGCTGATCATCGCACATCGTCTGTCCGCGATCCGCCAATGCGACCAGATCATCGCGATGGAGCGCGGCAAGATCGTCGAGACCGGCACCCATGCCGATCTGCTGCAGCTGGGAGGACGCTATGCCGACCTCTATCGCCGACAGCTTGGTGATCAGCGGGAGTTGGCGGCATGAACGGCGTTGCTGGACATCTCGTCGTCGTCAAGCAGGCGCTTGCGGCCGAAAAGGCGCGCGCGCAGCGGATCGTGCAGGTCCACGAGACCGGCTTCCTTCCCGCCGCGCTCGAAGTGGTCGAACGCCCGGTTTCGCCGACCTCGCGCGTCACCGCATGGGTGCTGCTCTCCGGCATGGTGCTGATGGTGTTGTGGCTGGTGCTCGGCAAGATCGACATCGTCGCCACCGCGCCGGGCAAGATCATCCCCGCCGAGAATGTGAAGCTGATCCAGCCCGCCGACAATGGCGTGGTCCGCCGCATCCTCGTCCATGACGGCGAGCATGTTAAAAAGGGCCAGCCGCTGGTCATTCTCGATCCGACCGCTTCAAGCGCCGAGCTGGAACAGGCGCGGACTGCCTTGCAGACGGCCGAATTCGATGCCGCGCGTGCGCGAGCGGTTGAAAGTGCGCTTGAAGGACGTGGATTTGTGTTCGTCGCGCCGCCGGGTGCTTCGCCGCAGCTGATCGAGACCCACCGCTCGCTGGCGGCGGCGCAATTGCAGCAGATTCAGTCGGGTGTGTCGCAGGGCGGGGCATCCTCGGCCGCCGCAGCCGCGTCCGCGAACGAAGCGCGCATTCAAGCGGCGAAGCTTACCGAGACGATCCCGTTGCTGCGTGAACAGCTGGCGGCCAACGAGAAGCTCCTTGCCAAGGGCTTCGTATCGAAACTGCGCGTGATCGAGATGCGGCGGCAATATCTCGCGGCGATCCGCGATCGCGAAATCGCCAGCAGCACGATGGCCGGGGCTGGCGCACAGGCGGCGTCGGCTTCCTCGACCGCCGCCCAGAACAGCGCCCAGCTTCGTGCCGAACTGCTGTCCCAGCTGACAAAGGCGGAATCGGACGTGGCGCTGCGCCGCGAGGAACTGGTCAAGGCCGAGCGCCGCGCCAATCTTCAGACGATGGTCTCGCCGGTCGAGGGCACGGTCGCCCAGCTTTCGATCCATACCGAGGGCGGCGTTGTCGAGGCGGCCAAGCCGATCATGGCGGTGGTGCCGAGCGGGGGTCAGCTCGTCGCCGAGGTGAAGTTGCTCAACAGCGACATTGGCTTTGTCCAGGAAGGCCAGGAAGTCGCCATCAAGCTCGATGCTTTCCCGTTCACCCGCCACGGCACAATCCGCGGAAAAGTGCTGAGCATCAGCAGCGACGCCACTATCGATGACAAGCTTGGAGCCGTCTACGTCACCCGCGTCGCGCTCTCGAAGAGCAAGATCGATCGTGGCGACAAGGTGGTGCCGATCCTGCCCGGCATGGTCGCGACCGCCGACATCAAGACCGGCCGCCGCAGCTTCATGAGCTTTCTTTTGAGCCCGATCGAGGCCGCAGCCCAGGAAGCCGCGCGCGAGCGGTGAGGTTTATCCCAGCGGCTTGAGATTTAACGAAATGCCGTTTTTCGAGCGCAGCGTGAGACGACTCACCGGCTGCGGCTTGCGCCCGGGCGGGCAACTCATTCGGAAGCTGTGGCCGGGCTACGGACAGGATCATCAATAGGCTTGACCTCGAGAATCGCTGATAGCGAGATCGGTGCGTAGACATGCGGGAACAGCGCGCCGCCGCGTGATGGCTCCCATTTCACCGCATCGCCGAGCATGGCGAGATCGATCTCGGCGAGGATCAGCCCGGTTTGTCCGGCAAAATGCTTTGTGGCGGTCTCGCTGAGCTGATCGGCGCCTGACAGATGGATGAAACCATCCGCGAGATCGACGGGCGCGCCGTGAAAGATCGTATCAGACTTCCACGCATCCCATTGTCCTGCCGTGAGGATTTTGAAAGCGGTGGCTGGAAGATTGGCGCTCATATCGTCTTGAGATAATCGAGGTAAGATCCGTCAGGCGGCCCATCGAGCGCGGCCCACACCGGAGCAAGCGCTTCCTTGCCGAGCGCCTTGCCGGCCTCCTTGTGGGCCTCGATCGATGCCCATTTCTCGATGAAGATGAAGCGACGCTCATTCCCGCTATCGCGCATCAGTTCCACCCCCAAGCAGCCGGCGAGCGGACGAACGGCATCCGCGAGGTCGTTCAGCGCCGTTTCCAGCATCGCGTCCAGACCTTCGGCGGCATGCATGATATAGAATCGGGCGGTCGTCATGATCGTCTCTCCTCAAATATCCGAAACCAGCCGGCCATAGAGATCCGGCCGCCGGTCCCGAAAGAAGCCGAAGGCGGCACGGTGGCGCTTCACCCGATCGAGATCGAGCGTCGCCACCAGCACGCCGGTCTCATCCCCGCCAAACTCGGCGAGCATGTCACCGCGCTCGTCGCAGATGAAGCTGTGGCCATAGAAGCTCTGACCTTCCTCCATGCCGATGCGGTTGGCAGCAATCACCGGGACCACGTTGGAAACGGCATGGCCGATCATCGCGCGTTGCCACAGGCGGCTGGTATCCAGATCGGGATCGTGCGGTTCGCTGCCAATCGCGGTCGGAAAGAACAGCAATTCGGCACCCATCAGCATCATCGCCCGCGCGGTTTCAGGATACCACTGATCCCAGCACACGCCAACGCCGAGCGTCGCGAGGGGCGTCGGCCATACCTTGAAACCGGTATTGCCGGGGCGAAAATAGAATTTCTCCTCATAGCCCGGCCCGTCGGGGATGTGGCTTTTGCGATAGACGCCCATGATCTTGCCCGAATCATCGATCATCGCGAGGCTGTTATAGAAATGCGGCCCGTCCGCCTCGAAGAAGCTCGTCGGGATATGGACCTTCAACTCGGCGGCGAGCGCTTGCATCGCCAGGACCACCGGATGCTGCTCAGTCGGCTTGGCGCGCGCGAAGAGGCCTTCATCCTCGTTGCGGCAAAAATAATATCCCTCGAAGAGTTCGGGCGGGAGGATGACCTTGGCCCCCTTAGCCGCCGCCTCGCGCACGAGCGCGGTAACGCGAGCGATGTTATCGGTGATATCATCGGTGAAGCCAAGCTGGAGAGCGGCGACGGTGATCTCGGTCATGGTCGTCCAGGGCCTTCCGGTATCTGCTGGCTGATGCAGTGAAAGCTGCCACCGCCGGTCAGGATCGCATCGGCCGGGATGCCCGCCACCGTGCGATCCGGGAACAGCTCCGCCAACGTTTCGATCGCCGCGTCCTCGTTTGCGCCGCCCCGATAGGTCGGCATCACCACCGCCGTATTGCCGATGTAGAAGTTCATATAGGATGCCGGCACGATCTCGCCATCCCGCTCGACCAGGCCGGGGGAGGGCATCGGCACGACATCGATGCCGAACGCGGCGGCCCGGCGTGCCGCATCGGCATAGATCTCCGCGTTGGGATCGTCTTCCCCGGCGGTCACCGGAATGAGCAACCGGTTTTCACCGACGAAGCGCGCCAGATTGTCGACATGGCCGTCGGTATGATCGTTGGCGAGACCGTCGCCCAGCCAGAGCAGGCGCGAAATGCCGAGATCCTCGACGAGTTTCCGTTCGACATCGCCGCGCGAAAGATCCGGGTTGCGGTTGGGATTGAGCAGGCATTGTTCGGTCGTCACGGCGAGCCCCGTGCCGTCTACGTCCAGCGCTCCACCCTCGAAGATCCAGGGGCACGACTGTAACGGCAGCTGTTCCAACGCCGCGAGCCCGGCGCCGACGCTGTTGTCATTATCGAGTATGTATTTGCCCCCCCAGCCGTTGAACAGGAAATCGCGCGCCGACAGCGCATCGGCACCGCCAACGATGATAGGCCCGGTGTCGCGCAGCCAGATGTCGCCGAATGGAACCGTGACAACCTTGATCCGGGGCAGGGCCAAGTTTTGCGCAGTCGCCGCTGAGTCCGGGTCAGCGGCGACCAGGATGACCTGCTCGCCCGCTCCCCCATCGTCCACTGCACGCGCGAAGGCGATCACTTCGGCGCGCGCCTGATCGAGGTCGTCTTCCCAAAGCTCCTCATGGCTGGGGAAGCCGATCCATACGGCCTGATGCGGCATCCATTCTGCGGGCTGGCGGGCGACGGTCATTGCGATGCGCCTCATAGACACGCCGCGTGTCAGGGAAAAGAATATTGAGGAGTTTCGCCCGGAATTGTCAGGGCGCGGCGCGAGACTTGTCGCGCACGGCCCTGAATTCGCTCGAAAGGTACCAGTTCGGCCATGCCTCGCCATCCGCGAGGTCGCGGCCGATCGCGTGCCACAGCTCAAGATCCTGCACGGCGCCCGACCAGTCCCAGTTGGGATCATATTCATCTTTCGGGCTGTGGTAGCGATGCTCGACATAATCCGCTGCCAGCGCCGCTCCGCGCGCCTTGCCGCCATTGACGAGATCCTGGCCGGGATCGGTGTAGAGCATCGGTACGCCGAGCCTGGCGAAGCTGAAATGATCGGACCGGAAATAATAGCCCTTTTCCGGCGTCGGCTCGGGTTCGACCGTGCGGCCCTGCGCCTTGGCGGCCCGTGCGAGATAATCCTCCAGTTCCGATTTGCCGCCGCCGACCAGCACGATGTCACGGGTCGCGCCATTCATGTTGAGGCTGTCCATATTGATCCCGCCGACGATAAGGCCGAGAGGTACGGTCGGGTGGGCGGCGTAATATTCGGAACCGATCGTGCCCGCTTCCTCCGCGGTCAATGCCATGAACATGATCGACCGTTTGGGTGCTCCCTTTGACTTGAACGCTTCGGCCAGCCCGACCAGCCCGGCAATGCCGCTCGCATTGTCGATCGCGCCATTGCAGATATCGTCGCCATCGACCGGTTCGCAGTGGCCGAGATGGTCCCAATGCGCGGAATAGAGGAAATAGTCGTCGGGTCGCTCCGTACCCGGCAGGATGCCGATAATGTTGCGGGAAACCTGACGGCGGATCGTCTGGTCGAGCGCCACGGAGGCTCTGAGCCCAAGCGGCACCGCGCGAAATCCCTTCTTTGTGGCGGCATCGAGAAGCTTCGCATAATCCTTGCCGGCTGCGGCAAACAGGCGCTGGGCCGCGTCGGTCGTGATCCAGCCGACGACTTTCGATTGGTCCATATGCCCGCCAGATTCGTCAAACTCGAGCTGCGGCCCGGTACGGGAAGAGACGACGACGCTGAACGGGTAGGCGGCCGGTTCGGCATCATGAATGATGATCGCCGCCGCCGCGCCCTGCCGGGCGGCTTCCTCATATTTGTAGGTCCAGCGGCCATAATAGGTCATGGCGCGGCCCTCGAACGGGCCGTCGAGTGTCGGCATCCGCCAGTCGGGATCGTTGACGAGGATGATCACCGTCTTCCCCTTGACGTCGATCCCGGCATAATCGTTCCAGCCGCGCTCGGGCGCATTGATGCCGTAGCCGACAAACACGACGTCGCTGTTCCTGACCTCGACATGCGGCTGGACCTGATAGGTTGAGACCACCATGTCCTTGCCGTAGGCGAAGTGGAGCGCTGCCTTGCCGCCCCGGAAGTTCAGCGTGATCCTTGGGTCAAGCGTAAGTTCGACCAGCGGCACCGGCTGATACCAGCTGCCGCCGCTGCCGCCCGGCTTGAGCCCGGCCCTGGCAAAGCGATCGGCGATATAGGTGACGGTCTTTTCCTCTGCGGACGTCGCCGGCGCGCGGCCTTCGAAGCTGTCATCCGATAGCGTCCGGGTGACGTCCTTGAGCGTATCGAGCGAGATCAGGGGTGCCGGCGGTGGGGAGGAGGATGTCTGTACCGGCTGTTCGGCGGGCACGCAGCCAGCAAGGGTAATCAGGAAGATCGGAAGAAGGGCGCGCATATGATTATCCTGTCTCTGCCCCTGTGAACTGATCGCAAGCCGGCCGCCATCGCGCAATAAAAAAGGGCGGCCCCGAAAGGCCGCCCCTCTTGTCCGCCGATATTCCGAAGAATCAGCGCGAATAGAATTCGACGACCAGGTTCGGTTCCATCTTCACCGCATAGGGAACCTCATCGAGGGTCGGCACGCGGGTGAACGTCACCTTCGCCGCGCCGTCCGGGGCGATATATTCGGGGATGTCGCGCTCGGAGAGGCCCTGCGCTTCCATCACCAGCGCCATTTCCTGCGCCTTGCTGCCAAGGCTGACTTCATCGCCTGGCTTCACGAGGCGGGAGGCGATGTTGCACTTTGTGCCGTTGACCCGGACGTGGCCGTGGCTGACGAGCTGGCGGGCGGCAAAGATCGTCGGCGCGAACTTGGCGCGATAGACCACGGCGTCCAGCCGGCGCTCGAGCAGGCCGATCAGGTTCTGCGAGGTGTCGCCCTTCATGCTGGCGGCCTGGGTGTAGGCCTTCTTGAACTGCTTCTCGGTCACGTCGCCATAGCTGCCCTTGAGCTTCTGCTTGGCGCGCAGCTGGATGCCGTAGTCGGAAAGCTTGCCCTTGCGGCGCTGACCGTGCTGGCCGGGGCCATATTCGCGACGATTGACCGGGCTCTTCGGACGACCCCAGATATTCTCGCCCATGCGGCGATCGAGCTTGTACTTGGCGCTGGTGCGCTTCGACATGTCTTGTCCTTCAATTGCGTTTCATCAATGCCCGGAACCGCGCGGTTGCCGATCAAGGATCGGGCCGGGCCACCGCTTCACCGGGGTGCGGGGCCAATTGCGAAGGCGGGCCTATGGCCGCCAAGCCCGGAATAGTCAAGGCTTCTTGCCTCGGCTAAGCCGCCGCGCATGACCACCGAATCGATCCTTCCCGCGGAAGGCTGCACCTCAATGGAGGAAGTGCGCGCCGCCATCGATCATGTCGATGCCGAGATCGTGGCGCTGCTTGCCCGGCGGATGCGCTATATCGAGGCGGCGGCGCGGATAAAGCAGGATCGCGCCGCGGTGCGCGACGAGCCGCGCAAGGCCGAGGTGATCGACCATGCCTGCGCGGTAGCGCGAGAACTCGGCTTTCCCGAGGATCTGACGCGCCGGATCTATGAAATGCTGGTCGAAGGCTCGATCGCCTATGAGCTCGACCGGTTCGACGAGCGCTGACGCGAGCGTGGCCTTTCCAGCGTCGAGAGGATTCCGCGCAACGTCCGGATCTCCTGCGCATTCCAGCCAGGCTTGGTGAGCAGCGAGCGGATCGTGCGCTTGGTTGTCGGCACGCGATCGGGCGGGAAGAAGTAGCCGGTCTTTTCCAGCATCGTTTCCAGATGATCGATCAGCCCATCCAGTTCGTCCTGCGAGGCTGGCGGATCGATGTCGGTCGCGGGCGGTTGCGCCAGGACGACACCCTTCGACCATTCATAGGCGACGAGGATCACCGCCTGGGCGAGGTTGAGACTGCCGAACTCCGGGTTGATCGGCACGGTGATGATGGTCCGTGCGATTGCGACATCGTCAGTTTCAAGACCCGACCGTTCCGGCCCGAAAAGGATCGCTGAACGGCCTGGTCCGGTATGTATTGCCTGTGCGGCTTCCGCCGGTGTCACCACCGGTTTGGTTACGCCGCGCTTACGAACGGTGGTGGCATAGACATGCCCGCAATCGGCAATCGCTTCGGCAACGGTTCCGAACACCCGTGCCTGTTCCAGCACGATGTCGGCGCCTGAAGCCGCCGGGCCCGCGTCCGGATTGGGCCAGCCATCACGCGGGGCAACGAGGCGGAGGTCCGTGAGCCCGAAATTGAGCATGGCCCGCGCCGCCTTCCCGATATTCTCGCCAAGCTGGGGGCGGACGAGGATGATGGCGGGCTGGTTCTCGACAGGCTCGAACCGAACGGTACTTTCTTCCGTTCGGTTCGAGCGAGCGTCGAGCGTAGCCGAGACGCGGGGTCGAGAACGTGCAGCCTTAGAAATGGATTCCCAATCCGATTGGAACAGCGCTTCCTTCTTTTTTCGTGACCAGTCCTTGATCTGCTGCTCTCGTTCGAGCGCTTCAAGGCGCGTAGAAAAATATTCGCTGAACTCCAAAGTCACCGGACGACGATTATGCGTGTAGCCTTCGATCGCGCCAGATTGATGCTGCGCAATCCGACGCTCCAGATCGTCCGTATGGCCGGTATAATAAGTGCCGTCCGAACAGCGGAGGATGTAAACCCAAAAGCTCATCGTTGACGGGTTCTCGACAAGCTCGAACCGAACGGGATTTTGTGTTTCACTCCCGCCCGGCTTCCTTCACGCTGCCGGCGAATTCCTCGAAGTGGCGGGCTTCCGTGAAATCCTTGTAGACGCTGGCGAAGCGGATGTAGGCGACGCTGTCCATCGCTTTCAGCCCATCCATCACCATTTCACCCACGTTGGCGGCTGGAATTTCGCTTTCGCCCGAGGTTTCGATCTGGCGCTGAATCGAGGAGACCAGCCGGTCGATTCGTTCGGAAGTGATCCCGCGCTTGCGGCAGGCGATGGCGATGGAGCGTTCGAGCTTGGAGCGATCGAAGGCCTGCCGCACGCCATCCTTCTTCAGCACATAAAGATCGCGAAGCTGGATCCGCTCGAAGGTCGTGAAGCGCGCACCGCAGCCTTCGCACTGACGCCGCCTGCGGATCGCTGCATTGTCTTCGGTAGGGCGGCTGTCCTTTACCTGGCTGTCGTCATGCCCGCAGAAGGGACAGCGCATCGAACTCAGAAATCCGCGTAGATCGGGAAACGGGCGCAGAGCGCGGTGACACGCTCGCGGACATTGGCCTCGGTCTGCGCATCACCCTGCTCGCCATTCTTGGCCAATCCATCGAGCACGTCGGCGATCATATCGCCAATCTCGCGGAACTCGGCGGGGCCGAAGCCTCGCGTGGTGCCGGCGGGCGAGCCGACGCGGATGCCGCTGGTCTTGACCGGAGGCAGCGGATCGAACGGCACGCCATTCTTGTTGCAGGTGATGTGCGAACGCTCGAGCGCTTCGTCGGCATCCTTGCCGGTGACGCCGAGCGGGCGCAGATCGACCAGCGCAAGGTGGGTGTCAGTGCCGCCCGCGACGAGATCGGCACCGCGCTCCTTGAGGCGGCTGGCGAGCACCTTGGCGTTTTCGATCACGGCGGCGGCATAATGCCTGAACTCGGGCTGGAGCGCCTCGCCGAACGCGACCGCCTTGGCCGCGATCACATGCATCAGCGGGCCGCCCTGCAGGCCGGGGAACACCGCCGAGTTGATCTTCTTCGCGATCGCCTCGTCATTGGTGAAGATCGCGCCGCCCCGCGGGCCGCGCAGGGTCTTGTGGGTGGTTGTGGTGACGACATGAGCGTGGCCAAAAGGCGTGGGGTGGACGCCGCCCGCAACGAGTCCGGCGAAGTGCGCCATGTCGACCATCAGCAGCGCGCCGACTTCATCCGCGATCGCGCGGAAGCGGGCGAAGTCGATATGGCGCGGATAGGCCGATCCGCCGGCGATGATCAGCGTCGGCTTGTGCTCCTTGGCGAGCCGCTCGACCTGATCGAAGTCAATCAGATGATCGTCGGCACGCACGCCATATTGCACGGCGTTGTACCATTTGCCGGAGAGAGCCGCCTTGGCGCCGTGGGTGAGGTGGCCGCCGGCATCGAGCGAGAGGCCCATGATCGTGTCGCCCGGCTTGGTCAGCGCCAGCATCACCGCGCCATTGGCCTGCGCGCCGGAATGCGGCTGGACGTTGGCGAAACCGCAGTTGAATAATTGCTTGGCGCGATCGATTGCGATCTGCTCGACTTCGTCGGACGGTGCGCAGCCCTGATAGTAACGCTTGCCGGGATAGCCTTCGGCATATTTGTTGGTGAAGACCGAGCCCTGCGCTTCCAGCACGGCACGGCTGACGATGTTCTCGGAAGCGATCAGCTCGATCTGGTTCTGCTCGCGGGCAAGTTCGTGGCGAACGCCAGCGAACACCGCCGGATCGCTCTCGGAAAGGCCACGGGTGAAGAAGCCGTCGGGCTGGACGTCGCTGATCATCCTGGGATTGGTGCTCATGCGGGCTCCTTCGAGAAATGAGGATTGGATAGCTTGGTCACACGCCGGACGTGGCGATCACCGCCGAAATCGGTTGCGAGGAACACCGACACGCATTCCTTGGCCATGTCTGGGCCGGTCAGGCGGGCGCCCATCGCCAGCACATTGGCGTCATTATGCTCACGCGAAAGCTTCGCCGACAGCGGCTCGGAGACGAGCGCGCAACGGCAAGCCGGGTTGCGGTTGACCGCGATCGAGATGCCGATCCCCGATCCGCAGAGCGCGATGCCCTTGTCGGCAGCGCCCGAGGCGACGCTCTCGGCGAGCTTGTAGCCAAAATCGGGGTAATCGACCGAATCCGTGGTGGTCGGCCCCAGATCGATCGCCTCATGCCCCAGCGAGCGGACATGCTCCACGAGCACTTCTTTGAGCGCCACGGCGGCGTGATCAGATGCCAGGGCAATGCGCATGGTGGGGCGCGGCTCCAAACAGGTGAGTCGAATGACCGGCTATCTAGGATGCGATGGGCCGGATGGCTACCGCTGATTGTGGCTCCAAGTTCGATTCCGTTTGGTTCGAGCAGCATCGAGCGAAGTCGAGATGCGGCTGTCGAGAACCCTTCTCGACTTCGTTCTCGGCAGGCTCGAACTTCGCTCGAAGCGAACGGGGTGGAGAAGTTTAGGTTATCATCCGCCGCAGTGTCTCGATTCGGTCGGCCTCTTCTGCCGGCTTGTCCGTCCTGATCCGGGCGATGCGGGGGAAGCGCATGGCGACGCCCGACTTGTGGCGTTTCGAATCATGGATGGAATCGAACGCGATCTCCAGCACCAGCATCTTCTCCACCTCCCGCACCGGGCCGAAGCGATTAAGGGTATGATTGCGCACGAACTTGTCGAGCCAGCGCAATTCCTCGTCGGTAATGCCCGAATAGGCCTTGCCGACGGGCAGCAGCTCGCCATCCTCGGTCCAGCAGCCGAAGGTGTAATCGGAATAATAGGACGACCGCTTGCCGTGGCCGCGCTGGGCATACATCACCACGCAGTCGGCGATGAGCGGATCGCGCTTCCATTTGTACCACAGTCCGGTCTTGCGGCCGGCTAGGTAGGGGCTGTCGCGGCGCTTGAGCATGACGCCCTCGATCGCCGAATCCCTCGCGCCCGCCCGGATTTCGCCGAGCGCTTCAAAGTCGGCGGCCTCGATCACGGTGGAGAGATCGAAGCGATCTGGATCGAGTCTGGGTGAGAATGCTTCAAGGCGCTGGCGCCGCTCTGTCCAGGGAAGGGGGCGCAAATCATCCTCGCCGTCGAACAGGATATCGTAAAGGCGGACGAACGCGGGATAGTCCTCCAGCATCTTGCCCGAGACCTTCTTGCGTCCGAGCCGTTGCTGAAGCGCGTTGAACGAGGCCGCCTCGCCGCCCTGGAAATCGCCACGCACCAGCAGTTCACCATCAAGCACGCCGACATGCGGGAAGGCAGCCGCGACATCGGGAAAGGTCCCCGTCACATCATCGCCGCCCCTGCTATACAGCCGGGTCTCGCTGCCGGTGCCGACGATCTGGACGCGGATGCCATCCCATTTCCACTCGGCGGCATAATCGGCGAGATCGACCACCAGCTCCTCCAGCGGATGCGCGAGCATGAAGGGACGAAAGATCGGCAGGTCGCGATGCTCGGGCCGACCGCTCCGCCCTTCAGCCCAATCGAACAACGGCGCATAGGGTGGGGATATTGCGTGCCAATGCTCCTCAACCGCATCGAGATCGAGATCGAAGGCCTGTGCAAAGGCGGTGCGCGCCAGCCGCGCGGAGACGCCGATCCGCAATCCACCTGTCGCCAGCTTGAGCAGCGCGAAGCGGCCATTGGCATCGAGATGGTCGAGCATCTGCGCCAGCGCGCGGGGTGCTTCGGAACGGCCGAGCGTCATCAGCCGCTCGACGCCCGCGCCGAGCGTCAATGATCCATCGTCGGCATCCCTCGGCTGTTCGGCGGTCCTCGGCCAGATCAGTGCCACTGTCTCGGCAAGGTCGCCGACATAGTCATAGCTCATCGCCAGCAGAACCGGATCGACCCGCTCCTCAACGATTCCACGGATCGCGGCCGGCTTTACGCCCGGCAGGTCCAGTTCGCCGGTGAGCGCCGCCATCGCCCAGCCGCGATCAGGGTCAGGTGTGCCCGTGAGATAGGCGGCGATGAGTTCGAGCTTGGTGTTGCGCGAGCGGGTATAAACCAGCCGGTCGAGCAGGGTGGAGAAGTCCCTCATTCAGCTTCATCCTCATCCTCGCGTCCCACCAGTTCCAGCGCCCGCGCGCGCATCTGGCGCATCGTTGCCCAGTGGACGAGGGCTTCCTCGCGGCCATGGGTTACCCAGATCTCGTTTGGGGCCAGCTCGGTGATGGTGTCGGTCAGTTCGTCCCAGTCGGCATGATCGGAGATCACCAGCGGCAGCTCGACATTCTTCTGCCGCGCGCGCTGGCGGACCCGCATCCAGCCTGACGCCATGGCGGTGATCGGGTCCGGCAGGCGGCGGCTCCAGCGGTCGTTGAGGGCGGCGGGTGGGGCCACCACGATATGGCCGCGCATCGCCGCCGCCGGTACGCCGGTTGCCAGGATCAATTCGCCAAGACCGACGCCGAAATCCTCGTAGAGGCGGCACATCCGCTCCAGCGCGCCATGAATGTAGATTGGCTGCTCGTGCCCTTGCCGCCGCAGTTCCGCAATCACCCGCTGCGCCTTGCCGAGCGCATAGGCGCCGACCAGCACGCAGCGATCCGGCGCGGCGCCCAGCGCGGCCAGCAGGCGATCGATCTCTCCGCCGGTATCGGGGTGACGGAAAACCGGGAGACCAAAAGTCGCCTCGGTGACGAAAATGTCGCACGGCACCGGCTGGAAGGCCGGGCAGGTCGGATCCTCGCGCCGCTTGTAATCGCCGGAGACGACGACGCGCTCGCCGGCATGCTCCAGCACGATCTGGGCCGAACCAAGCACATGCCCGGCCGGCACGAAGGTGATCGTGACGCCACCAAGCTTCATGCTTTCGCCATAGTTGAGCGGCGCACCCTGTTGTGCGCCGTAGCGCATCGCCATGATCGTCAGCGTCTCGGGCGTGGCCCACACCTTGTGGTGACCGCCGCGCGCATGGTCCGCGTGGCCGTGCGTGATCAGCGCACGCTCGGTGGGAATGCTCGGATCGATCCACGCGTCCGCCGGCCTGATATAGATGCCTTGCGGGTGCGGCTCGATCCAGTGCGGCATGCCGGTCAAATGGGTATTGGAAGGGGATTGTTCCAGCGAGACAACATCCCGCCCCCTTGGCTCGTGCGAGATTGGTCGGTCCGACGAAGGGTGGGGCAAGCCGGGGAGGGAGAGGCGGCGAAGTTCCGGCCTCAGCGGAAGCGTCAGCCCTTCAGCTTCGCCCAGACCGGCAGGTGATCGGAGGCCAACCGGGATTTCGCCGAGGCATGCACGCCCGCATCGACGATGCTGAGATCGGGGCTGACGAAAATCCGGTCGAGCGCGCCCACCGGCATGCGGGCGTGGTAGCTCGGCCCGGTGGGAGCGGCGACATGATGCGCGCCGAAATCGCGCAGGCAACCATTGGCGGGACGCCATTCATTGGTGTCGCCCATGATCACGCTCGGCATGCGATCATGCTGGGCGGCGAGATGATGCAGGATCGTCGCCGCCTGACGCCGCCGCCAGAGACCCGACAAATCGAGGTGCAGGCCAACGACGCGCAGTCTGGTCTTCCCGATCCTGAGGTCCGCGATCACCGCGCCGCGTGGTTCGATCGAGGGCAGGTGCAGCGCGCCGCAATCAAGGATCTCGACATGCTGCTTCACCAGCAGCGCATTGCCATGCCAGCCGATGCTGTGCGGTCTAATGGCGACCGGCACATGCTTGTAGAGCCCATGCCCGTCGATCAGCGAGAAGGGCAGGGCGCTGACCCGCTCGCCGAAGCGCCGGTCTGCTTCCTGCAAGGCGATGATGTCGGCATCCAGTTCAGCAAGCACATCGAGGATACGCTCGGGCTTGCGGCGGCGATCGAGGCCGATCGCCTTGCGGATATTATAGCTCGCGACGATCAAACCACCACCTCGTCATTCCAGGCTGGATGACGATACGAAGCCGAAATGGTTCCCTTACGCAGCCTTGCGCAGCTCCAGACGAGTCCAGATCTCCACGAGCGCGTCGGTAAGCTCGCGCATCATTGCCTCGTCATGCGCCGGCCCAGGCGTGAAACGCAGGCGCTCAGTACCGCGCGGCACGGTCGGATAATTGATCGGCTGCACATAGACGCCATATTCGGCGAGCAGGATGTCGCTGATCTTCTTGGCGCGCACCGGATCACCCACCATCAGCGGGACGATATGGGTGGTCGATGCCATCACCGGCAGTCCGGCGTCAGCGAACATCTGCTTGAGCGTCGCGGCGGCGGCCTGCTGGCCATCGCGTTCGACGCTCGATGATTTCAGGTGACGCACACTTGCCAAAACGCCCGCAACCAGCACCGGCGACAGCGAAGTGGTAAAGATGAAGCCCGGCGCATAGCTGCGGATCACATCAATGATGTTGCGGTCCGAGGCGATATAGCCGCCCATCACGCCGAACGCCTTGCCCAGGGTTCCTTCGATAATGGTGATGCGATCGGCGACGGCGTCGCGCTCCGAAATGCCGCCGCCGCGTGCGCCGTACATGCCGACCGCGTGGACCTCGTCGCAATAGGTCAGCGCGTTGTATTTATCGGCAAGGTCGCAGATCCCTGCGATCGGCGCGACGTCGCCATCCATCGAATAGACGCTTTCGAATGCGATCAGCTTGGGGGTGTCCGGGTCTTCGGCGGCCAGCAACTCTTCGAGGTGAGCGAGGTCATTGTGCCGAAACACGCGCTTCTCGGCGCCCGAATTGCGGATGCCGGCGATCATCGAGGCATGGTTGAGCGCGTCGGAAAAGACGATGCAGCCCGGCAGCAGCTTGGCCAGCGTCGAAAGCGCCGCCTCGTTCGAGACATAGCCCGAGGTGAAGAGCAGCGCGCCTTCCTTGCCGTGCAGGTCTGCCAGCTCATGCTCGAGATCGACATGATAATGGGTGTTGCCGCCGATATTGCGGGTGCCGCCCGATCCGGCGCCGACATCGTGCAGCGCCTCTTCCATCGCCGCGATCACCTTGGGGTGCTGGCCCATCGCGAGATAATCGTTCGAGCACCACACCGTGATCGGCTTCGGCCCGTTATGCCCGGCGAAGCAGCGCGCATTGGGGTAGGCGCCCTTGTTGCGCAGGATATCGATGAACACGCGATAGCGGCCTTCGGCATGGAGCCGATCGATCGCCTGGGCAAAAACACGCTGATAGTCCAAATCCCGCTCCTCGGGCGCTCGTCTCTGCGCGCCTAATATAAGCTCATCGCCTGATTTGCTAGCTACAACCCGCATGCGATGAACGTGATCGATGTCTTATAACATTTCGATCAGTGAAAGTCCGTAGTCGGCCAGCGTGGTTCGGAGCATGGCCGGAACTTCCAATGGTGCGGTGAAGATCGCGAGCCCGTCGGGCCGTCGTTCAGGCCAGTCCTGTCCGTTCGTCAGAAACGCGACGCGGCGCGCGATGCCTTCGGCACCGTCGACGAAGTGGATTGGTTGGGGCGAGGCCTGCTGCAATTCCTCCGCGACCAGCGGGAAATGCGTGCACGCCAGCACGACCGTATCGATCCGGTCTCCACCGGGCTGGTTCAGGAGACCCGCCAGCGCCTCCTTGAAATCTTCGGGAGGGGTGGGCTCGCCGCGCAGCTTGGCTTCGGCAAGCTCGACCAGCCGCGCCGAGCCATGGCGGATGACGAGGCAATCGGACGCAAACTCCTCGCTGAGCCGATCGACATAGGGCTGGCGGACGGTGGCGTTGGTGCCCAGCACGCCGATCGCGCGCGTTTTCGAGAGCGCCGCCGCCGGCTTGATCGCCGGCACGGTACCGACGATCGGCAGATCGAGCGCGGCGCGCGCCGCGCCCAGCGCGATCGTCGAGGCCGTGTTGCAGGCGATCACGATCAGGCGCGGGTGGTAACGTTCGGTCAGGCGGCCGAGCAGCGCGGGCACACGGGTGGCGATCTCCGCCTCGGTTTTGGTACCGTAAGGAAAACCGCCATTGTCGGCGACATAGACGATCGGCGCATTCGGCAGCAAAGCCGTCACGGCGCGCAGCACGGACAGTCCGCCGACACCGGAATCGAACAGCAGCAGCGGGCGATCCTCGTCCTTCACAGCTTCGCCTTTAGGAAGCGTCGCGCTGCCGCGCAATGCACGCGCGTTCGATCGTCTGTGCAATTGCACGGTCACTGAATATCGTTATGGTTCCGGTCCGTAGAGGGACCATAATGACAACAGATCCTTGGTTTGCGCCGGCGCTGACGCTGCTGTTCGGTTATGTTCTCGGCTCGATTCCGTTCGGGTTGATCCTGACCCGCGCCGCGGGGGCAGGCGACCTGCGCACGATCGGATCAGGCAATATCGGTGCCACCAATGTGTTGCGCACGGGGCGCAAAGGGCTGGCGGCGGCGACACTGCTGCTCGATGCGCTGAAGGGCGCGATGGCGGTCTGGGTCTGCGGTCATTTTTCGCCGATGCTGGCGCCTTTGGCCGGATTTGCTGCGTTTTTGGGTCATCTATACCCGGTGTGGCTGCGCTTTCGTGGCGGCAAGGGCGTCGCGACGCTGCTGGGGATCGCGCTGGCGCTGAATTGGCAGATCGGCCTGATCCTAGCGCTGGTCTGGCTGGTTGCGATGGCTGTGACCCGCTTTTCCTCGGTTGGGGGTATGGCGGCGGCGATCACGGGGCCGGTGGCTGCGTCGGCGCTCGGCTATTTCGATCTCACCTTGCTGTTCATCTTCTGCGCGATGATGGTCCTGTGGAAACACCGGCAGAATATCAGCCGGTTGATCGACGGCACCGAACCTCGCATTGGCCGGTCATCGACGGGCTGAGGCGAGCGACGGGGCATGGACAGGGATTTCGTCGCACGGCTGCGGCTGATCAGGACGGCGGGGATCGGGCCGGTGACGTATCGGCAGCTTTTGGCCCGGTTCGGATCGCCGGAAGCTGCGATCGAGGCCATTCCCGATCTCGCCCGGCGGGGCGGGGGTGCGGCCCCCAAGATCGCCGACATTCCGTCGGTCACCCGCGAAATCGAGCAGGTCGAGCGCATGGGCGCGCGACACCTGTTCACCGGGCGAGGGCTTTATCCAGCGCTGCTCGACGCGGCCGAGGGCGCTCCGGCGGTGCTGATCGTGCGAGGCAATCTGGGTCTGTTGGAAAAGCGCGTCGTGGCGATGGTGGGCGCGCGCAATGCCTCGGCTGCAGCGGTCCGTTTCGCGCGGCAGCTCGCTGCCGAGCTGGGCCGTGTGGGCATTGTGGTAGCGTCGGGTCTCGCGCGCGGCATCGATACCGCCGCGCATAACGGCTCGATCGAAAGCGGCACGATCGGCGTGGTCGCCGGCGGGATTGATATTTTTTACCCGCCGGAGAACGAAATGCTCCAGCGCGAGATAGGCGAGCGCGGCCTGCTGATCGCCGAGCAGCCGCCCGGCACCGAGCCGCGCGCCCGGCATTTTCCGTACCGCAACCGCATCATCGCGGGGCTGGCGCTCGGCACGGTGGTGGTCGAGGCGGCGCCCAAATCCGGCTCGCTGATCAGCGCGCGCTATGCCGCCGACTTTGGCCGCGAGGTGATGGCTGTACCAGGCTCGCCGCTGGATCCCCGTGCGCAGGGATGCAACCTGCTGATCCGCGAGGGCGCGACGCTGATCCAGTCGGCCGCGGACATCCTCGAAGCGATCGGTCCTATCGGCGCCGGCGTGGTCCGCCAGCCGATGCGGCCCTTCGGAGCCGATGTGCCACCCTCTGATGCCAGTGACAGCGAACGTCAGGCGGTGTCCGCCCTGCTCGGGCCGGTGGCGGTGCCGGTCGACGAGATCATTCGCCAAAGCGGCCTTTCGGCTGCGGTAGTGCAGACCGTGCTGCTCGAACTCGAACTGGCGGGCCGCCTGGAGCGGCAGGCGGGGGGCAGGGTCAGCCTCGTCTGACACGCATCGGGCTTGACGCACCCCATCCAGCGTTCCCACCATCGCGCGTACGTACGAGAGGGAATGTCTGTTCAATGAAGCTTGTCGTCGTCGAATCGCCAGCCAAGGCGAAGACCATCGAGAAATATCTGGGTCCCGGCCACCGTGTGCTCGCCTCCTACGGCCATGTCCGCGATCTGCCGGCCAAGGACGGTTCGGTCGATCCCGATGCCGGCTTCGCGATGGAGTGGGAGACCTATGCCGACAAGGCGCGCCAACTGAAGGCGATCACCGACGAAGCCAAGGACGCCGACGCGCTGATCCTCGCCACTGACCCTGATCGCGAGGGCGAGGCGATCTCGTGGCATGTGCAGGAGGTGCTAAAGAAGCGCCGCGCGCTGCCCAAGGACGTCCAGCGCGTCACCTTCAACGCGATCACCAAGCCGGCCGTGCTCGACGCGATGGCCAATCCTCGCGCGCTCGACGAGGATCTGATCGACGCTTACCGCGCCCGCCGCGCGCTGGATTATCTGGTCGGCTTCACGCTCTCGCCGGTGCTGTGGCGGAAGTTGCCGGGCGCGAAATCGGCCGGCCGGGTGCAATCGGTGGCGCTGCGGCTCGTGGTCGATCGCGAACGCGAGATCGAAGCGTTCAAACCGCAGGAATATTGGTCGGTCGCGGCCAATATGGAGCATGACGGCGTGCCGTTCGTGGCACGGCTGGTGCGCTGGAAAGGCGACAAGATCGACCGCCTGACCATCGGCGCCGAGGGTGACGCCATGAAGGCCAAGGCGGATATCGAGGCCGGGCGCTTCACGGTCGTCTCCGTCGAGACCAAGCCGTTCGCCAAAAACCCGCCCGCGCCGTTCACTACCTCGACCCTTCAGCAGGAGGCGGCCCGGAAGCTCGGTTTTTCAGCCAGTCACACGATGCGGGTCGCGCAGGATCTCTACGAGCAAGGCGCGATCACCTACATGCGCACCGACGGCGTCCAGATGGACGGCAGCGCGATCTCCGCCGCGCGCCATGCCATCGCCGATCGCTATGACGCCGGCTATGTCCCGGACAAGCCGCGCCAGTACACCGCAAAGGCCAAGAACGCGCAGGAAGCCCATGAGGCGATCCGTCCGACCGACTTCGCCAAGGACAAGGTGGGCGGCGGCGATCATGCGCGGCTGTACGACCTGATTTACAAGCGCGCGATGGCCAGCCAGATGGCGTCCGCGCGGCTTGAGCGCACCACCGTCGAACTGTCCGACGCCACCGGCCAGCATGGCCTGCGCGCTACCGGTCAGGTCGTGCTCTTCCCCGGCTATCTTGCGCTCTACGAAGAGGGTCGTGACGATGAGGCGGACGAAGACAGCCGCCGTCTGCCGCGCCTCAACGAAGGCGACGTTCCGGCCAAAAAGTCGGTCGATGCCGAGCAGCATTTCACCCAGCCGCCGCCGCGCTACTCCGAAGCGTCGCTGGTCAAGAAGATGGAAGAACTTGGGATCGGCCGGCCTTCGACTTATGCGTCTATCCTGCAGACACTTAAGGACCGTGATTATGTCACGGTGGAAAAGAACCGCTTCACTCCGAATGAGAGCGGCCGCCTCGTCACCAGCTTTCTCGAACGCTTCTTCGAACGCTATGTGAGCTATGATTTCACCGCCCATCTCGAGGACAGCCTCGATGATATTTCTGGTGGCCGCGCCGACTGGCAGGTGGTGCTCGACGCCTTCTGGCGCGACTTCAAGCCCAAGGCCGGCGAGGTCATGGAGCAGAAACCCTCCGAGATCACCGCCGCGCTCGACGAATTCCTCGGCCCGTGGCTGTTCCCAGACAAGGGCGATGGCAGCGATCCGCGTGCCTGCCCGGCTTGCGGAGACGGGAGGTTGTCGCTCCGCGGTGGCCGCTTTGGTGCGTTCGTCGCCTGCTCGAACTATCCGGACTGCAAATATAGCCGCCGGTTCGCGCAGCAGGGCGGTGAGGAGAATGGCGGCGGCGAGGATGAGACGCTGGGCCAGGATCCCGCGACCGGCCTTGACGTCGTACGCAAGAACGGCCGCTTTGGTCCCTATGTCCAGCTGGGCGAGGGCAAGGAAGCCAAGCGCGCGTCGATCCCGAAGGATGTTCCCTCCGAGGATTTCGGTCTCGACTGGGCCCTGAAACTGCTCTCGCTCCCCCGCGAGGTCGGCGCGCATCCCGAGACAGGTAAGGCGATCACCGCGAGTATCGGCAAATATGGGCCTTATCTGGCCCATGACGGCAAATATGCCCGGTTGAAATCCACTTCCGAGGTGTTCGAGACCGGCATGAACGCCGCAGTCGCCAAGCTCGCCGATGCGGCCAATGGCGGGGGCCGGGCGCGCACCGGCTCGCGCGAGCCGCTCAAGGCATTCGGCCCGCATCCGGAAAGCGGCGCCGAGGTGAAGCTGATGGAAGGCCGTTTCGGCCCCTATGTCACCGACGGCACCACCAATGCGACGCTGCCCAAGGCCGCCGATCCGGCTACGCTTACGCTGGACGAGGCGGTAGCGCTGCTGGCTGAACGCGCCGCGAAAGGTCCGGCGAAAGGCAAGGGCAGGGGGGGTAAGAAAGCCCCCGCGAAGAAGGCACCGGCAAAGAAGAAGGCTTCCAAATAACGCACACATAAAGCCCTCTCACGCTTGCGGGAGAGGGCTAAGGGGCTACTCCGCCGCCGGATCCCACCCCCGTGTGATCTTCACATAATCCCCAAGCTTCGCCTCGCGGAACAGGATCGCCGCGAATTTCCTGGGCAATCCCACACAGCCATGGGTCGCATAATCCGGATCGATGAAGGCGGATCCGTGCAGCGCGATGCCGTCAGGCGTCAGCCGGAGCATGTGGGGCATCGGCGCGCCGCCATAGGTCTTTGAATAATGGTCGGCATCCTTTTCCAGGATCGGGAAGACGCCGATCGGCGTGGGCTTGTCGTCGTCGCCATAGATCAGCGTCGATCGCCCGATTTCATGCCCGCCGCGATAGACGTAGATCAGCTCATTCTGGACATCGACCACGATCGCCACCCGGCCGGGCGCCACACCACTATCGTCCCAGACATAGTCGCCAGGGCGCAGCGGCCCATCGAGCTGCAGCGCGGTCTTGACCGTGAAATCGGGCTTGGCCTTGCGCGGCATGATCTTCGGCCCCGGCGCATGGAGTAAACGAGGCTTTTCGGCGGCCGGCGCGGCAATCTGGGCAGGCGCGGCAACCGGTGCCGGCGGACTGGGAACCTGCGGCGTCCGCGCGGCGGGGAGCAGACCGAACAGCGCGGCGAGCATCGCAGGCACCAGTGCCGCCAGGAACACCCAGTTCCGCTTGTCGATGATCACACCCGCCATCGTGAAGATCCTTAATGCGCCGCTCACCATAACGAACGCGCAATTCACCGACCATGTCCATGCTTGCTTACCAAATGTGCCGTCGCGGGACAGCGGGGACGCGGCTCTTGGCGGTTGCCCAATGGTTCCGGACAAGTCCGGGACAAGAGAGTCGCGGGCCGAAGCCAGCGCGCTTCAATTGACTTGGCTCCCCCCGCTTCCTAAATCGCGGGCCAGTTCAGGCGAGGGTAGCCGGCGCTTTGTCGTGCCTGCCCCGCCAACAATGTCAGGAAGTCCATGCTCGGCGGTATTGCCAAGGCCATTTTCGGGTCGTCGAACGATCGTTACGTCAAGTCGCTGCGGCCGATCGTGGCGAAGGTCAACGCGCTCGAGCCCGAGATCGCGGCGATGGACGACCAGACCCTTGCCGCGCAGACCTTGCGCTTCCGCGAGCGGCTCGATGCCGGGGAGGAGCTTGACACGCTGATCCCCGAGGCGTTCGCCACGGTGCGCGAAGCGGCCAAGCGGGTGCTTGGCCAGCGCCATTACGACGTCCAGCTGATCGGCGGCATCGTCCTCCATCGCGGTGAGATCGCCGAGATGCGTACTGGCGAGGGCAAAACGCTGGTGGCGACGCTGGCCTGCTATCTCAACGCGCTGCCTGGCAAGGGCGTGCATGTCGTCACCGTCAACGATTATCTCGCCCGCCGCGACGCCGATTGGATGGGGCAGATCTATCGCTTCCTCGGTCTCAAGGTCGGCGTGATCGTGCCGAACATCTCCGACAGCCAGCGGCGCGAGGCTTATGCCGCCGACATCACCTACGGCACCAACAACGAATTCGGTTTCGATTATCTGCGCGACAATATGAAATATGAGCGCGTGTCGATGGTCCAGCGGCCGTTCAATTTCGCGATCGTCGATGAGGTGGACTCGATCCTGATCGACGAGGCGCGCACACCGCTGATCATTTCAGGCCCGACCGACGACAAGTCCGAACTGTACAAAGCGGTCGACGCGGTGGTGAAGCAGCTCGATCCCGCCGATTATGAGGTGGACGAGAAGCAGCGCTCGATCGTGCTGACCGAGGACGGCACCGAGAAGACCGAGCGCATCCTCGAAGGTGCCGGGCTGCTCCAGGGCTCGAACCTCTATGATTTCGAGAATACCCAGGTGGTGCATCACCTCAATCAGGCGCTGCGCGCCAACATCGTGTTCAAGCGCGACACCGACTATATCGTCAAGGACGGCAAGGTTATCATCATCGATGAGTTCACCGGCCGCATGATGGATGGCCGGCGCTGGTCGGATGGGCTGCACCAGGCGGTCGAGGCCAAGGAAGCGGTCGAGATCGAGCCCGAGAACCAGACGCTCGCCTCGATCACCTTCCAGAATTATTTCCGGATGTATCCCAAGCTGGGCGGCATGACCGGCACGGCGGCGACCGAAGCGGCCGAATTCTACCAGATCTACAAGATGAACGTCGTCACCATCCCGACCAACGTGCCGGTCCAGCGCGAGGATCAGGACGACGAGTTCTACAAGAATCTGACCGACAAGTTCGGCGCGATCACCAAGGCGATCCGCGAGGCGAGTGAGCGTGGCCAGCCGACGCTGGTCGGTACCGTCTCGATCGAGAAATCCGAACTGCTCTCCGAATATCTCCAGAAGGAGAAGGTGCCGCACAAGGTGTTGAACGCGCGCTACCACGAGCAGGAAGCGCATATCGTGGCGCAGGCCGGGCGGCTTGGCGCGGTGACGATCGCGACCAACATGGCTGGCCGCGGCACCGATATCCAGCTGGGCGGAAACCTCGATTTTCGTATCGAGGACGAGCTGCAAGGCCTTGAAGAAGGCCCGGAACGTGAAGAGGCGATCGCGCAGATTCAGGCCGAGATCGAAGTCGAGAAGGCCAGGGTGCTCGAAGCCGGCGGCTTGTTCGTGATCGGCACCGAACGCCACGAAAGTCGCCGTATCGACAATCAGCTGCGCGGTCGATCTGGCCGTCAGGGCGATCCCGGCCGTTCGCGCTTTTACCTGTCGCTCGACGATGATCTGCTCCGTATCTTCGGCCCGCAGACAATGTTCGCCAAGATGATGAACAAGAACCTCGCCGACGGCGAGGCGATTATCAGCCCATGGATCTCCAAGGCGATCGAGACCGCACAGAAGAAGGTCGAGGCGCGCAACTACGATATCCGCAAGCAGGTCGTCGAATATGACGACGTGATGAACGACCAGCGCAAGGTGGTCTATGAGCAGCGTGCCGACATCATGGATGCCGAAGCGGTGGACGATGTCGTCATCGACATGCGGATGGATACGGTCAACGCGCTTGTCGGCGCCGCGTGCCCACCCAATACCTATCCCGAACAATGGGATATCGCTGCCCTGCGTGAGAATGTCGCGATGCTGCTCGCACTCGACCTGCCGATCGAGGATTGGCTGAAGGAAGAGGCGGTTGAGCCCGAAATGCTGGCCGAGCGCATCCAGGCTGCTGCCGATGCGGCGGTCGATGCCAAGGCATCGCAGCTTGATCGGGAATCCTGGCACGCAGTTGAAAAGAACATCCTGCTCCAGTCCCTTGACCATCACTGGAAGGAGCATCTGGCAACGCTCGATTCGCTGCGCTCGGTGATCCACCTGCGCGCCTACGCGCAGAAGACGCCGATCAACGAGTATAAGCAGGAGGCATTCGCGCTGTTCGAGCGCATGCTGACTGCGATCCGCGAGGACGTCACCCGCATCATCGCCCACGCCCAGTTCAATCCGCAGCCGATGGACGCGCCGGCGACGCCCGGCTTCGTCACCACCCACATCGATCCGCTGACCGGCGATGACGATAGCGCCGACTTCGATCTTTCGAGCCTCGGCCTCGTCACCACCAAGATCGCGCCGATGATGTTTACACCATCCGCTCTGCCGGATGAGGGTGAGGATCCCACGAACTGGGAAGGCAAGATCGGCCGCAACCAGCCATGTCCCTGCGGCTCAGGGCAGAAATACAAGCATTGTCACGGGGCGACTGGGTGAATTCGTCAGATTGAATTAAACCGCTCGTGCTTAGGGTCAGGACCTATTGATTGCACGGGCGTGACAGAGGCTCAAAAGGCTCGTGGCGGCGTCGAACGGCCTCGACGGGGGACAAGCCCCGCCTTCGGCCCTTCTCCTGGCCACAAACCCGCATATCGCCATCACGCTCCGTACAATCAATAGGTCCTGACCCTAGCCATTGCGCTTGTCGAAATGCGTATCGAAGCACCCTTCGACATGATCCAAAAATGATCTGTTTAGGGGGGGCAGACATTTTGGGATCACTTCGGCTTCGCTCAGCCGCTACTCAGGGCGAAACGGAGATAGCTCACCCTAATCCGCTTACGCCGCTGTCATCTTGAAGATGCCCTGGGCGTTGCTGCTGTCGAAACCCAGATCGAGACGCTTCCGCCCAGCCTCATCGCAGATCATGGCGCGCTGGATGAATTCGAAGAAGGAGCCCGGCACGGTGCGGGTAACCCGCCTGCCGTTTCCGCTGATGAAGCGCCGCTCGACAGGATCGGCCTTATAGGCAGTCTGCTGGACGCGCCCGGTGCGGGAGATTTCGATCTCGGGCTTCATCGGGCGTCCGCGCAGCCTTTGCTCCGCCACCAGCCTCTTCAGATTTTTGACGCGATTAGTGGCGTGGTTGAAGCTGTTGCCCTCGGTGGCGATCCAGGCACCCTCAGCTGATTCGGTGAGCAGCGTTGCATAATCGCTCCAGCGCGGGTCGCCATGCTGCCGATCGAAGCTGGCGACCAGCACGGGCAGGAGCGTGATCGCGTCGTCCAGCGGCAGGCTACCGTCGCCGGCCAGCTGGCGCAGCCGATCGAGACTGACCATATCCAGTGGATCCTCGGAGCTTTCCGTCACCCGCAGCATCGCCGTTCCGAATCTCGGCGAGAAGCGCGCCGCATGCAGTTCGCTGACGAAGAATTGCGGCAGGGTCTCGGGATAATCCAGATGGGTATAGGAAAATCCCGTCATGCCGAGACGATCCAGAGGATAGACGGCGCTTTCGACATAGCCCAGCGGTTCAAGGATGCGTGTGATCGCCCGGCGGCCAGCCGGCAATGTCCCCATGCCCTGCAGGTCGATCGTGCGCAGCGCGCCATGATCGAAGCGCAGCAGTTCCCCGGCGTCCGCGAGATCCCGCACATAAGCGGCCGCGGTGGGCGTGCGCTCGAGCAGGTCGGCGAGGAGGAGGATGTTGAGCGCCTGGGTGATGGCGGCACGCGAAACGGCCGGGCCATCCTTCATCACAATCCGGTCATCGATCGCGATCACATCCAGCAGGTAGCGCAGCTGGATCGGAAGGTGCGGCTTCACCAGCGCGGTCACATTGTCCATCATCGTGGTGTCAAACATCGAATACCACTCCTTGTGCGAGCGGGAGATCCAGGCCGTAATTCACGTTCTGGGTTTGCCGGCGCATATAGGCCTTCCAGGCGTCCGACCCGGATTCCCGCCCGCCGCCAGTTTCCTTTTCCCCTCCGAAGGCGCCGCCGATTTCGGCGCCGGATGTGCCCATGTTCACATTGGCGATCCCACAATCCGAACCCGTCGCGGAAAGAAAGGTTTCGGCCTCGCGCAGATCAGTGGTGAGGATCGAAGAGGAGAGGCCCTGCGGCACATCGCGCAGCAGCGCGATCGCATCGGCATAATCCTGGTAGCGCAGCACATAGAGGATCGGCGCGAAGGTTTCCTCGCGCACGATGGCGGTCTGAGCCGGCATCTCGACCAAAGCGGGGCTGACATAGCGCCCGCCGCGCTTCTCGCCGCCGGTCACGACGCCACCGTCAGCGCGCGCGCGATCGAGCGCGCGGTCCATGCCTGTGATCGCCTGATCGTCGATCATCGGGCCGATCAGCATCTTCGGATCGCGCGGATCGCCGATCGGCAGGCTGGCGAAGGCGCGCTTCAATCGCTCGATCAGCGTGTCGTAAATGCTTTCGTGGACGATCAGCCGACGCATGGTGGTGCAGCGCTGGCCGGTGGTGCCCGCCGCGCCGAAGGTGATCGCGCGGACGGCGAGATCGAGATCGGCGGAGGGCGCGACGATGGTCGCGGCATTGCCGCCAAGCTCAAGCAGGCTACGGCCGAAACGCTGCGCTACCGTCACGCCAACCGCCCGGCCCATCGCGGTGCTGCCGGTGGCCGAGATCAGCGGCACGCGGGCCTCGCCGACCAGCGCCTCGCCGACATCGCGACCGCCGATCAGCAGTTGCGAGAGGTGCCGGGGCGCCTGCTCGAAGCGTTCGATCACGCGATCCAGCAGAGCATGCGCCGCAAAAGCCGAAAGCGGGGTTTTTTCAGAGGGTTTCCAAAGGATGCTGTCACCGCAGATCAGCGCCAGCGCCGCATTCCACGCCCACACCGCGACCGGGAAGTTGAACGCCGAGATGATGCCGATCGGGCCGAGCGGCTGCCACATCTCGCGCATGTGATGCGAGGGGCGCTCGGAGGCGATGGTGAGGCCGTGGAGCTGGCGCGAGAGGCCGACCGCGAAATCGCAGATGTCGATCATCTCCTGCACTTCGCCGAGTCCTTCGGAGATCGGCTTGCCCATCTCGATCGTGACGAGACGGCCGAGCGCGTCCTTGTGGGCGCGCAATTCCATGCCAAGCTGACGGACCAGTTCGCCCCGGACCGGGCCGGGCACCGCCCGCCAGACCTCGAACGCGGTGACGGAGCGACCGACCGCCGCCGAGACCTCCGCCGTATCGACCCAGACCGTGCCGGGCATGACCGAGCCATCGATCGGGCTGGCGAGCGCCGTGCCGCCGCGACCTGGGGTCAGGCCCATCGCGGAGAGCAGCCGGGCCGCCTCGGCGCCAGCATTGTCCTGCCGGACAGCAGCGGTCGCCATCACGCGGCTTTCTCCAGCGGGGTGAGATCGATCCCGCCGGCATAGGCTCTGCCGAAACGGTTGTTGAGGAAGGTTTTCAGCGGGATTTCCTCCTGCCGGACAAGCCCGGCGTGGGGCAGCTTGTTGTGCGCCAACAGATCGAGCACGGCGCAAATGCCGCCGGCGGTGGTGATCTGGATCGCGGTGCGCTCGATGCCCTGGACAGCGGCGCTGTAGACCTTGTTGACATAGGTCTGCTGGACGAGACGGCCGTCGATGCGTCCGCTCGCGGTCACGAAGACGAGAACCACGTCCTGCATCGTCGTCGGCAGGACATATTCGAAGATGTCCTTGAGCAGCGCCCGGCGCTCGCCGAGGCGGAGATCCTGGATCAGGATCTTGGCGATGTCGCGGTGGCCGGGATAGCGGATCGTCTTGTAATTGAGCTCGCGCACCTTGCCGGCTAGCGTCTCCGCCAGCGTGCCAAGGCCGCCCGAGGTGCTGAACGCCTCATAGCGGATGCCATCGAGCGAGAAGCCCTCCAGCGCATCAAGCGCCGGGATCTCGCAGAGGCGGCCATCGACGATCGCCTCGCAGGGCTGGTCATATTCGTTGATCAGGCCGTCGGTGGACCAGGTGAGGTTGTAGTTGAGCGCATTGGACGGGAATTGGGGGAGGGCGCCGACCCGCAGCCGCAGGCTTTCCAGAGTCTCGAACCGCTTGGCGAGATCGGCCGCCACGATCGAGATGAAGCCCGGCGCGAGCCCGCATTGCGGGATGAAGGCCTTGTCCGAGTCTTTGGCGAGTTCCTTGACGAGACGGGTGGTGGCGACATCCTCGGTGAGATCGAGATAGTGCACATTCGCCTTGCGCGCCGCTGCCGCAACGGCTCCGGTGACGCTGTGGGGCATCGCCGAAAGCACCGCGAACTTGCCTTTAAGCAACGCAACCAGTGCAGTCTCTTCGAGCACGTCGATCGTTTGCGTCTTCACGCGCGGGCCGGTCGGGATGCGGGCGAGCTGAGCTTCGTCGCGATCCGCGACGGTCAGTCTGTAGCCGCCGCCAGAGAGCAGCGACGCGATGGTTTCACCGATCTGACCGGCGCCAATGAGCGCGATATCCTTCATTCCGATCTCCCGAAAACTGGTCCATGCTATGCTGTTCGGGTGTCCAGAATGAAGCGTGCAATTTGTCGCTTTGTATGGAACATACAGACAATATGATGGAGAGATCCACCAAAATGTCGATCGATGCTGCCGACCGCAAGCTCATTGCCTTGCTGCGCCAGGATGCGCGTCAGCCGATCACCAGTCTCGCGCAGGCGATCGGCCTGTCACGGGCGAGTGTTTATGCCCGGCTGGAGCGATTGGAGCGTGACGGCGTGATTGCGGGATATACAGTCCGGCTCGGCGCGGATTATGACCAGCGGCTGATCCGGGCCCAGATCATGCTCAAGGTCACGCCGCGGCTGACGCAGGCGGTCGAGCGCAGGCTGATCGCGATGCCCGAGCTGATCGCGCTTCACGCCATCAGCGGCGAATGGGACATGATCGTGGTGGTGGAAGCGGAGGGCGTGTCGGCGCTCAACGATGTCGTCGACCGGATCGGGTTGCTGGATGGCGTGGAGAAGACCACGACCTCGATCATCATGGCGACCAAGATGGTGCGCGGGGAAGGTTGAAAAAGGCGGCTTACGCCGCCTCGGTCGCCTTTTCGGCGAGGACGGTGAGGCCCTTTTCGTTGACCTCGGCAAAGCCACCCTCGACCTGGATGCGGCTCGCGACCGTGGTCGGGCCGGAATAGACGACCAGCTCGCCGTTGCGGACGGTCGACATCAGTGGCGCATGGCCTTCCAGCACGCCGAAATCACCCTCACCGCCGGGGACGACGACCATATAGACCTCTTGCGAGCTGACGAGCTTTTCCGGGGTCACGAGTTCGAAGTGCAGTGCCATTCCATTTACTCCCCCCTCCCTTCAAGGGAGGAGTGTTCAAAATCAACATGCCCCCAGCATGTTCATTTTGAACACTGGGGTGGGTGAGCAGCGGACCGGCTCGATGCCGGTTCGATGCTTTAAGGGCAGAGGCTCGCTTCGCTCGCACCCACCCCTACACCCCTCCCTTGGAAGGGAGGGGAAATAACGCGTTACGCCGCCTCGGCCAGCTTCTTGGCCTTTTCGACCGCTTCGTCGATGCCGCCGACCATGTAGAAGGCAGCCTCGGGCAGATGGTCATATTCGCCTTCGACGACCGCCTTGAACGACTTCACCGTGTCCTCGATCTGGACGAACTTGCCGGAAATGCCGGTGAAGACCTCGGCGACGTGGAACGGCTGCGACAGGAAGCGCTGGATCTTGCGGGCCCGGCTGACGGTGAGCTTATCCTCTTCCGACAGCTCGTCCATGCCCAGAATCGCGATGATGTCCTGCAGCGACTTGTATTTCTGCAGCGTCTCCTGGACAGCGCGGGCGGTCTCGTAATGCTCCTGGCCGACGACGCGCGGCTCTAGCACGCGTGAGGTGGAATCGAGCGGATCGACCGCCGGGTAGATGCCAAGCTCCGAGATCGCACGCGACAGCACGGTCGTCGCGTCAAGGTGGGCGAAGGAGGTGGCTGGTGCCGGGTCGGTCAAGTCGTCGGCGGGCACGTAGATGGCCTGCACCGAGGTGATCGAGCCCTTGTTGGTCGAGGTGATGCGCTCCTGCAGCGCGCCCATGTCGGTCGAGAGCGTCGGCTGATAGCCCACCGCCGAAGGAATGCGGCCGAGCAACGCCGACACTTCCGAACCAGCCTGGGTGAAGCGGAAGATGTTATCGACGAAGAACAGCACGTCCTGGCCTTCGACATCACGGAAATATTCGGCGATGGTCAGGCCCGAGAGCGCGACGCGGGCACGCGCGCCCGGCGGCTCGTTCATCTGGCCGAACACCAGCGCCACCTTGGAGCCTTCCGGCGTCGGGTTGCCGTCAGCGTCCTTGGCGATGACGCCCGCGTCGAGGAATTCGTGATAGAGATCGTTACCCTCGCGGGTGCGCTCGCCGACGCCCGCGAACACCGAGGTGCCGCCATGGCCCTTGGCGATGTTGTTGATCAGCTCCTGAATGAGAACGGTCTTACCGACGCCGGCGCCGCCGAACAGGCCGATCTTGCCGCCCTTCGCATAAGGCGCGAGCAGATCGATCACCTTGATGCCGGTGACGAGAATGCTGGTCTCGGTCGACTGGTCGACGAACAGCGGGGCCTCGGCATGGATCGGGGCGGTTGTTTCGGCATTCACCGGACCACGCTCGTCGATCGGCTCGCCGATGACGTTGAGGATGCGGCCTAGCGTCATCGGGCCGACCGGCACGCGGATCTGCGAGCCGGTGTCGGTCACTTCCTGGCCACGGGTGAGGCCTTCGGTCGCGTCCATCGCGATCGTGCGGACGGTGTTCTCGCCCAGATGCTGCGCGACTTCGAGAACGAGGCGGTTGTCGCCATTCTTCGTCTCGAGCGCGGAGAGGATCGCCGGCAGGCTATCGGTGAAGGTCACGTCGACGACGGCGCCGATGACCTGGCTGATGCGGCCGACATTGTTGGTCGTCGCGCTGCGTGCGGTGGGCTTCAACATCTTTGACTTCCTTGCCTTCGTGTCTCTTAGAGCGCCTCGGCGCCCGAAATGATTTCAACCAGTTCTGTCGTAATCGCGGCCTGACGGGTCCGGTTGTACTGGATCGTCAGCTTGTTGATCATGTCGCCGGCGTTGCGCGTCGCATTGTCCATCGCGGTCATGCGGCTGCCCTGCTCGGACGCGGCATTCTCCAGCATCGCGCGGAACAGCTGCACGGCCACATTGCGGGGCAGGAGATCGGCGAGGATCTCCTCTTCATCCGGTTCATATTCGGGCGCAGCCTGAGTACCTTGCGCGGCGTTGCTCTCGCCGGCTGCGAGCGGGACCGGGATGATCTGAAGCTCGGTCGGCTCCTGCACCAGCGCCGAGCGAAACCTGGCGAAGAACAGGTGCGCGACGTCGAACTCGCCGGCCAGATAGCGCTGGATCAGATCCTCGGACACTTCATGCGCATCGGCGAAGCCGACATTCTTGATGTGGCTCTGATCGACCTGATGGACGATCTTGCCGGGATACAGCCGCGCGATCACGGCGCGGCCCTTCTTGCCGATCAGGTAGAAGCGGACCTGCTTGCCCTGCGCGATCAGCTCATCGGCGGTCTTGCGGGCCAGCTTGACGATGTTGCTGTTGAACGCGCCGGCGAGGCCGCGCTCGGAGGTGGCGACTACCAGCAGGTGGATATCGTCCTTGCCGGTGCCGGCGAGCAGCTTCGGCGACTGCGGGCCGACGGTGACCTTGGAAGCGAGGCTCGCCATCACCGCAGCGAGACGCTCGGAATAGGGACGGCCAGCCTCGGCCGCCATCTGCGCGCGGCGGAGCTTGGCGGCGGCCACCATCTTCATCGCCTTGGTGATCTTCTGGGTCGATTTGACCGAGGCGATGCGGATTTTAAGAGCTTTGAGACTTGCCACTTAAACCCCTGTGTTCCTTACCATCTTGTATCCCTGCGCAGGCAGGGATCCAGCTGGGCTCCTGCCTGCGCAGGAGCACGATCGATTACGCAAACGTCTTGGCGAAAGCCTCGACGGCGTCCTTCAGCTTGCCCTTCAGCTCATCGCCGAGATCCTTGGTCTCGCGAATGCCCTTGAGGACGTCGGCATGCCGAGAGCGGAGATCCGCCAGCAGGCCGGATTCGAAGCGGACGACCGCATTGACCGGAATGCTGTCGAGATAGCCGTTCACGCCGGCGAAGATCGAGGCGACCTGCTCCTCGAAGGGGAGCGGGTTGAACTGGGGCTGCTTGAGCAGCTCGGTCAAACGTGCACCGCGATTCAGCAACTTTTGGGTCGAGGCGTCGAGGTCCGAGCCGAACTGCGCGAAGGCAGCCATTTCGCGATACTGCGCCAGCTCCAGTTTGATCGAGCCGGCGACCTTCTTCATCGCCTTGGTCTGCGCGGCGGAGCCGACGCGGCTGACCGAGAGACCGACGTTAATCGCGGGCCGGATGCCCTGATAGAACAGGTCGGTTTCGAGGAAGATCTGGCCGTCGGTGATCGAGATCACGTTGGTCGGGATGTAGGCGGACACGTCGCCCGCCTGGGTCTCGATGATCGGCAGCGCGGTCAGCGATCCGCCGCCCATTGCGTCCGACATCTTGGCGGCGCGCTCGAGCAGACGGGAGTGAAGATAGAAGACGTCGCCCGGATAGGCTTCGCGGCCCGGCGGACGACGCAGCAGCAGCGACATCTGGCGATAGGCGACCGCCTGCTTGGACAGATCGTCGAACACGATCAGCGCGTGCATGCCATTGTCGCGGAAATATTCGCCCATCGCGGCACCGGTATAGGGCGCGAGGAACTGCATGGGCGCCGGCTCGGAGGCGGTGGCGGCGACGACGATGGAATATTCCATCGCGCCGTTTTCCTCCAGCGTCTTGACGAGCTGCGCGACGGTGGAGCGCTTCTGGCCGACCGCGACATAGACGCAGTACAGCTTCTTCTTCTCGTCGTCCGAGGCGTTGACGTCCTTCTGGTTGATGAAGGTATCGATCGCGACGGCGGACTTGCCGGTCTGACGGTCGCCGATGATCAGCTCGCGCTGGCCGCGGCCGACGGGCACGAGCGCGTCGATCGCCTTGAGGCCGCTCTGCATCGGCTCGGACACCGACTGGCGCGGGATGATGCCGGGCGCCTTGACCTCGACGCGGCTGCGCTGATCCGTGACGATCGGGCCCTTGCCGTCGATCGGATTGCCGAGGCCATCGACCACGCGGCCGAGCAGGCCCTTGCCGACGGGCACGTCCACGATCGTGCCGGTGCGCTTGACGACATCGCCTTCCTTGATCTCGGCGTCGGTGCCGAAGATCACGACGCCGACATTGTCGGCTTCGAGGTTGAGGGCCATGCCCTTGATGCCGTTGGCGAATTCGACCATCTCGCCGGCCTGGACATTGTCGAGGCCGTGGATGCGGGCGATACCGTCACCGACGGAGAGCACCTGGCCCACCTCGGAAACCTGGGCTTCGGTGCCGAAGCTTGCGATCTGGTCCTTGATGACCTTCGAGATTTCAGCGGCGCGGATATCCATGTTCAGCCTTTCATCGCCTGCGCGAGGGTGTTGAGTTTGGTACGGATCGACCCGTCAATCTGGCGGCTGCCCACCTTGACGATGAGGCCGCCGAGAATGTCGGGATCGACGTTGAGATCGAGCGCCACGTCGCGCTTCAGCTCGGCCTTGAGCTTCGCTTTGAGCGCGGCGACCTGATCGTCGTCGAGGGGATGGGCGGAGGTGACGATCGCGGTCGTTTCGCCACGATGATTGGCGGCAAGCATGTCAAACGCGCGGATCACCGGGCCGAGCTGGCTCAGACGGCGGTTCGACGCGAGCACGCCCAGGAACTTCTTGGTGAGATCATCGAGACCGAGCACGCCGGCGGTCGCATCGACGGCCTTTACGGCTTCATCGCGGGAAATCAGCGGGCTGGAGGTCAGTTGACGGAAATCGTCTGATTCGCTCAGCGCCGCCTTCACCTTGGCTAGGCTCGCCGAGACGGCGTCGATCTGCTTGGCATCGCGGGCCAAATCGAAGAGGGCGGTTGCGTAACGCCCGCTGAGGCTAGCCTGAATGCCGCCGGAATGTTCCACGCTGTTCTCGTCCCCTTGGATGCGATCCATGCAGAAAAGGGGGCGCCTTTGAGGCGTCCCCGCATGTTTCGCGGGCCGCCTAGCAGGCGCCGTGCTGCGATGCAAGACGACTTAAAGGCAATTGAACGCAAGCCACGGGATGTACCGAAGACGGCAAGCGCCCACATTGTCCGCATGGAGCAGAATGATTCGCTGATCGATTTTGACGATGCCTGGGCGGCCGTGCTTCGGCGCGATCGCAGCCGCGACGGCGATTTCGTCACGGGCGTGCTGACCACCGGCATTTATTGCCGTCCGTCTTGCGCCGCACGACATCCCGCGAGGGAGAATGTGCGATTTTTCAGGGATGCGGCCGCGGCCAGGACGAGGGGGCTGAGAGCTTGCCTGCGTTGCAAGCCTGATGAAATTGCGCGTGACGAAGCGGCCATGAAAAGAGCGACGGCTTTCATCGCCGCGAGCGAAAACGTGCCCTCGTTGGAAGCGATCGCGATGGTCGCGGGCTATGCTCCGCATCATTTCCATCGCCTGTTCAAGCGCGCGACCGGGCTGACGCCCGCCGCCTATGCCCGCGCGCTTCGCACGAAACGCGCGCAGGAAGCGCTGGCGGGTGGGCCGAGCGTCACGGACGCGGTCTATGAAGCGGGCTATGTCGCGCCGAGCCGCTTTTACGCGGAAACCGGCAAGCGGCTCGGCATGGCGCCGAGCGTGTGGCGGAAGGGCGGGGAGGGCGTCACGATCCGCTGGGCAATCGTGCCAACCTCGCTGGGCGCAATGCTGGTGGCGACGACCGACAAGGGCATCTGCCGCCTAAGCTTCGATGAAGATGCGGCGGTGCTGACGGAGCGCTTCCCGAATGCCGAGATCGCGCCGGGCGGGGACGCCATGCGCGCGCTGATCGAGGCGGCCGTGGCGGCGGTCGAAGCGCCGGCGAGCATGCCGAACCTGCCGCTAGACGTTCGCGGCACGGCTTTTCAGGAGGCCGTGTGGCGAGAGCTTTCGCGTGTCCCGCCGGGCGAGACCGTCAGCTATGCGATGCTGGCAGCGCGGGCCGGGAACCCGAAAGCGGTTCGCGCGGCGGGCTCGGCCTGCGGCGCCAATCCGGTCGCCGTGCTGATCCCCTGTCATCGCGCCAAGCGGGGCGACGGCACACTGGGCGGCTATGCCTATGGGTTGGACCGGAAGGAGAAGTTGCTTAAGCGCGAGGCCGCCGCTCAGAAATAGCGGGCGAGCGAGAATTCCAGACGGTGGCGCTCGTTGCGGTAGATCGGCAGGTTGGTCGAGGTCTTGGTGAAGGTGTAGGTCATCGAAGGCGAGAATCCGAGCACCCGGATTGAACGCAGACCGACATTCGCGCGTCCGCTGAAACGCCAGTCCTTGCGCGAATCGAGATCGAACGCGATCAGCGGATCATCGAACAAGGCCCGCGAGATACCCGCCGAAATGCCGGCGTTGAGGCCTTTGGGCAGTTCGCCGCCGATGCCCAGATTGAGACCGAGTTCGCTGCTCGAATAGCTGCCGGAACGGAGATCGTCGCGGCGGCCATAGACCGTCGCCGAGGCAACCATCGATCGGTGAACCACCCGTTCATAGGTCAGATAGGCGCCATAGCTGGTGCCATCATAAGCGGGCGCGAAATGCGAATCGATCTTGCGGATGTCGACGAGCGCACTCACCCGCTGCCCCTTGTCGAGATTCTGCTGATAGGTCATCCGCACGCCGGGACCCTGCTGAGCGACCTTGCCGCCATATAGCCGGGTGAAACCGACCGCCTGCACCGCAATCCGTGCGCCGTTTTTCATGGTCAGTTCGGGACCTGCGGCGATCAGTGCCGACAGATCGTCGGCGTCGCTGCCACGCTGGTTGGTGAACTGGCCGTTGGCATCGACGACCATCGCCAAGCCATCCTTGAGCCGGAGGCGGACACTGCCGTTGGCGCCCACCGTCTGGCCTACACCTGACTTGCGACGGGCACCGTCACCCAACTGCGCCGGATAGCCGAAGATTGGAACCGTCTGCGCATCAGTGGCGCTGTTGATGTTGCTGTCCGGCGCGATGCCGACCGTGACGTTGAAGGTCCAGTTCCGCTTGCTGCGGATATAGCCGCGCACCTGGCGGATGGTCTGCTCGATCTCGGGTGGGAGATCGGAGTCCTCTTCGGCGAGCCGATAGTGGTGATCGGCGGCGGCCGTCTTCCCCCGACGCATCAAGACACCGGCCAGTTCCAGCCGGGCACGGGTCATGTCCGGCCGATCGCGCAAGACGGCGCGGAATTCGGTTTCGGCGGTCTTCAGCTCGTTGGTCTGCGCGGCGACATAGCCCTGCAGGAAATGGCGCTCCATTGAAAGCTCGGGCGCGCTGGACAGCGCCGCGAGCATTGGCCGGGCCTCGTCATAGCGGCCCGCGACGACGGCTTGTTCTGCGGCGGACAGCAATTGCGGAGCGGTCATGCGCAGCGTGCAGACGCCATTGTTGCATTCCCGGAGCGTCACGCTGTCGGGAACCGGCGAGAGCCCGACGAGCGAAGCCGCGCCCAGCGCGAGCAGCAGGCGGCGAAATAGGGGAGGGCGCATGGCCGTTCAGCTAGGCTGGCGGGCGATCAGGGCTTCTTGCCGACGAAGCTTCCCAATATGTCGATCCGTTCATCCGGCGTGCCGCCGACGATGCGGAAGCCGCCGCCGACCTCATCGGCATTCGGGCCGTAAAAGGCACCGTCAATGCTCGATCCGGCGATGTTCACCGGAATGGTGCCGCCTTGATTGAAACTGGCCGTGCTGACCTGTCCCGAGAAGCCGCCCTTGGTGACCAGATCGATCGTGCCGCTGCCGGTCGCGGCGAAGGTCGCGCCGGCATCGAGCACATGCGTGCGGGTCGTGTAGACATCGTAGCCCGGCGCGCTCACTGTCCCGGCGAACGAGGTGTTGAACGTGTTCGCGCCGAAATCGACATTGGTCGTCGCTGTGCCACTGATCCATTGGAAATAGGTCGGCGCGTCATTCTGCGTGTCGACCAGCGGATTATAGACCATCGTCGCGAGCATATCGCCGGTATAACTGGCGGTGCCCGTGCGCGGCACGGCGCTGTTGTCGGTACGCTCGCCGAAGACGAAGGCGGCACGCTCAAGCGTATAATTCTGCTGAAGATATTTGAGATTGCTCGGGGTCGTCACCTCGACGATGTTTTCGGCATTGCGGAGAAAGCCGGCATAAGTGACGTATTTCGTCGTGGTGCCGGGCTTCTGATAGAAGAAGGTCGATACGTTGATGTCGCCATTGGCTTCTCCGACCGGAAATGTGGTGGATTGCGCCGTGTCATAGCGGAGTTGGCCAGTGCCGCTGCCCGCCTGGAGATATTGGATGCCCTTTCCCGGAATATCAGGCGTTCCGCCCTGGGGCTGCGCCTGTCCGCCGAAATCGGTGCGATGGACCGGATCCTGGAAGCGAAGGGTTTGATTCACACCCGCGGCGCTGTCGCTGATCTTCAGTTCGAAGATCGCATCACGCGGGTCATAGGAAATAGTGATGCCGCTGTTCCGTGCGGTCGAGGCGTTACCCGCATAAAGCTCGTTGTATTGACGACCTGTTCCCCGATCGTCGGTGCTGTATTGATAACTATGGACACCGCCGATCGCCGAGTAAGTCTTTTTTTCGGTGGGGTTTACGAAGCTGGTACTTGAGCTGCTGCTGCTGCCGGGCGTGGCCGTGCCGCCGCCCACCACGGCATTGCCGCCAGCGGTCTGGGGGCCGCCTCCGCTGCACGCGGCAAGCGTGGTGAGGCTGACGAGCAACAAAGGCTTACGCATGGTCCTGGTCCTTCGGCGAACAAGCTATTGCCGTTCGCTATGGACCCGGATTGGTTAACAGCTTCTAAAAAGCCCGCGTCGTGCGGCGCTATTTTCCGCGGCTCTTGCGGTGCTTGTCGAGGTCGAGCACGGTCGTATCGGTCCCTTCGGGGAGCAGGCCGAGCCGCCGCGCGATCTCCTGATAAGCCTCGACCTCGCCGCCCAGATCGAGCCGGAAGCGATCCTTGTCGAGCTTTTCGCCGCTTGCCATGTCCCACAGGCGGCAGCCGTCCGGGCTGATCTCGTCAGCCAGGATGATGCGTGAATAGTCGTTTTCCCAGATGCGGCCGAACTCGAGCTTGAAGTCGACCAGGCGGATGCCGGTCGCCGCGAACATACCCGACATGAAGTCGTTCACGCGGATCGCCATGTCGGCGATGTCGTGCATTTCCTCCTGGCTTGCCCAGCCGAAGCACGCGATATGCTCTTCGGAGACCATCGGATCGCCGAGCGCGTCGTCCTTGTAGTAATATTCGATGATGGTGCGGGGGAGCTGAGTGCCCTGTTCGATGCCGAGGCGCTTCACGATCGATCCGGCGGCGACATTGCGGATGACCACCTCGATCGGCACGATCTCGACCTGACGGATCAACTGTTCCCGCATGTTGAGACGGCGAATGAAATGGGTGGGCACGCCGATATTGCCGAGCAGGGTGAAGATGTGCTCGGAAATCCGGTTGTTAAGCACACCCTTGCCGCTGATCGTGCCCTTTTTCTGGGCATTGAAGGCGGTGGCATCGTCCTTGAAATACTGGATCAACGTGCCCGGTTCGGGGCCCTCATAGAGGATCTTGGCCTTGCCTTCGTAGATCTGGCGGCGGCGGGACATCGGCAAGCCTTTCCGGGGCGCTTAAAAAGATCGAGCCCCGGAGGCGGCGTCGTGGACCGACGTGCAACCGAGGCTTTCAAAACGTATAGCGAAGCTGAGCCCCTGAAGCAATTGATCAAGCAGACCGCGCTACGATCCTTTGGTTATCCGTCAGCTCGCGGGAGCGGATCGTCCCACGCCGGCACGGTGGCAAGCCAGGGAACTTCCGCCGTTGGTCGGCGGTTGCAGCATCGGGATTATCCCCAAGAGACGAGACGAAAAAATGGGGTCAGGATTAAAACCATGGCGTCGGTCGTTTCAGCGTCAGGGAATGCGACGAGTAGCAGGTGGGTTAACTCTATTTTAACGTGTCTTAATCAGATTGATGGTTAAAGCGTTCGTAATCAGCGTTGAGTTGCGGTAAATTGGCCCGAACCAACGGGCTGGGTCCTAAGGGGAAAAGTAATGCTTGCATCGATCATAGCGTCCAGGACGGCTAGATTGATTACCGCGTGCGTCTGTCCGGTGGTAGGCGCCGGTACGTTGACCATGGCCGTTCCGAAGGTGCGCAATGCCGTGCACAAGGCGACGGCACCGCGCGAATATGCATTGCCGAAAACGCGGGAACGGGCGGCGCTTCCCGCTGTTGCGCTTGCGCCCTGCACGACGATCGGCGCCACGCCGCTCTCGGCGGGTTTCTCACCCGATGTCATTCCTTATCCCCCGCCGGGAGAGCCGATCGTTCCCGGCATTCCACTGCAACCGACCGTCTTCACTGGCGGCGGGCCGAAAACACCAGTCGAACCTGGTGGTCCGCCGGGCATTCCCGGCATTCCAGAGCCGCACGCGTGGCTTCAACTTTTGGTTGGTTTCACGCTTGTAGGCGGCGCGGTGCGGATGGCGCGCAAGAAGCCTGACGAGGAAGAGCAGGAAATCCTGGTTCGAGTCGAGGCTCTTAAAAAGGACGCTCGCCCATAACATTGCCGCCTTCGCTGTAGCGGCACACCAGGAACTCGTCCCTGCGGCCTTGCGCCACGGCGCAACCGACCTTGCCGGTCGAGCGCCACATCAGCTGCGTGTAATGACCGACATCCTCAAGATTGCCGGTGCGGCTGTTCGCCGGAAAGATACCGGGCTTGTAGTTCTTCTTTTCAGCAATCCAGAGGCCGACCATCGATTCCGCGCTGTAATAGCCGGCGGTGCCAGCCCACAGGTTTTCGCCCTGGGGGTCCCAGTCATTGGGATCATCGGGCGAATGAGTCAGATAGCCGACCTGGGTGAGGTGCCTTGCCCACTGTGCCGCATCGGCGGCCAGCCGGTCGTCCCATTCAAGCGCCGGAATGCCGAGCGTCGCGCGCTCCCGGTTGTGAGCGGCAAGAGTGCGCTGTTCGAAATTATCCAGCCGGCCAACATTGCCTTGAAGCAACGGCAGAGAGCAGGACAGAACAGCGATGCTAAACAATTTCGCTGCCGTGACGTTTATATTGAACAAGCGAAGCAACTCAAACCTCATTGCGTTCTGCAACGAGTCCGCACTTTAAGCATCGTCCTTTTCCTGAATACTTCCCGACGCGGTTAAGCTGACTTTACCCAATTTTCCGGGTTCATCCGTGAAGAGAATATTTACCCTAACGGCAGCGTAACATTAACAGCGCGAACGGAGATGCCCGGAAATGGGCCGGTTCGAAGGTTAATAACCGATGGGCGGCTTCAGCCTCTCGCCTCGCCGGGTGCACGCTGCTATCGGCGGCGCATGAGTGACCTCGCCGATGCGCCCCCTCCGATCACCGAATCCCCCTTTGATGACGCGCTTTCGCAGCGTTATCTGGTCTATGCGCTGTCGACGATCACGGCGCGCTCGCTGCCGGACGTGCGTGATGGGCTGAAACCTGTCCATCGCCGGCTGCTCTGGGCGATGCGGCTGCTGCGGCTCGATCCGGCGAGCGGCTACAAGAAATGCGCCCGCGTCGTCGGCGACGTGATCGGCAAATATCATCCGCATGGCGACCAGTCGGTTTACGACGCGATGGTTCGCCTCGCGCAGACCTTTTCGCTGCGCTATCCGCTGGTCGACGGGCAGGGCAATTTCGGCAATGTCGATGGCGATAATGCCGCGGCGATGCGCTATACCGAAGCCCGCCTGACCGCGGCCGCCGGTGAGTTGATGGCCGGCCTGGATGAAGGCGCGGTCGATTACCGCCCCACCTATAATGGCGAGGAAGAAGAGCCGGAGGTCTTTCCCGGCCTGTTCCCGAACCTGCTGGCCAATGGCGCCTCGGGCATCGCGGTGGGCATGGCGACATCGATCCCGCCGCACAACGTCGCGGAGTTGATCGACGCGGCGACGCACCTGATCGATCAGCCCGCCGCCGAGACCGCTGACCTGATGCAATTCGTGAAGGGGCCGGATTTCCCGACTGGCGGCATCGTCGCCGACAACCCCATCGCGATCGCGGAAGCCTATGCAACCGGCCGCGGCGCATTCCGGGTGCGGGCGCGCTGGTCGATCGAGGATCAAGGGCGCGGGACCTGGGTCGCGGTGATCAGCGAGATTCCCTATCAGGTCCAGAAATCCAAGCTGATCGAGCAGATCGCTGCGCTGATCTCCGACAAGAAACTGCCGATTCTTGCCGATATCCGCGATGAATCCGACGAGGCAATCCGCATCGTCATCGAGCCGCGCAGCCGCACGATCGAGCCGCAGATGCTGATGGACAGCCTGTTCCGGCTGACCGATCTCGAAATCCGCGTACCGCTCAACCTCAATGTGCTGGATGCCAATCGCACGCCGCGGGTGATGAGCCTCAAGGAGGCGCTCGCCGCCTGGCTCGACCACCAGTTCATCGTGCTGGTCCGCCGGTCGCGACACCGGCTGGCCAAGATCGACGACCGCATCGAGCTACTCGATGGTTATCTGATCGCCTATCTGAACCTCGATCGCGTCATCCAGATCATCCGCGAGGAAGATGAGCCCAAGCCGGTCATGACCGCCGAGTTCGGCCTCACCGACCGCCAGGCGGAGGCCATCCTCAACATGCGCCTGCGATCGTTGCGCAAGCTCGAGGAGATGGAGATCAAGCGCGAGCGCGAGACGCTCGACAAGGAACGTCAGGAACTTGTCCAGCTGATCGACAGCCCCGCCCGCCAGCGCACCCGCATGAAGAAGGACCTCGCCAAGCTGCGCGAGCGCTATGCGCCCGAGACCGAGCTTGGACGCCGCAGGACGGCTATCGAGGAGATGGCCCAGGCGCGCGAGATCCCGCTCGAGGCGATGGTCGAGCGCGAGCCGATCACCGTGATCCTCTCCCAGCGCGGCTGGATCCGGGCCATGAAAGGGCAGGTGGCGCTAGCCGATGCCGAAGCCGCCAAGTTCAAGGAAGGCGATGGTCCGGCCTTCGCGTTCCACGCCCATACCACCGACAAGCTGCTGCTGGCTGCCGACAACGGCCGTTTCTACACGCTCGCCGCCGACAAACTGCCGGGTGGACGCGGGTTCGGCGAGCCGGTGCGGCTGATGGTGGATATCGAGAGCGACGCGCAGCTGGTCGCGTTGCTGCCGGCCGCTTCCGCCCAGAAGCTGTTGCTGGGCTCGTCCGATGGACGGGGTTTTGTCGCCTCATCGTCGGACGTGGTCGCGGAGACGCGCAAGGGACGGCAAGTGGTCAATCTGCGGCCCGGCGCGAAGCTTCGTGTGGTGACGCCGATACCGGCGGAATCCGATTATGTCGCCGTCATCGGCGAAAACCGGAAGCTGCTGGTGTTCCCGCTGGGCGAGTTGCCGGAGATGACGCGTGGGCAGGGCGTACAGCTCCAACGCTATCGCGACGGCGGCCTTTCGGATGCAATCGCCTTCCGCTTCGCGGATGGCCTCAGCTGGCCGATGGGTGGCGAGGGCGGCCGGGTTCGTACCGAAAGCGACCTGACCAGCTGGCGGGCCGCGCGCGGAGCGGCGGGGCGCATGCCGCCCACCGGATTCCCACGAAACAATCGCTTCAAAAACTGAAGCTCAAGACCTGCTCCTGCTATCCGGTTTCGAAAAATTTTGTTGTTCAATCAAGCGTTAACGGATGCTGGTGTACGGCGGCACAATGTCTTTGGCGCGTCGGACGAACATTGCCGTTGTAAAAGGCGGAAGCGATGACATTTTATCGCCCGAAGCCGCGCGCCTCAATGCCAGGCGTCAGGCCTATCTCGATGCTCTGCCGATCCCGGCCGCGTTGCTTTCATCCGCCGAGTGCCCCCGGCTGATCTGCGGCAATTCAATCTTCAGGGCGCTCATCCGCGACTCGGATATCCCGGAAGAAGGCACGGCTACGGATCTCTTCGCGGAACCCCGGTTTCTGGTGGCGTTCAAGGAGTTTCGAGAATCGCCGCAATCCATGCGCCGGTTCGAATGGCTGAACGGCAACGGTATTGGAAGCCGCCATTACAGTGTGACGCTGGCGAGAGTCGATCTGGTTGACGAAGAATTCGTCTTCGTAACGTTGATCGACCGGACCGCCGCTGTGGAAGCCGAGCGCTCGCTTCGCGCCGAAATGCTCCGGGACAGTCTGACCGGCCTGCCCAATCGCACAGCCTTCATCGAAGCTGTCGATACCGCGATCGAGGCGGAAGACCATAAGAGCTTCGCTGTCCTGATCGTCGATCTCACCCGGTTCAGTCGGGTCAATGAATCGATGGGATCGCTCGCCGGCGACGAACTGATCATCACGGTTGCCCGCCGTCTCGTCTCGGCTCTGCGCGTGGGCGATGTGCTGGCGCGTCTCGCGGGCGATGAATTCGGGATATTGCTGAAGCTGAGCGATGGATCGGACGATGCGCTTCAGGCGGCGCGGCGCATCCACGCGGCGCTGCTGACTCCCTTCCGCCTTTCCGACCTCGAGATACGGATCGATTGCGCAATCGGCTGTTCGATGATGAGCGAGGCCGTGACGATGTCGGAAGACCTGGTCCGCAATGCGCAGGTCGCGCTCAAGCGCGCGAAGTCATCGGGGCGGGTCGAGGTTTATCAACAAGGTGAGGTGGCGGTCGTGCGGCGCCGCTTCAGCATGGAAACCGAACTTCGCCGTGCGATCGAGGGCGGGCAGCTCACGCTTGCCTACCAGCCACTGATCGATCTCCAGGCGGATCGGCTCGCCGGCTTCGAGGCATTGGCGCGTTGGAACCATCCCACGCACGGCGCGATCTCACCGACCGATTTCGTGTCGGTGGCCGAAGAATCGGGACTGATTGTTCCACTTGGCCGCTGGGCGATCAATGAAGCGATGAGCACGCTCGCCAAATGGGATGCCGCTTACGGCGCCGTTCTGCCGATCTATGTCGGGGTGAATGTCTCTGCCGTGCAGCTCGTGCGTGATGATATCGCCGAGATCGCCCGTGGTGCGCTGGAGACGAGCGGCCTGCACGGTAGCCGCCTCATGCTGGAGCTGACCGAAAGCGCGATCATCGGCGATCCCGAACGCTCCGGGCGGCTGCTCAATCGCTTGAAGGCGCTTGATACGACCATCGCGATGGACGATTTCGGCACCGGCTATTCGTCGCTGGCCTATCTTCAAAAACTTCCGATCGACCTTCTCAAGATCGACCGCAGTTTCGTTTCCGGCATGCTTCGCGATCGTGACTCGGTGGCGATCGTCCGAGCTATTCTGAGTCTTGCGAGCGCGCTCGGAATGCATACGACCGCCGAAGGCATCGAGACCGCGGAACTGGCACAAACGCTGGCCGCACTCGGCTGTTCCTATGGCCAAGGCTATTATTACGCACGCCCACTGAGCGCCGACGCCGCGCTCGCCTATTGCAAGCGCCTCAACCCGCCAGCGCAGACCTGACCTTCTCGTCGGCGATCGCGTTCACGCGGGCCGCATCCGGAAATTCTTCCGCTATCCATTGCGCCTCGACCGCCTGGAGCGTCGCGGCCACCAGCGGGCCTTCCTTCAGTCCGCGCGCCACCAGGCTGCCGCCGCTGATCGGCAAGCGCGGCACATCCCACTGTGAGATCATTCGCGCCGCATTCGGCAGGTTCGCGAGCAGAAGACGATCGATCGCACTTTCGCGGCCGAGCCGGTAAGCGAGCGCGTGCGCGCCCTCAACATCCGCTGCGCCCACGGCGCGCGATAGTCGTTTGCGCGCGGCGTTGGACAGTTTGAGCCGCGCTCCCACGGCCTCGACGATCGCCACGTCTCGCGGAAGCAGGGCAGCGAGCCGCCGCAACGGATCCGCGCTCATTTCCGCTGCACGCTCGGCCGCCACCAATGCAGCTAGCCGATCAGCCGCATCGCTCTCGATCTCCGGCAACACCGGCCGCAGGATGTGGCGAGAGAGGATGATGGCAATGGTGGCAGACGGATCAGGGAGGGCGAGCAGTTTCAGTAGCTCGTCGGCAATTCGTTCGCGCGAAAGCGCCATGAGATCATTGGCGCGGGCGGTGCACGCGGCCAGGGCCGAGGCGTCCGGATCGCCCTTCCCGAAACGCGCATGAAAGCGGAAGAAGCGCAGGATGCGCAAATGATCTTCCGCGATGCGTGTCAGCGGATCACCGATGAAGCGGACCCGGCCCGCCTCAAGATCATCGAGCCCACCGAAATAATCATGAATTTCACCGGTGGTGGGATCGGCCGACAATCCATTGATGGTGAAATCCCGGCGCGCCGCGTCCTCGCGCCAGTCGTCGGTATAGAAAATGGTGGCACGGCGACCGTCGGTGGCGACGTCGCGGCGCAACGTCGTCACCTCGACCGGTCCGGACGGCAACACGGCGGTGACAGTGCCGTGCGCGAGGCCGGTCGGCACCGCCTTGAAGCCCGCTTGCTTTACCTTTTCGAGCACATCATCGGGTTGCAGTCGTGTCGCGCAATCGACGTCGGTGCTTTTGAGACCCAACAGGCTATCGCGCACGAAGCCGCCGACGAAGCGGGTCTGCCCTCGGTCCACCCCAAGGGCAGTCAATAGCGTGCCGAGGCCCGTTCGGCGCTGCCAGCTTTCAATCGCCAGCCGCCTCATCGCACCGATCCGATCCGGCCTGAAAGGTTGACAAGGATCGACGCGGTTGCGCCCCATATCCGGTATTCATTCCAAATCAGCTCGCGATGACGGCGCAGCCTGCCGTTCCATTCCGTTTCAAGCTCCGCGTAGTTGGACGGGTTGATCAGGTGGGACAAAGGCGGCTCGAACACGGCGTCCACCTCGGCGGCATGAGGGTTGAACGCAAGATCGGGCGGCACGACCGCCATGACCGGCGTGATCAGATATCCAGTCCCCGTTTTATAGGTGTCCGCCACGCCGACGATTTCCACATCTCGCGGCCGCAGCCCAATTTCCTCCTCGGCCTCACGCAGGGCGGCGGCGATCGGGCCGTCGTCTTCAGGATCGATCCTGCCGCCCGGCAGCGCAACCTGCCCGGCATGTTTTCGTAACGCGGCATTCCGCAAGGTCAGGAGCACGCCAGGCTCCGGGCGCTCGGTAACGGCGATCAGGACCGCGGCCGGAACCAGCGCTTCCACCGGTATAGAGTAATCGTCGCCCGCAAAGAGGGGAGGGCTGCCCTTGCTATCCGACAATTGCCGCCGCAACCGTTCAGCGAGGGTCACAATGCCGGCTCCAGGGGAAAGAAGCAGCCTTGGCTCCACAGGCCGATCGGATCGTGATCTTCCGCCAGGGCGATTTCGGCGAGTTCATAATAAACCGGCCGCGCGATCAGCGCATCCAGCCCCGCCCGAACTTTCACATAAGGGTGAGGGCCATCCTCCCGCGATTCGAAGCGAAGCGGATGCGCCTCGTCGGCAACCACGGCGTCGCCGGTGTTCAGCTGGAAGGCCAGCTGCCGCGCCTTGCCTTCGCCCTCGCTCTTCACGCCGATCGCCACGAACGGCGCGTCGTCCACCATGATGTCGAGCTTCTCGACCGGAGTGACCAGCACGAAGCGGCCATCCGGCTCGCGCCGCAGAATATTGGAGAACAGCCGCACCATCGCCGGGCGGCCGATCGGGCTGCCCTGATGAAACCAGGTTCCGTCGCGCGCGATCCGCATCTCGCTGTCGCCGCAATGGGTGGGATTCCATTGCTCGACCGGCGGCAATCGCCGCTCGGCGACCAGTCTGGCGATGTCGGCGAGCGACAGTTTTTCGAGATCGGGCGGTGCTTGGCTTTCGGGCATCGCGAGAATGCTAGGCGATCCCGCCTCTCAGCGCAAAGGCGCGAGATCGACCACCGCCGGCCCCAGCATGCCCTTCGATCCCCGCAACCGGTCCGTGGTCAGGCGCGCGAGCAGACGGTGCCGTTCAACGGGTCCTGGCACCTCCCAGCCGCCGGTGTGGGTGGCGCTGAACCCGAACAGCCGATCATAATATTCCGGGTCGCCGATCAGCATCAGCGCATCTTCGCTTTGGCGGTCGGCGGCTTCGATCAGATACTCCATGAGCGCGCGACCGATTCCTTCGCGCTGCCGTTCCGGCAGAACCGCGACTGGGCCTATCATCGTAAGCTTGCGGGGGGGCGTGCCGTCATCGCTGTTGAGCTGGATCGGCCAGCTCAACAGTGCGCCCACCAGTTCCCCTTCGTCAAACGCGGCGAAGGACAGCGAAGGAATCGCGCTGGTACCGGCGCGCAGCCGATAGGCAGTGCGTTCATGCCGGTCTCTGCCGAAGGCCGCGTCGAGCAATTCTTCGACGGCTGGAGGCTCGGCGGCGGAAATGGGACGAATCTCGATCAACAACCAGGATCCAGCATTGCGAACGGAAGGCGGTGCGTTTAGCGCTCGTCACGCGGAATGGAAGGGCAATCTGGTGTTGCGCTTCGCCTGCTACACAAATGTGACTTTTCCCCAGAACATGTGGACAAGCTGTGGATAAGACCGGGATAAGTATAACCTTGGCCCCTGAACATGGTTGTGCCGATCGGCTTGCTCCATTTTTGGGCAGCCATTAGAAAGCTCGCTCTCAATCGATCATGGCATTCGAGCTTTCCCTTCCCCGCACAGCGATCGTGACCGGCGGTGCGCGCCGGATCGGCGAGGCGATCGTGCGTTTGCTGGCCAGTGAGGGCTGGACGGTGCTGATCCATTGCCACCAATCGCGCTCGCAGGCCGAGCAGCTTGCCGCCGAGATCGGGAACGCCCGCATCGCGGTCTGCGATCTGGCTCGTGGCGATGCTTGTATGCCGATAAGAGAAGCGCTTGCCGGCATGCCGCCCGTCGGCCTGCTGGTAAACAATGCGTCACGCTTCGTGCACGACGATTTCGACGATTTTTCGCTGGAAGGATGGGCCGCGCATTTCGATGTCAATTTGCGCGCGCCCGCCTTGCTCAGCCGGATGTTCGCCGAGCTGGCGACCGAGGGCGGGCTCATCGTCAACATCCACGACGCCAAGCTGGCATTCCCCAACCCCGACTTCTTCACATACACATTGTCGAAGATCGGCCTCGCCGGATTGACCGAACTGAGTGCGCGCAAACTGGCGGCAAGGAAGATTCGGGTGTGCGGTATCGCCCCCTCCGTGACGATGGTGTCCGGACCTCAGTCTCGGCGGAATTTCGATGCGGTGCACGCGATGAACGCGCTTGGCCGGGGCGTGGTCGTTGAGGATATCGTCCGGGCGCTCCGTTTCATCGTCGATACTCCCACGTTGACGGGGCAGACCATTGTTCTAGACGGCGGACAGCGGTTCCTGGGCTTGCCGCGCGACGTGCAATTCATGGGGGACGAATGACCACCGAAAGCTTGACCGGCCTCGTCCCGGATGCGCTCCAACCCAAGAGCCGCCGTATCTTCTTCGACGATCTAGAGGTGATCGCCAATATCGGCTTTCACGATATTGAGATCGGCGTGGGCCAGCGCCTCATCATTTCGATCGAGATATGGCTCGACGAGGCCCATTTCGCGACTGATGACGCGGTCCGTTCAGCCTGGAATTATGACAATGTCCGGGCGGATGCGATTCGGCTGGTGCATGCGCAACACTATAATCTTCAGGAAACCCTGGTCGCGGCGATCTATCGTGCGATCGCAGCCCGTGCGGGCGTGAAGGCCTTGCGCGTTTCCACCCGCAAGCCGGACATCTATCCCGATTGTGGGGGCGTGGGGGTGGAACTCGCCTCGTTCTGACGCACTCAGTTTACCGGGGTGCGCTGGCATGTCCCAAGTGCATTGAGCACATATCGATAGTCGGCGCTGGCGGCCGCCGCGTCCTCGACCGCGAGAGCGGCGACGCTGTGCTCGGGCAGGGTGGCCGGCAGGAAACACGCCAGCCGGTACCACAGCAGGGTTTCAGGCGCAGGCGGCTTCGCGGAGTCATCGATGATGTCGCCCAGCGCCACGGCCCATTGCGGCTCCTCACCGGGACGGCGAAGGACGTTAAGCGAAACCGGCTGATCGCCGACCGTCTTCAGAAAGAGCTGGGTTTCGCTCTCTCCGGGCAGCGAGCCACGCACATGGAAGGCATTGCCGATACCGAGAATACGCGGTGGCGCGTCTGGCGCGACGGCTTCCGTTACGATCGCACGAACCCGCGCCTCGAGCGGCGCCTGCCAGTCCATCTGGCCTCGGGCAGAAGTCAACTGGATGCTTGCCGGTTTTCCGGCGACCGGCGCTCCCGCGAGCACGACCTTCCTCTTGGTCAGCTTTGGGGGCCGGCCATTTTCATCAAGTTGCGCATCGAGAAGATAGTCGATTCGCTCAGGCAACCCGCTTTTGCCGACCAGCAGGCTGGAAACTCTGGCGGTGACGAGGAAGCGCGCCTGTCCTGCGGGGACATTCCCGGCGAGGTCGCCCTTGAGCCGCTTCGCCTTCGCGATGACCGCTATCGCCACGATCGGCGATGTGCTGACCGCGTCCGCCACATCCGCATATGTTAAATTTGCAGAATCAACGGCTTGAGGAGGTTTTGCCTGAACTTGAAGCGCACCAGCGAGGAGCAGCGCGAAGACTATAATCCGGTTACGATCCCGCAATGGAACATCCCTGATGGTTATGCCGTTAAGGGGCTTGTCGTCGCCTTTTCGCACGCTTACAAGCACGGTTTCAAGCCGTTAACAAAGCGTTTGCGTCCGTTTGTCGGGCGCGATAGAGACGGTGCGCCGAGGCAGATCAGCCAAGCTGACGTTACGGCGCGGTCGCTGTTAAGACGCTATAACGTTCGGCTTGCCTGCGGCAAAGGTAGGACAAGGAGTTAGGTTCCTGAATGGCATACGCTGATCAATCGATGAGTTCCCGCAGAATGGTGGCGATCGCGTTCGTCATTCTGTTCCATGCGCTGATAGGTTACGCATTCATCACCGGCCTCGCCTACAACGTGGTCAAGAAAGTTGCCGAAGACCTCAAGACCTTCGACGTCGAGGAAGAGCCGCCGCCCCCGCCG
>Ga0065707_10081749_pt1 | contig 51510 bp, 75 predicted proteins | sample SwiRhicommuniRL3_FD_59094 | JGI IMG/M metagenome (GOLD analysis project Ga0065707, IMG submission 59094) | Switchgrass rhizosphere bacterial communities from Rose Lake, Michigan, USA - RL3 v2 (version 2) | ecosystem: Host-associated > Plants > Roots > Rhizosphere > Soil | place: East Lansing...
GGTGTCTCCCACGGCACCGCAAGCCCCTAACGCTGCGCCAGCGCCAGACGCGGCCGCACTTGATCCGTTCCGCGCGTTAGTGCGTAAAATCTCAGCGGCAAAAGACAAAGGCTTTATAACGATGGAGCAAGTAACAAAAGCCGTTTCCGATGCCGGCGCGCCATCGCTAAATCTGCTTAGCAACATGCAACATCTGATACCGGCTGTTGAAGCCAATATCGATTTGCTCATTGCAATGGCAGTATGAAGCGCGAAGCGACATTAAGCCCGTGCGGGTCGTATCGTTTTGATATGACCCGCACTGTTGAGCGCGACTGTACGTGCGAGCGGTGTTTAGTCAATCGGGCTAGATACTCTCTGCGTGATCCTTTCCCGTTCGTCCTGTGGGTGTTGTGCAATCCATCTATTGCAAATGCAGAGATTGATGACCCAACCGAGCGGCGTTGCTGGGGCTTCACTTCTTCGTGGGGCTATTCAAAAATGGTAATGGTGAACACAAACCCACATCGCAGCACAGACCCGAAGCTGCAGCGCATGCCTGATGAATTGACAGCAGTTAAAAACCACGCGGTGTTAGCCCTTTACGCCAGCAATGCAGCTTTAATCGTTTGCGCATGGGGCGGCGGCGCTAATCACATCCTCGGAAATCAAACGCGGTGCTTGTTGGAACGCTGGGGTGATCTTCATCACCTTGGGCTTACGAAAGCCGGCACGCCGAAGCATCCGCTATATTTATCAAAGGAAACCAAGCCGCAACTATGGACACGTTAGAATTAGAAGACGCTTACCCGTTGCGCGGCGTCGATCCGTTTATAGAAACGCAGAAGCTTGTGCGAGCGCGTCAAGCTTTAGTGCTTGCAGATGGCCGACAGATTCGGCTATTGTCTGAAACATCGTTTCAACTGACGACCTCGTCAGGCCGTCACATTCAATACGGCAACATAGAGCACATCGAATACGAACCGCATCTAATAAACGAGTATCGCAAACAACAGCCGCAACGCATCGCCCTTGTGAGTAACAAATGAGTCACGCACTTATCGCACCCTCTGCTATGGATTTAACCGTTAAATGCAACGCCTCTGTGAAGTTGCAACAACAGGTTGCGCCGCTTCCTGATACCGACGAAGAAGCCGAAGGCAAAGCAGCCCATTGGGTTGCGATGATGTACGCCGCCGGCAAAAATCACGGCTTAGAAGTAGGCTCAAAATTCTTTCATGAAAACCGCGAATGGACGTTAGACGCCGACATGATGGCCGGCGCGATCATGTACAAACGCGCAATCGGCGGCTTTCATTCCGACTTGCGTTTAGAAGACCCCGTAAGAGTTTCACGCGTACACCCGCAACATTGTTGGGGCACGCCTGATGCTTGGCGCTTCTTCCCTGATGCTCGCAACGCGTGGTTAGAATGCCCGCCCGAGATTTCGCCCGATCTGTTTGCGCGCGGCATGATTAAAATACTGCGCGTGGCCGATTACAAATACGGGCACCGCTATGTTGAGGTTTACGAAAATTATCAAGTTGGTGCGTGCTACGCGCCGGGCGTGATGGAACGCTTGAACCTTGACGACTTGGACCCGAATTTGTGGATTGAAATGTGTATCGTGCAACCTCGTTGTTATCAAGCAGAGGGGCCGGTTAGATGGTGGCGTGTGCAAGCGCATGAATTGCGCGGCGTCGTCAACATCGCATCGAACGCAGCACATGCAGCACTCGGTGAAAATCCAATCGCAAAAACAAATGATTCGTGCATTGATTGCCGCGCGCGTCATGTGTGCAAGACGTTACAATACGCAACCGGTGCCCTTGTTGATTTTTCATCGACTGGTGAAATCGTGGAAATGCCGCACGATGCGATAGGCACTGAACTTGTAATCATACAAGATGCAATCAAACGTTTGAAGGCGCGCGAAACGGGCTTAGCGGCACAAGCCGAGGCGTTGATGATGCAGGGCAAACCTGTTTCATTCTTCCATATGGAACGCGGCGAATCGCGTCTGACTTATTTTGATAATGTCAACGTTGACGAGGTCGTCACACTTGGCGAACTATTAAACATTGATCTACGGAAGAAGCTCGAACGAAAGGACTTGCTAGTTACTCCCACGCAAGCAGTGCAAAGGGGGGTTGACCCGGACACCATGAAGCTTTACGCTCATAGACCTAAAGCAGCCTTAAAGCTGGTTCGCGATAATTCTATGGTTGCACGCAAGGTGTTCGGTGCCTCTAAGTAACGCGCAAAAGCAGAAAGCCTATCGAATGCGGCGTAAGGCTGATGTCGAAAAGTATGCTGCGTATTTAGAAGCTCGCAAGCCTTCACATCGAGAATGGACACGAAGAAAACGCGCGCAGCTTAAAAAAGATCAACCTAAAAAATGGTCTAAATTATTAGCTGCGCGCAGATTACAGGCTAAACAAAAACATCGAGCGGACCCACGACACGCATTACTGCATTGGGCTCGTAAACGTGCGCGAGATAAAAATATAATTTGTACGCTAACGCTCGCAGACATTGTTGTTCCTAAGCGTTGCCCTGCTCTTGGAATTGTTTTGAAAATTGGTGATGGCAAGCTACACGCAGCATCACCGACGTTAGATAGGCGCAACCCAAAGAAAGGTTATACGCCTAACAATATTGCAGTCATTTCGCATAGAGCGAATGCAATTAAAACTGATGCAACGATTAAAGAAATTTTGGCCGTTGCTGCTTGGCTTCAAACCGTCACACCATCACCACGAAAGGTATTCAACCGATGAACGCACCCGCCACACAACCCAACACTATTTTGTTCCCGCCCGGTCGCATCGTTCAGGGCGATCTATACAACGGCCAAGACAAAGACCAAGCCGGCAACCCGCTAACTGTTAAGACTGGTGCCAACGCCGGCAAAGCAACTGTGCGCTACTTCTTCGCCGTTGCGATTCCGAAGACGCAACAGAATTGGTGGCACGAAGTGTGGGGGCAAAAGATTTTCGCTATTGCTGCCGCTGCATGGCCCCAAGGTCAAACAGCAAACCCAAACTTTGCATGGAAGATTGAAGACGGCGACAGCCAAATACCCAACCAGAACGGCCGCAAGAATGCTGACCGCGAAGGGCACGCACGTTGCTGGATTATTAAATTTAGCTCGTCATTCCCTGCGAAGGTATTCGACGCGCAAAGCAACCCGCTTGTGCAACCCGGTCTTGTGAAACCCGGCTTTTGGGTTGAAGTGCTCGGCACGGTTGAAGGCAACGGCCAACCACAAAAACCCGGTGTGTACATGAATCACAACATGGTTGCATTCCGCGCGCCTGACAAGGAAATCGTGAGCGGTCCCGATCCGCGTTCGGTCGGCTTTGGTCAGGCAGCATTGCCGGCCGGCGTCAGCGCCGCCCCGATGCCTAGCATGGCACCCGGCGCACCAATGCCCGGCGCAGCGGCTCCGGGTGCCATGTACCCGCCTGCAGCAGCACCCGGCGCGTACCCACCGTCAGCGGCCGCCCCAGCGCCTGCAGCAGCGTACCCAACACCGGGCGCAGCACCTGCCGCCTATCCAACGCCCGGCGCAATGCCCGGCCCTGTGGCGACGCCTGCGGCCGTTCCGGGTGCATACCCAGCCCCGGGCGCAATGCCTGTGTCTGTAGCGCCCAATCCATCGTTTATTGCACCGCCCGGCGCGGCACCGGCACCAATGGCAGCCCCAGCGGCACCGATGGCCCCTGCGCCCGCTCCGGCGGTCGCTGCTGACCCATTGGGTGCACCGGCTGGCTTCCGTATGGCAAACCCACAGGGTGCGAACTACACGGCCCACCTGCAACAAGGTTGGAACAATGAAACCTTGCTTGCCGCCGGTCACATGGTGCGCCTTTGAGCGAATCGTAAACGGTAGGTTGCCGGGGTCGATGTACCCCGGCGCGATGTACCCTTACGACCCGCAATTTTCTGATGATGAAATACCGTTCTAACTGAGTCCCGCCCCGCTGTTGTAAACGCGCTATGCCTGTGCACGGGAAGCCCAACAGCGGGGAAATGGGCGAGGGCTCACAATGATTGAATACGCACGTGCCGGCACTCAGTATCGCGCCGGCATCGGCCTCGCGACTGTGCTTCCCGATTTTGACTTCGAGACGTACAGCGAAGCGGGCCTAACGTGGAATTCAGAGTTGCAGAAGTGGGGCTCACTGCCGGGCCTATCCGATCAAAACCGAGGCTTGAAAGCTGTGGGCACTCGCAACTATGTTGAGCATCACAGCTTTGAAGTCTTGTCACTCGCTTACAACTTGAAAGATGGCAACGGCGTGCAATGGTGGCGGCCCGATCCTTACACGCCATACAAGCAATATCCGCGTTATATGCCGGGCTCGCGTGATGTAATGCACCCGTGGCCGTTGCTCGAACACATTGCATCAGCTCAACCGCTTGAAGCACACAACGTAAATTTTGAATGGGTCGTGTGGAATGTTCATTGCGTGCCGGTGTTAGGTTGGCCGCCATTCCATTGCGACGAACAAGGGTTGCCGCCACTATGAACGAAGAAGTACGCAACGGCATCGTGCATAAATTCGTTCTACAGCGCGACGGCGAACCGATCAACATACAAGTTACAGTCGATATGCGCGATATCTTGCTGTTGTTCACTCGGTTGGCGCTGCGCAATAAATCGAAGCGCACAAAGTTCGCCAATGGTTGCATTGAATTAAAAATAATCGAGCCTAAAAAATGAGTGACCAAGCACATTGCAGCGCCGCGAAGGCCCGCGCATCTGCGTACCCGGGCTCACTGGCTGAACTTGGCGCAGTGTTGAATCTAACGCAGCAAAAGGATAAAGCCGGCGGCGATTTAATTCGCAAGCTGACGATGCCTAAAAAGCCCACGAAAGCAAACCAGTCATTGCGCTGGACGCCGTTCACCGCCGCTGACGACTTCGTCAGGTTCTACGAATACAACAAGCAAGACATTGTCACCGAAGCACATGCAAGCGCTCGGGTTCCTGATTTAACCCCACGGGAACACGACATCTGGAAGTTAGATTTGCGTATTAACATGCGCGGCATGCAAGTAGACCGCGCGGCAGTAGAAGACTGCATCGTTATCATTGAACAAGCCGAGTTGCGCTACAACGGTGAACTACGCGAGATAACAAACGGCGTAGTGCAGAAGTCAACCGAAGTTGCAAAAATGCTTGAATGGATGCGCACGCAAGGTGTGTACCTTTACGAACTTGACGAAGACACACTTGCGGACGCATTGAAGCGAACCGATTACCCACGCGCAGTGTTGCGCGTGCTGCGCATTCGGCAAATCCTCGCCTTTGGTAGTTGTAAGAAGTATTACGCGTTTCGCGCGCAGACGAGCGCCAGCGGTCGCCTATACGATCAATACACCTACTACGGCGCTCACACATCGCTATGGAATGGTCGCGGCGTACAACCTGCCAATCTCTACAAGGGGGTGTTCTCAAAACCCGAGCAAGTAGAACACGCGCTGTCAATTATCAAATGCCGATCGATTGAATTGTTAGAGCTGGAATACGGCGAGGGTTCAGCGTGGGCATTGGACCCAAAGAACAACGGCGCACTTGATGCGCTTGAAGTCGTCGCCAGTTGTTTGCGTTCAATGATCATTGCAAAGCAAGGGCACCGTTTGCTGTCTGCCGACTTCACAGCAATACAAGCTGTTGCAACATCATGCATGGCTAACGAGCAATGGCGCATTGATGTGTTCAGAGGTCACGGCAAAATCTACGAAGCGCAAGCATCAGCGTTAACAGGTAAGCCGCTACAAGCGTATCTCGATTTTAAAAAACAATACGGCAAACACCACGACGACCGACAGCTAGGCAAGCTCGCAATCTTGTCCGGAGATTTCGGCGCATGGGTGAACGGCTGGAAACGTTTCGGCGCTGATGAAATCATGGGCAGTGACGAAGCAATTAAACAGTTGATATTGAAGACGCGCGACGCCATGCCCAACATCGTTAATTTTTGGGGCGGTCAAACGGTCAACAAATTTAAGCACGACGAACAGCAACTGTTGTATGGGCTTGAAGGCGCGGCAGTCTCTGCAATCCTGCAACCCGGTGATTGCTTCAGTTCTCGCCCGGGCTCACGTCTTGGTGTGTTGTACCAAATGCACGAGGATGTTTTATATTGCCGGCCACCTTCGGGGGGCTTCATTCGCTACCACGCGCCACGCTTGCAGCCATCATCACGACCTTACGCAAGCCCGTGGGAGTATGAAATCTCTTACGAAGGCAACAACAGCAACGCAACGAAGGGAAAAATAGGTTGGGTGCGAATGTCGCTTTATGGTGGCGTTCAAACACAGAACGTCATCAGTCATATGTGTAGAGAGATTCAAGCAGACGCGTTATACAGACTTGAGCGCAACGGCTACCCGATTGTGATGCACACCCACGATGAAGGTGTAGCAGAAGTCCCGAACGGTTACGGCAGCATTCCCGGTTACATGGAGTGCGTGCGCCAGTTGCCGGCATGGGCTGTATGCGAAGATGGTCAGCCGTGGCCTATCAAGGTGCCTGACGCGTGGGAAGCACAACGCTACGGCAAATGGGAAGATTAAAAAAAAACGCCCCAGTTACGGGGCGTTTCAATTGGAGATCACTCACCATCACTAGCGCGATTGATTATGCGCCCGGGGGTGGGTCACTATCAAGCGGCGGGGCTGGGGTTTCATCGTCAAGCGAATCGATAGCCGCAACCAGATTGGCGCGCGACGTATCAACACCGGCACGAATAGCGGCAAGCTGTGCATCTGTGATGCCTTCGCCTGATTCCTGACCGGCCTTTACTTGCTCGGTGATATCCCGCACGCGCTCAGCGAGCAAGGATGCGATTTGCAAAGCTGCAATAACGTTTGCGGTGTTCATTGATGTGACGCCAAGTAGGTTTGTAGAGCGTTGAGGGTTGCGATAGCGGTCGCAAGCTTGTCATTTGCTGCCGCATCTTTCGCGGTGTACAAATCACGAGCAATGTCTAACGCATCGCGCACGTTGTCGGCCTGCGCCAAAATGTTCTTTGCGTCGGGTGCGGTCAGCTTGTGGGCGCGCACAGCGACCGCCGTCACATCATAGATTGCGGACACCGTGGTGTAGGCCACTGCCAGCTTGTCGTTAAACGATCTGACAGGGAACGAGGCGCACGCAGTGATTGCCAGCGCAATCAGCAATGTTAGAAACGAATAAAAATACCGCGTCATGTGGTGGGCTCCGTAGGGGTTGGGGGTTTCTTGCGTGGGTCTGCATCTAACAGCGGCGGGTTAGCCACTGTCAAGGCATCAGCACCTTTGCGCGTCATCGTGAGTGGCGCAATGGTTGAGGTCTGACGGCTGTACATCGCCCACAAGCCTGCGCCAATCGTGACGAGCTGCAACGCGTCGGCGCTGTAGCCCTGCAACTGTTCGTCAGTGATGCCGAGGTGAAACCAGCGAATCAGAATAGACGCGATTTGCGATAGGCCCGCAATGACGCCGGCCACCTGTGCAGGCGACGTATACCAAGGGGCTGCAGGAATGATCGGTTGCGTGGGGGCAACCGCACTTGCAGGAATGTTGTTGTAAATTTCGCCGGTCATGTCGTAGGCTCCGGTAGTGGCGCGCGTTGGATGGTGAGAGTATGCCCCAATTCCCACGGGACAAGGTCAGAAAAATGCGCCATAGCCGCCTTAGAACTCGTTAAGCGCCATTGGCTCGTAGCGGTTGGGTCTGCGACCCGTGCGAGGCCGAGCGCAATGCAGCCGCGTAGCTCGCGCGCCCAGTTCGCTGGATGGATCAAGACCGCCGACCGGAAGCCCGGCACCGGCCAGTGTGTCACGTCAAGCTCGCGATTCACGAGCGCGAACGTGTGAGGGTGTGCCGGCGTATCGTGCAACACAAGTTCATAGGTGCCGTATGGCACGCATGACACACCGGGCTCGCCGCCATCTTCGCCGGGCTCATTGCCGGCAACCCAAGGGCGCTCTATGGTATGCAGCCGGTTGTTAGTGCCGGCGATTTCCATTACGCCCAACGTTTCAAACTTCGTGAACGTGTCACGCGTAAGAATAAGTTTCATGGTTAAGGATGCATGTGGGATAAGGCCCATTGTGCAACAGCAACGACGGTGCCGCCGATTGCAGCCGAGCCCGAGCACAACGCCAGCAACACGCGCATACCGCCTTTGTTCTGATTCATGTGATCGTTTAACGTGGCAACAGTCACCTGCATGGCTGACACATCGTTAGCCAACGTTTCAAGCTTCGCTGTAATTTGCCCTAGCATGAATGGGACGTTATCAGTTTCCATAGTAATTTCTAGTAGATGTTGGTTAATGGATGAATGAGGCGGCGCACTAATGCACTTTCTTTTTAAGGGCGTTCAGTTCTTCGCGCAAGGCTTTGATTTGCTCTTGCTGTTCCTGCACAACGCTAAGTAACAACACACCTACACGGTCGTATTGAACGCCATCAGGGCGACCATCTTTGTCATACACCACAAGCCGAGGTTCAACCGCTGCTACATCTTCAGCGATCAAGCCGTAATACCAATCGGTTTTTGAATCGGCTTCTGCTTTCGAGTGGTAACGCACGGCCTGCAACTTCATCACTTCACCATTCAAGCTGTTGCCTAGTGGCGTGATGTCTTTCTTGTAACGACGCGATGAAGTAGAGCGCAACAAGCGGTTGCCGTTGCCGTTGTCAATCACGGCATTGGCGGCGGTTGCTGTGGTGCCCACGACAGGGAACGCAACACGGTCGGATGTATCAAACGTGATTAGATCGTTGCCGCTGTTGACGTTGCGAAACCATGCGTAATTTAGCGAGTCGTCAGAACCCAACGACCATGCATCCGAACCGTCAGTTAATTTAATACTTGCATTGTCAGTGCTTGAGCATGCGCCGCAAGTGATGACGAGGCCGTTAGTGCTGGCTTGTGTTATCTGCACACCGTCAGATGATGCGGCAGCGGTCACAGTCAACGCGGTGCCGCTACTTGGCGCATTGATCGTGACGTTACCTGCGGCAGCTACGCGCAGGCGTTCAGCGCCATTACTGCCTAACGCCATCGGGGTATTAGATTGAGTGCCGATTACACCTGAATATGCGGCAAGACCAGTGAATAAAGTGTTACCTCCTGAATTTTCAACACCTGTCCACAACGTAGCTCCGGTATTAGTAAATCGATCAAACATAGCCGCTGTAGTTGTGCCTGCACGATCAACAGGAATCGACTGCGTAGCCGCAGGCATGTTAATGACACTGGCGATATTATTCGCAGCATTAACAATTAAAGGCGAACTGCCAGCCACACCGTTGACTGTTAAAGCAACTCCACTTGTAGGCGCGTTGATTACAAAATTACCCGTAGAATTTAAAGTCGTGCGTGCAACACCTGCACCTGTGTATTGCGTGATTGTTCCGACGTTGCCTGCACTGCGGCCAACTGTCAGCCAAGGGTTTACATTCGATGCAGTATCGTCTGCAACATCAAATTGCATCGTGCTTGAAGATATCAACGAACGCCATAAACGTGAGCCTGACGCCGCCGCGCTTTCGTTCCATGTAAGAATTGGTACAGTTGTATTTATCTGCAACGCGCCGGTTGCGTTAGTCAACCCGAAAATGTGTTGCGCACTCCATGTGGGCGCAATCGCTTGTGACAGCGCCGGAGCGCCATCGCTACGTAAGAATGTGCCGGCGCTACCATTGACCGCAGTCAAACCGATGGTTGCAGTAGGATTCGCAGAGGTGCCGCCGGTTGGCGGTGTGGCGCAAGTGCCATCACCACGTAGATAAGTGCCGCTGTTACAAGTGCCGCCCCATAAGCCGGTTACATCGCCAGACGCCGCAACGCTAAACGCGCTCGTGCCGTTGCCCTTGGCAATACCCGTCAACGTTGCAACACCAGTGCCGCCGGCCGCAGGGTTCAGCGTACCGGATATCGCAAGGGTGCCCGAAGTTGTGACAGGCGAGCCGGTGACGCTGAAGCCTGACGGCACCGTCAGTGCAACACTCGTTACAGTGCCCGTGCCAGTCGCGGGAGTTTGGCAGCTACCATCGCCGCGCAAGAATGTTGACGATGAGCAAGTGCCCGACCATGTGGCGATCACATCAGAAGAACCTGCGACGCTAAAGGCACTCGTGCCGTTGCCTTTAGCGATGCCGGTCAGCGTTGTTACACCTGTGCCGCCATGCGCAGCGTTGACCGTAGGTAAGTCACCATTGACGACAGTACGAAGCGACAGCGCGCCCGTGGTGCCGTCTGGCGTGGCAAGGAATGAGTTTGCAGTCTGACCCGTTGCGAAGTTAAGCGTTAGTGTGCCGGTGTTGGTGATCGGTGAACCGGTCACGCTGAACACTGACGGGGCCGACAGGCCCACGCTGTTGACGGTGCCGCCGCCGGCACCGGGCGGTGTCTGGCAGCTACCATCGCCGCGCATGAACGTTGTGCTGTTGCACGTACCGCTGAACGTCGCAAGGATGTCCGACGATACCGCCGCAGTCGTCACATAGGTGGACGGATTACCCTTTAGGATACCGGCTGCAGGGTTAAAGTATTGAAACGTTGCACCCAGCGCCGTAGCGCTAAGCAACAATGAAGCAACAAGCGTATAAAACTTTTTCATGATACTGGCACCCACAGACCGATTCCGGTTGAATACTTCAAAGTCATATTTGCATATTGCGGTAAAGTAATATCCGCAATCAATCGAAATTGATTTAGCGGGTTTGAACTACCGTCTAATGCGCCAAGCGTTACAGCGTTTAAGCCGTTCAAATTGGTGATGATCAACTCTTGCCCGTTGATCACGTTGGTGCGCGATATACCAGTGATACGCGCTGCACCTAACGTGGGGTTGACTTCCCAAAATCCGATTCCTCGCTGTAGCGCAAAATCACTCGTGACGCCCGCAGGGATATTAGTCGATTGTACCCCCACCGCGCCACCTATGGGGCTGTACGCGAACCATCCAGTAATAACACTGTCAGGGTCGTTAGTGTTGTCCGCAACCATGTTCATAAAGAACGTTGTAGGTGTTACAGCGCTTTGCACAACTTGGCCGATGCCGTAGCCGCCTTGATACGTCACCACATCAGGATTAAACGGGTAGCAGCCGCCGGCAGCGATCCACGCAATGTGTGCGGTGATCATCTTCAGAATGCCGTTCATGTCTTCGCCGTCAGGCGGAATCGCGCCCGGGTCAAGTGTCATCGTGATAGGCGGGAAACCTAACGCAAACGATGCTTGCCCCGGCGTGGGTGTCGGCGTGTATGGGATTGGATTTGCTGCGCCCGCATTCGCAAACGCAACTACAAGGCTGGGGGGTACTGCTGTAGACATTTTAAGAAAGCTCCGCCCATAAAACGATACCGGCACCGCCGGAGACATCCACCCTATAGGTCTGCCCTGCAGGCACGATAAACGATAGCGCGATAATGTCGGCCCCGTCATCGCTTGCGCGGTACATCACGTCAACACCGCCCACCCGTGCCACAGCAAAACCAACGCTATTGCATGAAACGTTGACCATGATCGGCCGGCCTGTAGAGTTCACGTATGTAGTGAACGCGCCGCGCGCTGGGTTTGACCATGTTTGTATTACGCTGCCCAACATCAGCAGCAACGTTGCCGCGATGGTGTTCGCTGAGACTGCTTGTACAAAGGCAGTTGTTGCAACGCGTGTGGTGTTATCGGTCGCGCCCGCAATCGTAGCTGCATACAAGTAGCCGAGGTTGTCACGCTTCGCGATGGTGTTCGCTGTGGGGCTAACATCAATCGGCAACGCTGCAGGCGCGAACGTCAGAAAAATATCGGTGCCGTTTCCGTACACTGCAGTAGGTGATGCGAAACCACCTTGAGGAACAACCACACCCACACCGCCGGCAGTGCGCACAGTCGTAACGAATGCACCTGTAGTGTTGTTGACAATCAACCAGCTTTGCACGTTGTTAGGCAAAACGATTTGTTGATTACCTACAAGCGCGCCTGACAAAACCAAGATACTTCGCGCAGCCTCTTGAGGCGTAAGCGTACGCGTGGCTCCGGTCAATGTGTTAACAGGCGTCAAGCCGTATGAATACAGCGGCACCCAACCCGTACTTGCAGGGTCGTTAGGATCGTCAAGGTTGCCCGCCGAAAGGTTATACCAAACAGTCAGGCCGTCAGTTGAACCTAACAGCGTGCCGACTTCATAGCCGCCGATTGCTACTGCCACGTCAGCGCTGTATGGGTAAAGCTTGCCGCTTTGTGCATACACCTGATGCGTGCTGATCATGTACAAAATGCCGTTCATGTCAGGGCCAAGCATAGGCTTACCGCCGGCAATCACAGGTAGCATCGTTAGAGGCGGAAAGCCTAACTCGAACGATGCCCGCTGCGTTGTTAGTGGTGTAGCCGGAATCGTATTACGATCACCGGGCGCAGCGCTGATTGCAAACGCTTCGGGGATAAATTGCGGTAATGGTGCGCCCATCGGTTACGGCCTCTTGTAGAACACGCCCTGATTAAACGGCAGGGCTCCGGGGGCTCCTTTGAAGCCGAAATAAACATCAATCGGGATAACTGTCACCGAGTAGAATACACCTGCAGGGTGAGGCATCGCGTTCGATTGCGTAAGGATAGCGAACTCAACCGGCGTGAGTACGAAATTAAAAACGAACTCCATCGCCATGTTGCCGAGGTCGCGAACAAATGCGCGCCCACGATGCGGGAACAAATTACGCAGCAACTGATTGATGCCCGGCGCTGTGGTGCTTGTGATGTTCGCCAATGCTTTTACAAGCACGAGCACGCGATAGGCATCGTCGGGTAACTCATAGCTTGTTGTGACTTCATTCTCACGTGCAAAACGACCTTGGGACATCGGTGTCCAATCGTCGGGATTGCTCGCATTATCAAAACCTACAATCGGGTCATTGCCGGGTATTTGCAGCAAGCGCGAAACGCCTACTATCTTGCCCCATATATCAAGGCCGAAACCTTCGGCAGTGTTCACATTCCATACAGCATTGTAGAACGCTTCCATGTTCGCGCGCGGGTCGATGTACTCATTCATATTTTGAACAAGTTGCACCAACGTGGGCGAGTTGGCGTACTGCGAAATGATGGTGCGTTCTACATCAATCACGTGAGCACCACAGTGATGTTTGCAGGGTCTACGGTCGGCGCTTGATCAATGCCGGCAATGATCGAATTCAACGCACCGGGGCCGCTCGTGCCGATCAAGATTGACAAGATAGAAACTTCAGGGCCGATGCGTGACACAGGGCCAACGAATTTCGATGCAAGGATAGTCCCGCCAATGCGGATGCGTTGCGAACCATCAAGACCGTTGAAAGCTGCAACAATCGCAGCTTTGACAAGTGCGTCGATGTTTGAAGGCAACGAACTAGAGTCCGTCAATTCCACACGAAAGAAAATCGGCAGCGGCGCAGGGCGTTCAAACGTGATCGTATAAGTTGGGTAAGGCGGCGTGTAACTGGTATCAGGAACGATCACAGTTGTGTTGCCATTCATGTTGCAACCTAAATCCTTTTTGATATAGATCGCATTGCCAATCGCTTGACCTTCACCACCAACAACAGCGACATAAACAGAGTGGGGCAATAATGGGTAATTGGTTGCGCCATAAGGCAACGTCGCATCAGTAACGTTTTCAGTCACGAACACATCAAGCACGTCAGGCACGTTGAACACGTTCGCGTAAATCGATTCTTTGGACCCGTGGGCATTCAGTGCAACACTGTTGTAACGCCGGAATTCAAACTCTGCGCGCGATTCAACAAAGCGACCAAGCACGCCCGGCGCTGGGTTGTTGATAGAATCCCAACCGGGAATTGCTTTGTAAATCGTCGTCAGTGTATTTGCAGGGCATGGTACAGGGCCATCAACAACGTTAGCAAAACTCAAAGTGATGGTGCCTGACAACGGAATCTGACCGCCATCTATGCACACGTAACGATTGCCGCTTGTGTCTTGCGCTTGAGCGCCAACCGGTATGTTGGTGCCGAAATTGCCAGTGCATTGACACGCAACAACAGTCGGCGCACCGGGCGAGCGATCAAGGAAATAGATTCGCGCAATGCCGTCTTGGTAGATGCCGTCAGCCGTATCGGGGTTCACTTGATTAACGATGTTGGCAAACACCGCGTTGGCATCAGCCACAATCGCAGCCGTGCTTGATGCAAGCTGACCTTGCGGCGTGTTTAACGCTGGGTTGAGATTGCCGCCAAACGCTTCGTTGTAATCCTGTTGAACGCCGGCAAGAATAGCGGCCTCTTGGGGCACTTCTAAGCCTTCAGGCGTGAAAACAACCGATGGAACGTTAGTAGTCATTATGCAAGGCTCACTGTGCCGGTTTGCCCGTCTTCGGTTGTGAATGTCACTTGCCCTGTGACGTCACGCCCTTGAAATGCTTGGATTGTACACTGCGCGTTGACGACCGTGGGCACCGTCAGTGCAGCCGCCTGCATGTACTCTTGGAACAACGTCACGGGTGGCGCTTCGCCTAAAATCTCGGTGAAATAGGGGATGCCGATAGTGACGTCATACCAGCATTCACCAAGGAAGGTGCGCAGCGCGCTCGCGACGTCCTGCGAAACCTGATAGGGCGCTTGTGCAAACGCGATGTTGCCGGCCGCGTCTACGACTAAATCCCACAGGGTCAAATCGAGTAGTAGGGTTTTCATGTCGGCGGGTCCGATGGAACTGTAGCGCCACCGGGTTGCACGCCCGGCACCAAATGCGTGTGAGTATGCACACTCGTGCCCTCGGCTACCACATCGTCAGTAAACACCGCGCCCTGCGTGCCTATAACGTCGCCGTCAAGGGTGATCGTAGGGGCTTGCAACGTAATCGCCGTGGGCGACACCACCTTGACGCCTGCAGCGCTCAACTGCACGTACTGCATGATGTCTGCGCCATTGTGCCAGCCCCCGACGTAGAGGGCGTCAGCGTAGTTAAACGACCGGGCAGACCCCGGAGGTGCGCCCGGCGATGGCTGACGGGTCAGCGCCGCGTCAGGGGCTTTACGGATGGCCGAGATATCACGCGACGCGAACACACATATGCCGAGGTCGCCCGGCTCCGGGTCAAGGATGACGGCGTTAGAGCCGCCCATGAGGCGAACGTACGGCGCTTTAAAAACGGTGCCAGCGGGCACCGTCGTGTTATCGCCCGCGACTTGATCAACCAGCAACTGCAAATCGACAGTGCCGGCTTGAGTGATACCGCCGGCATTCGTGCAAGCCTTCACACGCACAAGCGTGCAAGTAGCCATGCGCCCCATGAGCTGCTGAACGATGAACACAAGCGCCGAATAATCATCGGCAACATCAGCGGGGGTTTGTAGCGGTGATGAACTCATGCGAGCACCCGCGTACATTTCATGCTGGTAAGCCATGCGCCGTTAGGGACGCGACTTTCTAAGCGATGCGTTAGTGCATAGGGAAACCATCGGCCGGTTGCATTCGGGACAACGCTGACGATGTCTAACGCGAAGCCACACAAAAACGCCGGGTCATACAACGCAGTCACTGATAGCCCGGCTTGCTCATACATCGGATAACCAACTAAGCCGGAATACGCAGCGAGCACAACAGCGGGTTGCGTGTTGCGTGGTTGCTGATAGCGAGTCACTAAAATTTGATCGCCTTGCACATAGAAATCACACTTAACCGCTGCACATGCTTCCGCTAGTTGATCCCACAACGTGCCGTTGAAATGTGGGCTTGACAATGTACCTTCGACGCCGTCGCCTATAACAAGCGTCCAAGGGTCGCCCATGATCGCAACCATATCTTGCACAACAGTGGAGATATCAACCTCGTCAGTGTATGAAATCGGTTCAACGGGATTGATCTTTAAATGGTAGCCAGTAACAGCGAGTAGAGTAAACGCAACGTCAGGCATCGACTGATAATCCGGCTGTGCTTCTTTAATCGTACCCTTGAACACTTGCACCCAGCCATCAGCCTTGCCGGTGCTGTTGCTTTCAAGAATCATGATATTGTTTAACACAACAGGCGGTTGCGACCACAACACAGAGAATGCGTTCATGTCAGCAACGCGCATGCCGTGGATTGCAACCTCTGCTTGCGTTGCTAAACGCGCGACAGCTTGAACACTCGCACGGATGCGCAAGTTTTCAATTATCAGCGTGTTGCTATTGGTGCCGGGGAACACTGCGCCCGGCGCTGCCATGATGAGCGTTACACGCAAGCGTTTTTCAGTAAAGCTATTCATTCACCGGACGCCAAGTAGATGAGCTGGAAGCGTGAGCCCACACCGCCAAGGCCCGTAAATACCGGGTCGTCAGTGCCTTGCGTATCAATGAAAATAAAATCACCAACGAAGCCTTTATAACGAACGTCAAGCAACAAGCGCTGCACGTTGCGACAGATGCGAGTGCGCACCACATACACGCCGTTTGAAATCAAATCAAAATATAGATTGCCGCCGTTCTGGCGCAATGCGATTTGCGCTTGTTGACGTGCAAGCGTTACCGCTAACGTTTGATTCGGCACAGTCTGCAAGGGAATTTGCTTCATGGTGTTGCGCCCCCAACTGCACCGGTTGCCGCCGTGGTTACATCCTTATTTGTCACATCTGTAGGTTGCACCGATCCGGTGTTAGTCACTGAAACCGCAGAGGCGCTTTGCGCATCTTGTGTGACAACAGCCGTTGTGGTGTAAACGGAACTCACTTGGCGTATCTCTCTGAATGACAAATCGACTTCAGAGAAGAAGTACGCACCGCCGGCGCCGCGTCGTGACAACTCGAAACGAATCAGATTCACATTCAAATAGGAACGCTCTGGCGTGACAACGTCGTATAAATCAAGCGTGCCGATAATCGCTTCTATGCTTTCCAAAAACTTTTTGCGTGCGTTGACACTGCCGCCTTTCGACAATCGCACAGTTGTTTCAAATGGGTTTGCTACTTTGTTGTAGCTGGCAAATGCTCCATCCTGCACAGGGAAATCAGACACGTCATACTCGTTGCGGTACGTCAGCTCAAGGAATGAATCAGGCACAACAACAGGCTTGCGTTTTGCAGCGATGACGACTTCGTCAAGCTGACCATCTTTGTTCGCCGGCCTTGCTGCAACAGATGAATTCGGGTTGAGACTCTTGTATATGCCCCAACCACTATTGGCGAAAATAGATTTCCACAAGGCACCCGCTGCAGCGCCCAACGCAATCAAAGGCACTAGCGCGTTTGGTGCTTGCAATGGGTTACGCGGAAGCTGGGGCACGCCCGGCAGCTTCGGCACATTGGGAAACGGCGGCTTAGGTATGAGCGCCATAGTTAACGCATCCCCGAATCAGCTTGACCCGTTTGAAGCTTGCGGCGCGTTGCATTCACGAAATCATTCGCAAGCTGTTTACCGTCTGTTGCGTTCGTGTTCACGTTAACGTTTTCAAAGGTGATCGTTGCGCCCGCGCTTTGCGATGCGTAACTAAGCACCTTGCCGGGATAGTCGCGTGTTTCGTCAGTATAAGGCCGAGTGCCTGCACGCATCTGTGACGCGCCGTGATGGCCCGCGTTGTAATCTTCCAACGCTTCAACCATTGCGCCCTGTTCGTCGTCATCAGAATGCAGCGCCTTCAAACGTGCAAGCTCTTGTGCAGCAGTGTAGATGTCGTTGCGTGGGTTATTACCAGCGCCCGGAAAGTATTTCGGCGTCAACTGTGCAATGCCGACGCGACCGGTAGGGCTCGTTGCGTTGGGATTAAAGTTACTTTCTGTTTTCAAAATGCCGGCTAATACTTCAGGGTCTAAGCCGAACTTGCGTGCAGCGCCTTGTATGTCCGCTTCATATGCAGCGCGGCCGTGTGGGAGATTCTTGCGGCGATCCGCTTCGACACGTTCACCGATGCCCTGCAGGAAATTGTGTGCAGCTTCTTTAAAGTCTTTCGCACCTTCAACAATGGCATCGCCTGCAGCGCCTACAGCTTTGCCAATACCGCCGTTGCCGGCAAAATCAGCAGTTGCGGCAACGCCGTTGTTTGCCATCGCTTGCACGTGCGCTGTGGCTGCCATAGCGCCCACAGCAGCGGCGTCAATCGCTTGGCTACGGTTGTCTGCACTGGTTGCCAGCTCACGCCCTGCAGCGATGTCTGATGCGCCTATCTGACGATGACGGCCTTGCGCCTTGAGTTGTTCGCCAAGATTGCCGGCGAGCATCGCATTAGCTAAGCCCGGGTCAAATCCCGCTTGCATCAACTCTTGATATGCGTTCGCGCGTGATGTGCCGTTGCGCATTGATGCTTGAATAGCGGTTTGTGCATCCATTGCGATGCTTTCAAAATCGCGCATATTGCCGGTCGTGTCTTGGAACTGCACGCCCAAGCGACTCAGCATAATCAGTGAATCGGACATCGAACCGTTGTAGGCAAGATCGTAAACAGCTTTCGATAGGTTGCCGATGGTCTTTGTTGCGTCTGCAGCTTTGCCGCCGTTTATCTCTGCGACGTTGCCAAAGTTGCGCAGTGATCGAGCACTAACGTTGTAGTTGTCGGCATCGTTGCCAAGCTGGCGAATCGAGTCGGCCAATTCTTCGTTTGCACCAACAAGCTTTTTAATCACAACAGCAGCAGAACCAATGCCAAGCAGCTTCGCGCCGAACTTCAGCCACGAGCTGCCCATGTCGTCAGTGTCTTTTTTAACCTGATTTTTCAGGGCGACACTGGCCGCTGCTGCTTGCTTCTCGCCCTTGGTGAAATCCTTGGGGTCCAAGCCTAGCTTGACAATCAACGTATCAATTACAGTTGTGCTTGCCATTATTTCGGCGGCCTGTTGCGTGCGATGTTTTCATTGTGCATGTCAACTCGCAGAACTTCCAGCAAGTTGTACGCATCCTCAACACTGTAGACAGTATCAAGCTCGTGCAACGTGGCGAGGCGTGCAGAAACTAACGTTCCGATGACTGGCGGAACGTTCGCGTAATGAACTAGGCCGGCGTCGTTTCCTGCGGGGCGTTTGGTTCCCCGGTAGTCGATGCGACGTCGGCCAACGAAAAACCCACGTGTAGCTGTACCAAGTCGTAGCGCAACTTTATCCACGTGGACACTTCTTCGATTTGGCACGCGTCGCCTTCAAACAAGGTTTGCTCGGGCGGCAACACTGCAGCGTCTGCAGTAGGTTGGAACTTGATAAACGGCGACATTTCATCAAGCAATGATTTAACGTCGCGACTATCAAGCCCTTGTATTGCTCGAATCGCTACAATCAGCGAGTTGCGCAACGTGGTTTGCATTTCAGCAAACGCAGCGGCACCACCAAACAAAGTATCCTCGGGTAAGCGTGCGCCGGCATTCGCTAACGCAATGACAAGCCGAATGAACCACCACTCAGCTTGTTTACTTGGCATTTCATGAAGCACAAAGGTTTTGCCCTTGTCGCGACCGTCAGCCGTGATCAACACCCGTTGTTCTTTGCGCGCCATAACTTACACCGTCACGGGTGCAGGCGTTGCGGATTCAAAGGTGAATTCAAACACCTGTGCTTGTGAAAACGTCTTGCCGGCGGCAGGGATAGGCGTCAACCGCGTCATGAAGCCTTTCACAAGCGCGTAGGCTTTGCCAAGCGAAGGGGCTGACACGAAGCCGTCCGCAATCAGAACATCGCCCAGCGCCTTCTGTGCGCCGTTCCATGCGTCGAATAAATCAACGCTTGGGCTGTTCGGCATCAACGAAATGCTAAACTTGACAGGCTGGGGCAGGAAGCCGCCCGACAGCTTGCCATCTGCGCCCATGACGGCCTGTGCAGAGTCCACGGCTTCAACGCCAAACATTGCATCCTCTGCATACCCTTCGACGGTGAACGGGCCTACGACGATGCCTGCAGGGCTACGCGCAGTCAAAGTCAACTTTGCGTTTGCGCTGGTGATTGTTGGTGATGCCACGGCTTAAACTCCCAAGGTGAATGCGAATTACTGAACGTTGATGCTTGCCAGTTCAATGTTCTGGATGCTGCCGCCGCTGGTATACCACAGCGTCATAGGTGGCGACTGACGACCCGCACGCGTTGTGGGCGATGCAGCTTTAATCTGCAGGTAGTAACCCACGGATTGCAGCGTGTCGGCAATGTTCACACCGGCCGCAGTGTTCACCTGTGCGCGCTGTGAGTTAGACAACGCAACGCCGGGCTGAATTACGCCGTTGTTCAAACCTGCTTGGATTGGATCAAGCGCGGCCGCACGCAACAGGTTATAACCGGTCGCGTTGTACGGCAGTTGGTTAACGCTCGTCAGCAGCTCCATGAATGCAAGTTGCAGCGCGTTGTTCAACCAAATCTGATTTACGTATTCATCAATGAACGCCCACGCGCCCGGCATGACGCCGCGCTGCAGATTCACAAAGCGATCATTTGCAGTTGCATACGCGCCGTAAAAATTCGACTCATTGGCGATCAAGTTCAACGCTTGCGTTGCGTCAGTGATGTCCGCTACAAGGCCGGCTTGGCCCTTGTATGCAAACGACAGTGCGCCGGCCGTTGCTTCGTAATCGATTGATGCGGTAATGCCGCAAATCAACGCAGCCTTACGGCCATTGCCGGCATCGGTTGCAGGTTCATAGATCGGCACAACGCCATCCATGTTTGCAGCAACCACAAGGCCCGGGAATGAATCAGGGGCGGGGCCGTTCAATGGGTCGGTGTCTGAGTACCAACCGACGTACATATAACGTTCGTTGGTCGTCTGCACCCATTGTGCAAATTCAATCATGACGTCAGTCGTAGGCTCGAACGTGGTCATGAACGAAGCCCAATTTTGGACAACGTTCACAATTGCGTTCATTGCTTCGTTTGGCACGCCTGCATCAGCACCTTGCGACAACACAGCGCCAGTGGCTGACGTGAGTTTCAAACCAGCCGAAAGGGTGTTAGTTGCAAACGCGATGGTTGATGCGTCGCCAGTGGTTGCCGAATGAATCACAAACGCATTCAATTGCGAGTCATAGGTGACTGTAGCGGTGCTGGTTGGTGTGCCACCTTGGATGCCGGTTTGAATCAACGCGGCAGCGTTCGAGAAGCTGGTAGCGCTCGCAAGGTTGATGGCAAGCGACACTGAAGACACGCCGTTGACTACGGTTGTGAGTGTGCCTGACAAAGCTTGCAGCTCGGCCAGCGTCATACCAGACAGCGAGCCCGAGCGTAGATACGCGCCGACCGCTGCCGTGTTGTACTGTGAAAAATACAACGTGCTTGGCAACGATTGCGCCCGGTCAAAGCCGTTGAAGTACACAGCAGCAAGCGTTGCTTCAATCGAAGACAAGCCGAAGAACGCGCCGACATCATCAGCCGTTGCAAAAGCCTGCACGGTGCCGATTGGCACGCGGGTGCTACTGGTCAACATGACCCCATTCAATGATAGAGGGTTGCCGCCTGCACTCAGCACTGAAGGCAGAACGTTAACCAATTGACTTGCGGGGATTGAATTCGTCATGGTGGGTAGCTCACGTCAACGTTGATAAGATCGGCTGCCGCCGCATCCATGAATTGCATGGGCGTGGTTATAACCGGATTGTACTGGAATTGGGCTAAAACAATCCATCGCTTTTCGTACTGCGCCTCGCCGTCAGTCAGCGCCATAAAACGCGGGTCGTCAGTGTAGAGCGGGGCCATCGTTGGAGCCAACGCAGTGACCGCGTATTCATCGCGCAACAGCGTGGACAACATCGTAGCCCAATCGAAAGAATCCGCACCGTAACAGTCTAGTTTTACCGAGAATTTCACGGCTTGTTCAATGTCGATCGATGCCGGCGCGGGGTCGTTTTGGTCCCACCGATCAAGGTTCGTCATGATGCGTTTTTGCATGCTCGTGGAGATACCCACGAAGCCCGGCACCGGGGCGGGCATAGGCGCACGATTGATCGGTAGTTGAACCGTCACCACACCGGCCGGCAGCACCGTAGCTAAAAATGCACTTAGCGCGGTGTATAAATCTTGCTCAGTGATGGAAACGGTAAACGGCATTTGTTCAGCTCGGCACAGCAGTATCAGTCTGCAGATTCACAATTACGTGTGACCAATCGGACCACGTTTCGAGCACCTTGACAACAAGCCAGATGCGAGACGTACCGCCGGGCACTTCGGGGAAGTAGAGCAAGTCGCCACCCTTGGCGGCGATGCGTACCACGCCTTGAGTATTGCCGCGCATATGCACCGAACGCAACACGCCTTGAATGTTCAAGCCTTCCAAGTGCTTCAAATCCTGCGCGGTCACAGCTTGCAACTGCAACGCCATAGCGACGCCGGTCGCATAGGCGGGAATCTGCTTTGATGCCGCGTTGATTGTGTAGCCGTTAGACGCGTAGTACGTGCCCGTCAAATCCGGGTTGACCACTTGTATTGCGGCATTCGCTGCAGCTCGAACGTTAATCGTCATCGCTTGAGTTCTCACCATCGAGCACTTGATAGTCAACGCTCGTTTTCATGAAACCGGTATCTATCAGCGGCTTGTTGAAACCTTTGCGTTTCACCGTAGCGTCAGCGTTCGGCGGGTTGGTCCAGTTCTCTATAGAATCACGCATCTGACCTTGCATGATTTCGCCCATGATCGCCAAGCCTTTCATTGCATCGTAGTTTGACTTCTTCAATGCAACGCCCAACTGCTGACCCCAGCGCGGCGACTTCTTCGCAACCATCGTGCGAATAAAGGGGCGCTCGGGTATACCTTTCGGTGTTTCGCCTTGGTTGTTTTCTTCGTTGGCATCGGGGGCAATCGTGCCGAACTCATTCCATGCGGCAACCTGTGCTACTTGTTTGCCTACATCTTTGCCGGCGGGATACGTCGCACTGCCGAGAAAACCTACGCGCACGTGCGCGCCTTGGCCTAAACTTTTCTCGATTGAACGTAGGTGGCGCTCTAAGGCCGAGCCACCTTTAACCGTTGCGGTGATGGCCCTGAACGCCATATCAGCAACATCCGCCACCATTGAAAGAGCCGGGGCCGAAGAAGCCCGGGCCACGACCAACGCAACCGTTGACCGGTGCCGGCACGTAGTGAAACGCGCGGAAACCAGCGGTTGCAGTCCAGAACATCACGCCGTAGGGAGTCTGCGCAAAATAAGCTTCCGACATGCTCATGTCGTTAACGTATGAAGCTGACACCGACACGGTGCCCTCGCTGGCTTTATCCACACGGCCGACGATGCCTGCAGGCGGCTTGCCGTTCTCGCCTTGCAACAACGCAGCAATGTGGGCAACCAGCATATTCAACAGGCGTTCGCGTATGTTGGCGTCTTTGACAACGCTGCAACATGAGTTGTTTAAAAACAGCGTTGCGATATCGAAATCAACCTGCAACACCGCGTCGTCGATTGTTGCAAACTGCGGGTACTGAGTCTTAAACGCAGCCGCGTCGAAAACTACAATGCCGCGAGTGACAACAACCGGCGCGCACGGTATTACAGACATGATTGCTTATTCCTCAATCTGGCGATTGCGGTCGGGGTTCTTCGCCTGCATTTCGCGGAACTTCTTCAGTTCCTTTTTATCAACTTCGTCATTCTCGTTGTTGAGCATGCCGGCTTTGACAGGGTCAATCGCTTGCAGACCGGTTGTAACTTCGGCTTGCTCTTTTGCGATTGCACGGGCGCTTGCTTCTTCAGCGTGAATGAAAATACTTCTATTCAACACTGCAGGGTGCTTGTGGTTGCGCTTAAACCAATCAGTCATGAACTCAGCATCGACGTCATGCGTTAAGCCATAGCCGCCAACGATGCGCGCAGAGTTCGCGCCGTTGATGGTCACGCGGCGCACTTCGCCGCTCTTGTCTTTCAAGTCAAGGTGCAAGCCGTTGGGCAGTTTGCAACCGACAATAACGCGCGATGCTTTCGTGTCTGTCAGTACGTTAGGTGCATTCATGTGAGTGGATTCCAAGTAGTGAGTAGTGAAAGTCCGCCCGGGGTGTGAGGCTTGCCCACAGCCCACCGGGTCGGCTCAAGGTCAACAGCGTACCCGGCGACGGGTATCCCGTCCAGCGGGCTTGTATATACGCGTTGATTCCACTGCGCACCGTTAGGGATATGCACCAAAATACCGGGCGCGGCTGACAACATCGTCAGGTTGAGCCCTTCGCGAATGCGCCAAGTGTGGGTTGTTCCGTCCCAATACACGCGACGCCAATCACCCGATTGAATCACTACCAAACCAATCACGCCGGCATCAGACACGCGCGCGTTGCTGACGGTGCCGTCAGGCTCGGCCCAACCAAAGCGCCCGATAGCGACGCCCCCAGCGCCAGCGCGCAAGCCTACCTCGCTGCCGGAGACGACCGAAGACGCGCGATTGTAGTAAACCCCTGATATGGGAACGCCCTCGGCATGTGGGTACACACCGAGGGCGTTGTTATCGTACATAGCGGATGCAGTCGTGTACGTTAACCGAGCGACGAGGCAATCATGACAGGGCGGAAAACGATGGTGCCCCAAGTGCCCTGCGATTTCTTCTGCGAGAAGTTTGACGAACCGATGACGATTGCATGTGCGCGCATCTTCTCGGTGAACGCAGCGGTGCAAGTTTCTTGGCCGTCCATTTCGTCAACAATCAACTGCATCAGTTCGCCCGAAGACGTAGCGTACTCAGGCGCAACCTTAATGGTCAGGTTGGGCAGCGTTTCGCTGATCATCTTCAGCACAGTCAGGCCGAAAGAGTTGATGCGGTGCAAGGCGGCCTCACGACCGGGCGACATCGCCAAGGTCATGCGGGTTGCAGCATCGACTAAACCGCCGGTCTGGTTGATGAGCTGGGTGTACAGGTCAACGATGTTGTTGCAAGCCTGTTCAGCAGTTGCGGTTGACCATGCGTTAGTTGGCACAATCGAAGGCAACAGGTTCGGGTCATTCAACAGACCGTAGTTCTGCAAACCAGCGATGCCGAAGAAATACGACTTGTTTTGAAACTTGTTCAACACAAGGGCAGAGGCAACGTTCTTACGGCTTGCAGAGTCCAAGCCAGCAAGGCCGCTGTATGCAATTTCCTTTTCGCCCCATTGGGTAAAGGTCTGGTAATGGAACGACTGACGTTGCGGGAAATTCGAGTTGAAGTCAGCGTTACCGGCATTCGAGAAATCGCCGTAAGCGCTGACTTGGCCGTCAGATTCCACAACGATGAACGTTGCAACAGTAGTGACCCAATCACCTTTTTTCATTTCGCCCGCAATCTCTGCGGCGCGCATTGGGGTGACAAGTACCTCAATCAACTGCGGGTCAAGGTAGTTTGACAAGAATGCAGGAATGCCGGCGTTGGCAACGGTTACAAGCTCGGGCTGAGCGTCGAAGGCGATCTTGTCAGCATCACCGAACGCCTTACCGTTTACGTTGCCCTTGCCGTCGTAGGTATCCACGACAACACGCGGCAGAACGCCTTTAAACGCTGCGTCGCTTGCCAAGGCAAGGCCGTACGTCTTGTTGAGGCTGTCGATTAGCGCGGCGGCATGACCGCCCTTGATCGCAGCCGCAAACGCTGCATGGTCGGTGCCTCGGCGGCTGGCGTTCTGGATACGCATTTGTTTACTACCTCAACCTGTGGGATTTAAAAAATCAGTTACTCAAGTGAAACCGAAGGGCGCTGTTATGCGCCCTGTTTGGAAATGATAGCCAAGTCGCCTTGCACCATCGTTGCCGCGAAGGCCGCAACCGCTGCACGGTTGTAGCTGTCGGTTTGATAGGTGCCCGCGCCGCCGGGGGTGCCGCCGATCTGGTAAAGGATTCGCACGCCGTAGGGCACGCCTGTACCTGTGACGCGCTGGCCGGCCTCTACGACGCCTGACGACACAGTCGCAATGGTCATGATGCCGGTTGTAACCGCAATGGTCGTGGTGGCTGCAGTGACGGCGTTAACCTTCGACTGCGAAGCGCCTGCAAAGCCGGTAGGCTCCGTGGTGGCGTCATCCACGAGGGACGGTGCGCCAGTGGTAGCGAGCGCGAAAATACCATCGCCCGGGTCAATCGCAGCAAGGTCTACCCAGTAATCACCCGAGGTCTGCAGCGTGACAGGCAAGCCGATTTGCAGAGTCATGACGGACTCACCAAGGAACGCCGTAATCAGTGCCGAAGGAATGTTAGGTTGGCGCGCAACGAAACCGATGGTTGCACCACCGACAGCGGCAGCAGCAGCGAGCGAGCTGTATACCTTGCCATCATTTGCAGCCCATGCGAAGTAACCAACGCGCACATTGGCGTCGCCAGCTACTAGACCGGAATCAACAGCCGGCACCAACGACGTGCGAGGGTTGTTACTTGCAAAATCACCAGCGACGGCAGGGGCGGGTTGCTGGTTGATGATTCGTTGAAAGCCCATGATTAAAGCCTCGCGTTTACTTGGTGTGCAATGAGAAAGGTTGAAGGGTGTGGGTTAGCTTGCTACGACGATGCGACCAAGGCCCGGCAATGCTGCGAGTACAGCACTGTCAGCGGCCATCACTGGTGTTGCAACTGGCGCTGCAGGCGTTGCCGATTTACGGGCAACAATCTGAGCAATCAAGGCAGGGAACGCCGACGCGTGGACGCCGTCGTATGAAACCTTTTCTTGATCCAAGGCGAATTTGTAGACGGCTTCGGCCGAGTCCATAGCGATGACACCAACCAGCGGTTTCACAGCTTCGCGAGCTGCGTGCAATGCGTTGACACTGGCGATTGCGTCGGCAGTTGCGCGGCTCGCTGCGTCTTCGGCCAGCACCTTCGCATCGTCAAGCGTTACATAGCCCTTGGCAATGATAGCGGCCTCAATTGCAGCATCGCTTGCAAGCGCGCCGCCGGGCTCGCCGGGTTCACCTTTGCCGGGGTTGGCTTTCTTTTTGCGCTTCGCGCCGGGGTTCTCGGGGTCGTCTTCCATTTCTGCAGCTTCGCCGTCTTTCGCAGTCATTTCGGCAAGCTTGGAATCAAGCGCAAGTTTCTGTTCTTCGGTGCCGCCGACAATTAAACCGGAGGCGATCAACTGAGCCAGCAACATGGGACGCTTCATTGTGGGAGACTCCAAAGGGGGTAATTCATCATTGACGTACACGTCAGGACCAGCGCGACCGTGTTTAACTAAAGCCACATGGTTTCCCATAATATCGCGCATTCGTCCATCATATGCAACACCGTCGTGCGATACGCCCGGTGTCATGTCCACGGTAAAGCGATAGCTACTCGAAAGCTCTTTTGCATCTTCCGATTCAATCAGGCCAATTCCATCGTTGGCCCACACCGTCAGTTGATCGGCAACAAGGTAATTACCGTCAAAAGTCACGTTGCCCACGGTGCCGACAGTAACGTCAGGCTTCGGGTCACTCGCGTTGACCTTCGTGTGAGTCATCAGCAACTGCAGGTTGCGGAATGACGGCGCAGCTTTCTGCAGCTCCACCGGGTCGCGGTAAAGCATATAAACTTTGTTGGGATTCAGGCCGAGTTGCGCAGCGTTCGGGATTTCGCGGCCGTAGTAGGGGCAAACGTTCGCCTTTGAGATTCGGCAACCAGCAACGTGCATGCGGCCATCAGCATCGTATGTACGTGCGCTAACTGTGGCCCGGTCGAAGGCTACACAATCGCGTTCAAATATTGCTCGGTCGAATGCAAGCACGGGGCGAACTCCGGTTATTTGGCCGGAGTGTATCGCGTGCTTATGGTTAACGCTAGAGGCTTATGTTAGTTGCCGCCGCTCGTGTCATCGATTGGTTGCGCGGGCGCTTCGATATTCTGTTCAACCCACTTGATGAGGTCACAGCGCGCGTTGTGTTCGTTGTGGTGATGGTGGATATACTCGCCGCTTGTACGGCGGCGCACGTACTCGGCAAGCTGCCGTTCAAACTCTGCGCGCTGCTGTAGGTTCATGACCGAGGCGGTGCCTCTGTTATTTGCCATTCGTAGAAGAACGCCCATGTAGCCGGGATAACTGCCTCACACACAGCGTTTGAATCGCCCCATGTTGGCGACTCCGGTTTTTCTTTGCAGTCATAGATAGCAATCATTTCTGCGCCTTCAATTGGCCTGACTTCTAAGCCGTGTTCGCCGTGGGCTTCAATATCGAATGTCACGCCGCTGGGGCCAACACATTTCACTTTCGATAGTCTCATCACTGCCTCGTCTTCAATAGAAATTGATCGATGTCGCGGCGTAGCTGTATGTCTTCGGTGCCGAACCATGTCACGCGGCTACGTCGCAAGCCTTCAAGAGTTAACCGCATTTCTGCGCCGCGCGCTGTGCCTTCATAACGTAACGCGTTGCGCAGTGCTGCTTGCAGTTCGATGTTGACAGGTTCGTCAGTGTCCGCGTAATCCTCTGCGCCTTCGATAACAGGGCGGTCTGAGCATCGGCAATAAATCAGCGTACCGGGCCAAACGTATTCGCCCTCGTCAGCGTCCCACATGCCTTGCGCAATTTCATAGATTGCGCCTTCCTCACCCCATTTGACGTGCAGCCGGCGCGGCTTCTCCCCAGCGTGCGAGTGTTTCCACAGGGCGCGCGTGATGCCTAACTCAAGCCGGCGCGTGCGTTCCATGACTGATTTCGCTTTCGCGTTTTGGTCGCGTGCGATCAATGCAGCGCGACGTTGTGTAGAGCCATACAATTGCTGCAGCTCAAGCGATAGCGTGCTCAAGTCTGAGCCATTGCGTACAGCGTTCCACACCTTTTGTTCTACTTGCTCATGCCACTTGCGCGGGATAGATCGAATTAAGCCGACGTTCTCTGCAGCTACTGCGCGATAAACTTCGATGCTCTTAGCTGTGGGTTTGAACTGCACAATAAAACCCGACTCTTTAAGCTGTGCAACCATGCCTGTTTGTGTGGCGCTACCAGCACGTGCGCTGAAATCTAGCGCCAGCTTAGGCGCTGCAAGGTCAAAACGTTTGATCGATTGTTGACCCCATTTAGCGAGCAACGCTTGCAGCTTCTTCACTGAACTAGGCGCATCTTGTGCGAGCACTGCACGCCCGTAGTTCTCCAACGTTTCACGCACGCCCGGGTGTAAGTAGTGCGCATTCACAAGACCCACTGACGCCTTGATGACTGCGATTGCGTCAACCGGTTTCATCCACGCGTATTGATCGTGCTCGCTATTCATTGCCGGCGCGAATTCTTCCAACACTTCGCACTTGTAGGTTGCGAAGCGGATGCGGCCGTAGGGTTGTATGCCGATGAACTCAAGCAGGCCGTTGCAAGGGTGTAGTGTTTCTTCAAACGCTTCACGACGTGCGCCGGCTTCTGCAGTTTCGTCAGGTTCAACCATGCCGCCCGGGAACGCCCAGCCTTCACCGTCAGTGCGATGCATCAACAACACACGATCATTGCAAGTGAAGATGACGCCGGCAGCATTCGCGATGCCGGTCGCTTCGTCTTGTGCCAGCAATAGCGGTGCGTCTTGCCATGCACTGCGGATGACTTTGCGTAGCTCAACCTCTGATATGTCAATCATCATTTGCAGTTGCTTGGTGTACCAAGCTTGCACGCCAGCGTTAGGCCACAACGGCCGACACACGACAGGCTTTTTACTAGGGGCGCGTAGCTTCTTCATTGCACACCATGCGCATACTTAGTGAACGTCAATACTGTGGTGTCTTTGGTGAGCCCCTTCGCAGTGCTAACCATCACCGACACTTTGCAACGTTCAAAGATGAGTTTTTTAAATCGTTCTATCTTGTAATCATCCACGATGACGCCGGTTTTTAAACCGCCTTCGATAGCCGTGCATATCTGCGCTATCTGTTCGGCTTCAGTGTTACAACCCATTTCAACGTATTTCATTGCAAGCTCGGGTGTTCGGGCACTTCGGTAGGTGTGATGCGCTGACCATGCAAGTCAACACCGTTAAGCCATCGCATGTAACGGCCGTATGCGTCTTTCTCTTTATCGGTGATAGTGCCGCTAAGCCACAAAGGCCAGATGCAATACCACATGCCGTGCATGCGTGCGATGTGTGGTTTAAGGTTGGGGAAATGAAAGCCCGGGGGAACATGGATTTGCCCCTGCGGTGCACGCACCATCTGCAAGGGCTCATCAGCGCCGAAGGGGTCATCGTCTTCTGTGATCATGCGGCACCCTAGCGCACGACTGACGACCCCGTCAACCTCGCCCGTACCCCGGGTTTGCCTTGCGGTAAGCTTTCGCTTCTTTAGCAAAAGATTGATTGACCCACTTGTTAAAATTCTGCAGCGTTGCAAACGCAACATCTACTTTACGCTTAGCGGCTTGAAACTGCGGGTTAGACTTTGTTTCATCTGAGCGCAAGCCCATATTGCCGGCAGGGAATGCGGCATCTAGTTCTTGCGTTGCAGTTTTAACGGCAGCATTTAATTCATCTTGCTTTTTACGCGCTTCCAAATAACTGGACATATTACCGCCGCCAAACTTACCGCCGGCACCGCGTGGGTGGTCGGCTTCGTTCCACCCATCATTTGTCAGCGTATCTTTTTCGGCCAACTCTAACGCACGTTGGTGCGCTTCTTCCGCCGTTTCCTTGTTGCGTTCGTGGTCCGCTTCCGCACCTTGTTGGCCTAGATTGTGCTCGGTTTCCATCAACCCAGCTTCAGGCGGGCCGGGCGCATCGCCTGATAGGTTGTTGTAGCCGCTGTCTGGATCACTGCCCACGCGTTCGCGTACTTCGTCAGGACTGATTGCGCCCATGTCAACGTAGGTTTTGTCAGTTTCTGCATTGCTCTTGCGAATCTCGGCCAGCTCTTTAACGGTTGGCGAATTCATTGACGGCCACGCGTAGCCAATAGCTGCATCAATGCTGCCGAACAAGTGCAACTGTAGAATGTCAATGATGTGTTGCATGTGGGGGCCGTAGAACGATGTCTTGCGCGCGTTTACATGATCGTACCAAACCTTAATTTCACCCTCGCTGTCAGCGTTCAAGCCTGCAGGCGTGATGCCCGTCAGCTTCACTAGCGGCATGTGCGAAGGGGCCGCCATGTGCTCTTGTGATTGCGCTTGCAACTTATCGAGCCCGGCTAGACTCGATTCAACAACCTGCATTTCCTCGCGATTCTTATCGATCAAGGTCAAGCCTTGATTGTCACGCGTGTTAACGAAGAACTTCGCGCGATCTAGCAAACCCATGCCAGCCTCTGCGCCGCCGGGGCCGCCGGCCAACACTGCATTCATATCGGTTTTAAGCACCATCACCGAGAAGTTATGCACGAGGTCTGACACGCTGTTACGCGTGCGCAGCCACTGGAATACATACGGCTCCATCAGTTGCGACATTGACAGCCCGCCGAAGTTGTAGGCAGGCTTGAGGATGTCGGGCACCTCACGCGATATGAACGTCAGCAAGCGTGACGAGTGTATGCGCTTGCCAATCACAAACCATGCGACCGGCTTGTAGAAGTCGCCGCGTGTTGGGTCGGTAGCGTTGTAGCTATAGGGCGTTGTCCATATCGGTTCAATCACCTTGAATCCTTTCAACGAACCTTTTCTAATCGTCTTGTCACTCACAACAAGCGGCAGTTGGCGCACCTCGTCTTGATCTTTGTTGCCGGTGTCCATGTCAATAAACAACTGACCACGGCCGAAGTATCCATCCAACTCAACCAGATGGTGAAAGTGTGCAGCTATCTGAAAATCCTTAAACGCCTGTTCGAGTTTTTCGATTTTATCCTCTGCGCCGTTATCATCTAAGCCGTTGCCATCTTCGTCTTTGATTTGCCCACGGGCCTTGCGCTTCTTCTTACTCGCTTTGCCATCTACGGTAATGTCGATAAATTCGCGCGTCATTTCATCGGCCAACGTTTCAACCGGTGAGCGATATTCGCTACGTTGCGATAGCTCACTCAGATAGCCGTAGCCGGGAAATCCCATGCCGCAATTCGCTTGGTTGAGATACGCCCATGCCGGCGCGTTCTGCGCATCATCCATCGCCAACACAGGCGGCCCAAGTTGTGCCGGGTCTTTCTCAGCATCGTAGACAAAGCCGCCGCGCACGTTGTCAGGCAACTGCGGCGGTTCAACCTTGCGATACATGATGTAATTTTCGCCAGCTTTCACTAGCGTTTTAGCCATCAACGAAGGGTGAATGTTGATGTGCTTGGGGTCGTCTACTTCTTCCGTGGGCGCTTCAGTCGGCAGCGTGGGCACATCGAGCCACACGCGCAGCGTATGCCGTAACCAGTTCAAAGGGCGTGTGAACATTGCAAGCGCTCCTTAGCGTCGCAGAGATTGGGGGGAAGCACTCAGCGCCAATAGTGCCGGATTGATCGACAGGACGCCATAGCGGGGCGCTCGCAGCATCATGACGGCATCGGCAAGGTTGGGCGACGGCAGGGCGGCGCGTATCTCGGTTTTTGTGCCCGGCGGGCATTTATCAACCATCACCTTACCGTTTTTGCTGAGCGCCCACACGGGCTGTGACAGCTCAATCACAAGGCGTGCGCGCTTCTCGAAATCCTTAGCTATGCTGATGAACTGCGCGACGTCGATCACTGGACGCTCGCCGCGCTTGTAAGCTTCGACGGCACGATAGGTGTACTGAAAATAACTACGCAGCATCCACCATGCTTGCGCCTTGGCATTCTCGAAAAAGTCCAACGCAGTGCGCTCGGTGCCGGGCACGATCACATCAGGCTCGTGCACTTCACCCGAACCACGGAAGGGCAACACGGTGATGACCTTGCTACCCTTGGCGATGCGTGCTTCATTGATCTTGCGAGCATCACCGCGCACACCAGCGCCCAAGCCGTCAGCGTCGTAGTAGAACTCGTTGACGCCGTTGGTATCGCACAACATGAACGTGTTCTCTACGCTGTGGTAGATATCAAGGTCAGCGGTGCCACGCCATGACGTGACCGATTCAATCAGGAACGATTGACCGATAGCCAACGCGTTTGCATCCTTGCCACTATCTGCAACGTCCAACGTGGCGCGCTTCTGGCCCTGTGGTTTCAAGCCAAACAATAGATGCGCGTCGATAGCAGCGGCAACCCATTCGGTCGGAATGACTTGACCCTCAATCGATGCTGTGAAATTGCGGTCGTACTCTTGCGCAAATATGACGGGGTCAAGCGTTGCACGTTTCCTGCGTTCCCATTCAGCATCCTTGCGCGGGTCATCCTGCCAAGCAAAGTCAATGCGTGGTATGTCGGCATTGTGTGCACGTTCCGCGAAGCTGTTCGCCATACCGTTGACGCTAGACATATCAATACGGCTGTTTGTGTTGGCCGATAGTGACGCGTCGATAGCCTTGGGGTTTGGAATGTGCGCCGATTCATCAACGAGGTAAACAGACTTACGGCCGCCGCGTCCGATGTTGTTGCCAGCTTCACCAGTGATTGACGACCCTGTCAGCGGGAACGCAAGGCGCATGTGGGCGCTGTGCTTTTGGATGGTCCAGCCGCCGCGAAAGATGTCAGGCAAATACGATAAGAACAAACGGCCTTTATAAAACAGCGTGTCGGGGTCGCCGCTACGGTCTACCTTATCCTCTTTTTCGCTGCCGAACCCTACGGTTACATCGTTGTAGAAGATGCACAGCGATGATGCGAAGCCCATCGCAAGCCATGAGATACCCACATCGCGCGACTTTACGCACGTGCCATCTTCACCATTGCGCCAGCGTAGGTATAGCCAGTCAATGAACTCGCGTTGCTTGGGCCACAACACCATAGGCATCATCGTAGGGCGACCGATCACACGCGGGTCAATCGTTACGCCCCAATCATTGATGAAGTCTGCAAAGTGCCCGTTGCGGTAATAAACCTTGATCCTGTTTAACAAGTCAGGATCGGCGCGCAGCTTCGCAAGACGTGCGGCGCGTGCCTTCCATATCGGCAAGTAATCAGGGTTTCGCCAGTTGAAGCCGGGCGGCATGATGCACGTTGCACCATCAACAATTTCGGTCGGCGGCTTAATAAGCTGCTGTGATTCAACGATGATTGACGAAGGCACGGCAGACATTGTCAACCCAACAAATCAAGATAGGCTTTCTGTGCATCTTCGATGCTGATGTTATCAGGCAACGTTTGTTTCGCTGTTTCGGCTGCGCGTTGTTCTGGTGTGCGTAAGTCTAACTTGTCGTTGTACGCACCACGCATACGCAGAATTTTATCCCATGCCGCTGACTGGTCGTGCATCTTGATTTCGATGCAACCATAGCGATCTTCTTTAGCGCCTGCATACAGCTTGCGCGCTTTGCCTGTTAGCTTCGACGTATCAGCAACGATGGTGTGCACAACGCCTTGACCGTAACAATGTGGGCAACCCGGTGCAGGCGCTGCATTACCTACGAAGCCGTAGCCGCCGGCCTCACTGGGTATCGTGATTTTTTTCTTGTCTTTGATTTTGCTTACAAGGTTGAACGCCTCTTGTTCGGCAAGGGCATCGGTTGCAGCAACGAATGCGCTCATGAACTCGTCAAAGTCTTTCCACTGGTAGCCGTACTTGTCGCCGTTGCAATGGCGGCAGTTGTAGCGCTCGGTGCGCACCAACTCGTTGGGGTCTGCAGTAGCGATATCAATCTGCCATTGCAACGCCTCACGCAACGACATCAACACCTCGTTGGCGGCCTCCTCATGCAACACCTGATATCGGGCGCGCACCTTGGGCAGATTGGCAACGCGTGACGCCATCGCCCACACGCTCGCCGGGGTCGTCTTCGGGCCGACTTCGTAAGCCTCGCGATAGGCTGCAGATTGATTGTCATACTTTGCCCACAGTTGGGCGAATCGCTCTTGCTTAGGCGTCAGCGCTTCACCGTCGATGTAATCAACATCGTCAGTTGTACAGGTTGCAAGTTGTTGCCTTGTCGTTTCCATGACTCCACCTTAAAACACCCTCGGCACCGTTTGCAACATTATTCAATAGAAATAAGTAGATACGATTGGCACCCACACGCAACGCTCTTGCAAGGCTGCAACGCTTGCAACGTGTGATTCCCACCGCTACGCACCTTGCAAGGTGCAACGCTAAATTTACAAGATGCAAGGCGCAACAGAGTTTGTCTTTAGAAACCCTTATACCCCCGGTTGAGAAATAATAGATTGTAGATAGTAGAAGTAACGTGTTAATCTATCTTCTACAATCTTTTATTTTATAAACAAGGTAACAAGGCCATGTTTAAAGTGACCCCGACCGTTATGACTCGTGCGGAAGCGCACAGCCAAGGCTTGCGCACCTACTACACGGGCGTGCCGTGCAGGCGCGGCCATCTGTCCGCTAGAACCGTTGCGCAAGGTGCGTGCATGGAATGTATGGGAGCGTTTAAAACGCAAGCTGCAAAAAATGCTTTTGACAGCAACTTGGTGCCTTACGCATCGCAAGGCGTGTGGCGTCCTAAGTATTGGGATTTTGAAACGTTGAAGCGATTCAACGAAGCGGTGCAAAAACTCGTGCACACTTGGGAGGATGCGCCGCCGGTCGTGCCTGTTGTAGAGGCTCGCAAGTTCCGTAAAATTTATGGCGAGAATTACTACAGCGCGAACGCGATCACCGGCAAAGATGGTGAGCAATACGATTTATGGTTTACACAAAAGGAAGGGCCGCGACCGCAAGCATGCGTCAGGGAACACGGCGGCCCCAATGCTCAATACTTTGAAATCCTCACAGATGCAGGGTTGTTAGAACTGCCTTGGGTCTTTATGAATAACCGATGGTATGCGTTGGACGGTAAAACAGGCCAAGTGCATCCGGTCGTTAAAGATGAGCAACTAGATAACGCGCTGAGCACTTACGGCGTTGATGGCTGATAGCCTACTAGACTGACGACCCTGTCAGCGTGTAGGCTGCATCTGCTTATCTTTTCATCCTACATGGAGTCACTACAATGTCTGAACGTAAACAAGCGGCCCGCGCGTCACTGCTAACACTCATCAAGCGCTACGTTAACCCGGTGAAGCTGGGTCAAGAATCAATGCAGCGGCTACAAGACGCCGTCAACGAAATCGAAGCGGCAGCGATTGAAGCCCACACAGCACTACACAATCCTAACCCGGCCGAAGCGTTTGCCGGCGGTGTGCATCCTGAGAACGAAGTCGTTAAGGAAGAAGGCACACACGATGCACCCGTGCTCACTGTTGATGCTACAAGCGGCGAGCCGATAGAGGGCGGCGGCATTAGTATTTACAAAGACGGCGTGGAGCGCCTGAGCGTGCCTAACGGTCAACCCGCTATTGTCAACGCTCCTGCGCATGATGAATCGCACACGCAACGTGAGGAAGCAATTAAAAAGCCTGATGAATCTGAAGCCGATCACCCCGGCGACGGTCAGCCGCACGCCTAAACGTTTTAAGTTCCCGGCAAATCCCCCTCCGGTACGCCCCTGCTAATCACAGGGGCTTTTTTTATTGTGTGACGCAGTTCTCTAGCATCCTGACGACCTCGTCAGTATGATGCACCCACACTGAACGCAACGGAGCTACTACGATGAACACCAGCGCACCACACCAAACCCGCGCGATTCGCAAGATACTGGCCGGCATGCCCGTAGAAGTGAACACTATGCGTCAGTTCCCTGACACGCGCATCGCCTCTAATGAATTGGAAGTGATCACACAAGCCTCTGTGTTGTTGACCGCTGCGGGCTTCAAGTGCACACCGGTAAGCGATTGCGCCGGCATGTTCAACATTTATGCAACGAAGGTGCAAGCATGAACTACCCGCCGCACGTTAAGGATGTGTACAGCTTTTTTATCGGCCTGCGTTTGTACATATTGGACTGCATCACCTATACGGCAACGTATCAATTCTCATGGATGCCGCTTTTGCAAGTGTGGCGCGGCGGTGATGTATTGAGGCCGTTCGCCTCGTGGGTGACAGACGATTACGGCACACTTGTGCAAATTGTGAAGCCCGTCACTTTACACTGACGACCTCGTCAGTATACTGCACCCACACTGAAACGAAACGAGGGCCGCAACATGAAAATGACCATTAACGACATCCGCAAAGTTATCCGCCGCGCAGCTTGGGTGCGTAACGATTTTTCAGGCATCCGTGAAGAATTCATCGCGCAGCCTGTTGATACCATCATGCAAGAGAAGATTGCAGAACTGCAGGCGCTGGTGATTCCTGCACGCTTCGCACGTGACATCGCAGAACGCGACGAAGAAATCACCTACTGCCTGCGCACCATTGGCCGTTGGCTGGCTGCTAAAGCGGGCCTCGCCCCTTGCAGCGTATCGCGCGAAGCATACGAAGCCGCAGGACGTGCCACGCTGGCTGTTGTTGTCGATGATGTGCAGGCCATCTACGACCGCATGAAACCTGAATTCGATTACATCGCGCCGGAACTATTGAAGCCTGCAAAACAAGTGTTGAATCGTCGCCCTGCATTGCGCGTGATTCAAGGGGGTAAGCAATGAGCGGCCTTTGGTATGAATGGGATTGTGAACTTGTTGCGATCTATCGCGATGAGAACGGCGACGAGATAGACAACGACATTATAGAGCACGATCACCGCGACACCTTTAAAGAAGTGCGAGCGCTGGCCGCTACAGGCGCACCGGCAGGCCATGAACACCACATCGTGTTAGTGCGCACTGACGACAACAGCCGGTCGTGGGCGTACTTGGGTGACGATGGCAAGCTGCCTGAATACTTTGAGGATGCTTACGGTAAGCACACATCGAAGGTGCCCCAGCGATATCACGATGAAGTGTTCAGGGCCGGCCCGTCTGTTGTGTCGTTTGTGATGTCTCTTGTACCCATTACAATGGGCAACTATCGGATGTATAGCTGTGCGGTCGACTATGCGTTCCACGGCGTTATTCGTTATTCAGATGACACACAGAAAGGCGTGTATTCATCTGACCGGACTGATGTGATTCGATTTGTCGCTAAGGAGTTGCACGCATGAGCGGCGGTACAGTATGCAAGTGCGCTGAAAGTAAGAAGCCAATGGCGCAGCGTGCATGGGTTGTAACGCAGCGTAAGTGCAATCATTCAGCGTTTAACGGATATCACTATCAATACAGCCAGTGGTCAGCAATCGTTTGCCTTGGCGTTGGATGTCCTGCCGCATGGCGCACGAAAGCTGCTTATGTTGCACAACTCGCTGATGCGAAGCATACGCCGTCGGGGTACGTGAAAGCGTAAAACTGTGACGTGTGTCTCTAGCATCCTGACGAGGTCGTCAGTATAGTGACACCCACACTGAACAACGAGGCAAGACGATGTCACATTACACGCGGTTTGATTCTTATACCAAAATGGGCCTTTCGCACCGGCTGGCATTCGATTTGTGCGTAGGGGTGTTAATGGGCGAATTCGTAGGCATGCAACGCACGCTTGCTGCAACGCTCGTTTCCAGCTCCATCACAATGGGTTATAAATAATGAGCACACATACACATCGCGGGCACTGCCAAGTTTGCCTGCGCATCCAAGCAATCGACACGGCAACCGGTCGCGTTGCTGTTCACGGCTACCGAGTTAAACACGGTTTTTTCTCAGGCCGTTGCCCCGGTAGTGAATCGCTGTCATTACATGTTGAGCGCACTATCACTGACGGCTGCATAGCGCATTATCAAGCCGACGCGAAAGACCACGCAATAAAGGCGCAAGAATACAAAGACGGCAAGCGCCTGCCCGAGCAAGTGCGCATCGGGGAGCGCCGTATCCCTGACCCCAACAACCGGGGCCGCGTGCATTACGAAGATATCATCGTACCTTATGCTGAAGCGGCCGAGCTGTACCAATTGAACGCGGTTCGCGTGGCGATCTACAAGCATGAGTCAGCAGCAACGGAAGCGTTGCGCATGAAAAACATGATGCAGGAATGGGCCGCGCGCGTGTTCGATAACAAAACGCCAGCCTATCGCGTTGAAGATTTAGAGGTACGCGACTGGAAGGTAGGCGATACCGTTCGTATCGGCGGCAAGAAAGGTTTTACCGCCACCATCGAAGCCATCGAAGACAAGCCCTATAAAACGCGCGGCTTCGGTCGTGGTTCTGAAACGATCATGTGCCCACACGCACGCATCACACAGCCCGGCTTGCCTGAGATTCGCACAGCACGTACAGGCATCATCACACGTGAAGCGCGCCCAGCTAAACAGTATTGGGAGCCACTGCGCCACATCAAGCGGCCCAAGTCGGCATTGATTGAATCACTAAAAAAGGCGAATTTACTATGAGCAACACCGATCACCGCTGCCCACGTAACGGCATGTCATGCGGCACCGACTCGAAACTATGGTGCCGTGATTGCCCGCAGTTGAAAGACGCAACCACACCGGTTGCAATCGTAGGTACGGCACCGCCGGTCGTCAGTGATTACCCGCCTGTGCCTTCGGGTGCGCATGGTGCGCCGCTCGCGTATCAAGTCGGCGTCAATCAGTTGTTTGATGTGCTCATTGATTGGCAGCACCCTGTGAGACACGTTGCGTTGACACCTGCGCAAGCGGTCGCACTCGCCGGCAGTCTCAAGCGCGTGGCGAACCTCGCTATTACGCAGAAGAAGAAAGCACAGCGGGCCGAGTTGTTAGGCGGCCAACTGCGCGCGAAGCTTCAAGAGAGATTGAAAGGAGGTGCAGCAACAGACGAATAAAACAAGCTCTTGTTACAGTGTCGCACCGGGCGTTCGTCCCGCCCGGTGTGTTGAAAGTGTGACGCGCAACACAGACGCCTGACGACCTCGTCAGTACAGTAGAGCCCATGAACACCGCAGTTAAATTTTTCCAAGTGCAACCACGCCGCCGCCATGACAGCCCGACTATGAAGCTGTGGGCGTGCGTTGTAGATGGAAAAATAATTGCGTACACCGATGAGCCCGAAACACTGGCCGCCGATCTACCCCGCGTCAACGAGCTGGCTTATGTGTCGCACCCTGTGAAAAATATTCGCTATCACGAGTTGTTAAATTACCGCCCGTCACTTCGCGGGCTTGAGGGTCTTGTATGTTCTCGGTAATCGTTTGGTTGCACATCGGCGCAATGCATCAGCTTTCAGTCATCCCCGCAACGCCGGAAATGTGCGGCGCGACGCGTAAGTATGCGATGACGCAGCCAGCGGTTGAGCATGCAATATGCGCCGGCAGTTCCGACACGATCCTGAAAGCAATGATTGACGGCGGCTGCGTCACATCACACAACGGCCGCGATTTTTACTGCCAACGCGGTTACAACCCGGAGTTTTTAAAATGAGATTATCGCCTGTTCAATTTGAATCGTTGATGGAAATTATTCAAGCTTCTAATGTGCACGCGCGCGTTGTGTCTGGCGCTATTGTGTACAGTTCAAAAGAGGGTGAAACAGTTCGCCTAAATCCGATTGAAGCTTATAAACGTTTAGAAGCTGCTAAGGCTCGGGCATTCAAGTTGTGTACTGTTGAACCTGCACCGCCTGCGCATGATTTTAAGGAACGCGTCATATTTGAGGCTCGCAACATCCCCGGCGTCACAATGTCGATGATGCACGATCAAGTAGAATTATGTCAGCGTCGAATTGCTGAACTTGAAAAATCAATCGAGCACTACAAAGCACAACAGAACACTGTGCACGATGTAATTCAGCAATGGAAATCCCGCAAGGAATGTGAAGAACGCCAAGCCGATGCGGCGAAGTCGTGGGCACACAGCCACCTGCGCGGCAGTCTGCTTGTTGAATTCCTTAACACTGTGAGGGCCGCACGTGATGGAAAACCTAGAGAAACCTCCGGGCCTGACGCCGGATGACCCGCACGCGCCGCGCCGTTATCCGCGTGACCCTTTAGCGGATGACGACCGGCGCTACTTCTGCAACGAACCTTATTGTAAAGGTCACATAATAGAGGATGACGTGTGCAATGTGTGATGTGGTTCACTAGACGACTGACGACCTCGTCAGTAAGATAGAGCCCACACTGAAACGCAACGGAGCCCGGACCATGACTAACCTTACTGTAGCAAACACCATCCTTGCCCAACTTGGCGGCAACCGTTTTATTGCAATGACTGGTTGCAAGAATTTTGGCGGTATGACTAACGGTTTAAGCTTCCACATTCCACGCGCTACCAACAAGGCGAAGTTCTGCACCGTCACCCTTGACGCCGGCACCGACACCTACGCCGTGAAGTTTCAAAAGCAAATCGGCGGCAAGTTTGGCGAAGTCGTCACAGTGAGCGAACACGCCATGATCTACGCTGACCGCCTCGCCTCACTGTTCAGCGAACAAACCGGCCTTGCGGTGTCGCTATGAACAAGCAGCGACGTGCAGCGCTCGGCGGTCTCATGGACCGCTTGAGTACAACCCTTGAATTACTCAGCGAGAACGGCGCGGCATTGGAAGACATCGCGAACGAACTCGAAACCCTACGCGACGAGGAACAAGAGTATTACGACAACATGCCAGACGGCCCACGCGAGGGCGACAAGGGCAGTACAGCAGAGGCCGCAGTGTCAAGCCTTGATTCAGCGATTGACACCATACGCGAACTTATAAGCGCGATTGAAGCGGCCAACGCTGACGACATCAACAGCAACATAGATGATGCAAGAGGTTCTTAAACATGATTGATAACGACACGCTACCCGTAATCGTCGCGATATGTGACGAGCGCGATAGACAGCTCAAGGTGAAGGGCTGGACCCGCGCACATGACGACACGCACAACGCGGGCGAGATTGCTTTAGCCGCTGCCGCCTTCGCGTTTTGGGGCGCTGGTTTTCACAGCTTCGCATGGCAACATTACCCGTGGCCGCATTCTGGCGAAGTGCTTGCCAAACAAGGTGCCGAAGAAGCATTGATAAAAGCGGCAGCGCTTTGCGTGGCTGAAATCGAACGCTTGCGCCGACTGCGCGCGGGTGCATCTGGCGTGCAGCAAGTGTTGAGTGGCTGCGCAGTGCGTGCGGCGATTCAACGCGACACGCTAAGCCCTCCGACTATCCCGCCGAACCCTGCAGAACAGTTAGAAGAACAGCGCCGGCAATTCATGGCTGCAATTGATTATTGTATTGAGTTATCAGAAGCCGGCGACTCACACGGCGCTGTTAGTTTCTTGCAAGACTGGCGCGAGGGTGATGTGACTGATTGGGTAAGCGGTCCCGATGGTTTCAAAGGGCCGTTCCCCGCCACCATGAAGCGCACAGGACAATAACACCATGACGCGCGACGAATGCGGCGGCACCCTATGGTTCACGGGTGAAACGTTTTATGCCTATGAACTACGCAAGCGTCGGCGCGGTGCGCCTGACTACGCTGAATGGCGGCCGCGCCGGTCGCAATGGTCTACCGATCATGGCGGCCGGGCGTTTGTAACTGACGACTTCGGCAGCCTTGTAGAAGTACCTCGCAAAACTGTGATGTAGTTCCTAACACTCTGACGAGGTCGTCAGTAAGATAACACCCACACGAACACACAACCGGAGTTTAAAGCCATGTTGACCACTACCCTGACCATCGTTGCCATCCTTGCTGTTGTTGCTGTTGCCTTCATCGTAGGCAACGACTACGCCACAGACGGCAAGTTGTTCGCATGAAGCGCCGAACAATTCGGTGGATGGCATCGAATTACGACAAGCGATACCTGACACCAATTACCCAATTGAAAGGCGAAGACGCCGAAACCCGCGTAATGCTGGCGTTTTGGGCTGGCTTTGAAGCCGGCCAGCGCCGCGAACGCCAACGAGTCAAGAGGAAGAAATGAACCAGCAAGACATGCTCGCAATAGTCGGCACTATCGCCGTGTGCGTTTTCGTTCTAGGTGCTCGTTTTGTAGCGTCTGTCATAATTCTAGCAGTGCTCGTCATCGCGGCGTTGCGTTACATGCCAGCCGTCCATGCAGATGAATCACCCCTCTACGCGAAGCCGCTGCCGAACGAAGCGCTACGCTTAAAAATGAGCGTTGCTCCGTTGATCACTTGCAACGAACGCCCGACGCGTTGGGTGTGCACGACACGCGACGGGCGACGCTTCGACATCATCAAAACCGCTGACGAATTAAAGGTGCAGAAATGATTAACTATTTTATTGTTGTTGCCTGTTTGTTTTTCGTTCTATGTTTTATCGCGCGTAGCTTTCCGGGCTTGCTGATAGCGTTCGCAATCATCGTTGTATTGATCGGCTTAGGCGGCTGCGCAGCAATGCCGAATACGTGGACAAAAGAAAATCAACGCTTAGAGATTGCCTACCAAGTCGTGCATGTGGTGGACCTTGGGCAAACGCTGGACATCAAGAATCATCCGGGCATCAAAGAAGACAATTGGTTTTTAGGCGAGCACCCCAGCGACGGCAAAATAGCCGTGTGGTATGTCGGCACCGCTTACGGCCATGCATTCGTGACGTCTGCGTTAGAGCGTGAGAACGCGCCGCGTTGGTTGTGCCGCACATGGCAAGCCTTGACGATTGGCGATGCGTTAAACAACATCCACGGTAATTACAAGCTCGGCTTGCGAATGGGGTTTTAAAATGAGGCGCTTTGTATTTGCGGGATTCATCAGCGGAACGGGCGCACCGTTATTTTATGATGTGCTGCGCCCGTCGTCATGGTCTTGCGCGATGTGCCACAACTTTGTACACCGTTCGGATTATTCTTTTGAAGATTGGCAAGCAGTCACTGCGTGGATGAATGAGCGCGAACAGGGATACCCTGAAATAAAGAAAATTTGTTGACTGACGACCCTGTCAGGGGTGAAAATCGTGACCGGTTTCACACTTCACACTGACAAGGGCGTCAATCATGAAAGCGCTGTTTTTAATTCTCGCGTGCCTAGTATCGTTTTCGTTAATTGGTTATGGCTTTTACAGCGGCCATGCGTTTTTAACCGTCTTGCTGATCGTTGTTGTTTTTGTAGCAGTTCTTTTTATATCGTTCGCGATGTGGCTTGAAGATGAACACGAGCGCGACGGCAACGACCCTTTCAAGAATCCGTACAATCAACCCGAGGATTGAATGAGCATACACCGTTACTGCCGGCCACGACTTCGCGAGAAGCTACTAGCCGGCATAACACCCGAGTGGTTGCGCAAGCACTGCCGTTGCTCTTACATCACGCGCGCCGTTATCGCTTCGCCCCCGTGGATAAGCGAACACGATTTTAAACTGAAGGTTAGCAGCCGCGACCGACTCACCCAAACCACTGGCATAAAACACGTACTTGCCCACATCGTGCCGCTGACCCACCATAATGTTTGTGGGCTTAACGTGCCTTGGAACATCAAGGTAATTACGTGGCATGCAAACGCCGTTGAATCAAACGTGTGGTATGACGAACCTGAAACCATGTTGCCGGCACATGAACAGTTGAGGCTGTTTGCATGAGTGAACCTTGCAAGCGATGCGACGGCACCGGACGCGCTCACGATCCGTGCGACACGTGCGACTCTGACGGGTGGGTAGATGATCCCGAAGACGGCGGCACAATGGATTGCCCGGACTGTCTCGGTGAATCCGCAATGATGTGCCCTGAGTGCGAGGGCGACGGCGTAGAGCTGCCGCCACCATGAGCACTGGCCCCAATCGCAACTATAAAAACGACAAGCGCAAATCATATAAAAAATATCGTTGCCGCTGTCGATTCTGCAAAGCCCGGCGCACGCTCAGTAAGCTGCCGGAGTTCTACACCCGGCAACCGCGCTGCACGTGCTCAGGCGCATGCAAAGCCCGTAGGCAAGGGGTCAGCGAGTGGTGGGTAGATTGGCACCGCACAGCGCGCTATGAGAACCGCGCGAACGTCTGCCGGTGTGATGGCATTATCCACAGGCACCGACGCGGTAGCACGTGGCTGGGGCTCGCTGCAATCACGCAAAGCCACTACCCGAGGCCGCCGGTAATCAGTCGCCGCCTTATAGCGACGTCCCATTTTAACGCATAGCTTGTAAGCACCGACCGACGAGGTGCAACCATGCGTTTTTCATTGAATGGCGATGGCTCAATTCATGATGCGGCGTTCCCGCGCAACGTGGTGATTACCATCACGACCAAGTCCCACCCATCGACTACCGAGCGGGAATACGCAGAACACATTTGCAGGGTGCTGAACGCTGGCGCACCGGCAAGGGCGGCTACCCCCGCTGTGCAGCCTGAAACGCGCCAAGGATAACTTGTACGTTGCGCTCGTGGGCTCCGGGCGTGTCCTGCTTGACATAGAGAAACGGCCGGGTGCCGTCAGTGTCATTGATTGGCAAACGACCATCAGGCAGCCCGGCGTGTGGGAAGTAGCCGAGCCCTTCCAACATTTCCCGGCGCTTGTTCCGGGGTATGCTCGCACCCTTGCCGATGGTCAATAGGAGGCGATCTAACGCGGTCGATGATATCCACCCGCCACGGAAGCCCGCCACACTCTGCGCAATTGATTCTATGACTTCCTGCTCAGCCAGACCGAGCCCGGCGCTGATAGCTTCCTCGGTCGCTGATGTCTTCGGGCAGCGTATGCAATCTTTCGCCGGGTTCCATTCGTTTGGAATCTGGAAACTCTGCAGATAGTCAGCAACAATGAATTTGCCCTCACCCATGCGCCAGTCACGAAGCTGTTGCATGTATCGCATGCCCATGCCGTCGCGCTCTAGGTCATCTTCATTTTGTTGAGCACAGAAGAACGGGCCTATGCGTCGATCATTCTTTGTTTTGCGGATTGCGTTTTTGTGGTTGGTGTTCATCACACCGTTAAAGCAAACCTCGCGTGTCACCTTGTCTACGCCCTTGCCTTCGATTTCAAGCTTCACACCGGTAATCATCGGCTTGAGTGCTTCCCACAACGAGCCGCGCGACTCGCTAATATAAACGTCTTCGCAACATATCAGCAGCTTGCCATAGAACGCGCTATTGAATTTTGAACCGAGTTCTGCAGCCTTGGGCCAGTGGGTGTAACGTTCACCGATTGCGTATTCAAGTAAATAACTCAGCGTTGTTTTGCCGTTACCTTCGACGCCTTGAATCAACGGCCACCATTGAAATTTTTCACCAGCGTATTGCACACAGGCTGCGAAGTACGAAAGCAATATTTGTGCGTCGTTGCCTTTGGGTAACAGCTTGTATAGATGCGTGAGGAATGGCGACACATCACCCTTTTTGCGCACGATGATTGACGGCACATAAGAGTTAATCAACGTCATGTTGTCGCGGTTGATGATGGTACGCGGCGCTATGCGTGGATCAAAGAACATCCCTTTAACTTTTGGGAAGTGATGAATCTCTGAGAACACGAACGCATCCCAAGCTTTTTTTGATGGTCGCTGACCGTCAGCCGTGGTGATGAATGTGTAGCCAGAAAATTCCGCGTCGAATTTCTCAGGGCTCAGCGTGTGACCTTGGGGCATCAGCACTTGGTGTATGTCTTGCACGTACACGCAGCCATCAAACATTGCAACTTGTTGGGCTTGTATTAGTGTGTCACCAATCGGCGGGCGTGTGCCGGGTGCAATAGGCTTGTTAGGATCGTAGGGAAGAAAGGGGGTTGTTTCTTGTTCCGGCTTACGCTCATCCGTCACCAACCCCACAGTTGGAACCGCTGCGCCTGCGTTAACAGGGGTAGTCGCGATTGGTGCCAATACTGACAGGGTCGTCGGTAGATGTAAAGCAACGCTCGCCCCTGTGGTCGTGACGGTCGGCTGAAGCGTTGCCGGCATCGACTGGACAGGGGCGACGGTAGGCGCTGCGTCTGACGCCGCAGAGGTACTACGCGGGTCTTTATACCACTGGCGTTGCGAGCCGCAAGCGCGTTGTATGGTATCGTGAAGATAGCCTACACGGTCCCACTTCGGGCGAACCAAGGCAGACCGCCATAGCAATCGTTGCATGCGTTCCCCGTGGTTGCCGGTCCAGAACGCAAGATGATTGGCAAGAGCGAGGTCTGCGGCGCTGGCGTCATAGCTGCCGTGTTGTTGAGGTGGGAAAGCGCGGGCCAACGCGTTGGGGGTTGCATGCCATAAATCAGCGAACGCAGCTTTGCCACCGAACACAGCAGCACCACTTTGTGACCGCATGGCACGGCGTAGTAACTCGTCGTCATCTTGGGGGCCGCTCCATTCTTTAACCGGTGCCGTCGTCAACTCGTCGCCGTACTCGGTGTCATCGTGAGGTGGGAAATAAGCTACAAGCGCATGCAGTTCCGCCGTCAAGTCTTTGAGAGGGTCGCCCATAGCACCTAGCCCGGTGCATGCGATAAAACGTAACCGTGTGTACAGCTCTAAACCATACGTCTTGTTGCGCGTGCCATGATCCGGCCGGGCTCCATGATAAGAGCCATAAACGTGGAGCCCGTTTTGAGATACGCTGACCTCAACACCACCGCCCGGCAACTTATCGAGAAAGGCACGCGCGTGCGGTGCCCACTGGTTGCCGTCGCGGCATTTATCGATATCAAGTGCAAACAACCTGCGCCCGTTGGGCAACACGATGTTTTCAGAAATGATTACGCCTGTACCGTACCCCATGACGCCCGGCGCAAGCGGTTGGGCATTCCACATTTCCGCCCACATGACTGCCTCGTCAGGCGTAAGCCACCCGGCAGGATCATGCGGGCTTGTATCGTAGCCCGTGATTGGATCGGTCGGCACCTTGTCAAGCTTCGGATTGCCTTTAGCATCCACCGCAGAAACTAATCTGTAGAGAATGAAGGCACGAATGCCTTGTAACGCCCCGCGTATATCGCTAGAGTCCGCCATGTGTGCAGTGTCACCAGTGTGGGCCGGTGTGGGTGTGAACTACCCCGCCGGTCCGTTTGTTTAAGGGCGGATTACGCGGCGATGTACTTCGCTACTTTCTTCCTTAAAGCGGCACTCATGGGCACCCCGATTTTTTCGCGACATGAACGCGCATCTGCAAGTATCTTCAACATTTCATGTTCAACCGCGTGTTTGACAATCGCGGTGCGTACTTCAGGCATCGTGCCGAAGTGATAAGACACCGTTGATTGCCCAACGCCTGCAGCGTTTGCAATATCAATACGCGAGAACTGAAGCAAGCCCACGTCATTCGCAAGCTTGACGGCTGCGGTAAGAATGGCTTGGCGTGAATTGTCGTTTGGTTTCATAGTCTGGTGATCCTATAGTGAGCCTACAGCTTTGACAATGGCTGCATTCCCGCCAAGTGAATTTATTAAAGTGCTCCATGCAAGTTGTGCGTTTTCCTCAAGCGTTCCGCTATAACTCCAGTCTGCGCGCTTGCACTCACGCGATACAAACTGACCGATGACACTGCCGACCATGTCAGGCGCGATGCGTACCGGCTTAACGCCGATCAAATCCGCTGACTTCATAACTTCGTTGACCTTTTTACTATCGTTACCGAGCCCCCAGCGTATCGGCCTGCGGGCGTTCTTTGCACATTCAGGGCAAAGGTCACGTGCGTTTGCGACAATGCCTGCCCCTGAGTTATTGCGCCACAAGTAAACACCCCGTTGCGGCGCTTCAAGCCTGATTGCCGATTGTACATATGCTTCAGTCTTACCACTGACGAGGGCGTCAGGCTCAGGGTCAACAATACTACACGCGACGAGTTCTGCAAATGCTTGTTGAGAGATTCCCCAACGTGCGGCCCATTCATGCAAGGTCATAGCGTAGTAACTCCGTTGATCGTGTCGGTTTTGCGGTGCACCCAATCGTGATTTATGGGTGCGTGAGATGGCGCATAAACGTGTTGTACAGCGCATCGAGCGCTGCACTTTGCGCATTGCTTGTAATCAATCGTTGCAACATGCGTGATCACAACCCAGCGATGAAACCAACAAGGATGTTGTGGGACGCTCAGGGAAATGATTTGATGTGTAACGATCATTCAGGGCAACCCCACTCAACAGGATGCGAGCGCCCGCATGATTCGCAGTCGTTACGTGTGGGTGATAGGTTCGCGGTGCCGTCGTGCACTTTCTCTGCATGCTTGCGTTGCCAATACTCTTTAGGCAACGACGCGACGCGCTCCCATTCGCGGTTTATCTCGTGTGCAAAATCATGGCCGACAGCTTCAGAGAAACCTAGTAATGTAATCCCGCAACCGCCAATCTCTTGGCCGATGTCTTTGCTAACCGGGCGCGAATAAGTGCGGCGCGCGATCTTGTCCACAGTTTCAAGCTTGACGCCGGCAGCCTGTGCAATCTCGATTGCTTCTTCAAGTAATCGTGCGGCGCGTTCGTCAATGTTGGTTGCCACAAGGCCGAAGCGATCAACGGCCCATTCTAAAACTTGCTCTTGATCAACAATATTCATGCTTGCACCTCTTGCACGTTGTAGCGTTGTAAATCTGCGGCGATACGCGCCTCAAGTTCTGTTGCTGGTGTCAACGGCAACGCTTGAGCGCTTAAATAGTCGATGCCGTAACGAATGAAAAATAACTTTTGTGATTCGCGTTCGTTCAAACCTAAATGCTTTTGATAGCCACCCCACAACATCATAGTGTGGCGCAGTGTTGTCTGACCTCTGAACCTGTCGTGATGGTGGCGTAGCTGTGCTTTGACGATGTAGCCCGGCATGCCTTGCGGTGCCACATATGGTCCCATGATTTTTTCAGTCTCGCCACGCAATGCGCGCAACACATCAGGATCAAGCTCTATCAAATCGCCTTGCACAAGCTCGGGTGTTGAGCGTCCCGCCGGCTCCGGTTCGGTGCCGCAGTATCTGCACTTCACTAGATATGCTTCGTATGGTTGTTTGCAGTTCAAGCAAGTGCGCAGTGGGATTGCATCAGATTTGCGCGAATTACGCTCCCCGCTTAACAGGCTGTATTCTTGGCGTGAATCAAACAAACCGCGAAACTTCGCATGCCAAATGATGTTTCCCACGTGGTCGATAATGATCGCCTTCGGCTTGTTTGAATTCGCTATGAGTGCGAGCCGTTCAACGTCACTGTATTGCGGCCAGTAACGCGCGTATTGATCGTCAACCATTACACGCAACGCACGACCGACTTGCTGACACAATAACTGCCAAGATGCAGTGCGGCGGACAAGGCTGACAACTTCGATTGCGGGAACGTCAACACCTTCGCCCAAGCAATCAACCGACACAAGTTGCAGTATCTGACGTGCTTTAAATTTGCGCATCAGTTGGCCGCGTATGGTTATCGGTGTTTCATCGGTGATGACTTCAGCCGGCACACCTGCAGCAACATAGGCGTTGCGCAGTTTCACCGCTTCCTCTTTATCAACTGCGAATGTTACACCCAGCTTGCCGGCGGCATACTGCAAGTAAGTTTTAACCACATCGCCAACGATATGGTTATCTGCATGCGTTGCGGCGCGCAGCTTGGGCATGTTGTATTCGCCCGAGGGTCCGATAGGCACGTCAGCGAGTGCAATATCACTACCAACACATACAAGCCGGTAATCAGTTAGAAACCCACGGTTGATAAGCTGCCGACCATAAGGGCCAACTACAAGACGATCTACAAACCCCTCGCCACCTTCACGCCCTAACCCTTTACCATCTGCGCGCAATGCGTGCGCTGTGGGGAACAACCAACGTGCGTTAGGAAACTTGCCAACCTCGCGGCCCCATTTATTTTCACGAAGGACGTGATGCCCCTCGTCAATCACACCATATCCGACTTGTGAAAACCAACGGTCGTTTGTGTCATAGTTGCGCAGTGTGTCCACGCCGGCCACACGTGTGCGGGCTCGTGAGTTGTACGTAGAGTGACCTTGCAAGTCATGCTCAAGCGCAATGATTTGTTGCACAACTGCTTTAGGCGCAATGATGGAGTGCGGCACGCGTTCACGATTCAATGATAGGGCCGCTTGACTTACCAGCTCTTGCCGGTGCGCAATCACGATTGAAGGGCAGTCAAATTTCGTGAGCGTATCACAGAACAACACAGTCTTGCCGCCGCCCGTAGGCATAACCGGCATAACAACTATTGCCCCCTCTTGGTAGGCTTGAAAGGTTGTGTTTTGTACTGTGCTTTGGAAGTCGTAGAGCATCGTGCTACAGTATCCGGCCTGATTATATTTTGCAAACAGTTGACAGGGTCGTCAGTCTAGCTTTATCGTCCGACTGACGACCCTGTCAGTATCCCTACACAATTTTACGGAATCACCTACACCATGCAACTAATGTTAAACGTTAAAGAGGAAACCCCGGCAGCGTTGCGTTTATGCGCTAACTACCTGCTTGAACAAGCCGCCCTTGCTGAACGCGAAGCCGGCACAACCCCTGCAGCGCCTGTTGTACCGATTGCACCTGCAGCACCCGTCGCCCCTGTTGCCCCATTGGCACCCGCTGCACAGGATGCGAACAGCTCCAGCCCTTTAGTCCCGCCTGCCCCTATTGTGACGGTTCCCGCTTCTTCTACAGTGAACCCGACCTTGGCCCCTGCGCCTGCGTCAGCCCCCGCTGCACCTTCCGCACCGATTGCACCTGCAGCACCTGTTGCGGATGAATTCGACGCCTCGGGCGTTCCGTTCGATGGCCGCATACATCAGAAAACCAAAGGCAAGAAAAAAGACGGCACTTGGAAATTGCAAAAAGGTATTGCTGACGACCTTGTCAGTGCGGTGATGAAAGAACTAACGCCGCGTATTCAACGCCCAACCCCCGCCGCACCCGTTGCACCTGCAGCCCCAGCGGCACCGACTGCGCACTACATCAACGGCGTGTTACAGCCTGCAGTGCCTGCCGTTGCCCCGCCGATCTTTGGACAAACGCCGTTGCCTGTGGGTGTTGATCCTGCCCCGGTGTCTCCCACGGCACCGCAAGCCCCT
>Ga0065707_10081750_pt1 | contig 51142 bp, 42 predicted proteins | sample SwiRhicommuniRL3_FD_59094 | JGI IMG/M metagenome (GOLD analysis project Ga0065707, IMG submission 59094) | Switchgrass rhizosphere bacterial communities from Rose Lake, Michigan, USA - RL3 v2 (version 2) | ecosystem: Host-associated > Plants > Roots > Rhizosphere > Soil | place: East Lansing...
GGTGGTGCCGCAAACGCGGATTCACGCCCAGGAGTCACTGCTGCAGTCGGTCAATCTCGCAGAGGGCGCGACGATTACGGAGCTGGTGACCGCGCTGCGCGCCGTGAAAGCGACTTCGCGCGAAGTGATCGCCGTGCTCCAGGGCATCAAGCGGGCCGGCGCCTTGCACGCCGAACTGATTATTCAATAGAGAGGTCTGAAACATGATTGCCTCCGAACCTGTGTTTGCGTTACTCGGACGCGCCGTCGATGCCGCTGCATTGCGGCAGGCAGTCCATACCGCCAACATCGCCAATGTCGATGCCGAGGGGTATCAACGCCTGGAAGTGGCATTTGAATCCGAGCTGGCCTCGCCGGAAATGGATTCCGCAGAGCTTGCTCAGCCCCACATCGTGCCCGCGGCCGATACCGCCGTGAAGCTCGATCAGGAAATGGCGCTCATGGCGAAAAACGCCGTGCAGTATCAGGCGCTCATCGGCGCATTCGAACGGATGACGAGTCTGCTGCGGCTTGCCGCGCGCGACGGGCGGGAGGGATAAGCCATGGGACTCTTTGGAGTGCTTGATATCAGTGCGGCCGGGATGGATGTTCAGCAGGCCAGGCTCGAAGCGGCGGCCTCGAACCTCGCCCATTCGCGCACCACGCGCACGGCGAGCGGGGAAATGTACAAGCCCCTTTCCGTCGTCGTACACGGCGCGCCCATCGCCCACAGCGGGCTGTCTCGTCCGGTGGTCGCACAACTCGTCGCACAGGATGTGCCGCCGCATCTCATCTACGATCCAGGCCATCCCGATGCGAATGCGCAGGGTTTCGTTGCGATGCCAGGCGTCGATCCGCTCACTTCCATGCTCGATCTGATGTCGATCTCGCGCGGCTATGAAGCGAATCTGCACGCGTTCGATATCACTCGAACGCTCCTGCAGCGCGCGATCGATATTGGAGGCCGCCGATGAGCATTGAAGCCATTGCTTCTGTGGGCGCCAGCGCTGCGGCCCTCACGCCTGCGGCAGTGCCGGCCGCTCCGGCGGGTCAATTTGAATCGCTGCTCGGCAATCTAAGCGATCTCAATGCCCACATGCTGGCCGATCAAAATGCCGTCGCCGGCCTGGCGCGCGGCCAGACGGACAACCTTCACCAGGTCATGATGGGCATGGAGCAGACGCGGCTCGCCTTTGAGGTGACGCTGGCGGTGCGTAACAAACTGCTGGAAGCGTATCAGGAACTGATGCGCATGCAGGTATGACATGAAAGGACTCATCGTTTTCTGGAAGTCGATGCCGCGAGGCTCGCAACTTCGTCTCGGCATAGGTGCGGCGCTCATCGTGATGGCTACCATCGCCGTTGGCGTTTGGAGCTTACGGACGCCCTATGAGGTGCTCTTCTCTGAGCTCAATGAAGGCGATGCCGCATCCATCGTCGAGCAACTCAAAAAGCAGAAGCAGCCCTATGCGCTTGCAGAGGATGGGACGACGATTAAAGTCCCTGCGCCCGATGTCCACGAGACCCGTTTACGGCTGATGTCGAGCGGCACGCCGCTCGCGGGCGGCGTGGGCTTTGAGATTTTCGACAAGCAGGGTCTGGGCGCCACGGAGCAATCCCAGCGTGTGTCCTATCAGCGCGCGTTGCAAGGCGAGCTCGCGCGCACCATTGGCACGCTCGACGATGTGAAACAGGCACGGGTGCACCTGGTGCTGCCGGAGTCCACGCTCTTCAAGCGGGATCGGCAGGAGGCCCGTGCCGCCGTGACTTTGACTTTAAAGCCCGGCGCGGCACTGCGGCGTGAACAGATCCTGGGGATCGAGCGTCTCGTGGCGGCTTCAGTGGGAGGGCTCGAGCCCGAGCGAGTGGTCGTCACGGATCAGCGCGGCGTCACCTTGTCGGGCACCGATGCATTGGGTCGTGGCGCCGGCGTCAGCGAGGCGCGCCTCGATATGAAGCGTGAAATCGAAGACTACGTCACGCGCAAAGTCGCGCGACTGCTCGACAGCACATATGGTCCAGGCCAGGCGATCGTCAGCGCCGATGTGTTGCTGAACTTCGATGAGATCACCCGGACGGTTCAGGATCTGCTGCCGGCTCGGGAAAATGGCGGTATCCGCCGGCGCAAGCAGGTGCTGTCCGGCTCAGGTTCAGGAGTCAGCGAGGACAGCAGTGAAGTCCAACCCGGCGCGGCGCCGGCCAATTCCTCGAGCGAAGTGGAATATGAATACGGCCGAAGTGTCGAGCAGGTGATCGCTGCGCCGGGCGGGATCGGTCGAATGAGCATTGGGGTGATCGTGCCGGGCGATTTGAGTCTCGAAAAGCAAAAACGCATCACCGATCTCGTGCGGATGGCTGCGGGCATCAATGAAGAGCGGGGCGATGCCATTGTGGTTCAGCCTCTGGATCAATTGGGCACGGGAACCGCGCAAACCGAGTCCCCAGCGGTCATCGGTGAGCCCGCCTCGTCCGGTCAAGCGGCGCCAACGCCCCATCTCGCGGCGAGCGGCACGACCTTCCAATGGCCCGCTTGGGCTTCATGGGCCGCGCTGCTCGTTGCGTTGGCCATCCTCATACTGATGCGACGGAGGCGGGCTGTTTTGCTGGACTCTTCTGCAACGAACCCGCTCACGCATCGGCAGCGCCAGCAGCTGCTGCTCGACATTCAGCGTTCGCTCGATAGCAGCGCTTCTCTAGACGAAGCGGAGCTGCGGTCATGAAAAGCATCGATCGGATCGTAGAGGTTCTCGGACGCCTGGCACACGCCGATCGAGACTGGATTCTGGAGCGGCTGCCCTATGCGGCGAAAGCTGATTTGGCCCGGCGGCTCAATGGCGCAGACTCGGTAGAGGCCGCGAGCTTTACGCCGCCGCCGGCCGTTGCCAAAACAAATGACCCCACGGCGCTCTACCGCAAACAACTGGCGTGCGCCGAGGTCGACCAGATCGCGGGATTGCTGCGGGGCGAACCGCCCTGGCTCATCCACGCCCTGTTGCACATCGCGGAGTGGCCCTGGCGAGATGCGCTGCTGCAGCTTCTGCCGGCGTCCCTGCGTGTCGAGGTGCTGCAGGCGGGGCAGGGCGGTGCAGGCTTAAGCCAGCCCGCGATCGAGTGTTTGCTGCGCATCGCCGTTGAGAGAATCGGTCAGGGAAATGCCGGCGCAGCCCGCAAATCGCAATTTGAATTGCTCCTGATGCGCTTCGGCCGCAAGGCGCGGCGGGCATGATTTTGCGCGGTGCGACTTTGTCCCGGGAGACCTGCGCACTCGACGTGCCCCAACCGGCCGTGGCGGCGCGAGCGATACCGGATGTCTCTCGATTCTATGGCAGCGCGTTGCAGGGTTACGCAGGGGAGGATTCGCCGCCCGCGTTTTCGCAATCGCCGGCTTTGTCCCTCGATGCCGTGAGCGCGTGGCTAGCCACATGTACCGCAGTGGAACGCGCGTCTCTGGCGAATGCGTTGACGACGGATATCGAGCAGCAGCGCAGTGCGGCGCAGGCGGAAGGATTTGCGGCCGGGCAGGCGCAAGCCCTCGAGGAGGCGCAGACCCGGACGCAGAGCCTGCTGTCTGCGCTCGGCGCGTTGGTACAGGGTGCACAGACAGCCTTTGAGAAAGAAGCGGCGCAGCTTGCGGCGCAATGCGCCGAGATTGTCTCGGAAGCCTTCCTCAAGATGGCAGGAGCGCAGCTCGCGACGCCCGAAGCTTCCCTCGGCACGGTACTGGAAGTGTTGCGTCGTATAAAGGAAGACCGTGAAGTGCTCATCCGCGTGAGCGCAGTCGATCTTCCCCTACTGCAAGCTTGTGAGGCGGAGCTCGCCGGCGCCCTTGCCGGCAAAAAATTCTCGCTGCTGGCGGATGCGCGCGTCGAAGTGGGGGGCTGCATCGTCGAATCCCAGCTGGGCAGCCTCGATGGGCGCCTCGAGAATCAGCTTCGCGCACTGTGCGAAACGATACGCGCCGCCAAACTGGCGCACCAGGAGGCGCGTTGAGTCACGCCGCGCAACTCCGCGATGCCGTGCGCACGGCCGACTGGGTTCGGCGCATCGGCCGCATCACCCGCTTCGTGGGTCTCACGGTGGAATCGCAGGGGCCGGATGCGTGCCTCGGTGAGATTTGCGAGATTCAATCGCGTGCCCGAGGCGCCATCTCGCTCGCCGAAGTCGTGGGCTTCTGCGAAGGACGGGTTTTGCTCATGCCGTATCAGGACCTCGTCGGCATCGAGGTGGGCAGCGAAGTCATTGCGACGGGTCAAAGCGCCAACGTGCAGGCGGGCGCGCATCTGCTCGGCCGCGTCATCGATGGATTCGGCGCGCCGCTCGATGGCAAGCCCTTGTCCTTGAGCGGCGCGCGCTGTCCCATTTATCCGGCGCCGATCAATCCGCTGCATCGCGGGATGGTGACCGAAATACTCGAAACGGGAATTCGCGCGGTCGATACCCTGTTGACCGTCGCGCGCGGTCAACGCGTCGGTGTATTTGCGGGCAGCGGCGTCGGCAAGAGCACGGTGCTCGGCATGATCGCGCGCCAGGTCCAGGCCGATGTATCGGTGATTGCGCTGGTCGGCGAGCGCGGTCGTGAAGTCAAAGCATTTGTGGAAGAGGGCTTGTCGCCCGCCGCACGGGAGAAGTGCGTGGTGATCGCGGCGACTTCGGATCAGCCGCCTTTGGTCAGACGGCGGGCGGCGTTTCTCGCCACGGCGATCGCCGAATACTTTCGTGAGCAGGGATTGCATGTGTGTCTCACCATGGACTCGGTCACGCGTGTGGCGATGGCGCAGCGTGAGATCGGGCTTGCGAGCGGTGAGTTGCCGACCGCCCGCGGTTACACCCCATCCGTCTTTGCCTTGCTGCCCCGATTGCTCGAGCGGGGGGGTGCGCGCGCGGAAGGCGGTTCACTGACCGCCCTCTACACCGTGCTGGTCGAAGGTGACGATTTCAATGACCCGATTTCCGACACCGTGCGCTCCATTTTGGATGGGCACATCGTCCTGTCCCGCGCCATCGCGCAACGCGGGCGTTATCCGGCGGTGGATGTCACGCAAAGTATCAGCCGCCTGGCGGGGTCAATCGTGGCCGAGGCCGAAGGCCGCATGATCGCGGAGGCCGTCAAGTTGCTGGCGGTGTACGAATCCTCGCGCGATCTGATTGAGGTCGGCGCGTATAGGGCCGGCACCGATGGGGCGGTCGACCGTGCCATCGAGCTCATGCCGGAGCTCGAACGGTTCCTGGCGCAAAAACCCGATGAGTGGGAACGGCGTGATGTCGCCATGGAACGGCTGCGCAAGATTCTGGAAGCCACGAGGCGCGCGGCATGAGTATGAACGAAGCCGCGGTGAGCCGTTCGCTCAAAACCTTGCAACGTCTGCGCAAGCTCGAATTGCAGCAGGCGCAGGTCGAACGGGCGGCAATCGATGCGCGCGTCAAACAGCACGAAGAGCGCGTTTCGACGCTGCACGGTGAGGTGGGCCAGACGCGCGCGCTCGCTCATACCCAGGTGACTCGCGCGGAGGGCGTGTCGGCCGACACTTTGCGCGCCTTGCGTGACTATGCGGCATGGCAGGGCCAGGTCCTGCACGCACAAGAGCACGAGCTGCACGCGGCGCAAGGAGTCGCCCACCAGGCGCACGAAAATATGAAGCAGCGCTTCGAGCAACTGTCCATCGTGGAGCGCCTGCGCGAGCGGCGCGAGCGCGATGCGGCACAGGAGCGAGCGCGCAAAGAACAACGACGACTCGACGATCAGGCGTTGCTCAGGGCGCCGCATCGCCTGTCCCATCCACAGACCACCCTGAAGTAAGGAGCAAGCCCATGGCCGTCGACGCGATTGGAGTTTCCAGTACCAGTGCCTCCGCAGTCCCCAGCAATGCCGGGATCGGGCAGGACGATTTTCTGCGCATTCTGCTCACGCAGTTACAGTTTCAGGATCCGTTGAAGCCTACCGATAACCAGCAATTTGTCGCACAGCTCGCCCAGTTCAGCGCACTCGAAATCACTCGCCAGCAAAGCGAAAAAATCGACTCACTGCTTGCGCTCGAGGGCGCCAATCAAGCGCTGACGCTCATGGGGAAGACGGTCCAGACCGGTGCGAACCATGGCGCAGCGGTCGGCACGGTCACGGCGGTGTCCTTCGACAGCGGCGAACCGCTGCTGACGGTCACCACGCCGTCGGCCACGCTGGTGGACGTGCGTCTCGCCGATGTGACTTTGGTCCGCTAGTCAGGGGAGAACCTATCAATGCTAGGCGCTATCTATATTGGGCTTTCGGGGATGACCTCCTATTCCAAGGGGCTGGATGTCATCAGCAATAACGTCGCCAATCTCAACACACCCGGATTCAAACTCGCCGTGCCGCTGTTTAGCGATGCGCTGTTTCGCAATGCCACGGGAGCGGTCGCCGGTTCGCCCGGAACGGCATCGGGCGGCGCCGGTGTCAACGTGGATACTGGGAACCTGTCGTTCCGGCAGGGCGAGCTGCGCGATACCGGCAATCCGCTCGATGCCGCGGTGGATGGCAATGGATTTTTCGTGCTGGAACGCGAGGGGGAGCGGCTGTTTACCCGCTCGGGACAGTTTGAATTCGATAAGGATGGATTTCTGGTAGAACGCGGCACCCAGGCGCGAGTGATGGTGAGTACGGAGTCGCAGGCCGTCACGGACTTCAATATCGAAGACCTGCGCGTTTTTCCGCCTAAGGCGACGGGTGAGGTCAAGATCTCCGGCAATCTGGCGCGCACGGGTACGGCGACGTTTGACCTGTCGAATATCGGCGTAGTGGATACGGCAGGGGGCCGCCAAACGCTCAAAGCCCATTTCGTCCGCAATGACACCGATCCGCTGCTCTGGACTGTGGAGGTCACCGATGCGGATGGCGCGGTGCTGGGCAGCGGTGAAATCCAGTTCAATGCCGATGGCACGCCGAAAACCGGCTTCAACTCGATCTCAATCACGGTCAAGCCCCAAGATTTGCCCGAGGTGCCGATCGTGCTGCGCTTCGGTGAAGCGGGTACTTTTGCCGGCGTGACGAGCCTGGTCAATGACAGTGCCTCACAGTTGCAGGTTCAAAAGCAGGACGGCATCGAGCTCGGCGCCTTGACGCAAGTCTCCTTCGATGACAAAGGGAAGCTGACGCTGACCTATGCCAATGGCGAGAAGAAAACGCCGGCCACGCTGCTGCTCGCACAATTCGATGGCGCCGATCAGCTGCGGCCGCTGGGTGATGCGCTCTTCGCCGCGAGCAACAGCCTGCGACCCCAATATGGTGCGGCACAGACGGCGGGCCTGGGCCGGGTGATGGGTGGCCGGCTCGAGCTCTCCAATGTGGAGCTCACCGAGCAGTTCACCAATCTGATCATCATTCAGCGCGGCTATCAGGCGAGCTCGCAGATGGCCTCGGTCGCCAACGAGATGCTGCAGCAGCTGCTCGCCATGGGTAAGCAAGGATGAGCGCAGTACCTTACCTACTGCTGAGTGATACGCGCCGCCATGCGTTGGCACAGCGTATCGGTGCTGCTCTGGGACGTTGGCGCCAGAGCTGGGCCGGCGAACAGACACCGCAGTGTTTTGTGGATATCCCCGAAGACGGCATTCAATCTTCGGTCGCCGGATGGCAAGACGGCGTTTGCTTTCAGGCAGGCCCTGCGAAGCAACCGCACGTGGCCTTGCTTATCCCCACCCGATGTCTTCCCGGCATTGTCGGAGTAGCGACCGATCGGACAGGCGCGTGGGTGCGGCCGATCGACAAAGACAGTCTGGCAGCGCAACTGGAGCTCGATGCCTTGCGCGCGCTAACCCTCGAAATACTCGGCCCATCCGGCCTGGAGCCGTTCGCACTCGAGTGCACTACGACATCCGTCGCCGACACGCTGCACGAGCTGAACGCGCTGCGCTATGTCGCCGCGCGGATCGCGTTGGGCGGCGCCAAGTCGACGTTTGGGCTGTTGCTCTCGCCCGCGCTGGCGAGCGCACTGATGCCTGCGCGAAAACAGCTTTCGTTACCGGAGCACATCGAACGGCGCGGCGCAGCGGCCGCAGCCCAACGCATTGCCATTGAGGCCGTGCTGGGCAGCGCAGAAGTGTCCCTTCAGGAACTGACTTCGCTCACGGTCGGAGATGTGATCGTGCTCAGCGAGAAGCTCGGTGCGCCGAGCCAGGTCGTGATCCGAGGCGGCGAACCGGTTGCCAAGGCGGCGCTGGGCTGTGTCGACGGCCGGCGCGCCATTCAGGTCGAATCGCCCGCAAAACATGTGAGGAGTTGAATCATCATGAATGCACAAATGGTCAATGCGATTGAATTAACGGATCTCATCGAGACCGCCGCGGGAGAAAAAGGCCCGGGACTGGGTGAGCGGCTCGATCTCGTAGGGCATGTGAAAGTGAAGCTTGCGGTCACACTGGGCAGTGCGGAGCTGACGCTCGATCGCCTATTTTCGCTGGCCAAGGGCGACACCGTTTCTCTCGACCGCGAAGTGGATGAGCCCGTCGATATACGGCTCCATGACAAGTTGATCGCTCGCGGTCAGCTGGTGGCCGCCGGCGATCAGTTCGGCGTTCGGATCACCGAAATCCTCGCGGAGTAATCATGGCGTTGACCGATCCTGCGCAGCTGGGAACGGGCGTCAGCAGTCTTGCGTTTCCCAGCATCGCTCGCCTGATAGTGGGCTTCCTGTTTACCGTTGGACTGGCGTTCGGTGCAGCTTTCGTGCTGCGCAGGCTTTGGCCATTGTTTCGCAAACGCAGGGTGTCCTCGTCCAACGTTCAGCTGCTGGGACGCACAGCGGTATCCCGCACACTTACCGTGCATTTGATTGAAATTGATGGCGCGCGACTCGCCGTCGCGGAAGGCCGTAGCGGTGTGGCGATTACCGTGATGGCCGCGGGTTCTACGGTACCCCAGAGATTGAGCCCATGAGAAAGTCGTGGGCCGCGGTCGGTTTGCTGCTCAGCGCGCTTTTTATGATCCCCTCCGTATGGGCAGCCGCGCCGGCCGTCAATCCCGCTTCTTTTGGAATTACTTTCACCTCCGGAACCTCGGCAGCTGCTCCGACTGCGGATGCGATTCGGATCGTGCTGTTGATGACGGCGCTTGCGCTGCTTCCCGCTGTCGTGATCGCCATGACCTCGTTCACGCGAACCATCATCGTCCTGTCGATCCTGCGTCACGCCTTTGGGATGCAGGATACTCCGCCCAATATGGTGCTGGTCAGCGTGGCGCTTTTTTTGACGTTGTTCACCATGTCGCCGGCGCTCGAGCAGATCAACACGCAGAGCGTGCAGCCGCTCATCCGCAATGAGCTGTCCGCGCAGGATGCGGTGCTGGCAGGCATTGCGCCGTTACGGGAGTTCATGATTCGCCAGACGCGCGAGAAGGATCTGGCGCTGATTCTCGAGGTGGCGCATGTGGCCGTGCCGGAGAGCGTCGCAGACGTCAAAACGATTCACATCATCCCGGCGTTCCTGATCAGCGAGTTGAAGACGGCGTTTCAGATTGGTTTTGTGATTTTTCTGCCGTTTCTGCTGCTCGACTTGGTGGTTTCGAGCATTCTCATGTCGATGGGCATGCTGATGGTGCCCCCCACCATCATTTCCCTGCCGCTCAAACTTCTCATGTTTGTGTTGATCGATGGCTGGGGACTGGTGGTGCGGTCGCTTCTCGGCAGCTTCAACTAGGAGACGCATGGAGTCCGCGCAGCTGTGGATGCAGTATGTGACGAGGCGGGACAGCGACATGCGGGACCGGCTCGTGGAGCGTTATCTGCCGCATGCGAAGTCCCTCGCTGCGATCCTTTATCGCGCACGCGGCGATAATTCGGTGTCCTTCGATGACTATCTGCAGTATGCGCGGCTCGGGTTGCTGGAGGCGGTCGACCGTTTCGATCCGCGTCGTGAGGCGAGCTTTGAGACGTTTTCGAGCTATCGCATTCGCGGCGCGGTGTTGAACGGGCTCGGCGACGAATCGGAGCTCGCCGCGCAACGGGCGTATTGGCGCAATCGGGTGCAGGAGCGAATGGATTCGTTGCATAGTAATGCCTTCACCGGAGATGCAGACTCCGACTTCGACGAGCTGGTGCAGATGACGGTAGGTCTTGCGCTGGGTGAACTGCTGGAGCGGAATGCGCACGAGCCCGCCGACGAGTCGGTCGAGGCGAATCCTTACGCTGCGACCGAGCTTGCACAATTACGGCAGGTGATTCAGGGCTTGGTGGAAAAGCTGCCGCTGCGCGAACGCGATTTGATTCGCCGCCATTACTACGAGCACTGCGAATTTCAGGCCATTGCGCAGGAATTCGCCATTACCAAGGGACGTGTGTCGCAGCTGCATGCGCAAGCGCTGGCGCGGATTCACAAGCTCCTCACCGCTCCGCTCGATCTCGACCGAACGGTATAGAGCGCACTCGATGCTTCAGGAATCCGACAAGTGCGTGAGTAATTCATCGAGCCGTGCTCCGGTGACCGAGTCGGAGTGCAAATGCTGCGCCACGCGCAAGACCATCTCGCCGAAGGCCGGGTCCTGGGCCAGATTTTCACCCAGCTCGGCGAGCAGTACCGCCTCGACAAATAGTTCGCGCCGTTTCGAAGGATTTGCGCTACCGGCTTGGGCAATGCGTTCCTTGATGCGTGATTTGAGCGTACGTTCCGTGCGCTGCGGCGTGGCGTGCGCCGTGGCGGAGGGTCTGCTCGTCCTGTCAACAACGCGCGTTCGGGATTGCGAAAGCGAGCGGATCAAATCCGCAAACGGGCGCAGCGGGTCCGTCACTTCGGGGCACGCTCGTAGAGCGAGAAGTCGGTTCGAAGCGGCGTGCCCGCTTTTGGGTTCAAAGCTTCGCGCGCCTTGGCGATGATGAGCCCCATATCCCGATTCAAGGGCGCGTTGGTTGAGTTGAGCGCGATGCCTTTCTCCAGCCACTCGATGCATTGCGGGAAGTCATCGTGAATCAACGCCTCGAGACCCCGTTTGAAATGCTTCACCGCAGCCTCATCCTTCAGCTGCTCGAGCGGTTGCCACACCGAAACGGCCTCTTCGGGATGCCCCATCGTCAGATGCAGCAAGCCAAGTTGAAAGCGCGCGATGGGCAACGGGGGTTGCAGTTCCAGCGCCCGAGTCATGGCGGCGACGGCGTGGTCGTAGCGTCCCGCTTGCGCTAGCTCGGCCCCCATCAAATAATGCAGCTCTGCATTGCGGGGATTGGCGGCTAGCGCATTCTCGAGGCTACTCAATGAGTGGGGAGCGGACATGGTTTTATGTACTCCGATTGATGCAAGACACAGTACCTGAGTCGGAGCAGCCGCTCAACGGCAATATATTTGCGAAAATCCCTAAACTTTACGAACAATGGATTGATAGATAACCCATGAGCACCGAATCCTCTCAATTGTCCTTACATCAGGCCCGCTTCGACCGGGCCTCGGCCTTGATGGCGCAACGGGATTTCCGCGCCGCGGCGGACATTCTTCAAGAACTGTTGACGCAGCGCCCGCTCTTGATGCCGGCAAGATTCAACCTGGGCTTGTGCCAGTACATGTTGGGCGAGTATGCCGAGGCATGTCCGAATCTCTTAGCCTGCTATCAGGCGGGCGATCGCTCGGCAGGATTGTTACGTGTGCTCATCTCCACTCAGCATCATTTGGGCCTCGTGGATGAAGCCGTGGCAATCGCAGATCAAAACCCGGAGCCCGCCCGTGCGGACGCCGGAGCCGCGGGCGTCTACGCGCTCCTTTATCTGGATGCGGGTTTGAGCGCAAAGGCGCAGCAGTGGGCGGCACGAACTTTGAAAGCCAACCCGGGCTCGGTCGACGGCATGGTCGTGCAGGCCACCCTTCGCATGGCCGCGATGGACACGCAAGGGGCGCAGAAGCAGTTCGAAGAAGTTCTGCTCGTGGCTCCGGCCAACGCCCGGGCCTGGATTGGTATCGGTACGCTGGCCTTGCTCGAGCAGGACTTTGAACGGGCGAAAACACAGTTGACTCGAGGCGTCGAGCTCATGCCGGGGCATGTGGGTTCCTGGCATATTCTGGGTTGGACGCATCTTTTATCCAGCGATCTGCAGGCTGCGGAAGCCGCGTTTCAGCGTGCGCTCGCACTCGATCGCAATTTTGCGGAAACCCATGGCGGATTGGCTTCGATTGCGGCGTTGCGCGGGGAGCGGGCTGCGGCGGAGCAGGCTATCGACATCGCTTTGCGCCTGGACAAGGATTCCCTGGCCGCAAAATTCGCGCAAAGCGTTCTGATGGGCGCGGCGGGCAATTCACAAGCCGGCCGTCAGTTGATCCGCGATACCGTCATGCGTCTTTCGCCCAAGGATGGCGGCCGCCTGAGCCGCGTCATCGAAGGGGCCGTTCGCAGGTAAGGCCGGCGCCGTCTAGGGCGCCATCTCCGTTCATGGCCCCGCGATATTTTTTTCGCGCCACTCCCTAAACCGTTCTCGTCATCCCTGGATATTCGTAGCAACTGGCCGGGGCCTGCCGTGTGGGCCTCCTGTTTATCCGACGAATGAAAGTTTAAGGAATATCGCTATGGTCGCCGTCGTTTCCGGTAATGGCTTGGGGTTGAATGCGTCTTCGCTGGCTGCGCTCGGCGCGTCCGGAGGGCTCGGTTCGGCTGCGCAAGGGCAGAACGGGCAGAAGATTTTTGTTAATTCCGTCACCGGCAATCTCATCATCCAGGATCAGGATGAAAGCCTGGCCTCACTGGGCGCAGACCTGAGATTGGTGCGGACCTATAACTCCCAAGGCCAATTCACGGACGACAATGGGGACAACTGGTGTCTGGGCGTGCATCAAAAGCTTCTAGGCTTGACTGGGACGGTCAACACCGCGGGCAGCACCATCACAAAGGTGTTTGGCGACGGCTCTGAGGCGGTGTATGCCTACAACGCGACCGCGGGGCTTTATGTCAGCTCCGAGGGCGATGGGGCGCATGACACGCTCTCCTATAGCACTGGCGCTCAGCAGTGGACCTGGACGGAAGGTTCAACTCGCCTCGTGGAAGTCTATGACTCCAATGGCCGTCTGGTCTCTTCACAAGATGTCGATGGTAACGCGACGACGTACGCGTATACGGACGGGCTCCTAAGACAAATTACCGATGCATCGGGCCAGGTCACTCACCTCGACTACACAGGTTCGAATCTCACTCAAGTCCGCGTAGTAATCGATAGCCAGACCGAGACACGCACGCGCTACAGCTACGACGGGCAGGATCGTCTCACACAGGTCACAGTCGATCTGTCGCCGCAAGACAATTCCGTAACGGACGGAAACACCTACGTCACGACCTATACGTACGATGGCTCCAGTAACCGTGTGGCTTCTGTAGCGCAAAGCGATGGGACGTCGATCGGTTTCACCTATGAGCAGATCAGCGGCCTTTATCGTGTCAAAACCTATACCGACGGCGCCGGTCGTGTCACGACGCTGAACTATGCGAATTTCGTCGGTGGGGGCGGCGGTGGGGGTACGCCCGCGACAGCGGATGCGGATCCCAACGCACTCACGACGACCGAACAAACGGGATCGACAGACTATTCATTGGATAGTGGAGCGCTGACCACGCCGAGTGTGGGCTGGGACAGTGCCGCGTTACTGGAGAGTGACGATACGGTGGTGGCGGGCTGGGAGAATATGGCCTCCGATGCCAATGGCAACGTGTTTGCGCTGTGGATTCAGGGGCAGGATGTATTTGTCCGTCGATTCGATAAGGCCACGAACAGCTGGTCTGCAGCGGTGGATTTGACCACAGTCAGCAATACGACGTTTACGCCTAAACTGGCGGTGGATGCGCAAGGCAATGCCTTGGTCGGTTGGGTGCAAAGCGACGGCACGGCGGCCTCGACGTACGTGAGCCGCTACGACGCGGCGACGCAAAGCTGGAGCGCTGCGCAACTGGTGGAGAGCGTCTCGGCGGCGGTATCGACGACCGATGGTCTTGTCGTGGACATCAATGGCGGCTATGCCGCGGTGTCTTGGGTCCAATCGAGCAGTCTCTATGTCGCTCGATTGAGCGGGGGCACATGGGCGGCCCGCGAGCTCGTTGAATCGAGCAGCAACAGCGCTTCTAAACCGGCGATTGCCGTGGACTCGAGCGGCAATGTCTCGGTGCTGTGGCAGCAGTCCGATGGCACGGCAGTCAGTGTGTACGCCAATCGGTACAGTGTGGCCAGCAGCAGTTGGGGCAGTGCGGCGCTGCTGGAGAGCTCGGGCACGGTCGTCAGCACGCCGAAGCTGGCATTTGACGGCAATGGCAACGGCATCGCGGTTTGGCAGCAGGGCAACGATCTTTTTGCGCGTCGTTATGATAAAGCCACCGACACGTGGGCTGCGGCAGTCGCGCTTGACTCGCGCACGGCGACGGTCGGCAGCATCAGTCTGTCAGTCGATGCCCAGGGCAATGCTATTGCCGGCTGGGTGCAAAACGATGGAACGGCAAACTCTGCCTATGTAAACCGCTTCGATCAGTCGACGGGCACGTGGGGTAGCGCCACGCTGGTGGAGTCGGTCTCCCAGGCGGTGGCCAACTCGGGACTGGCGGTGGCCATCAACGGGGGTTATGCGACGGTCAGCTGGTTACAGACCAACGGCACGCAAAACGACTTGTATGTGGCGCGCTATAGCAGTGGCGCGTGGGGCGCGCGCACGCTGGTGGAATCCAGCAGCAATGCGGTGAATGGCTCGGTGATCACCCTCGATGCGCAGGGCAATGTTGCGGTGATGTGGAACCAGTCGACGGGCGCGGCCAATTCGATGTGGACCAATCGCTATAACAATGAGACGACGCCTTACTATGCGGTGCAGTCCGGGGATACCTGGGCGTCGATTGCGCAGACGCTGTACGGGGTGGGAAGCACCGCGGCAGGCACTGCGCTGCAAAGTGCGTTGGGCAGTCCGACACTGGTCACGGGACTGCGTCTTACCGGAATGCCGGCCACACTCACGGTGTCCACGACGACTACGGTTCCCGCCTATCAAGTGCAGAGCGGAGATACGTGGGAAAGCATTACCCAAGCGATATATGGGACCAGCGATCCTGGAGCGATCGAGGCGCTGCAGGATGAACTGGGCAACCCGACTCTCACCGTTGGAGCCTATTTAATTGTTCCGGCAACTCTTTCATACACCGCCACGACGGTATTGACCGCGGATGTCGACACCTCCGAGCTGTCAACAACCGAAGAGCAGACTACGTCGACAGATTATTCACTCGACAGTGGAGCGCTGACGACGCCGAGCGTGGGCTGGGAAGCCGCAATACTTCTCGAGAGCGATGATACGGTGTCATCGGGTTGGGAACAGATTGCTTTCGATGCCACTGGAAACGGTTTTGCGTTGTGGTGTCAGGGGAGCAACACATTTGTCCGCCGCTATGACAAAGTGACCAACAGTTGGGGATCGGCGGTAGCGCTCGATACTGGCAGCACGACTGTCAGTATTCCAACTCTTATGGTCGACCCACAAGGCAATGCCATTGCCGCCTGGGTGCAAAGCGACGGCACGGCCGACTCCACCTACGTTAGCCGTTATGATGCGAGCACGCAGACTTGGAGCTCCGCGCAGCTTGTCGAAACGGTTTCGACAGCGGTGTCCACTACATCGGGCCGCCTGGCCGTCGCAATCAATGGCAGCCTCGCCGCTGTCGCGTGGGTGCAGTCGAGCAGCATTTACGTGGCGCGCTTCACGGGAGGCAGCTGGCAGGCGCGGGAACTCATCGAATCGAACAGCAACGCGGCGAGCAGGCCTTCGATCGCCCTCGATAGCAGCGGCAACGTGTCGGCGGTGTGGCAGCAGTCGGATGGCACCGCCGCCAGTACCTACGTCAATCGCTACAGTGTCTCGAGCAGCAGCTGGGGTACGGCAACGCTGCTCGAGAGCTCGGGCACCGCGGTGGGTGAGCCGCAGATTGCCTTCGATGGTGTGGGCAATGGCATGGCCGTCTGGCAGCAGGGCAATGATGTCTTCGCACGGCGCTACGATAAGGCGACGGATACCTGGGCCGCTGCGGTGACGATCGACTCGCGAACTAATTCTGTCACCAGCGTCCGGCTGGTGGTCGATGCGCAGGGCAATGCGATTGCGGCGTGGGTACAAAGCGATGGAACGGCCAGCTCCACCTACACGAGCCGCTACAATCAGGCGACCGCCACATGGGGCGCAGCGACGCTGGTGGAGACCGCTTCCCAGGCGGTTGCCACCTTCTCAATGGCGACGGGGATTGATGGGAGCTACGCGGCGACCGCCTGGCTGCAAAGCAACGGCACTGTGAACGATCTGTATGTCGCCCGCTTTAGTGGCGGCAGTTGGCAGGCGCGCGAGCTGATCGATTCGGGCAGCACCGCGGTAAATGGCTCGGTCATCACCCTTGATGCGCAAGGCAACATCGCGGTGATGTGGAACCAGTCGAACGCCACGTCCAACTCGATGTGGGTGAGACGCTATAACAACGAGACCACGCCGTACTATTTAGTGCAGGCAGGAGATACCTGGGCTTCGATCGCGCAGGCGCTGTACGACGTCGGTACGAGTGCGGCGGGCGATGCGCTACAGAGCGCGTTGGGCGGTCCTACTCTGGTTACCGGGCTGCGCCTGACCGGAATGCCGGCCACTCTCACGGTGTCGACGACCACTACGGTCACTGTCCCCGCTTACTATGAAGTGCAGGCCGGCGACACCTGGTCGAGCATTACACAGACCCTGTACGGCACATCGGCAACGAATGCCGTCTCGGCTTTACAGGATGCCTTACTCAACCCCACGCTCACGACAGGCCTGCATTTGACCGTGCCGGAAGTGCTGACTTATGCCGTCGAAGCGACAGGTGGATCTCTTGCGACAGAGACCGAAATCGAAAGTCCCCTTGGATTCGTCACGACGCTGACCAACGACTCGAATGGCCGCCTGATCGGTATGATGAGCCCGATGCTCGGCTCGATTCAGCTCGAAACCCAATACGAATACGATGCTGACGGCAATGTGACTGCCGTGATTGAAGACCCGGAGGGTCTCAATCGAGTGACGACTTTTGAATACGACGATGCCGGGAATCTCCTCCTCACCCGCGACGCGGCCGGAAACACGGTCGCACGTACCTACAATTCCGCCAATCAACTGCTCACGGAAACGCGTTACACGACGCCCGATCCCGACGGCGCAGGCAGCGGAACTCCAGGCGGCGGATTGACCACACGCTATGCCTATGACTCCGACCAGCATCTGCGGTATATGATCTCCGCCGATGGGCGGGTCACCGAGCATCAGTACGCCGCTAATGGGAATCGCATCGCCACATTGCGCTATGCGGGCGGTCACTACGATGTCAGCGCTTTGAGCTCGACGACGGCGCTCGGCGAGTCACAGCTCAATACCTGGGTGGGCACCCAGGATCTCACTGAGCTCGAGCGCACGGATTACGCGTATGATTTCCGCGGCAATCTCAGCAGTGCAACCGCTTATGGCGCCACTGAAGCCGATGGAGACGGCGTAGCCGCGACGGCTTCCGTCACCCATTTCGTGTATGACCAGCGCGGGCTGTTGCTCCAGCGCGTCGATGCGCGCGGCGAAGCGACTTCAACTCCAGATGATTTCAAGACGACGTACACCTACGACGGTCTTGGCAGGCTGCTCACCGCCACGCAGTGGACGGCAGACGGCGACGTTCAAACGACCTTGAACGAGTACGACGGCGCCGGTCAGGCGACGACGCTCACGTTGGCCAATGGATTGACGACGACTCGTGTATTTGACGATTCAGGACGCTTGCTCAGCGTTGCGCAAGCTGATGGGGCGCAGGCGCTCGGTACTACCGAGTACGCATACGATGCTGAGGGCCGTCTCAGGAGGGTCACCGACCCCACAGGCGTGAGCCGGCACGTGGTCTATGACGATGCAGGTCGAAAAATCTTCGATGTGGATGGCGATGGGTCTCTCACCGAGTACGTCTACGATCACCAGAGCAATCTCATCGAGACGATTCAGTATGCCGCGCTTGCCGATACGGATTTGCTGACCGACGTCGCGGGCGATCCGCTCGATGGCGTCGATATAGCAGCGCTGCGCACCTCCGCGTCCGGTAATCCCAGTCAGAACCGCATATCGCGTGCGGTGTATGACGAAGCCAATCGCCTCGTTTACACGATTGCCACCGACGGCGCGGTGAGCGAGTTGCGCTATGACGGCGCCTCACGGCTTACGGACACGATCGCGTATGCCAACCGCGTGACGATCGCATCCTCGATCACCGAGCTCCTGCCGGAGGATGTTAATGCCTTGCTGACGGCCTCCGCGAGCGATCGCCGCATGCGTCAATTCCACGATGGCGACGGCAATCTCCTGGCCTCTCTGGACGCTGCAGGCTACTTGGTTGAGTACATCTACAACGATGCGGGTCGACTCGAACGCACGATTGGGTATGCTACCGCCACGCCGGCAGGTCAACGCGCCTCAGGCAATCTCTCCGCGCTGCGACCGCAGGCCGATGCTGCGAACGATGTCGTCAGTCGATTCTTTTATGACGGTCAGGGTCGCCGCGTCGGAGTGCTTGACAGCGAGAGCTACCTGACTGAAACCCTTTACGATGATGTGGGCAATGTTGCGCAGACGATCCGCTACGATGTCCAGCGGACCTACACGACTGGCGACTCTCTCGATGATCTACGACCCGTGGGGCTCGGGGACTCGCAGGTCAGGAGTTATGAGTACGACGCCTTTAGTCGCGTTTCGCAGGAGACCAACCACGAGGGCTCCGTCACCGAGTATCAATATGACGATGTCGGCAATTTAATCAGCTCTACAAAAGCGCTGGGTACTGGCGAAGCTCGAACCGCACAAGTGCGTTACGATGCGCTGGGCCGTGTCACCGCCGAGCTAACCGCGGAGGGAAGCTCGCAAATCACGGGCGGTATGACTCAAACACAGATCGATGCGATCTGGGATCAATACAGCATCCGTCATACCTATGACAATGCTAGCCGCCGGATCTTGACGACCGATCAGAACGGCAATCAGACCTTCTTCTTCTACGACACCGATGGCAGGCTGACGCACGCAGTCAATGCACTGGGTGAGGTCAGAGAATCACGCTACAACGCCCTCAATGAGCTTATTGAGACCGTTGCTTACAGTAATCGCGTTTCGACGGCGGATCTGACCGGTGGACTGGTCAACGCCACATTGACAGGCCGCGTGACGGCTGCGGCCGATGTCAGCAAGGACGCCCGTACAACTATTGAATATACCGCTGCCGGCCGAGTGGAGACGACCACGACGGCTGAGGGCGCAACGATCACGCGCACCTACAATACCTTCGGCGATGAAGTAACGCGCACTGAGGAGATCGATGCGACGCATTCGCTTGCTCACCAATACACTTATGACGCACGCGGGCTGCTCACCGAGGTTCGCTGGGACCCGAGCGGCCTCAATACGTCTCAAGCGAACGAGTACGATGCGTTCGGCCGAGTAGTGAGCACGACGGATGCCAACGGCAATGTACGCGAACGCACGTACGATCGCCTGGGGCAGGTAATTGAGACGCTCGATCCACTGAACGGCGAGCGCACCACGACCTATGACGCCTTCTCGCGCGTTCTGACGACGACCGATGCGCTCGGAAATACCACCGAATACGCTTACGACGATGTGACGCGCAGTGTGCTGGTAACCACTCCCGAGGACATTACTTTCTCCACGGTACGCAATCGGCACGGGCAAACCGCTACCGTTACCGATGGGCGTGGCGCGGTGACGAGCTACGAATACGATGCTAACGGGCAACTGATCGAAACTTCCGACGCTCTCGGTGTTGTCGGCGGGCAGACGTATGATCGCGCCGGCCGCCTGATTGAAACAATTGACGGCAATGGCGTTGTCACCGCATTGGCGTACGATGCCGCAAATCGCCTGCTCACGCGCACGGTCGACCCCCAGGGCCTGAATCTTCAAACGACTTATAGCTTCGATGGCAAGGGTCTGGTCATCGATACGACGGATGCCAATGGCGTGGTGACTCGCAAGGAGTATGACCGCGACGGTCGCGTGACGGCTGTGGTGATCGACCCCTCGGGGCTGGCGCTGCGTACCGAATACCAATACGACTCACGCGGCAGTGCCATCCGCGTGACGGAAGGCGCGGGCAGCGCCAATCCGCGGGTGACCGAATACGTTTATGACACGCTCGGCCGCCGTACGAGCGAGATCGTCGACCCGGGTTCGGGCAAGCTCAATCTCACGACAAGCTATCAATACGATGCGAATGGCAACGTCATTCGCAAGACCGACGCCAAGAGCAATGCCATCCGCTATGTCTACGACGCGAGCGATCGGTTACGCTACACGATAGATCCGCTCGGTGGCCTCACCGAAACGACTTACGATGCCGAGAATCGAATCGCCGGCACGCGCCGTTATGCGACCGCCATCAATACCGCCAGCCTGCCATCGGGTACCGCCACGGTCGCGCAGGTGCAGGCACTCATTCAGACTAACGCGCTCGATCGTCGCCAGCAATCTGTATATGACAAGGACGGACGGGAAGCCTTCACGATCGACAGCCTCGGTGGCGTGACGAAAAAGGAGTATGACGGCAACGGCAACGTCGTTCGCACGCACGTCTACTCCGAGCGTGTTGCTTCAGCCACATACTTAACGCCCTCGGCGGTGCAGGCGGCACTCACCGCGGTGTCCGATGGCAACACGACCAACGACCGCGAGACACGCGCGGTGTATGACATTCGCAATCGCGCGACTTTCATGATCGATGGTGCGGGCGCGGTCATGCGCACTGAATACGACGGCGTCGGGAATATTGTGGTCCAGACGGCGTTTGCCGCGCTGCGCCCGGATTCCGATTTGCCGAGTCTCGCCACGATGGAAGCTTGGGTCGCGAGCAACAGTAGCGCGAGTGCGGATCGCAGCACACGCATGTGGCATGACGCGGCGAACCGGCTTGTGTTTGCGCTCGATGCGGAAAGCTTCCTGCGTGAGACGCGCTATGACGATGTCGGGCGGGTAACGGAAGAAATTGCATATTTCACTGCGCCGACAATATCCGCAGGGGCCGATCTCGAAGACGTCCGGGCGGCCATTGTGCCGAGTGCCACGCGTGATCAGGGCACCGAGCGAACTTATGACGAAGCAGGGCGGCTACTGACGGTCACCGATGCGGAAAACAGCAGCGAGTCCTATACGTACGATGCCGTGGGGAATCGCCTGACCTTCACGAACAAGAAGGCTGCAACCTGGACGTATGTCTACGATGCCAACCGAAGGCTGATCGAAGAGCACACACCGCAGGTCGCCGTGACCACGGTCGGTGAGAGCGGCGGGAATCTGACGACTTCGACCGCCAACGCGTCGATCGTGACGCGCATGATCTACGATGCGCTCGGCAATGTCACCAGCCGGACCGAGGCCTATGGACGGCCCGAAGCGCGCACGACCACCTATCAATACGACGCCATCGGCCGGCAGACCCGCACCGATTTTCCAACGATGAGCGTTTACAACGCCGCGGCGGATAGCGCCGCGCTCGCCGGAACAGCCGTGGTGCGCGCCGAGGCCTCTGTTACCCCCTTCAGCCAAGTGACGTACGACACTTTAGGAAACGCGGTCCTCAACCGCGATGTCGCGGGCAATTACAGTCACAAGGCCTACGATGGGCTTGGCCGCCTGCAGTACGAGGTGGATGCGGAGCTCTACGTCACCGAATATCGCTACGATACCTTCGGGAATCAAACGGACCTCATTCGCTACGCCAACAAGATGGGCCTTTCCGGCCTGACCGAATCGCAGTCCTGGTCGTCGAGCCAGATCGCGAGCCGCATCTCCGCGAGCGCGACTCAGGATCGCAAGATTCAAACCACTTACGACCGATTGAACCGGGTCTCGCAGGTCACGCAACCCTCGGCCTTCAGTTTCGAGTCGTTCAATTCCACCGCGCAGACTCAAACCTTCACCGCAGGTGCAGCCACTACCTATCAATACAACGCCTTTGGGCAGGTCACGAAGGAATCGCGGCTAGTCAATCCGCTGATCAATCTCTGGTCGGAGAGCTATTCCTATTACGACCGCCGCGGTAACAAGCGCGGCGAGGTTGATCCGCTCGGCTACCTCACGACCTTTGAGTACGATGAAACCGGCGATCTAACCCAGCACGTCGAATATGCAAAGAAGCTGACGGCGGGCTCATGGAGCGCGAGTTCATACGGCACACCCACCTCGACGACACCCACAAGTTCGCCAGACGATCCCGCGGGGTATGATCGCAAAACGGTGTATGACTACGACCGGCTCAATCGCAAGGTCAGCGAGACGCGGGTGGGGATCGAATTCAGTCAGGTCTCCGGGCAGACAGTGACCAAAACGGTTGCCGATCAGACTACGACACTAGGGTACGACGCGCTCGGCAATCAAACCCGGGTAACGAATACCGCCGGCGCCGCGACGTTCATGTACTACGACGTGCTCGGACGCATGATCGCTACGGCAGAACCCACGCGAGATCCTGGCGATGGTACGACGCTGACCCCTCTGACCGAGATGCGCCGGGATGTATTCGGCAACCTGGTGGCTGAGCTCCGTTACGCGAACGGCGCGAGCTCCGCGACCGAGACGGCGTATTCGCTGGGGTCTGCTTCAACGAATGACCGTGTAACACGCCTCCAGTTGGATGGTTACGGCCACGCCATCCGTTCGCAGGATGCGATGGGATTCAATCGCTATGCATCCTATGACGTGAAAGGTGCGCTGGCCAAAGAGTGGCAGCACGTCACGGACGTCGGCAATAACGTCGATGCGTTAGTCACGATCTATGAATACGACAAGCTCGGACGGCAGACTCGCGCGACTGAGCCGCAAAGGTTAGGTACTTCACCCGTCATAGTGAAGACGGAGTCCCAGTACAACGCTTTTGGAGAAATCACCGGGCGTGGCATTAACGGTGGGTTTCAGGAGTTTTTCCACTATGACCAGGCGGGTCGCGTCTGGCGCACGAATAGTGGGGATGGGGTCACGAAAGTCTATCTTTACAATCTCGCTGGACAAGTTACTTCGGAGATCCGCAGTCCATCACTGACTTTGACCTCGTACGCGGGGCCGTCGAACGTCTACGCTCTGGCAACAGGCAATCTCATCCGAAAGGACACTCGTTACGACATCGCTGGCAGGGTCGTCGATCAGAACTTGCCTAACTTCTTTGGCGCTGGCCGTACCTTTGTGCCCAGTGCCATTGCGCCTCTATATACCACCTTCAAGGTGGGTGATGTCACCGCTCCTAACAACCCGGCTGCCGTGTATCGGCAGACATTGGTCAATGGGGGAATAAAGTTTATCGTCGATCCAATGGCTACTGTCGACCAAGACGGTGGCTATTACTTTGACGGTACGAATTACGTCCAAGACCCCAATTACGAGGTTGTCACTTCGAGATACGTGCAATGGATGGCGCCAGTCGATCAAAACATCGAGAAGGTGTTTGAATATCGTCTCACATCTGATCCCCAAGGTTCATGGCAGGCATTGTCGATTGTCCAGCTGCCCAGCAACTGGCTTGGCGTAAATGTTGAAGAGCTGCCCGTCGGTGAATATGAGTATCGGGTCTCTTACACCCGGACGGGTGAGACTACGCCTTACACTCAAGCGACCGGCATAGTCACCCTGACCGGAACCGCGCACACCCTCCCCTCGATCCAAGCAGATCAGCTCGACGATGCGGGCTTGGTCGCTCCGATTTATGTCCGTTCAGACAGCGTGGGGGGGCTTTCAGGCTCTCACTTGGTCACGGCGACTGTCCTCAGCTCAGCGGGGCTTGACGACATCGGCCCGGCGTACCCGCTTTTGCAACTTTACTTTCACGATGAAAATCGTGTTCGGGTTAGTTTCCCTCCAATTGATGGCCCTACGCTGATTGAGCTTGAGTATAAAACCCAAGCACTCCCGGCTCCCTACGCTGAAGATGAGTACTACAGCAGCAATTATCCTATTGTCTCGAAAAAAGTCTCACTGCTCTATGACAATGCGCGCTCGGCGGCGGCCGGCCTGACTTTGGCGTGGCAAGAGCCTGCCGGGATTCAGTCAACGGGAGGTGTCAGCGCCGTCACCAAAGTCCGAGTCTATAAACTCTCGGACGACGGTGTTTACGAGCTTGCCTATCAAAGTGGCGAGAGCACGCCTGAAGCTCAGGAAAGCATCCGCAATTCCGTACTGACCTGGAAGGCGCCGCGCGATACAAGCGTCACTCCAAGCTTCCAAGTACGACCAGCGGGCGCGACGGACTGGCAGCCCCTGCAGGTTGTGCGCGAGGGACAGTACTACGTCGTGGATGCTCGGGCGATGCCGAACGGCGCTTATGAATATCAAGTCACTTATACCCGCGATAATGTGCTAACGGCCTCAGCTGCCGGACAATTGCAGATTTCCGGTGGCCGTTATGAACTCGCGTTTTCAGGCGCCGATGAGCCACCTGTTCCAGAGACCGCAGCGCCCATCGAAACGGTGAACACCTCGACTGAAGCGGTCATTGATATCGTCGGCTTTCAAAGTGCTTCTTCAGCCCTCGAGGAGGCTGTCGAACATACCGACGGCTATGAAAGTGAGCCGCAAACCATTTGGAACGGATCCAATGTGCTCGATCTTGAGTGGGATAACCTGTACTCAGGTCCGGTGAAAGTCGAGCTGGATTATATTTCAGCGAGTCATGCTGCCTATGAAAATACAGGCACGTCCCCGGAACGCTGGAGACTTTCTGGTACGGCTGGAGGGGTCGGTCAATCGAAGACTTTCGAGTTTAGCTCCGCTGCGCAAGGCGCACATCTCGAATGGCAAGATGTGGACGGCGATGTCGGCGGAGTGAGCTCGATTCAACAGATCCGTGTCTATTTTCAGGATTCGGGTGGAAACTGGGTGGAGCGCTACACCCGCGATGCGGGACCCTACAGCGGCAGCGCGATGTATTGGAAAGCGCCTTCGAATTCCGCTATCGCGGTGAAAGTGGAGTTGAGTCCAAGCGGTACCGATACTTGGGAGGATATGACACCTATCAGGACGGGTCTTTCAAACGAGTACCTGGCCGTCGTTCTGGAAGAACTCGATGCGGGCGATTACGACTATCGCATCACGTATTCGGCAATCAGAGGGACCACAGGCGGTCTATCGGTCATATCGAGCACAACGGGCGTCGTCAGCATTCCTTCGTGGTCAACGGAGGATCCCATTACCGTCACGCAAAGCAATCTGTTGCTGGCGGAAGGTTTAGGCACTGTCGGCACTCTCGTTGCGAGCGGAACCACGATTTCGTGGGACCGAGCGCCGCAGGCGGGCACGTCGATCGTTGTGCGACACCGGGAGCAGGGAGAGACGACTTGGCAAGAGTCAGCACCTCAGGGGTCAGCGCCAGACTTCTCTTTCGATCTTGGTTCGGGCGCCGTTGAGTTCGAGATTCTTTATTATCGGGTGGACCCTGACGCACCCTATGCGCGAGCCACTGGCACTCTCGATCCGGCCACCGCACCACGGGTCGTTCCGGCAGAATCCGTGGCGCCTCTCAAGGCGGGCAATGTCGGTCCCGTGGAAATTGACGATTGGATCAGTGCGACACAGGAGTTGACGGGCGACGCCATTTTCATGAACGGAAACTCTGTTGCTGACTATTTCAGTCCGGACAGAGCATGGGTTGGCGACAACGAGCTCAACCTGAGTTGGGAAGCAGTTGGATCAGGACCACTTCGCGTGGAACTTGATTACGTCACCGCATCGCGTTACAGCTATGACTACACTGGCTACAACTATTTCGGAATCGACAACGCGTGGTCTGAGTCTCCTAGCCTTGTGCCGGGCGTATCACGTCACCGCGTATTCGACCTAACTAACGCCAGTACCGGGGCCACGTTGTCTTGGACAGACGACGCGAACGCGCCCGATGGTGGCATTGCCGCCATCGATCGAGTTCGCGTTTATAAACAGGATGGACAGGGCAATTGGATCCTTGCTTACGATCGCGATGGCGCAGCGCCATTGGGCGGGCGGTCGCTGTATTGGGCGGCGCCAGCGGATGGCGCTTTGACCTCCGTATTTCGGATTAAGCCAGCCGGTACCGATGAGTGGCAGAGGATCGCTATCAACACCGTCTCGGATTACCTGGCGGTGGATCTTGCCGGGTTGGCGACCGGCGACTACGACTATCAGCTCACGTACGAGCGAAACGGGATTCCGACCGCCACTGCAAGCGGCGTGGTGAGCGTTACCTCACCGGCGAGCGGCAGTCAGGTTCTTGTCAATCAAACCAATATCGTCTTCGAGGAAGGACTTGGAGACCTGGGATTAGTGAGCGCATCCGGGCAAACCCTTTCATGGTCGCATGCCGCCCAATCGGGTGACACGATCGTCGTACGCTCGCGCGCTGTAGGTGCAAGCGAATGGACGGAGCAGCAGGTTGGAACGGGCGGTCCGAATTTCTCGATGGAGCTGCCCGGCAGCGGACTTGCCGCGCTGGACTATGAGATTCTCTACACCCACTCCGGTGAGAATGAGCCTTACGCGCGTTCGGCCGGAACCCTCAATCAAAGTGTTCTGACGCGTGTGACCAAAGCGCGGATGACGTTGACTCAAACGGCGACTTTCGTCACGGAACCTTTGCCGATTACGGGCCTTCGAACCGCAAGCGATCTCATCAGCTGGACGATGCCAGCAGAACCGAACTCAAGCGTCACTTTTCGTTATCGCGAGCCCGCGGGCAACTGGATACCGCTTACTGCGAGCCAAAACGGCGCCGATTTTTCCGTGAACCCGAGCGCACTCGATTTCGGAACCTATTTCTATGAGATCTCATATGTGCGCACGGGCGAAACCGAGCCCTACGCCTTGGCCAGCGGCTCGATGGTCTTGCGCCGGGTGTTCCGCGGAGGCAATTCAAGTCTTGAGGTTACGACTTATCAGCAAGGGACTTACATCACCGTTGCTCCCAATCCGCAGCAACAAATCGATCGCTGGGGCAACGCGCTCAGCGTCGTCGATGCGCTGGGTAGCACGACGAATTATCGGTATAACCAGCTCAATGAGCTGATTGAAGTGAAGCAGCCTCAGGTTCAGGTGGTCGATACGAGCGACGGCACGGTTACGATGGCCAATGAGCGGCCGGTATCTGAGAATTATTACGATATCCTAGGCCGGCTCATCGGCACCCTCGATGCCAACGGCAATCTCAATCGAGCGGCTTATAACGCCGCGGGGCAGTTGATCGCCGATACTCACGCCGATAGCGGCCAAAGGCATTTCTCCTACGATGCTTTTGGTCATCAGGTGGCAATCGAGAATGAGCTGGGGCTCCTTACCCGCAATACCTATGACAAAGCCGATAGGCTGACCGTCGTTAAGCGCGAAGTCGTCATGGGAGGAATCTCCTCCAATGATCCGAATCAAGCCGTAACCGACTCCTACGTTTATGACGAGGCGGGGCGACGGATCAGCGAGACTGATGGCGCTGGCGCCACCACGCGGTACTTTTATGATCTTAACAACAATCTTGTCCGCCGACGCACGCCTCGCGATTTCGATACGGCTTATGAGTACGATACGCAAGGCAACGTCACTCGAGAGCTGGATGCTAATGGCAAGGAGAAAACATGGACCTATAACTATTTCGGTCAGCTCACCGAGAACCGCGATCTGAGTAACGCGAAGACAACATATACCTATAACAAGGCCGGGCTTCTGACCAATCAGACGAGCACCCTCGGGCAGAATTTGAGTTACGCGTACGATGCCGCGGGCCGGTTGGTCCAAATTAACGATTTTGGCAATCCGACTGGAGCGGGTAGCGCTCAGAACCTTGAAAGTGTAGGCGGGCGAGTCACCGCCTATGAATACGACGCGGCGGACCGTCGCATCCACGAAACGACGACAATAGGCGGCGTGACGCACCAGGATAGCCGCATTCTTTATGACGCACTGGGCCGCATAGTTAAAGCCTCGGATTTGCGCTCCGAGGTCAGTTATTCCTACGACGCCGCAAGCAATCGCACGCACATTGCCGCGATTTATTATGATCACAACAATACAAGTCAGGATCAAAATCTCTGGTATACCTATGATGCAATGAATCGCGTCTTGGTCAGCCAAGGCGTGAATGTCGGCGGTGAGGTCGAGATCAATGCACAACAGGGCATCGAGCTCGAATACAACGTCGCAGGTCAGCGAATCAACGCCCGCCAATTTGGCAGCGATATCGAGCTGGTGGGACAATTCAACATACCACTCGGCACGCCCTCGATAGGCTATCGAAAACACAACGATTACGTCGAGGAGCGTTATACCTACGACGGATTGGGCCGACTGCTCACCACGGAGCAGCTGATCGATATCGACATGTTCGGTTCACAAAGCCAGACGTGGGAGCTGATGAATTCCCGTCACTACGACGGCGCCTCACGCGAGATTTCGGATCAGACCAAGACACTCGAGGGTACGAGTTTCACGACTCGCGTGCGCGAGACCGAGTACGACCTCGATGGGCGCACCGTTGCGCAATCCACCAAGAAGAATGGACTGCTCGAGTCGTTGGTGACATTCGGGGATGCGCAGCATCTGACCGGTACATACACGATCCCCAACTACAACTGGTATGAGCCGCCGCAAGAGGTGGAGTACGACTATTGGACGGATGGCTACGATGCGGCGGGTGTGCTGCGAGGCTATTCGGTGGCCGTCTATAAAGATGGCAAGTATCAGTACACGACGAAGTACGAGGAGAAGTATCGGCTGGGCGATACCTACCAGCAGACCCAGGAGAGCGCTTCAAGCAGCACGACGGTGAAGAAAGTGAGTGTGCCGCGCTCGGGCTCGGTCACGCGCGAATACAACGTGAACGGCGAGCTGGTGAGCGTGACGGACTCGCGCGCTCCGGATCAGAACCGTTACTTTGCCAACAGCGCCAGTGGACAAGCCTTGACAGTGGTGCAGGGTAGCTACGAGGGCGCAGGGCAGGCGGATCAAGCATTGAAGGATGCATTGCTGCGCGCAGACGATGCGGTCAAAGCGCAGCATTTCTTCTTCGCCAACGGCCAACAGATCGGCAGTTTTGGCCAGCTGCAGAGCGAGAGCGGGGCGTTTGAGGCGAACTTCGATGTGAACTTCACGCCGATCTCGAGTGGTTACCCATCCTCGATCCCTTCACAGGTGATCGTGCAGGCCGGGGAGAGCTTAAGGATCATCGCCGCACGCATCTTTGGCGATCCGAATCTATGGTATGTACTGGCGGAAGCCAATGGGCTGACCGATCCAGATGCGGAGTTGACCGAAGGCTTGCAGTTGACGGTACCGAACGAGGTGATTTCGCTTTCCAATACCTCCAGTACGTTTAAGCCCTTTGACGTGAGTGAGGCGATTGGGGATACCACACCGACGCAGCCGATGCCGCCGCCGAGGAAGAAGAAAGGCTGCGGGGTCCTCGGGCAGATACTGGTCATCGTCGTGGCAGTGGTTGCGACCGTATTTACGGCGGGCGCGGCGGCAGGCGCACTGGGCGCTTCAACTTCTGGCGGCCTGTTTGCGACCGGTGCTTCGGTATTTGCCGGGACCGCCACACTTACTTCGGGTGCCGCGTTGGGTGCGGGAGCCGCGTTCGGCGCAGCCGCGATTGGGGGGGCTGTTGGCAGTATCGCCTCGCAGGGCGTGGCAATTGCGGCAGGCCTGCAAGATGGATTTGATTGGAAGGGCGTCGCGCTGTCCGCGCTCGGCGCGGGCGTTACTGCGGGACTGGGTGCCTCAAGTGCGTTTAAGGGCGTGGTCAGTGGGCTGACCGGTAATCAATATGCTGCCGCGGCAATCAATGCGGCGGCAGGCAGCGCGCTCACGCAAGGCGTTGCAGTGGCGACGGGCTTGCAGAGCAGTTTCAGTTGGAGAGAAGTGGCGATTTCGGCGGTTAGTGCGCCAGTCGCCAGGTCCACTCAAGGTTGGATCAATGGGATAGGAGGATCAGAATTTGTCGGGCAGATCGGCGCGGGGATTTCGGGATCGCTGGTGCGTGGGGGCTTGGGCGGCAAGATTGACGCGACAAGTGTGCTGGTCGATGCCTTCGGCAATGCACTCGGCAATAGCATCGTCTCCAAGATGAGCGGGCCGCCTATGGGTATGACGGCCTCCGCGGGCTCAGATATGACTACGACGAGGTCAGGAACTAATGCCGCAGGCGGGAGTTTCGACGGCTCGCGCTATCGCAACAGCGCGCTCGATCGGCTGACGCTTGAGGATTTGGGTGATCCGCAGCTCTCGAACAATCCGACCGATGCGGTCTATCAGCCGGGTGTATTGGGGCGAGATGGCGCAATAGCGTACGCGCTCGACGATCCAAATGCGCCTAAAGAGGGTCCACTCACTGTCACAACCGTATTCAACGATAGGGGGAAGATCAATCCTGGCTCGGGTGTGCTCTCAGCGGGCCTGGTCTACGCGAGCGATCAAGACCGATTGCCCTATGCTTCGGTTGGACCGATTGATCGCAGCGTAGTCGCGTCGTTCTTCTCAGAACTCGGCACCGGGATCGCCGACGATTTTCGTACTGTCGGTCGGGCACTGAATCCGAGCTACGACGGGCCGATCATTGATCCACGTAGTGTGATCTCTACGGCCCAAAGTGGTCTTGCCGCATTACGCGATTCTTTCCTTGAATCCTTGCCAGCTGCTGAGCAGTTCGAATTCGGTCGGTCGGCGATTGCGCGCAATGATGCGCGAAGCGCAGCCTTTCAGGGTGGCATTGCCGACTTCTTTGGCGACATCAAAGATCGGGCAGTGCTGGGGTATCAGTCGTACGTTAGCGGCGACACGGCCAGCGCGGGATCGATATTCGGCGACTTGGCTTATGAACCGCTTCGCGATACAGCTTTGGCATTCGGGACCGTGGGAGCGTCGAGAGTCGGCATGCTAGGAGCCGCTGATAGGGTCGCAGTGTCGCAACTTGAAGGAGAAGGGGTCAGCATCCTATTTGGTCAGCGTCGGCTAAGCGAGCGGTTCAGTCCGTTTGATCCTAATGGGAACGGACCGCCGGACTATTTAGCAGGACGTTCGGTTTATGATGTGGCGAGGGATCTGCGTGCCGGCGTCCTGAGCCCAGACCAGTTGCCTATAAATGCCTTCTTGTATGGAGACGAACTTGTGTCGGCAAACACTCGCTCACTTGGGGCGTTAAGTCTGTCAGGGTTTCGCCCGACGAATGTGAATGTAATAACGCCTTCCCAGAACTTGCTTGACAGGTTGGGCCAGCGGTCTCTATTGCCAAATTCCTCATTGCCGGGGCCGCGCATTCCAATTACCCCGAGTCAGCGTGACTTGACTATACTGGACGTAATCGAAATATCGGGGCATTGATGGACAGCCAGAAAAAACTGAAACTTCTCCCTGCGACTGTTCCTTGGCAAATTGATCCAGGGGCGCCATATCTTACGCTTCAGAAAAGACCTGGAACCGAGGAGCCACTATCGGCAACATTTATCGCTTACTTTAAATGCGATGAGCTTTCTAAAAGAAAAAATGCGTCACCCGAAATGCAAGTAATTTCAACTCCACCGGAATTTAGAGCTCACTCTCTAGAGGAGAAGGTGCCCTTTAGGCTTGTGCGCGTTTACTTCAGGGAAGGGCATAGTGCTCAAATGAAACGAGCGGTGGCTGATCACGAAGTCATTCGTGAGTCCGATTACGATTGGAGCGCCGTTCAGAGTTCGCCAAAACCTCAGGAGTCAGTCGACCAGACAGTTCGGCGCAGTCATGAGCTATGGGTGATGACGGGTATATGTCCTAACTCGCGCATGTATGAGGTCGAGAATTCGCAACGCCCTAAGGAGTTGGGACTATCCGACGCGGCATGGCGACAGTATCTTTTATTGGGCCATGATGAATACTTGGAAGTGATCGCTCAAGGCTGGACTTGGGAGGCGGGTCAGCCTATCGAGTGACGGCGGCTTTGTTATTGCCGGATGTCTTCGGCAATGCGCTGGGAAATAGCATCGTCGATGGAATGAGCAAGGAAGCGGCGACTGTAGATCGGCTCGCGAAGCGAGGGTTCAAAGGGGAATTTGATCCCTCAGGCTATGGCAACAGCGCGCTGGATAATCTGACGCTCGAGGACTTGAGCGGACCCTCGCTCTCAAGCAATCCGAGCAACGCGGTTTATCAGCCGGCGATGGCGCTGACGGCCGATGAGCAGCGCAACGGCACCATCGATCCTGTTGCAGCGATGGAGTTGCAGCGCGAGATCACAAGAGAAGAAGCAGGACGAGGACATTCGGTGTCGGGTGGCATGGGCCAGGAGGCTCAATGGCCGACAGACCCGGCCATCCTCGCCCAATATGATCGTTGGGCGGATATCAATGCCAAGAATGGACCTCTTGCGATCGAGGTGACCCGTGGTGCAGAGGAAGAGCCCGGCTTACTGAGTCGTGTTGCGCAAGGCGCGGGACATGCGGCCGTTGACCTGGTGACGCAACCGTTTGCTCAGCTGCATGATCTGGGCGCGATTGGCTACGATATTTTCGACAACACATTCCTCGGGGATCAGAGCAACCCGAACTACTGGAGCAACATCGGTAGGTACGAGCAGTCCGGTGAGGTGACGACCGAAGGCCGTATTTTGAATCTCGTGGGCGCGGTGCCGGTATTGAACGTCGGTGCGATGAGCTATCAAGGCACGACCTCATTGCTGAATGGCGATTATGGCGGCTTCGCGGAGCAGGTGGGCGGGCTGGGAGTGGGGTTTGCCACGGGCGGGGTGATCGGCCGGTATGGGAGCCGAAGCCTGCAATCGCCGCTGACACTCGAGTTACAGTCTGGAGCGACAGCCTACTCGGGAGTGCCGATCGGGTTGCGGAGTCCTTTCGCTGCTGATGTGGCTGCGCCGTCCTTTGGGCGGTTCTCGTCGGCTAGTGAATTTGGAGATGAGTCGTTCCGCCGCTATCAGCAGTTCGTGGATGAAGGATATGATCTTGCACGCGCAGCCGAGGCTCGTGGTTCACTTAGCGGTCTTTCCAATACGAGGGTTGGGACCTACGTCGATCGCTACAGTCGTGATGCTTTCAACGACTGGCTAATGTCGGAGGGACTTGGCGAGGGTGCGGGAGGTTCGGTCCAAATGAACCGTTGGCTGCGAGATCCTCAGGGCAGTGGGTCTTATGCAAGACCCGACATCCGCATCCCTGGTGCGAATCTGATCTTGGATGCGACGGTAGGAGAGAAGTGGTCAACCACGCCTCAAATTATCAACTTCAAGAACTTCTCTGGTGGAGACCGGATTACAATCGTTCGGCCGACACAGCTCGGCGGCAGTTATAGCGTTTGGCCTAAGGAGTGACACTGTGGCAATGCGGCGTGTAACAAGTATCGAAAGACTATATGACTTCATTGCCACTGTAGTGTTATGCGCTCCAGATCGCTTTCCCAAGCGAGACTTCCTTGCCGAAGAGGACCAGCTGACGTTGGATCGAGCGTTTGCCGAGCTCAATGCGGGCATGGAGTTCGTGCGCAAGCGGAACCCCGATCCAGCCGTGCATCAGCAGCTGCAAGGGCTGCTCGATGAGTCGCTGGCGGCCTATCGGCGTGGCGAGGAAGTGAAAGGGGCGCATCTGCTGCAGGACTTTGAGCAGGTCGTTTTTGGGAAGCGCTGAGCGATAGATCGGTGTGGTTCAGGCCGCGCCGTCGCGTTGAACGGTGACGTTGAGGGAGCCCTTGCCGGTGAGGGCTTCGCGTAAGGCGCTCTGCAGGCCGACTTGGGCCTGTAGGGCTTCGTCATTGAGGGGGAAATCCGTCACCTCCATCTTCAGGGCGTTCTCGCCGGCGAGGACTTTGAGCAGGAGCCTGCGGACCAGAGTTTGTTCGGCCTCGAGATCGCCGTGGGCCTGGGGCGAGTAGGCGCCTTTTTTGAGTTGTACGCGATCGAACTTATAGCGCACGTCCTTGGCGATCGCGAAGAGCAGATTAATGAAGAGCTCATCTCTGCGCGCGCTCCAGACGGCCATCTCGGCGGCATCGGTGGCATGGGTGCTCAACTGATCGAGGTACTCGCGCCAGGCCTCGATGACGGCGTGTTCGGTTTTGCTGCGTCGATGATAGATACCGAAGTGCTGCGTGCCGTAGAACACCAGGTCAATCATGTTGAGCGCTTGCACGTGCTCGGCGGAGAGCCGCGCGGCGCGGGTAGCCATCAGTTGTTGAAAGACCCAGAGCTTGCGGCTGCGCCGCTCGCGCAGCCGTTCGATCCACTTCTGTGCCTGCACGGCGAGGATCGGGCCGGCGAGAGTGACGCCGATCACGAGCCAATCGCGCGTATCCAGTTGGGAGAGCGTCACGCTCATCCGCGGCCCTGCTGCTGCAGGACGGTCTCGAGCATTTGCATGACGAAGCGCTGCTGGGGCTTGGGCAGCTGCTGGATGCGCTCGATCTGCTGCTGAAGACGCGGGGCCGGCCCGCGTTTTTTACCCGTGGGCGGCGGCACGCCGATGAGCTCCTCGACGGAGACAGCGAGAGTGGCGGCGAGCAGCGGCAAGGAAGAAACCGGAATGCGCCGATGCCCCGCCTCATAGGCGTTGACGGTTTGCTGCGAGACGCCGAGCGTCTCGGCGAGCTGTGTTTGGGTGATGTGTTGCGCCTTGCGCAGTTCGGCCACGCGGGCGCCGAGCTGTGCGAAGAAGGCGCGTTCGTCCTTACCGATCGCCATCGTCTTCATCCACAGAGGTTCGACTGAGGCCATACCTTAACCCTCGTTATCCGGTATTGCGGTTGACACTACCACGGATCGTGGTAGTGTTCGATGCAGTTATTTTCCCCGCGAAGGGCTTGACAGGTTTTTAGGTTCGGCAGCGGGAATAGAAGAGGCGGCGCCCGCCGGTGCGACTAACACCGAGTTATCTGGACTTGAGTGATATCCGGCCAAAGAGGCTGGAAGCCTGAAGAAGTCAGGAAGATGGTCGATTGAAGACCGGATAATACATAACGAGAGAATTCCTTCTCTCGCGTCAACAACTCAAAACCATCCTCGTTGATCTGCGCCATTTGTTGCGCGTATTGGTGCGATCAATGAGTTTGAGAAGACTCGAAGAGTTTGACTTTGTCGCAGTGGAGCGTATCTGGCGCGAGAACGGCTGTTTGGTCGATCACACGATCCGGCTGTATCGCCGCTGGGTGCAGCGTTATATCCAGTATTGCCGTCACAAAAATCTTCAGCCCCGAGATCATCTGACATACGCCGGAGTGGTTCCTTTCATCCGTGCGTATGTATGTTGGCGGGGACGCAAAAGCGCGTGATTTTGGGGAAGGGCGCGTGAAGATGTCATCCGATACAGCGCAGCTCGAGCAGTGTGCTATGCAGCATGAAATCAAGGGGAAAGGATCAAGGCGCGCAATGCCTGGCTGCGTGCTCGGCAAGCGAGCTCGCGCGCCCGGCGCTCTCCGTAACGATTGACTGAGAACTTGCGCTGACGACGGCCATCGCTGCCGTCCCAGAACGCATGCCAATAAATGCGCTCGCGGACTCTGTTGCCTTTGCGATCGCAACTGATATAGCGGCCCACGCCAACGATCCCCGAAGTATTGTTGCGGCGTTTTCGATTGCGTCGCCACAGGTTATCGCGTCGCTCGCGAGAGTCTTTGAGCAAAGCGTCCCGATAGCGCAGTGCTGCTTTAATCGCGGCCTGCTTGCCGCCGTAACGGTTGTCGCTGAAGTAACGAATAACCACGCGGTTGCGTCGCTGGATATGCACGCGCCAAGCATGTGTGCGGCTGCGTTCGTTGTCGATGCGATGAATATGATGATAGGGAATAACCGGCATCCCGACAGATTAGCAAACGATCGGAGGCGGGTGCCAGGGGCCTCTCGACTTGCGATCAAGTGACCTCATCACAAACTCGGGCACTTTACTCGGCCCAATGCCGCATCATCAATAGCGCGCGCCACGGCGGGTGACGGAGTCCAGCGACCGCCGCGCGCAATAAACTGGCTACTCCCGTCGATGACGTCGGTGCGGCATGAATAGTCTGAAATCAATGGCGCCATCCCGAGTTCTGCGCGACTGAATTGATGCCGGCCGTAGATGTCCGCGTCGAAATGCCCGGTATCGTCAAAGGTGAGAATGTCGAACGTAATCCGAACGACTTGGGTCAATTGCCGATCAACGACCATTACGACTGCACTCGCCGCGCGTACGCGCTGCCCGGCGAACTGTTGCAAGCGGTAGCTGGCCGGGTTTTGCAGCATCGACATAAACTTCGTGCTCGCCAGACGATAGAGACGATCATCTTTGTCGATCAGGAACTGTCGGTGCGAAAGACCCATAACCTGTGCTCAATGTCCATGGGGTGGTCCTGAAGTCAAGTATAACGTAGCGAGCGCGAGTCGGAGAATTCTTGTGGGTACTGCGCTCATTGGTCCATCCCCTTTAATAGAGTTTCGAGCGAGCAAGCCGGTCGCCCACAGGGCGCCATAGAAACCCATCCAACGCATCAAGGGAGTCAGGCCAACGCAGGTATCATTCTCAGATGTAGAGCCTTGAACAATCCCAAAGCGATCGCGGATGTGTGCATAAAAAACGCACCCTTTGTGAAGGCCCGCTTCATTCCAACGGCCGTGTTCTCAGGCACGCTCTGATAGACGTAACGCCGTTCTGATTGGAAGATGATGAGTAACTCACGCGTGACCTAATCATATTGGAAGGATCGAATCACTGTAGAGGGCATTAGACGTATTCATCGAAGGAGTCGCCAGCGTCATCGCTCAGCGCCGAGGTCTCGCGTGGGACGAAGGATCGCCGGAAACTCTATTGCGTATCGGCATACGCCGTGCTGAGGCTTTGCTACGGGTTCTTCGCATCGAGCGTTGGCATATTGCGATCATCGCCGCTTTCGTGGCGACGCTATGGATTGTTGAGGCGTTGGGTTCCATGCATGAAAGGGGGGTTTTTATTTTCTAAATGACGATTTGTCTCGTCGTGTCGCTGGCGACGTGGCTCTGGATGGTGTGGCGGGAAGGGCGGATCCGGAGCGAGCGTGCCGCCTGTGTTCGGCTGCTGGAGGTGTTACATGTCGACAATGGTAATGATTCGGCATCGCCGCACGCCGGAAATTGATGGCCCAAGCGGTGGCGCCAGGTGCGCGATTGCTATGGCTCTACTACTTCAAAGTTGGCGTCGTCATTAGGATCGCCGCTACCCTCATACTTCGCCGACAGCGGGTACGGATAAATCGGCGTGGTAAAGGTGGCCGGAACCCCGGATTCAGAGGAATCTTCAACGTCATTGCATAGTTCTACCCAATCCCGGTTGGAGGCTTTCGCTTGACGCGGTTTCTTGCGTGAGCCGTTAAGCATCGCTTAAATCTTGCATATAGAGTTCGCTGGGATTGTTGAGTCCCATCGGGCTTTTCCACGCTTGCTGGCCGGCGCTTCAGCATATTCTTTAGCTCGTCGTAGACTTCTCGAGCATTCACTCGCATTACTTGTAGTGCCACATACTCGTCTTGAGTAATTGTTTCCTCGGACAAAGAGCGGATCGTTGCCCGGATGTCTCTCATGCTATCAGCGAGTCGCCATAGTGACTGCGCCAGAGTCGCTGATTTATCGTCAGCCATCACGCCTCCTCAATGGTTCACGGTGATCGGTCGGGGAATTTGCATCCGCATTGAGGCGCATGCGCGTTCGGCAACGAGCACGTCGGGCGCAATGCCCATCGCCTCGCTCAGCGCAAGCATCCAGCGGCAGGAGTTCCGGTGTACGCTCGCTCACGGCGTATGCTTTTTCGGTAACAATCCTTGCTTGATCCGCTCCGCGACTTCCTCGCGATGCACCGGAACATCCTTTGGCGCATTGATTCCAATCTTTACACGGTCGCGGTCTACTCCCAGTACTGTAACGGTAATATCATTGCCTATCATCACGGACTCGCCCCGGCGTCTCATGAGTATCAACATGGCGCCTTCTCCTCTTTTTCGAGCAGTCCTTGAAGCCGCTCGATATCCAGAGTCAGGGGGTCGATGACGGCATGCCGCAACGTGAGAGCGACATCCGCATCTATTTCTGCATTTTGGTGATGCAACGCCGCAGCGGCGGTGGATGCCGCCGCGCGGATGTGCAACAGGTGTAAAGCCGTGGTCCGCAATACCCACGCTGGCAGGGTTATTGGCGGAGATGGCGGCCGTGCCGCACGGGCTGTCACGCCTGCGGTAACCTCCCCGGCGGCAGGCCTTGAACGGGGAGGGCGCTTTCGCGCCCTGATATGATCGGAAATAGCCATTGCGCAGACTCCTTAACCGGAATGCGTGGTGGTCAGGGGCTTAGTCGGGCCGCAATCCCGGCTAAGCTCCGCTCCGCGGCGGATGCCGCTAGCGCACACTACCCTTGTGCACAATAGGTGTCAATTGGTGCCATAATGTCACTGCGAAAAGTAGGAAATCAGGTCCGAGTCGTCTCGTATTACAGTCCGGAGGCCATTGAGCAGCTCAAGCACTTGAGCGCTAGCACTCGTATTCAGCAAACTGTTTATCTACGCGAAGCTCTCGATGATTTACTTAAGAAGCACGCGGATGCTTTGGAACCAAAGAGGCAAAGCAAGGCCAAGAAGATCTCGGAGTAGCGAATAAGTGCTTTATTCGGGTCCTTCCTCGTGGCGGTATACTGGGTTTCGGAGGTTTTCATGCGCAAGGTTGAACATATCGAGCACCAGATCCAAGAGCTCTCTCGGGACGAGTTCTCGGAATTGCGAGACTGGGTGTTGGAGCGGGACTGGAAGAGCTGGGATGCACAGATCGCAGCGGATGCGCATGCGGGAAAGCTGGACAAGCTGGCCGCTGATGCAGTCGCCGAATACAAGGCCGGTCGGGCACGAGAACTTTGAAGCATTTCGCTTCCGGCAAGTTCTGGGAACTCTATAGCGCTCTGCCAAAAGACGTCCGCGAACTAGCGGATAAGAACTACAAGCTGCTTCGGGACGATCCGCGTCACCCCTCGTTGCATTTCAAACGAATAGGAAAATTCTGGTCCGTTCGGGTAGGGATCAATCATCGAGCCCTCGGCGCAGATGTCGACAGCGGAATCCTCTGGATTTGGATCGGAACGCACACCGAGTACGACAAGCTCGTGTGATCGTGCCAGCCCGTCATGGCTGAGGCTCCGCTTCGATTCGTCGGATTTGTATCATGGTACAACCCATGCTAGAAAAAGCGGCCTCGCTGCTTGTGCGGCGATTTTGAGTATGGTAATACGCGCCCTCAGCAGCTGGTGCTGCAAGGAAATCAGGAGAAAGGATCGTGCGTATTTCGGACGAGCGCTACCGACGTGATCTGCGGCGCCTTCACCTGGCTTGGCGGATGGTCCGGCTCGGCGCACGCACGCCGACGATCATGCTATGGACGGCGCTCTCGAAATACAACGTCCGCAAATTGCGTAACGATTACGCGGACGATTCCGCGCCGCGGAAAGGGCTCAAGGGAAAAACGCCCTTTCGTGTGGAATACTTTTGCAAATCCGCGCGGCTGCGCTGCGAAGCACCCATGCTCGCCGGCTTCTTGCGGCACTTCGATGTGCTGCCTGCGGAACGCGGAGTGGACGTCGACGAGTTGCCGGATTTAGCGCGCGGCGAGCGGCTGTGTTCGGCTTACGAACAATTTCGACTTTCCTGCCCTAACACTGCGATTCCTTTTGAGCGTGCGATTACATTGCTCACCGAACTCGTCCGCGGCGAACTGATCCGACTTGCCATTTGTTCAACTTGCGGTGAGCTTGTCGTGCACGACTGCCTTTGTGCACGCCCGCCCCGATGTGCCTATTGTCTGCACGAAGCACATGCCGGCCTGCCTTATTTTCAAATCCGGCGGACTGAGCTTACTCCACGGCCGAATGTTGAGACTGAGAGTTCTGAGGCTTATCAACCGACGCTGTTCTGATTTCGTTCGCGCTTCCCCGATCTTGACGGAGCTGTGTTATGGCTCGAGCGCGCGCACCAGCAGCTCGTACGCAGCGAGCGTCACAGCACATCCCGTCGAAAATACCAGAAGAACGCCGTACGAGACATGGAGACCCGGCGGCCCGGCGAAGTAGAACAGACCCGCCGTTAAAAAACCGCCGAGCGCCGCAAACGACAGCACGCATCGGACGATAGGCTCGAAAGTCGCCAGGACCGCAAATAGCAAGACGCGCACGCCTTGTGCGACAGCCCATACCGCCGCTGCCGTAATGGATCCGAAAGTGCTTGCCGCGCGGCGGCCCAGAGAAGGTCCGTACACCGCATTCATGTGAAAGCTCTCCACGTGCGTTTGTCAGACGCACGGGAAGATAGTGCAGCTTGTTGCAAATTGTTGCAACCCGTCTCACCGACGAGCTTGCAACACACGCAAGTGCGCAAATTCGACGCTTGCGTTGATCGAGCTCTCTCTTTTTTGGTGATTTTATAGCGCCGCACTCGAAGACAGACGCGGAGTTGCCACTTTACGCAACGACCCGCCCTGATTCGAGACCCCTCGCAACACCTCGACACGGGAGCGGTCAATGATTCAGCACTTCAGAAGGGCGCCTGCGGCGCGGACCCTTTTCCAATCTCTCACTCTCACCGCGGTAGCTACCCTGCCGCAGCTCGCGAGTGCGCAAGCTTCACCGTTTCAAACAGGAGCGGACTCGCTCGTCACCAATCTCATCGCACTCGCCACACCCGTAGCCATTCTCGCGATCATGGTACTCGCCATCGTCGCAATGACCGGGCGCATCTCCTGGGGTTGGCCGATCGGCGCACTTGTCGGGATCGGTGTCATTTTCGGAGCGCCTCAGATCGTGACGTGGGCTCGCAGCGTTTTCGGCGTCTAGGGGCAGGCGGCTATGAGCGATCCCATGCGCGACATTGTGCTTGATCCGCTGTTTGTGGGCGCGACGAGACCACCCATGAGATGGGGTGTTACGTACGCGGCGCTGATCCTCAACATGGTCTGCACAATGGAGATCTTCCTGCTTAGCAAGAATCTCCTGACGCTCCTTGTCGCATTACCCATTCACGGCTTATGCGCACTTCTCTGCTCGCGCGACCCGAAGTTCTTCGATCTGGCTGCTGCATGGTGCCGCACGCGACTGCCCGCGCTCGTCTCGAACTACTCGTACTGGTCCGCGAGCAGCTACAGCCCGCTGGAACTGGATCTGCCAACACCTCGCGGTCGGCGCCGCGCCGATCCATACGTACGACTCTAAAGAGTAGCCACCGATGCGTGTGAACCGAACGTTATCGATCCTGCGTCGCGAACCCGCGGTCGGACTTCGAATTCCGTATACCGCGCAGGTTTCGGAACACGTCGTGCGGACACGGTACGGCCACTACGTGCAGGTCCTTCAGTTGAGCGGCGCAAGTTTCGAGTGTGCCGACACCGCAGAACTCAATGCCTGGCATGAGCGCTGGAATGTACTCTACCGCAGCATTGGCAGCCCCAACCTCGCGGTGTGGACGCATCTCATTCGGCATCGCGAGCACAGTTACCCGGAAGGCGAGTTCGCTAACCCCTTCGCCGCGTCCTTGAACGCGCGTTACCGATCTCGCATCGCAGGCCAGCGCTTGATGCGCAACGACCTTTACCTCTCGCTCGTTTATCGCCCCACCTCCGGCGCCGCTACGGGACTTGCCGCCCGGTTCCTCGTCAAGTCGCGACCGGAAGGCCTGCAGCAGGAAATCGCTGAGGCGGTGGACGCCTGCGAGAAGCTACGCGAGACGGTACTCGCAGCGCTGGGTCACTATGAACCTGAAGTCCTGGGTCTCTATGAGAAAGACGGTCATCGCTACTCCAGAGTGCTCGAATTTCTGTCATCGCTCGTTGATGGCGAAGCACATCCCATGCCACTGCCGCGAGCGCCCCTCAATCGAGTGCTCGGCACGTCCCGCCCGTCGTTCGGACTTGAAACGCTTGAATTTCGCACGCCGACTGAAACACGACTCGGCGCGATGCTGGGAATCAAGGAATATGCGACGCCTACGGCACCGGGTCTTTTCAATGGCCTGTTGTCCGCACCGTTTCCCCTCGTGCTCACGCAGTCATTCAGCTTTTTAAAAAAGGGTACAAGCCAATCGCTTCTGGTTCGCCAGTACAACCAACTGACGAATGCGGGCGACTTTGCGCGCTCGCAAGCCGAGGAGTTGAAGCAAGCGCTCGACGCGCTGACGAGCGGTGAGTTCGTGATGGGCGACCACCACTTGAGCTTGCTCGTGCTCGCGGATGCCTCGGAACAGGCTACGCCGGAGAGCGAGCCATGGCGGATGAAGGTGTTGAATGATCGAGTGGCGCTGGCTCGTGACTTGTTGGCCGATGCGCACATGGTCGTCGCGCGCGAGGATCTCGCGCTTGAGGAGGTCTTCTGGGGCCAGCTCCCCGGCGCCTTCACGCGACGCCCGCGCAAGGCGCCGATCACCTCGAGAAATTTCGCGGGCATGTCTCCGTTTCATAACTACGCGACAGGACGGGCGCAGGGCAATCATTGGGGCGAGGCCACGACCGTATTCATCAGTAGTGCGGGCTCGGCCTACCACTATGGGCCGCATGCGAGCGATCCCGATGATCCCGATGGAGGTTCACGAAAAGACATCGGACACACGCTTGTGTGCGGCCCAACCGGATCGGGCAAGACGGTGGTGATCGGCTTTCTCATCGCAATGCTGACGAGGCAGCAAACCACGCAGATCATTCTCGACAAAGACAGGGGTCTTGAAATCCTCGTCAGAGCGCTCGGAGGCGAATACCTCGCGCTCCGGAACGGACTGCCGACGGGATTCAATCCGCTGCAGCTCGATCCCACGCCCAATAACTTTCAATTTCTGAAGACCTGGTTGCGAGCGCTGGCACAGCCCCCGGGATTGCCGGTCCTCACGGTGCGCGAGCAGGCCGACCTCGATCAAGCCCTGCATGGAACGCTCGCTTTGGAGCGCGCTCATCGGCGCTTGTCCCGGTTAGTTGAATTCCTCGATTCGACAGACCCCGAAGGCGTATTCGCGCGGCTCTCGCGATGGTGCGAGAGTGGGGACGAGGGTTGGGTGTTCGACAATCGGGAAGATGTGGTGGTGCCGCGAATGGCGCAGAACGCCCTCATTGGGTTCGACGGCACGGACTTTCTCAACAACGAGGTGACTCGTCCGCCCGTCACACTCTACATCTTCCACTTGGTTCGCCAACTTCTCGATGGGCGACGGTTGATGTTCTGGGCAGAGGAGTTCGCGGCGTGGCTCTCGCACGCTGCCGTCGCCGCCGCCTCCAAGGACTATCTGCAAACCATGCGCAAGCTCGAAGGCTGCTTCATGGCGATTGTTCAATCGGCGAGCAACGTGCGAGAAAGCCCGATTGCGCGAACGATCATCGAACAAACCGCGACGAAAATTCTCTTTCCGACTTCAGACGCCACGCGTGAGGACTACATCGATCTCTTCGGGCTTAGCGAGCGCGAATACCTCTTGATCAAGGAGGAGCTCCTCCCAGGTTCACGTACCTTTCTGCTGAAGCGCGGGAGGCACAGCGCCGTGTGCCAACTCGATTTGAAGGGCTTCGACGCTGAACTCGCAGTGATTTCCGGACGGACAATGACCGTCGAGTTCCTCAATCAACTCATCGAGCAGTACGGCCCGCGTCCGGAGCACTGGCTCGCTCGCTTCTGTGAGCGCTTTGGGGGCTTGCCGGAGCTTGAGGAATTTTCCACTCGCACATGAGGTATCCCATGTTTCGCAAAATTCATGTTGCCATTCCACTCGTGTTCATTCTTGCATGCGGCGCCGCTCGCCCGGCTTCTGCGCAGTGGGCAGTCGTCGACGTTCAGGCGATCGCCCAGCTTATCGCTCAGTACGAAGCACTGCAGAGGCAATTCGAGGCCCTTACGGGCGAACGCGGTATGGAACGTTTGCTCGCGGGCACCGTGCGCAACTACCTGCCGGCGGATTGGCGTGCATTGATCGACACGCTCGCCGGGGCCGACTGGGCCTACGGCGCCTTTGCGAGCAGTGCTCGAGAGTTTCTCGATGCCAATGTAGTGCTCACCCCCGAACAGCTAGCCGTGTTTTCGCCGGAGGACCGAGAGCATATGGAGGCCATGCGTCGTTCTACGGCTACTTTGCAGGGGTTGACGAAGCAGGCGCTTGAGACGACGAGCGGTAGATTTGAGGCGATCCAGCAGCTCATCGACTCGATTCCAGGAGCGAGCGACCCCAAGGCGATCATGGATCTTCAGGCACGCATCCAGGCAGAGCAAGGAATGCTGACCAACGAATCCAACAAGCTGCAAGTCCTCTTTGAGGCGATGACTGCTCAGGATGGTGCAGAACGGCTGCGTCGGCGCGAGCAGGCGATCGCGGACGTGGGCTCATACCAGAATCTGCCTCCCTTGGAATTCCCATTGGCGGAGGCAGCGCCGTGAGCCGATGGGTTTACGACAGCGTGCCGGCTTCGCCATAACGAGAGCACATCATGGGCTTCTTCGCGAGCTTCAATCTCTGGCTCAATACGCTTCTCGCTCGCTACATCGAGACGAATGTAGCTCGCATTGCTGAGGCGTTGGAGCCTGCCATCGTGACGCTTGGCGTTCTTTACGTGCTCATCTGGGGATTGATGCAAATCTTCGGCCGCATCGAGGAACCCATGCTCGAGGGTTTGCGGCGCATTGCCGTACTTGCATTGATTTTCGGAATCGCGCTTCACCTGTGGCTCTACCAAAACGTCATCGTCGATACCTTTTTTGAGGCGCCGGCGCAGCTCGGGCGCGCCATCATCCCCACATACGATCCGGTGACGATCGTCGATACGATCATGAACCAAGGGTCGGCTGCCGCAGAACTGCTGCTGCAAAAAGGAGGGATTCTCGATGGCAATTTCGCCTACTACCTTGCCGGGATCGCGGTCTACCTCGTGGTCGGTCTCACTGCTATCTACACAATGTTCCTCTTGGCCCTCTCGCGTATCGCGCTATCGGTGCTGCTGGCGCTAGGCCCACTCTTCATTGCACTGATGTTTTTCAATGCCACGCGTCGATTTGTTGAGGCGTGGATCGCGCAGCTGGCCAATTACGCTTTCATCGCTATTCTCATTGTGCTGGTGGCAGCGTTGATGCTGTCAGTCATCGGCACGGCAACGGAAGCAGCTACTGCACGGGGCGGAACAATTCAGATCGCCGATGCGGTGCGCGTGTGTCTTGCCGCGGGGCTTACCTTGCTGGTGATGCGCCAGGTTCCTCCTATGGCTGCCGGCGTCGCCAGCGGAATTGCGCTCTCGAGCTTCGGCGTAATCAGCGGTGTCGCACAGGGGAGCCTGCGCAATCTCGGTCAGTTTGCGCGCGGCTTTGGCATGGATAAGGAGACCTCGCGCTGGGACAGCTTGAGTCGCAAAGGCGGCTACTACGCCGGCAAAGCGGCCGGCGCGGTTGTCAAAGCGCCCTTTGTTCTGCCGTCTTATCTGCGGCAGCGCATGCGGCGAAACACCGTGAAAGCGACCTAGAGGAGCACTACTCGATGGTGAAAATGGCAAGCGTCCTTCTGCTCGTCCTCTGCCTTGCGGCCTGCGCCACCTATCGTCAGCCGCGCGTGAAGTGCTCTGGTCATCTCGAACGCATCAACGTTTCAGTTCCAGAAGAGGCGACACCGCCCACGGCGGACGCGCCGGAAGAAGAGGGGGCAAAGCGATGAGCGCCTCCAAAGAACTCGCGGCGTACTTCGAGGAGGCGGCGACGTGGGACGCGGATCGCGCGGCGCTCGCCGCCAGAACTCAGCGCATCGCGTGGAGCGTTGCGATCGCCGGTTGGCTGTGCGCGATCGCGTGCGCGGTCGCCATAGCGTTTTTGAGTCCGCTCAAAACCGTAATGCCTTACTTGATCCGTGTGGACAACAGCACGGGACTCGTCGATGTCGTCCCCCAGTATACCGGCACTGCCGAGCTCCCTGAGACCGTCACGCGCACGGTGCTCTCTCATTATGTCGATGTCTGCGAGCGCTTCATTTGGGCGACCGCGGAGCGCGACTACGAGGACTGCGGCGCGTTCAACTCTTCGCGCCTCAATCAGCGCTGGGCCGCAGCTTGGGCGAGATCGAATCCGGCATCACCGCTCAATCTCTACAAGGATGGCGCCAGCATCGTCGTACGCGTGGTGTCCATCAGCTTCTTTAAGCGCGCAAGCGGACTTGGCGATCTCGCACAGGTGCGCTACGTGAAAGTTAAGCGGACGCTCGATGGCGCCGAGGAGCCCCCGACCCACTGGATTGCGTCCATTCAATTTACCCGAGGCACGCCTTCCAAGGACCCAAAGGTGCGCCAGTGGAACGCGTTTGGATTTCGCATCTTGGACTTCCGCCCCGAGCCCGAGTTGTCCCCAGCGCTGCAGACGACTCCGATGAATTCCGGGAGGAGCGCGCCATGACAATTCGCGCTGAGCTTCTCGGCACCGTCGCACTCGTGATGATGGCTACTGGGGTGGTATTCGCGGAGGTGACTCCGACACCGGGTCCCCACGATTACCGCATTCGAGTGGCTCACTACAGTCCTGACGAGGTGTATCGCCTTTATGGCTTCGTAGGTTACGACATCGGCTTGGAGTTCGAGCCAGACGAAACCTTCAAACGCGTGAACGGAGGAGACCTGAAGGCGCTCACCTACTCGGCTCAGGAGAACACGTTTACTTTCAAGCCGCGCGTGCGCACTACACGCACGAATCTCACGGTCACGACCAACAAGCGCCGCTACTACATTCAATACTCGGCTAGCGACAAGGACCCCGACACCTCCGGCGCGAACGTCATGTACGTGGTGCGTTTTATTTATCCGCCTCGTGGCCCACATGACCGAAGCGCCGCTGAACAAATGGATGATGCGCTCACTCAGGCGCAGGGCGACCGTGCGCGAAATCTCGACTACTGGTTTTGCGGACGCCCGGACTTGAAACCCACTGCTGTTTCGGACGATGGCGTGCACACACGCTTTTCGTTCTCACCGCGTGCGGAGCTGCCCGCTGTGTTCTTAAGGAACGCCGATGGCAGTGAGTCACTCGTCAACTTCACCGTGACGCACGGCGATCTCGTCGTGCACCGCGTGGCACAGCAGTGGATCCTGCGGCGGGGCCGGCTCGCCGCCTGTGTGGTCAACAAGTCATTCACGGGCGGCGGCGAGCGCCTTGAGTCCGGCACGATTTCAGGCGACGTCGAGCGCGCGAGCAAGGTTCCTCAGCCATGAACGCACAGGAGCCACCACCGAACTCCTCGGGCGAGAGCGCAGACAGCGCTCATCTCAATGCACCTCCGGCAGACCAAGAGGGAATCGTCGACGGCGAGCGCGGCATTCCGTCGGTCAACCGCATCCGCTCGATGCAGTCGCGCGTGACGAGCGTGCTCGCCATCGGCTTCGTCTCTTTGATGGCCTTAGGGTTCCTGGCTTGGTACTACACGCACGAGTGGCAGAAAACGCGGGTGGCGCGCAACCGCGCTGAGGGCGCCGCTCATCAGAGCACGCAAGGTGAGATGAAGCTGCCACCGCTGGGGCCGCTTCAGCCGCCGCAGGTGAAGGCGACGAGTCTTTGGGGTACGGCTCCTCCTGCGCCGCCCACGCCCGGAGCGGCAACTCCGGCCATGCCACTCGCTTACCGACCGCAATCCGCGACTGCCCGCACCGAACCCCCGGTCGATCGCAGGCTCACCGGGCCCGTGCTCTCGGAAGACGGCGACTCTAACGCGAATACTCGAACATCCGCGACAGCGTCCGCCGTGCAAACGCGCAGCGATACTTTGCTGCCGGGTACAACATCAGGCGGATCCAATGGAACTGGCACACTCGCAGGCTTGCTGCAACCGACGTCGACACCCGCCACGTTTGCGCGGGCTTTGCCTACTCAGCGTTTGCTGCTTCCAAAGGGCGCATTCATCGATTGCACGCTCGAGACCGCGATCGATAGCAGTTTGCAAGGCATGGTCACTTGCGTGACACCGACAGATATCTTCAGCGTCGATGGCACGACAGTGCTCTTGGAGCGCGGCACAAAGCTGACCGGCGAAACACGAGGCGAGGCGCGTCAAGGACTCGCTCGCGTGTTTGTGTTGTGGACCGAAGCTCGCACACCCGGCGGGGTCGTCGCCGCGCTCGATTCGCCCGGCACGGACGAACTCGGACGCTCAGGGTTGCCAGGTCGTATACAGCGGCACTTTTTTGAGAGGTTTGGAGCTGCGATTTTGGTCTCAGTGATCGAAGGAGCGATTCAGCGCGCTGCGCAACCCGGTGATGGCGGCACCGTCATATTGAATCCCTCTACGACGGGCTCCGTTGCAACGGAAGTGCTCAAGAGCACGGTCAACATTCCGCCCACGATCCTCAAACACAACGGCGACCGCATTCAGATTCTGGTCGCCCGCGACGTCGACTTCAGGAGCGTCTATGAACTTCGTCCAACCGCAGCACGTTGATTGTCCCTCACGGCACGCCACCGGCGGGCCGGTCGCCAGTGCGAATACGAAGTCGCAGGTCATCGATACGTCCGCGCTCGACCTCACGCTGCGCGCGCTGCGGCCACTTCTCGATCGGCCGGATGTCACCGATCTGTGCATCAATTCGCCGCGTGAAGCGTTCATCGAAACAAGCACCGGCTGGCAGCGCGAGTCCATTCCGTTCGCCGATTTTCAGTGGTGCCATCGGCTCGCGAAGCTAATCGCACACTCCACTCGCCAGCGCGTCGCAGAGGATGCGCCGCTGCTTTCGGCCTGGCTCCCAACTGGAGAGCGCATCCAGATCGTGCTGCCGCCAGCGACGAGCGCCGGCTGCGTCGCCATCGCGATCCGCCGGCCCTCCGACACCGCCTGGTCACTTGACGAACTCGCAGCGCGGGGGCTCTTTGCCCGCACACAGCGCGCCAACGAAGGTCTTGATGAGACCGAAGCGGAGCTCGTCGCGCTCCTCAAGGCCAAAGACTTTAAATCGTTCGTCCGGCGCGCTGTCCTAGCTCGCAAGAACGTCATCGTGTCCGGTGCGACAGGGTCGGGGAAAACCACCTGCACAAAGGCGCTCATTCAGGAGATTCCGTCCGAGGAGCGTCTCATCACCATTGAGGACGCGAAGGAGCTTGTGCTCGATTCGCATCACAATCACGTGCGGCTCTTTTACTCCAAGGACGAGCAGGGTCTGGCAAAAGTCACCCCCAAGCAGCTCCTCGAAGGCTGCTTGCGGATGAAGCCGGATCGGATTCTGCTCGCCGAGTTGCGCGGCGAAGAGGCGTATCACTACCTGCGCAACGTCAATTCCGGTCACCCCGGCAGTATCACGAGCGTACACGCGGCGAGCGCCGAGCTCGCCTTCGAGCAGTTGATGTTGCTCGTCAAACAAAGCCCCGGCGGCCGTGATTTGTCACGCACCGACATCAAAAACTTGCTGTACCTGCTCGTCGACGTCGTCATTCAGTTCGGCGTCGACCGACACCACCGCTATGTGAAGGAGGTTTGGTATGACCCAGCTCGCAAACGCCGCGCGCTCGCCGCAAACAACTAGCCCGCTGCGCGGCCGAGTCGCAGGCCTCTGTGTGATTACGTGCGCGGGAGTCGCTGTCGCGCAGTATCTCGCAGGGTACCTTTTACTCTGGTCATTTCATCTGCCGCCGCTTTCTGCCACGCCATTGACGATTGCCCGGTATGCCCACTTCTATGGCGATAATCCCGACGTTCGGCGCCGTCTCTTGATCTGCTCCCTTATTAGTCTCGCATTTGTCGGTGCTGGAGCCGCCTTTGCGCTAAAGCCAAAACCACGCTCGCTCCACGGTGAAGCCCGCTTCGCAAGCCGACGAGAGATCGCCGCCGCAGGCCTCTTCGGTCACGAAGGATTCATTCTGGGCGAATACGGCAATCGCTATCTCATGCTCGCAGGCCAGCAGGGTGTCGCGCTCGCGGCTCCGCCCCGCAGTGGTAAGGGTGTTGGTTTCGTGCTGCCCAACCTCTTAAATTTCCCGGACAGCGCAATCGTCACCGATATAAAGCTCGAAAATTGGACCATCACGGCTGGCTTTCGCAAAGCGAGCGGACACGACGTATATCTGTTCAGCCCGCTCGCGGAGGATGGTCGCACAGCACGCTGGAATCCCCTCTCTTACGTGAGCGACGAGCCGGAAAGCCGCATCAATGGAGTTCAGCGGATTGCCGATATGTTCTACACTGAAACGCCAGGCATCGATCCGTTCTGGATCGCAAGCGCCCGCAGTCTCTTTGTCGGCATCGCACTTTATCTCTTTGAGACGCCGAGCCTCCCAAAGACCATTGGCGAAATTCTGCGGCAGGGGATGGCAAGCGACGATGAGGGCTTTTCAGCACACTGGAAGCGCATCGTGCATGGCAGACAGAGCGGACCCTATCCGCTCTCACCGGAATGTGTGCGCTCGCTGTATGACGTGATCGATCTGGCGCCGGTCACTGCGTCCTCCATTCGCAAGACGTTCACGTCGCGGCTCGACCTTTGGGCCAATCCCATTCTCGATCGGGCCACCTCTGGCAATGACTTTGATCTCCGTCAGCTGCGTGCAAAACGCATGACGATCTATGTCGGCGTCAATCCAGATGATCTCCATCGCTTACGACCCGTGCTCGCGCTTTTTTTCCAGCAGGCGCTGGGTCTGCAGACGCACAAGCTGCCGGAGCATGACCCATCGCTCAAGTACCAGGTCGCGATCTTCCTCGACGAAGTGGCCTCGCTCGGCAAGATCCCGATTCTTGCCGAAGCCATCAGCTATCTGCCCGGGTATGGCGTTCGTGTAGCGTTAATCTTTCACACGCCCGCACAGCTTCGCGAAGTCTATGGCGCGCATAACGCCGAAACGATGATGAAGGCGCTCGCCGCCCGGATCCTCTTCGCGCCCAAGGATTTCCCTGACGCGAAAGAAATCTCGGACGAGCTCGGCGTAACGACGGTCAAGGGGCGCTCGTTTACTCGTCCGCGGTTCGCGAAGTGGGGGCACAAGCATCAAGACCGCTCGGGCAACGTCACCTTGAGCGACCAAAGGCGGCCACTGCTCTTGCCTCAGGAAGTTAAAGAGCTCGGCAACGATACCGAGCTTATTTTGTACGAAGGCATGCGGCCTATTCGTGCGAAGAAAGTTCGTTACTTCGCCGACCGGCGCTTCCGCGATCGCCTTCTGCCAGCGCCCGTTCAAGAGATCGCGCCGGCGCTTGCGCCGGCTCGCCGGCAAGCCTCAATGACGGCTGGC
>Ga0065707_10000505_pt1 | contig 50569 bp, 53 predicted proteins | sample SwiRhicommuniRL3_FD_59094 | JGI IMG/M metagenome (GOLD analysis project Ga0065707, IMG submission 59094) | Switchgrass rhizosphere bacterial communities from Rose Lake, Michigan, USA - RL3 v2 (version 2) | ecosystem: Host-associated > Plants > Roots > Rhizosphere > Soil | place: East Lansing...
GGCGCGATCCAGCTCGGCGCCTTCTCCAGCGCCGCGCAAGCCAACAAGGCCTGGAGCTCGCTCTCCGGCCGCTTTGGCTTCCTCTCCGGTCTCGACCACAGCGTTAATAACGTGACGGTCGGCGGCAAGACACTGTACCGGCTGCGTGCCAATGCCGGCGGTCAGGCAGGGGCGACATGCGCGAAGCTCAAGGTTGCGGGCGAGGCCTGCTCGGTGGTCGACTGACCCGGATCGGGCGATGACGCCGTTTTTCTTCGGCCTCGCCGGCCAGCGCCTGACCAATGACGAGCGGACGCTGTTCGGTGACGTCGAGCCTGCCGGCTACATCCTGTTCAAACGTAACATCGCCGATCGTGCTCAGCTTCGCGCGCTGACGGACGATCTCCGGGCCTTGTCGGGCCGCGCCGACCTGCCGATTCTGATCGATCAGGAGGGTGGCCGGGTCGCGCGGATGCAGCCACCGGAATGGCCCGAGTTTCCCAAGGCCGTGCGCTTCGATGCGGCCTATGAGGTCGCGCCGGTCTCGGCGATCGAGGCAGCGCGCGCCAATGCCCGTGCCATCGCCCTTACGCTCGCCGAAGCCGGTATCACCGTCGATTGCCTGCCCTTGCTTGATGTGCGCCAGCCGGGCGCCAGCGACATCATCGGCGATCGCGCATTTGGTTCCGAGCCGCTGCGCGTCGCGGCGCTTGGGCGCGCGGTGATCGAGGGGCTGCGCGATGGCGGCGTGGTCGGTGTCGTCAAGCATATGCCGGGCCATGGCCGCGCTTTGGTCGACAGCCATCACGAGCTGCCGGTGGTCGATGCGGGGCTGGAAGAGCTGGAGATAGATCTCGCGCCCTTCATCGCGCTCAAGCATGCGCCGATGGCGATGACCGCGCACGTCGTCTACACCGCCTGGGATTCTGAGAATTGTGCCACGCTGTCGCCCAAGGTGATCGAGGAGGTGATCCGTAACGGCATCGGCTTCGATGGCCTACTGATGACCGACGATCTCGGTATGCATGCGCTCAAGGGCGATTTCGGCGAACGGACCCGGCGCGCGCTTCAGGCCGGGGTCGATGTCGTGCTACATTGTTCAGGCGATTTCAATGAGATGAAAGCCTGTATTGCCGCGGCGGATGAAATCGGCGTTGCATCGCGCGTGCGGCTCGACCGGGCGATGGCGACGGTGGCTACACCCGCGGACATTCCCCCGCTTGATGAGCTGCTGGCCACACGCGATCAGTTTCTAGCGGCGGTGAACGCCTGATTTTCAGGGGCGATCGAGCAGCGGCAGGATGCTCGCATAATCATCGGTCCACGGCGCGAAGCCCGGACGCTCCTTCAGCGGCGCCCAGCCATTTTCCGGGCCAAAGTTGGTCAGTCCCTTGAGCGTATCGGGCGAGCGGGTAAGGGCGACCCAGATCGAGCGCCCCGCGCGATATTTCAGGTCCTTCTTCGGCGGGTCATAATCCCGGATGACAGCGTGCCAGCCGTCGATCTGGGCGGCGGCGGCCAGCACCGGCTTCAGATCGATATAGCGGTTCGAGATGTGGAACAGGATCAAACCGTCCGGTGAGAGCACCCGGCCATAATTGGCGATCGCCTCGCGGGTCAGCAAATGCATCGGAATCGCGTCCGACGAGAAGGCGTCGATCACCAGCACGTCCGCTGAGGAATCGGATTCGCGTGCGAGGCTGAGCCGCGCGTCGCCGATCTCGATCTCCGCATCGGGCAGGCAACGCGAGAGGAAGGTGAACTTGCTGGTATCGCGCGCGATCTTCACGATCGCCGGGTCGATTTCGTAGAAGCGCCAGCGCTGGCCCGGCTCGGCATAGCAGGCGAGCGTGCCGGCCCCCAGCCCAACGACGCCGATCCGGGCGTTCGGCCCGAACAGCGCCGGGGCGTCCCGCAGCGCGAGGCCGACGCCGGAGAAAGGCACATAATAATTGGTCGGATAGGTCTGCAGCCCCGGCGTCAGCAATTGGGCGCCGTGGATGGTGGTGCCATGGAACAGCGTACGCGCGCCATCTGCGATGCCGACGGTATAAATGCCGAAATAACTGCGGGTCCGCATGTCGGCGCCGATCGACATCAGGATGCTGTTCCACACTCCCAGGCCAAGCAGCAGCGTCGCCATCATCGCCCCGAACAGGATCGGATGGCCGATCGCGCGGCGGGCGAGCACCGCGATGACCATCATCGGAATCACCAGCGCCCAGATTCCATGCTGGCCGAAAAGCCCTCCCGCGAGCATTGACAGGACCAGCGCAGTGAGCAGGGTCCACCGCCGCTGGAAGGGGCTGAGCGTCGGTGCATCCGGTCGCAACGGCGCCAAAAGAGCCGCGGCGACGACGAGCAGCGGAAATTCATAGAGCGCGTCGAACAGCGCAGGGGCGATGAGCGCGCAGAACAACCCGCCGATCACGCCGCCGATCGACATGCACAGATAGAAATCCGTCAGATGCGCGGTATCGGGCCGCAGCTTATAGAGGCGGTGATGCAGGACAATCGCTGTTCCGAACAGCAGGACGATGTCGGCCGCGATCGACGACCACAGGCTGAACATCATGCCGCTGCCCGCCATCGTCCCCGCGATGATCAGGATCAACGGAAAAAAGCGGGTGGTGATCGCGGCGAGCCGGCTTTGGTCCGAAAAGGCGAAGGAGAAGCTCAGCAGATAGAGGCCAAGCGGGATTACCCAGATCAGCGGCATCGCGATGATGTCGGTGGTGAGATGGGTGGTGGTCGAGAGAATCAGCCCCGAGGGCACCGCTGCCAGTGCGATCCACAGCAGGCGGGTGCGGAGCGTTGGCTTTGCAGACGTCACCGGCTTCTGGCTTTGAGCGCGCCCATCGCGAGGCAGCAGCAGAGCGCATCCCGCCATCAAAGCGATCAGCAGACCATAGCCGACCGACCAGATCAGGCTTTGCGACGCGAGCGGCATCATCGGCTCGACCAACAGCGGATAGGCGATCAGTCCACCAAAGCTACCGAGATTGGATGCGACATAGAGCGCGTAGGGATTGGCGTCCGGCGCGCGGATCGCCACCCAGCGCTGGATCAGCGGCGCCTGCGCTGAGACTGCGAAGAACAAAGGTCCGATTGACGACAGCAGCAGCCACGGCACCCAGATCAGCGGCGAGGCGTCGGCAGGCAGCACGGCACTGGTGAGACCGATCGGCAGACACAGCGCCGCCAGCGCCAGCACCGAGAGGTGCAATCCGGCCTGGAAGCGCGCGCTCAGCCGTCCGATCAAGTGGGCATAGGCATAGCCGCCCAGAAGCAGCGCCTGATAGACCAGCATCGCGCTGTTCCACACCGCCGGCGCGCCACCCAAGCGGGGCAGGGCCATGCGCGCGATCATCGGCTGCATGAGGAACAGCAGGAAGGAGCCGACAAAGATCGTCGCGACGAACAAAGGCCGCGCGGATGCGGGCGTTGTCGGGATTGAGACTGCGGCGGTCGCCATGATCAGGGCCTAGCGTGCTCCGCCTTTAAGGATGGTTAACGCTGATTAAGCTGGCGGCAGCGCTTTCCAGCCAGAACGCAATATGCCAGAGTGAGGCATGCCGCTTCGCGTTGCCGACACTTCCTTCCCATGACGACCGAGGCCCTCGCTTTCGAGGAAGACTCGCCGCCCGCCCGCGACAGCGAAACGCTGACGCTCGCGCTCGACGGCTGGGAAGGGCCACTCGACCTGCTGCTCATGCTGGCGCGGGCGCAAAAGGTCGATCTGCGCGAAATCTCGATTCTGGCGCTGGTCGAGCAATATCTCGCCTTCATCGAGGACGCGAAGGCGCTCCGGCTGGAGATCGCTGCCGACTATCTGGTGATGGCGGCGTGGCTCGCCTACCTCAAATCCTGCCTGTTGCTGCCTCACGAGGCCGAGGTCGATCCAAGCCCCGAGGAACTGGCGCTGCGGCTTCAGCTTCGCCTCCAGCGGCTCGATGCGATGCGGGAAGCGGGTGCGCGTCTGATGGCGCGCGACCGGATCGGCAGGGATGTATTTTTGCGTGGCGCCCCAGAGGGCCTGCGGCTGGTGAAAAAGGCCCGGTGGCAGGATGATATCTACGATCTGATCGCGGCCTATGGTGTCGTTCAGGCGCGAACCCGGCCAGTGTTTCATATGGTTCAGCGCCGGCCGGTGCTGACGCTCGATCAGGCGATCGAGCGGATGGAGAAGATGTTGGGCGTGAAGATGGACTGGACCCGGCTGGAGGATTTCCTGCCCCCCACCGCGGATGCCGCCTACCGCCGTTCGGCGCTCGCCTCGAGCTTCGTCGCGTCGCTCGAACTGGCCCGGCTCGGGCGGATCGAAATCGCCCAGGACGAGGCATATGGGCCACTTATGTTGCGGGCGGCGCGATGACCGACCAGATCGCCCGCGCATGCGAGGCCGCTCTGTTTGCTGCCGAAGCGCCACTCAGCCCGGCTGATCTGGCCACAGTGATCGGCTCCGATGCCGATCTGAAGCCAGTGCTCGAGCAGATCGCGGCCGATTATGCGGGAAGGGGCGTCAATCTGGTCGAGCGTGGCGGCCGCTGGCATTTCGAGACGGCGCCCGATCTTGCCCATATCCTTCGCCGGACGAAGGAGGAACCGCGCAAGCTCAGCCGCGCCGCGATCGAGACGATGGCGATCATCGCCTATCACGAGCCGGTCAGCCGCGCCGAGATCGAGGCGATCCGCGGCGTCCAGATCTCCAAGGGGACGCTCGACGTGCTCATGGAGGCGGGATGGATCCGTCCCGCTGGCCGCCGCGAGGTCCCGGGTCGCCCGCTGACCTTTGCCACCACCAAGGGCTTTCTCGATCATTTCGGCCTGCAAAGCCGCCGTGACCTCCCCGGTATCGATGATCTGCGCGCCGCCGGTTTGCTCGATCCCGTGGACGTCGCGCTGGAGCAAATGGAGATCGAGGTGGAATCTGCCGAGTCCGACGCCTAGATAGAGCGAAGACCGAGGAGATTCGAAATGGGTGGTTTGAGCATCTGGCACTGGCTGCTGGTCGGCGTCGTCGTGATGCTGTTGTTCGGCAAGGGCCGGTTTTCGGATATGATGGGCGATGTCGCGAAGGGCATCAAAAGCTTCAAGAAGGGCATGTCTGAAGAGGACACGCCGCCTGCGCCGGTCGCGCCGGCGCCGCGCCTTCAGAACCAGCCGGGCATGGATCCCAATCCCGACGCGCATCTGCAGCCGATGCAGGACGATCGCCCGCATAGCTGAGCGTCGCGGGAAACGGATTAGTGTTTGACGTCGCCCCTACCGAGCTGCTGTTCGTCGCGCTTATCGCGCTGGTGATCATCGGTCCGAAGGATTTGCCCAAGGCAATGCGGTTTGTCGGCCATTGGGTCGGCCGTGCGCGGGGCGTCGCGCGTCATTTCCGCGCCGGCTTCGATGAAATGGTCCGCCAGGCCGAGCTTGAGGAAATGGAAAAAAAGTGGGCGGCCGAGAATGCCCGGATCATGGCCGAGCATCCCCAGACGATCGACCATGGCGAGATGACGCCGCTGCCGCCGCCTGATGCGGACGCCAAGCCGCCCGCGGCGCCATGATCAACGATATCGACGAGAGCCGCGCACCGCTGCTCGATCATCTGCTGGAATTGAGGCGCCGGCTGTTACGGTCGATCGGCGCGCTGGCGGTGGCATTTGGTATCTGCCTCTATTTCGCACGCCCGATCTTCGCCTTCCTGGTGCAGCCGCTGGTGCGGGCGGGGCAGGGCAAGATCATCTATACCCAGATCTTCGAAGCCTTCTTCGTCGAGATCAAGGTCGCCTTCTTCGCGGCGGCGATGCTGTCTTTCCCGATCATCGCCAACCAGATCTGGCAGTTCGTGGCGCCGGGCCTCTACCGCAATGAGAAACAGGCGCTTTTGCCGTTCCTGTGGGCCACGCCCATCCTGTTCCTCTCCGGCGCGGCGCTGGCCTATTATATAGCAATACCGGTTGCGCTGCATTTCCTGCTGGGCTTCCAGGGCAATCTTGGCGGCATCCAGCAGGAAGCGCTGCCCGCAGTAGGCAATTATCTCAGTTTCGTGATGCAATTCCTGTTCGGCTTTGGCCTGGCGTTCCTGCTCCCAGTGCTGCTGATGCTGCTCGAACGGGCGGGGATCGTGACGCGGCGGCAGCTGATCTCCTCACGCCGCTACGCGATAGTAGCGACAGCGATGATCGCCGCTGTTCTGACGCCGCCGGATATCGGCTCGATGCTGTTGCTCTGGATCCCCCTCGTCATGCTCTACGAACTGGCGATCATCGGGATCTGGTTCACGGAACGCCGACGGAAACCGACCGAGGCCGGGGCGCTGCCCTGAAGCAGCGCCCGCGCCCATTTACTTGGCGTCTTGGGCGGTTTCCGACACAGCTTTGCCAGCCGAGGACACATCCTTTCCTGCGCCTTCGACCGTGTTGCACGCCGCGGCCAGAAGCCCAGTTGAAATCATCGCGAGAGAAAGAATTTTGCGGATCATTTTTCAATTCCCTTTGCTGTAGCCCATCAGGCCCGCAGGCGGTCAATGCTGGATACGGAACAAGGTTCCCCGGCCATTTTCACATTCAATTTGTTAGAAAAATTGAGGGCCCGACCGGATAACCTGGGGGGAGGGTATCTGGCCGGGCCCATGATTTGGATAGCGAGAGCGGGGGGGCAAGAAGATCACTATCCGACGAGCAGAACGTGCCTGGATGAGACGGGTTCCACGGCTTCAGAAAAAAACTTCAAATTTTTTCCGGAGTGATGAACGGGATCTCGATTGCATAGCGGCCCTCTGCCAGATCGTGATCGAGCGGCGATCGGAGCTGGCGTGCCAGCCCGCCCGCAATACGCTGGAATCGTTCTGCCAAGGGGCCATTGAGGCAATCATGGGACGCCAGCGACGACGCCGAAATGCTCAACAATCCGGCGTTGGATTTCCCGGGAACCGGTGTGAGAGCAATCGCGATATTTGTATTTGGCCCGCAAATCATCACCAGTTCCACGATCTCGGTGATAAGAAAGGCGATCGGTACGGCGATATCCTGCGTGGCCGTTCCCGACATGATATTCAGCGTAATTCCCATATGCCCGGCGGCGGGATTGGCGGAGGCACGAAGATTTGAGGCGATTTCGCCGATCAGCGCGCGGAGCGATACGCCCTGATGCTCCTCAAGCTCGGCATAGTGATTGCGGTGCACGACCGCCAGCGCATCGACGCGTCGCTGGATCGAAGCGTAAGCTTCCGCGACCTCGGGGCCCGTCGCGCCACGCGCATGAAGGTTGATAAGGCTGGAAACCACTTGCAGATTGTTTTTGACCCGGTGGTGCACTTCGCGGGTCAGGCGTTTCTGATTGGCGAGGCCTTCGGCCAGCTCCTCTTCATGCGCGGTCAGTGTTTCGGTGGCGCGTCGGAAGGAATCGCCGAGCTCGCGAATCTCGCGGGAAGGTGTCTTGAGACGGGGCAAGGTGAGCGGGCCTTCTCCACGCGAGAACACGCCAATCGCGCGCTGCATCTGCGCGAGCGGCCGGAGCAGCAGCCGATCCATGACGAGCCAGCCGATCACGCCGCCACCGGCCCACATCAGGATCGGAAGCAGGATCAGCAAAATGTCGACCGTGCCCAGCGGCGGCGCGGGCATCCGCATCTCAAGCCCAAGCTGACCGCTCGCTACCGGCACGACGACGCGCACAATCTGATCGAGCGGATTGTTGATCTGCTCGGCGGCAAGTGTGACGGACTGGCTTCCTTGCAGTAGCGATATACCGGGCTTCGCATCATCATGCGGAGACGGCAGAAGCTCGGCGATCGTCGCCGCCCGGAATTCGGCGACACCGAAATAATCCTCTCGCGAAGATGCGACAGTGGTCAGTATAGTTTTTTTTGACGCGTCAAGCCGCACTTCATAGCCAATGTCGCTTGAAGGATGATAGACTGGGCCAGTCTGAAAGCCGGGCGTGGTGCAAATCGCGCGGCCGTTCCGATTGAACATTCCGAGACCGCTGACGGCCTTGTAGCGGGCGATCACGCTTGCGAGCCTCAGTTCGCATTGTACCCGATCGATCGGATGTTCGGTTGCGCTCGCGACAATATCGTTCATCGCGAGCCGTAGCCCGAGCGTGCCGGGGGACAAGGTCTCCGAGATCGCAGCCGCGCTGGCAGTAGCCACCGCGCGTGCCTCCGCCTCATGCCGCAGACGGTTGACATGGGCGGATTCCCGGGAAGCGAAAACGGCAATCAGGCCAAATGGCATCAGCGCCAGACTCATCCACAGCAACATCTTGAGGCCCGTGGAAAGCCGCGCATAGAATGCCAACTCCGACCTCGCGACCGGCAAATCCGGGTTCTGCGATGGATCAGCCACAGGGCCGCGATTCAGGTGAGCTTGCCGAGAATGTCGAGGAATTCGTCGGGAATCTGTTCGTCGATGGTCTGCTGATAGATCGACCGCAGCGCCTCGCCCACATGACTTTGCTGTGTCTTGTCACGAGATTTCTTGGTAACGGGCTGCCGGGTCCGGTCCTTTTCTCTGATTTCTCTCTTGCTCGCAGCCAAAACGTCCGTCCCCTCGCCGTCAATGGATGCGACATCACACGTGCTGGCGTGACCTTGCAAAGATCTCGCAGCCGGTTGGTCCGCTGCAATCCCGCCGGATTACCCTCGCCCACACCATGACGCGCATAAATTGCCTGTGCGGCAAGTGAAACAAAAATCTCGATCGTTGGTTCCCCCTTTACGCATGCTAATGTCGCATGCAGAAGTCGGTGGGGAAATGGATCAGGAACGAGGGTTGGGAAGCTGGCCGAAGTTTCTGTCGTCGCACTTCCGGTAAGCATGGGAGTTACAACATATTATGTCGCTCGGTCAGGAACTTGCGCCTCATCTTCCTTTCCTGCGCAGATATGCGCGCGCGCTTACGGGCACGCAGGCGCATGGGGACGCCTATGTCAGGGCGGCACTTGAGGCGATCGTCGCGGCCCCGAATGATTTCCCGCGTGACGTAGACGCCAGGCTGGGACTTTATCGGACTTTTCAGCGCATCTGGAGTTCCGCGAACTCCGACGGACGCGATGAAATCGAGGCGGGCGAAGACAGCGAATCGATTGCCCAGGCCCGGCTTTCGCGGATCACGCCGTTCTCCCGCCAGGCATTGCTGCTGACTGCGATGGAAGGGTTCACGCCGGAAGATACCGGCTATCTGATCGATGCGACCCCGGATGAGGTGGAACGGCTTGTTTCCGAAGCACTTAACGAGATTGAACGCCAGACCCGTGCGCGTGTCCTGATCATCGAGGACGAGCCGATCATCGCGATGGATCTCGAGACCATTGTCCGCGATCTCGGCCACGACGTGACGGCGGTGGCGGTGACCCGTGACGAAGCGGTTTCGGAAGCGCTCGCGGAGCGGCCCGGGCTGGTGCTCGCGGATATTCAGCTTGCGGATGACAGCTCGGGTATTGACGCGGTGAAGGCAATTCTCGCCGAATTCAGCGTGCCGGTGATTTTCATCACCGCGTTCCCCGAACGTCTTCTTACGGGTGAACGGCCTGAGCCAACTTTCCTGATCACCAAGCCGTTCCAGCGATCGACGGTGAAAGCGGCCATATCGCAGGCATTATTCTTTGATGCGGCCACTGTTCCGGCTTGATCTTTGCCGAAGGCGGAACCCAGCAATGGGCTCCGCGTTGCTACGGCTGGTTGGGTGAACAGGAAGGCGCAAAATCGTGGCCGAGAAAGAACAAAACATTAGTACCGAGCGAGCTCGGTCGGGTTCATCGGAACATGTCGTTCGTTATGTCCTTTCGATATCGCTGGGGCTGGCGGTTGTCGCCATGATCATCATACTAGTGGCGTGGTGAGATTTTTTGCAGCTATTACAATCCGATAGTTCCTTGCCGGCTTCTATGGGAAGTTTAGGAAGGATAGGCTCCGAATGACCGCAGGTCCGGCGCACGCCACATCGGATGTTGAAGAACATCGGCCATTGCCTGATCCCGAGTTCAAGGCGGAATTGATCCGGGTCATTCCCCACCTGCGCGCATTCGGCCGTTCCTTGTCCGGTAATCGCGACCTCGCCGACGACCTGGTGCAGGAAACATTGCTCAAGGCGTGGGGCGCAAGAGCGCGGTTCCAGGCCGGGACCAACATGCGGGCATGGACCTTCATCATCCTTCGCAATCTGTTTCTTTCCCAGATGCGCCGTGCCCGCTTCAAAGGGGATTGGGACGATTTGACCGCCAGCAGGGTGCTCGCCGCTCCGGCCGGACAGGAGCATCATGTCGAACTGGGCGACATGCAACGAGCCTTGCTTCATTTGCCCCAGCCCCAACGCGAAGCACTCATTCTAGTCGGCGCGGGCGGGTTCGCCTATGAGGAGGCGGCGGAGATTTGCGGCTGCGCGGTTGGCACTATCAAGAGCAGGGTCGCGCGTGGCCGTGTGGCTCTGGAGGCACTTCTTACTGAAGGAAAGCTGCCTTCGCGACGAGAACAGTCGAGCGATTCCAGCCAGTCAGCGCTTCAAAACATATTGCGCGAAGTCGATGATCTCGTGCGCGATACCGATCCTGACAATCAGCGAAGCTGAGAGAGAAGCTCCGCCAGATCCTGAGGCACGCTATTCTGGGCAGGGACGAATGCCGTGCGCAACGCATTCGCTATCCCCTGATGATGCGGAGGGATATTGACGATGATACCTTCGTTGAGCTGCTTCGCAGAATTGCAGTTATCCGATTCCATTCTCGGTAAACGTATTTTGGCGCGGCAAGTTTCATATCTTTGCGAACGAAGCGCGGATGTTAGGATGGCGAGGCATGATGGCAACAGTCTCCGCTCCCGAAATCGACGGCGCGCTGGAACGCATCGATCGCCACGCTCCCTTTCTTAAAGCGCTTTGGGCGCGGCATGCGGATGTCGTCGAGCTTGTCGCTTCGGGTCAAACGTGCTGCCTGCTCGCGGATGCGGGAAACGGAGATATCCCGACTGCGGAAGTCGGGCCGCATCTCAGACGATTGCGCCAGCGGCTGGCATTCGGTGTAGCGCTTGCCGATCTTTCCGGTGCGTTGAACCTTGAGGCGACCGTCAGATTGCTTTCCGATTTCGCTGATTATGCACTCGACGCCGCGATCAAGGCTGCAATGGCAGAGACGTTTCCCGACGCTGGCGCCGGCGGTTTCGCGGCACTCGCGCTCGGGAAACATGGCAGCCGTGAGCTCAATTATTCGTCGGATATCGATCCGATCCTGCTGTTCGACCCACGAACTTTTCCGAAGCATCCCCGGCTGGAGCCAGTTGAGGCGGCATCGCGTGTGGCGCGCCGGCTGACCCAGTTGCTGGAGTCCCGCGAAGCCGACGGCTATGTCTTCCGTGTCGACCTGAGGCTGCGGCCTTCGCCGGAAGCGACGCCGCCCGCGCTGCCGCTCGAGGCTGCGCTCAGCTATTATGAATCGAGTGCCCTGCCGTGGGAGCGAGCGGCCTTCATCCGTGCTCGCGCGTGCGCCGGAGATCTCTCGTTGGGGGAGAGCTTCCTTTCCTCGATCCGACCGTTCATCTGGCGCCGGACGCTCGATTATGGCGCGATCCACGAAATCCGATCGATATCGCGGCGGATCCGCGACCATCATGCGCAAGGGCAGGGTTTCGGTCCCGGCTTCGATCTCAAACGCGGCCGTGGCGGTATTCGCGAGGTCGAGTTCTATGCGCAAATCCACCAGCTCATCCATGGCGGGCGCGAACCGGCGCTGCGTGCTCCGGCTACGCTTGACGCGCTGGCGGCGCTGGCGGACGCGGGGCGGATCGATACCGGCGATGCGGTTGCGCTCGGCGAGGCCTATCGGCTGTATCGGACGATCGAGCATCGTCTGCAGATGGTCAATGACCAGCAGACCCACAGCCTGCCGCGCGATCCGGCTGCGCTCGACAATGTCGCCCAACTCGACGGACGGGAAAACGGGACGGCCCTGCTTGACGTGTTGCGACCGCATGTGGACCGGGTAGGGCATTGCTATGATGCTCTCGACGCAGGAGGAAATGGCCATCTCCCCTTCGATGCGCGGCAGCTTGAGAAGCAACTCGTCGAATTGAACTTCAGGCAGCCTGATTCGGCCGCTCGCCGGATCCAGGGCTGGCGGGAAGGCAAGGCCCGCACGCTGCGGAGCCCGGCGGCGCGCGAAGCGCTGGAAGCGATGATGCCGTCTTTGCTTCAAGCCTTCGGCAAGGCGCCTGATCCGGACACCGCGCTGGCACGCTTCGACGACATCGTCACCCAATTGCCCACGGCGATCAACCTGTTCCGGCTGATCGAGGCGCGTCCCGCACTCGGCCAGACGCTTGCCGATATATTGAATCACGCCCCCACGCTTGCATCCGCGCTTTCGCGGCGGGCAGATCTGCTGGACGGCTTGCTCGACGCAACCGCACTGGAACCTGCCCCGCCGGTTGCCGAGCTCGCCGCTGCCTTCGCGGCTACGGAGAGCGGTGACGATTATCAGATACTTCTCGAACGCGTCCGGCAAAAGGTGGGCGAACGCCGCTTCGCCCTCGGTGTCCAGGTCATCGAGGGGGCGAGCGATCCGGTCGAAGTGGCAGCAGGCTATGCGCGCGTGGCCGAGGCGGCATTGCAGGTGCTCGCCAACGCCACCATCGGCGAGTTCGAGGCGAGCTACGGCAAAGTGCCTGGTTGCGAACTGGTGATCATCGCGCTGGGCCGGCTTGGCGGCCACATGCTCACCCATGCTTCCGATCTGGACCTCATCTATCTGTTCACGGGTGATTTTCGTTCCGAATCGGATAGTGCGCGTCCGCTCGCCACCACGGCCTATTTCAATCGCCTTGCCCAGCGCGTCACAGCTGCTCTGAGCGTTCCAACGCCTTCCGGCCCGCTTTACGAGGTGGACACGCGTCTGCGTCCATCAGGAAATCAGGGTCCGCTGGTGGTGTCGGTGGAAAGCTTCGCTCAATATCAGCGCGAGGGCGCCTGGACCTGGGAACATATGGCGCTGGCGCGGGCGAGGCCGGTCTTCGGTTCGGCTGAAGCGCGCGAGGCGGTGGCGAACATCATCTCGGATACCCTGCGCGCGCCGCGCGACCCGCAGAAGCTCATCGCCGATGCGACGAAGATGCGCGGCGATATCGCAAGGCACAAGCCGCCGGCTGGTCCCTATGACGTCAAATTGATCGAAGGCGGGCTGGTCGATTGTGAGTTTACGGTGCATGTCCTCCAGCTTGCCCATCATGTCGGCCTCGATCCACGCCTGGACCGCGCCGCGGAGGCGCTTGCCGAACAGGGCCTGCTCGATCCGCGTTTTGCTCCCGCGCTGGCCCTGCTGACCCGGATGCTGGTCACGCAACGGCTCGTGTCGCCTGAATCCGCCGAGCCACCCGATCCGAGCAAGCCGCTGGTCGCGCGCGCCTGCGGCTCGGCGGACTGGCCGTCGCTGGTCCGCGATCTCGAAAATGCGCGTGACGTGATCCGATCGGAATGGCAGCGGGTTGCCGAACAGTTGAAAGGGAAATCCGATGCTCAAGGAAGGTGATCTCGCGCCCGATGCAACGGTGCAAACCGCAGACGGCGGCAGCGCCAGCCTATTCTCGCAGGTGAAGGCGCCGTTGGTGCTCTATTTCTATCCCAAGGATGACACCCCGGGCTGCACCCGCGAGGCGCAGGATTTCACCAGCCTAGCCGGTGAATTCGCGGCGGCTGGCCTGTCCGTGATCGGCATTTCCAAGGATACCCCCAGGAAGCATGCCGCTTTCATCGAGAAACATGGCCTGAAGATTGGCCTGCTCACCGATGCCGACGGTTCGGTTTGCGAGGCCTATGGCACCTGGATCGAAAAATCACTCTACGGCCGCAAATATATGGGGATTGATCGCGCCACATTCCTGATCGGTCCCGATCGCCGGATCGTGCGCATCTGGCGCAAGGTTAAGGTGGCGGGGCATGCCGAGGAAGTGCTTGGCGTTGCCAAGACCCTCAAATGAGGAGCGTTGCCGAAGCAGCACGCGACGTGCTGCTGGTGGCCGAGGCCCGCTCAAAGATATTCGCTGCCCGGGCTGTAGCACGGCGATGGCGGCAGGGCAGGCTGGACTGGCGCTTCGACATTGCGATGCCCGCTGAACCCGCGCGGCCGGAACGGCCGGAGCGATTGCCGGCGAACCGCATGCCGAAGCGCGGCCGCGCCGGATCGGAACGCGCGCGAATCGCGATGCTGCACGCGCTTGCCCATATCGAATATGGTGCGATCGATCTCGCCTTCGATATGATCGGCCGGTTCGGCCAAGGCGCCCCGCGAACCTTTGTCGATGACTGGATCAGGGTTGGAGCGGACGAGGCGGGGCATTTCGCGCTGCTGATGCGGCGCCTGCATGCCCTCGGCTCAAGCTATGGGGCGCTGCCGGCCCATGATGGGTTGTGGGAAGCGGCGGAGGTCACGGCGCATGACCGTCTGGCCCGTCTTGCGGTCGTGCCGATGATATTGGAGGCACGGGGCCTCGACGTCACGCCGGCCACTTTGGCGCGCTTCGAAGCCGCCGGAGATAGCGCTTCGGCCCGCATTCTCGACCGCATCTATCGCGATGAGATCCGTCATGTCGCGGTTGGTGTCCGATGGTTTCGATATTTCTGCTCGCAACAGCGATTCGACCATTCGACATATTGGCAAAAGCTGGTTCGAAGACATTTCAAAGGCAGTTTGAAGCCTCCCTTCAACGACTCAGCGCGCAATGCAGCCGGTTTGACGACAGATTTTTATTCTCCGCTTGCTGCGGGTGGATGAGTTTTACACAACCCTCGTGTCGCGGGGGTTGGGCAGTTTTCCGGGGCGACAATAACCAAAATGGGCTTGGGTCGCGAGATTCCAGGAAAGAATGTCGTCGGGAATTTTATGCCAATCAAGAATCGCCGCAGCGTTATAGTCAAATCGCTCTGTCTTGCCGCATTAACCATCTTCGTGAGCGCCAATGCGCAGGCATCGGAAGATGGCGCCAGCATGGACAGCATCGGTGCGGCGCAAACCGTCAGCATTCCGCTCCCCGCGAATGTTGAGGTGCCCAAGTCCGCCAACAATGGCGACCAGAAGTTCCGCGCACTGTTCACCAGCTGGAAGCGGCTCGATCAGATCGGTCAGGGCGTGATTTCGATTCCGTCGGCGCGTCCGGTGTCGGTTTTCGTCTTCACCAGCGGTTTCGGCCTCCGCTCCGATCCTTTCCGCCACAGCGCCGCGATGCATGCCGGCATCGATCTCGCGGGGCCGATCGGCACCCCGATCTATGCGACCGCTGACGGCATCGTCTCTTATTCGGGCTGGATGCACGGCTACGGCAATCTCGTCGAGATCGCGCATGGCAAGGCGATCGAAACCCGTTACGGCCATCTTTCCAAGATTCTGGTCAAGGCCAATACCCGCGTGAAGCGCGGCCAGTTGATCGCGCTGATGGGATCGACGGGCCGTTCAACTGGCAGCCACCTTCATTATGAGGTTCGCCTCGACGGCCACGCCGTCAATCCGGCGCCCTATCTCCAGACCACCGACTATCTGCTCGCGATGGAAAAGCGTGGCAGCGCCGGCCAGGTCGCCTTGGGTGGTCCTGACGACTGAGCGGGCTTGCGACGCCGGTTGCGGTGACGCCTGACACACCCTATTTCCATCGCATGAGCGATGTGATCGATCTTTCTCCCTCCGCAGCCAAGAGAGTGGCGGCGATTGCCGAAAAGCAAGGCAAGCCGGCGATTTTGCGGCTTTCGGTGGATGGTGGGGGCTGTGCCGGCTTTCAATATGTCTTTGGTCTTGCTGATGCGGTCGATGGTGACGATGCATGTGCGATACGCGACGGCGTGACCCTGGTTGTCGATCCAGTGAGCCTCGATTTTGTGCGCGGCGCAACGGTTGATTTCGTCGAATCGCTTGGTGGCGCCGCGTTCCAGGTGACCAATCCGAATGCCGCGTCCGGCTGCGGCTGCGGCACCAGTTTTTCGATCTGACGCATCCGGGTGAAGATCGCCACCTACAACGTCAATGGTATCAAGGCGCGCCTGCCGCGTTTGCTCGATTGGCTGGGCGAGGCGGAGCCTGATGTCGTCTGCTTGCAGGAACTCAAGTCGTCGGACGACACCTTCCCGGAGGCGGATATTCGAAGCGCGGGCTATGGCGCGATCTGGCATGGACAGAAGGGCTTTAACGGGGTGGCGGTTCTTGCCCGCAAGGCCGATCCGGTCGAGCGGCAGCGCGGCCTTCCGGGTGATCCCGACGATAGCCACAGCCGCTACCTCGAAGCCGAAGTCGATGGCATTATCATCGGATCGATTTACCTCCCGAACGGCAATCCCCAGCCGGGTCCGAAATTCGATTATAAGCTCGCCTGGATGGAGCGCCTGATCGAGCATGCCGGCCGCCTCAAGGAATGCGAGGCACCGGTGGTGCTGGCTGGCGATTATAACGTCATCCCGACCGATGATCGCGACGATGTCTTTTCGCCGACGGCAATGGCCAATGACGCGCTTTCCCAGCCCGAAAGCCGCGCCGCGTTACGCCGCCTGATTTATGGCGGCTGGACCGACGCTATCCGCTCGCGTCAGCCGACGGGGCCGGCCTACACCTTCTGGGATTATCAGGCGGGCGCCTGGCAACGCGACGCCGGCTTCCGCATCGATCATCTGCTGCTGTCCCCAGCCGCAGCCGATCGCCTTGTTGATGCCGGCATCGACCGTAACGTTCGTGCTTTGGAAAAAGCCAGCGATCACGTGCCGGTGTGGGTCAGGCTGGCCAGCTAGAAGAGCCGCATCTGCGCCCCTTCCGGTGCCCTGAACAGGTCCGTCCGCAACACCACCCTTTCCCGGTTCAGCCCCAGTTTCCTGCAAGCGATAGTGAAGCGCGTCCGAAGCAGATCGACCCACGGGCCTGATCCGCGCATGCGCGTGAAGAATTCCGGATTGTTCTCACGCCCATCGCGAATGGATTTGATGATCGACATCACCTTGCTTGCACGATCGGGATGGTGAGTCTCCAGCCACGCCTTGAATAGCGGGGCTACCTCGAAGGGCAGGCGGACCGGAATGAAGAAGGCTGCCTTGGCGCCAGCCGCCGCGACCGCCTCCAGCAAGTGCTCGATTTCATGATCGGTAATTGCCGGCACCACCGGCGAGATCGAAGCGTAAACTGGCACGCCCGCTTTGGTCAGCGTCTCGATGGCAGCGAGCCTTCGCGACGGCGCGGGAGCGCGTGGCTCTAGAGTCCTGGCGATCCTTGGGTCGAGCGATGTGACGGATACCGCCACCGTGATCAGGCTATCCCTTGCCATGTCGGTGAGAATGTCGAGGTCGCGGACCACCCGGTTGGACTTGGTGGTGATCGTGACGGGATGCCGCGTCTCGCTCAGTACCTCCAGGCACTGCCTTGTGATCCGCCATATCCGCTCGATCGGCTGATAGGGATCGGTATTTGTACCCATCGCGATGGGGGAGGGGACATAGCCCGGTTTCGCGAGCTCAGCGCGGAGCAGTTCAGCGGCGGCTGGCTTGGCGAACAGTCGAGTCTCGAAATCGATGCCGGGCGAAAGATCGTGAAAGGCGTGGGTTGGTCGGGCAAAGCAATAGATGCAGCCATGCTCGCAACCGCGATAGGCGTTGATCGAGCGATCGAAATGAATGTCCGGGCTGTTGTTGCGGGTGATGATGGTGCGCGGCCGCTCGACCATGACGGTCGTCTTCAGCGGCGGCGGTTCACCGTCGAGTTCGCCGCGCGCATCGAGCCAGTCGCCGTCTGCCTCGCGCGCGGGGAGATTGAAGCGGCTGCTGGCTTCGTTACGCGTTGCGCCGCGCGTGGGAGGGACTGACGGCATTGCCCCGATATAAAGCCAATACGAGAACAAATAAAGAACATTGTGCCGCTATACCGGGTTCTTGTCGTTCCCATAATGATGCCACAGGAAGATCGCGGCGGCTCCGCGATGCGGGCGCCAACCCTCCGCCAGAGTACGGGTCAGTTTCTCGGTCGGGCGTGCATCGAGGCCCTTCAGCCGGCCCAATGCAATCTGTACGGCAAGGTCTCCGGCCGGCCACACATCGGGACGGCCTTCGGCGAACAGCAGGTAGATCTCCGCCGACCAGCGTCCGATCCCCTTGATCGTGGTGAGGGCTGCGATGGCTGCCTCATCATCTTCGGGCAGGGCCATGAGATCGAGTCGGCCGGACGTCACTTCTTCCGCAAGGCTGCGCGCGTAGCCGGCCTTTTGGCGTGAGAGGCCGGCGCCCCGTAGTGCCTCGTCCGAGACGGCCAGCAGCGCATCCGGTGCGATGCCGGTGCCTACAGCTGCTTCCAGCTTGCGCCAGATCGATGCGGCCGCTGCGACACTGACCTGCTGTCCGACGATGGTGCGGAGCAGCGTTTCGTAGCCGGGCTCGCGAATGCGCGGTTCCGGATAGCCGATCCGGGTCAGGCTCGCCGCGATTTCCGGCTCGATCTTGGACAGCGCATCAATGCCCGCGCGAAGTCTGTCGGCTGAAAGTCCCACATACGCTCCTATATGATGCCGGTTGCGCGAAAGGCCTCATCTGTGCATAGCGCGCGCAAACGGCTTCGGAGAAGATAGTGGGCAAGCTTAACGTCGTCACGCGTGAAGGTCAGGAAATCGTCCTCGAGGGAGAGGACGGCCTGTCGGTTATGGAAATCATTCGCGATGGAGGCATCGATGAACTGCTCGCGCTGTGCGGCGGTTGCTGCTCCTGCGCGACGTGCCACATTCATGTCGATCCTGCTTTCGTCGACAAGCTGCCGGCGATGAGCGAGGACGAGAACGACCTGCTCGACAGCTCGGACCATCGCAACGAAAGCTCGCGGCTGTCCTGCCAGATCACCTTCAGCAACGCGCTGGACGGCCTGCGTGTGACAATCGCGCCGGAAGACTAGTTTTTCATCCGGAGGACGGCGCTCGGCGCGTCCTTTTTGATCGCGCCAACCGTCCAGACGATCACCTTGCTGGCGCCGACGCTTTTTGCGCCGTCTTCCTGATTCTGGGCGACGATCTCGGCGTCCGTGGTAAGTGTGAAGGTACCCTCGGCGCGGTCGCTGGGATCGTTCATGGCCGGCATGGCCGACGCCGGGCCGCCCTGGCCCGGGGCTCGGCCGAAGCCCGGCGCGCGCACCCTTACGGTTCCATCCTTGCGCGCCTCGATCGCGACGAACGGGATCATCACCTCAGCATCGCTGTTGAAGGGATAGGTGAAATTGGTGGTGAGTATGCCCTTCGCCGAATAATCGACGTCAAACAGGCCGTTGCCGCGATACACGACCGACCGATAGCCATACTCCTTGGACAGAGCCGCCGCGATCTCACGGTTCTTCCCTTCGCGCTCCTTCGCTTTCGCCGCCTTCTCCTTGGCCTTTGAAGCGAATTCAGCCTTTTCCTCGGGCGTGGCGTCGGGCTTAAGCGGCTCGTCCGATGACATGCCCTCCGAAGGGTCGCTCGCGATCACCTGGCCTTTGTAATTGAACGTGAAGCTGCGGTCGGCGTGGATGGTGAGGTCCGATACGAACTTGCCTGGCACCAGCAGGCAGCCTGCCAGCAGCAGCGGCAACGCGCACGCGAATGCTAATCTGCCAATCATCCCCATCGCTTCACTCCCCCTTGTTGCGCGTTGCCTCCGCGTAGAGCGCGATCGCAGCCGCGTTCGAGATATTGAGGCTTTCGACCCGCAGGCTGATCGGCAGCTTTGCCAGCTGGTCGCAATGCGCCTCGGTGTTCTGCCGCATGCCTTCGCCCTCCGATCCCAGCACGAGCGCGATCCGCGCCGTGCCCATCGCCTCGGCAAGCGACTGGCTGGCATGGCCGGTAAGCCCGATCCGCCAGAAGCCCGCCTCCGCGATCTCATCGAGCGCGCGGGCGAGATTGACCACCCGCACCCACGGCACCAGCTCGAGCGCGCCTGAAGCCGCTCGCGCCAGCGCGCCCGATTCGGGCGGGGCGTGGCGGTCCTGAGTAACGATGCCCAACGCGTCGAATGCCGCCGCCGAACGCAGCACCGCGCCGACATTGTGGGGATCGGTCACCTGATCAAGCACCACCAGCGGCTGCGTGTTGCCCGCGCTCCGTTCGAGCAGGTCACCAAGCCAGATGTCTTCCAGCGGTTCGACTTCCGCCACCAACCCCTGATGCGGCGCGTCTGGCGGCACCAGCCGCCCGAGATCGGCCACGTCGGCATAAGTCACCGGCAGCACCGGCGGCAGGTCCAGCGCCATCAGCGCCTCGCGCGTTCCCCATATCCGCCGCACGGTTCGCTCCGGATTGGCGAGTGCCGCGAGCACGGCATGCCGTCCCCAGAAACGTGGGCGGTTGGCCGGCGCCACCGATGGTCTGTGTCCCCTTCGCATCGCCCCTCATTTCCATGACCGGGATCGCGACGCAAGCGCATGTCGGCCCGTGCTGAAACAAGCTGGGGTCGCCGTTGACAGCCGCGCGCTGGTTCGCCATTGAGCCGCCTCGCCTCCGGGACAGGTGGCCGAGTGGTTAAAGGCAGCAGACTGTAAATCTGCCCGCGTGAGCGTACGCTGGTTCGAATCCAGCCCTGTCCACCATCCTAAAAGGCGTCTGCGCTACGCGCTTGGTCTTAACGGCGCTTAGAACATTTCTGTTAACAACGCGTCCGCCATGTCGCTTCAAGGCTATTCAAGGTGCGTTCGCTAAATCCCCAGCCATGCCAGAGCGAGGCATTAGTTTGGGGACGACATGACGATTTTCACGATTTCAACACAGACGCAGCTCGATTCGACGATCTCACAACTGAAAGGCGGCGATACGGTGCAGTTCGCGGCTGGCACCTATTCTCTAACCTTCAATTACAAGGCTTTCGCCAGCGAGGTGACAATCACCTCGGCGGATCCCGCCAATCCGGCAAAGCTAAGCGCGGTCAGGCTGGTAAACAGTTCGAACGTGACCTTCAGGAATCTGGAGATCGGACGCCCGCTCAGTTCCACTGAAACGGTTGAAACATCTCTGGCGCGAGTCGTCGGCGGCGGCGGCATCACCTTCGATGTCGTGCATTTCCATGGCTCGCTGGATGGCAATCCGGCCAATGACGGCGTCGGCATTAGCACGGCTGGCGTCGATGGGATCAAGATTACTAACAGCGAGTTCCAGCAGCTGGGACGCGGCGTGATCTTCGGCACCTCGAAGAACATCGCTCTGACGAACAACAGGTTCCACGATATGCGTTCGGATGGCGCCGATTTCGGGGCCGTCAACAATGTGCTGGTCGAGGGCAATACATTCACCGATTTCTATCGGGTTACCGCCGACCACCCCGACGCAATCCAGTTCTGGACCGCGAACACGACGACCCCGAATACGGATATCGTCATTCGCAACAACGTGATCCTGCAAGGCAAGGGTGCCGGCATGCAGGGCATCTTCATGAACGATGAAGTCGGAACCCTGCCCTATGAGCGGGTAACGATCGAGAACAACCTCGTTTACGAACAGGACATGCCCAACGGCATCACCGTGATGGGCGGCAAGGATGTCGCGATCAGGGGCAATACCGTGCTCTCACCCACCGGGGATGCCGGCGTCGTCGCCATCAGGGCGGATCGGATCCAGGGCGGAACGATCACGAAAAACCTGACCGACAAGATTTATTCCTATTACAACAGCAGCACCTTCGCGATCACGGACAATCTGCTGACCAGCCAATCCGGGCTGAGTTCGGCCACGCTCTCGCTAAGTGGTATCTCGGCGGTGACCGCGTCGCAGCTGATCGTCAACGGATATGGCTATCAGCTTCCCGTCTCGAGTGCGCCGATCACGGCGACGACAGCCACCCCGGCCGCAACGTCGAATACGACAACGACCTCCGGCATGTCGTCGGGTAGCACCGCCACGATGCTCTCCACGAGCTCGACAGGCAGTGGCGCAACGACGACGAAACCGACCAAAAGCAAGGGCTGCAAGGGAGCTCTTGGCGAGAAGATCGCGGTGACCAGCTCTCGCACCGATGCCGGCGAGTACAGCTTTGCCGTGGGTACGCTTTCGGACACGCTGCCGGAACTGCCGTCTTCATCTGTAGAAACCAGCGGCAAATCGTCCTTCGACCTGGATTTTGGAGGTTTGAGCCAAGCGCGGAAGGCGAGCCGGTTCGCGGTGGAAGCTCTGGCCAAGCCGTCGCTGGACAGCTTCGGGTATCGATCGCTGGTTGCCGCGCGCTAGAGTGATTTCGAGGCAGATGGAAACATCTGCCGGCTCGGAAATCACGGCAAACAAAGGGAAATGAGACTCGATCCGATTCAATCTGAAGCGGATCGAGTCTAGGAATTCGGCGCGCGGGGGATCAATCCATCATCCAGAGAATCGCCCAGGCGAGGCATGTCCCGCCTATGAACAACGGCCACGACCAGTAGAATCCATGGTCCGCCAGGCTGGTATGATGCACCGCGAGAAAGCCCGCGGTGGTGCCTCCCGATCCGAAGATGGCGGCTCCGATCAGCGCTAGAATGACGCCCAGTACCATGGCTTTCAGCAATGCAATCATGAAAATACCGCCCGTTGTCGCGAGAACGCTAACGCCGACGGGTGAAAATTGACTTACTGCTGGGTATCAGGCGCCAAGCGACGTGTACATCATGGCGGCGATGATCAGCGACATGATCGCAAGGCCGAAAAAGGCGCGGTTCGAAGACGGCATTGATTTGGGCAGCATGGCCGTGGTCCCTGTTGCGAAGCTCGCGGCCAAATGGCCCAGCCTTGCGGGATCGTGTAGGTGCATTGGCGCACATACGCCGATGCAACCGGTTGCACGGGGTTGTTCGGCTAATCGATGCCCTCGAAAACCTTGCCGAATTGCCGCGCCGCGCCAGCAACCAGCCGGAGCGCGACAATGCCCGCGTAGACATAATACCAGGTCAAATCCTCGGGCAGGACGAACCCGCGCTGGGCGAAATCGAACAGGAACACCGCCGAGGCGAGCTGAAACAATTTCTTGTATTCACGGCGGATCGCACGGCGCCACCAGAACGGGTATTTCGGCTTCACCCATCCATGCAGCCGGGGCAGCAGCGCCGGCACCTCGGCCGCCCACTGCGCATGCGCGGGACCGAACTTCTGGATAAGATAGTCTTCCTCGTAGATCGAAATGCGTTCGTAGACGAGCACCGAGATCAGAAACACCAGCGCCCCGTAGACCCAACTTCCCGAGAGCATGGCGATGCCGGTGAAATTGAGGATGCGGCCGACATAGAGCGGGTTGCGGACCAGCGAATAGGGGCCGGTGGTATTGAGCTCGGAGGCTGTGGCCGCCTTCTTCGCATTGCCGGACGTGCCAAGCGCGGCATAGCCCCCGACGATGATGCGCAGGACCGCCGCCGCCGATGCGATGGCCAGCGAGACCCAGAACCATGCACAATTTGCTTCGGCACTCGCAAACGGGCCAAGCCGGCCCGATCGCCATGCGATGAGAATGCCGAGGGCGATGACGATGTAGATATAGGCGCCGCGTATGATGAACAGGGCGTGGCCGCTACGCGCGAGTTCCTTGGAGTACATTTTTCGGGATCCCTGAATGGCGTCTGAAAGCGACGCAAGCGGCACGATTTACGGCGCGGCGTTTAGCTTCGTGCCGTTCTGTTCGTCAATATCAGGCCGGGACCAGCCGCAGTTTCCGCCCGGTCTTGCCCAGCGACCGGCGATCGGCCTCGGGCAGCGCGAAACGGCCTGAGCACCAGACCGCCGCCAGCCCGATGAGGGCGACGAGAGGCAATGCAATCGCATGGGGCAGGGCGGAGACCATCAGCGCCGCGATCGCCCCGGGGATCGAGACGAGTATCGCCACCCCAATCACGCGGGGAAAGCCATGCGCGAAGGGATGCAGTCCATCATGCACCTCAAGCTGCGCTAACGGGATCAGCGCGGCCACGATCAGTCCGATCCCGACCGCTCCGGCCATGCCGCTGAGCGGCGCGAGCGGCACAAGCATAAGCCCCGCCACGATTGCGGCCAGTAGTCCAACCGAGCTTGCAATGATCTGCCGCCCATAACCGCTGACCACCTGGAGCACCGGCTGGGCCGCACCAATCACGGTTTCGACTGCGCGGGCGAGCAACAGCAGGATGACCGCGACCCGAGCCTGTTCGGCGCCTTTGCCGAAGAGGCCGAGGATCGGTCCCACGCCTGCCGCGAGCACCAGCGCCAGCGGCAGCACGATCGTGGTCATCAGTCGTGTCGCATATTCGTAGAGAGCGCGGACATGCGACTTGTCGTGCCGAAGCGCGCCGGAGGCGAGGGGCGCCAGCACGTAGGAAAATGCGGTGCGGACTAGTTGGACGAGGCTCGATATCTTGCGCCCGATCATGTAGAGCGCGGCGGCGTCGGCGCCTCGGCTGCCCGGCAGCAACAGGTTGAGGACGATCGACGGCGCGTCGCTGAACAACCGCGCTACAATATTATAAGGCAGGACCGATAGTCCGGCTTTGAAGGTCTCGCCGAACATGCCGCTGTCCCCGGATGCGGTGCCCAAGACCGAACGCAACAGATAATGACGGGCGAGCAGCCTGAGGCTGAGCAGCGCCGTGATGGCCAACGAGATCAGATGCGCGAGGAACAGCCCCGTCAACCCAAGGCCCGCCCCGAAAAAAATCGCCGCCAGTATCAACCGGATGATCTGCTCCCATACGATCCGCAACCGGATCTCTGGACCAAATAAATGACGTGCGCGTAGGGCCGAGGTCGCGATCTCGACGAAGGCCCACAAGGGCAGCGCCCAGACGAAGAGCCGGATGGCGGGAACGATGAGTGCTTCATCCTTCGCGGCCACGTTGAGGTGCGGCGCGATTTGGGGTGCCAGGATTGCGGCGAGGATTGCCACGATCAGATTGGGCACCATGCCCAGGATCATCGCGGCACGCAGCGATCGGGCGGCCTCATGCTCGTCACGCGCCTGCGGAACGGTACGCTGCATCGCTGAGGTCATGCCAAGATCGAAAATATTCTCGGCAAGGTTAATCGCCGCCCAAAGCACGGTATAAAGCCCGAAACTCGCAAGCCCGAACATCCACACATAGAGCGGCTGCGATACCACTTCGATTACGGCGCCCAGCCGTGCGAGCAAGGTTGTGCCCACCCCCCTGGCGACATGGCGGCTGGTGACGGTCGGCTGCTCCATGCCGCGGCGCTATCGTAGTGGGATCGATGCAGCAATCGAGTTCCGCATGACGGGAAGGTTTTGATCGCGCGCGGACATCCCATATAGGCACTGTCGGATATGCTGCGGCGAAAAAGGGGCAGGAAGATAGCTGGACGGAATGGAAAGATGGGCGCGCTGATCGCCATAGTAGGTTGTGACGGCTCGGGGAAATCAACGCTGGCGGCGGATGTGCTCAAGCGCCTGCAAGGCACGCGCTTGGCGCAGCTCTGCTATCTCGGCCTGCGATCCGGCGAAATCGGCAATCGTATCAAGCGCTTCAAGCTGGGCGGTCCGGCGATCGAGCGCTTTTTGTCCGGCAAAGCCAAGCAGGCGCAGACCAAGGACGCCAGGATTCCCGGTCTCGGCACTGCCCTAGTTCTCTACGGTTTCTCGCTTCTGCGGATGCGGCGCTTCCGAAGGATGCTGGCGCTCCGCCGCAAGGGCGTGATCGTGATCACAGATCGCTATCCGCAAACCGAGGTCGCCGGTTTCTATGACGGGCCCGGCCTGTCTGCGGCGCGCGCCGGGAGCCCCATCGTCGCCCGGCTCGCTGCGCGTGAGCGGCGCATGTATGAGTGGATGACGGCCTTCCGTCCCGATCTTGTCATCCGGCTCAACGTCGATGTCGACACCGCCTTCGCGCGCAAGCCCGATCACAAGATCGAATCGTTGCGCAACAAGGTGGCGGTGACGCCGTTGCTCAGGTTCAATGGCGCGCCGATCGTCGACCTCGATTCGCGCAGTCCTTATGAGAAGGTGCGCGAGGCGGCGTTCGTCGCTGTTGACCAAGCGGTCGCCGAACATGATCGCCGCCGGTTGATCCCGTGACGACCGTGCTTTTCCAGGACCAATATTCACGCTAGGGCCACCGCCATGTCGAGCAAACCCCGCACGCTTTATGAGAAGATCTGGGACGCGCACGTCGTCGATCGCCGCGATGACGGCACTTGCCTGATCTATATTGACCGCCATTTGGTTCATGAGGTCACCAGTCCGCAGGCTTTCGAAGGACTGCGCGTCTCTGGCCGCAAGGTCCGCCGACCCGATCTTACACTTGCTGTCCCGGACCATAACCTGCCCACGACCGCGCGTGTCGATGCAAGCGGCAAGCGTCTACCGATTGCCGATATGGAATCAGCGCAACAGCTCGCGGCGCTGGAGGTCAACGCGCCCGAATTCGGCATCCGCTACATCGATGCCACCGCGCCGGAGCAGGGCATTGTCCATGTCGTCGGGCCGGAGCAGGGCTTCTCGCTGCCGGGCACCACGATCGTCTGCGGCGACAGCCATACCTCGGCTCATGGTGGGCTGGGCGCGTTGGCGTTCGGCATCGGCACATCCGAGGTCGAGCATGTGCTGGCGACCCAGACGCTGCTCCTCAAGCGATCGAAGACGATGGAAATCCGGGTTGACGGCATGCTCGGCTATGGCGTCACGCCCAAGGATGTCGTGCTGGCGATCATCGGCAAGATCGGCGCGGCGGGTGGCACCGGCTATGTCGTCGAATATACCGGCGAGGTGATCCGGGCGATGTCGGTCGAAGGGCGGCTGACCGTATCCAACATGTCGATCGAGGCCGGCGCGCGCGCCGGGCTGATCGCGCCGGACGAAACGGTCTATGCCTATCTCGAGGGCCGGCCGATGGCGCCGAAGGGCGAGAATTGGGACAAGGCCGTCGCCTGGTGGCGGACGCTGCCGACCGATCCCGGCGCGCACTATGATGAGGTGGTGACGCTCGACGGATCAAGCATTGCGCCAAGCCTGACTTGGGGAACCAGCCCCGAGGATGTCGTGCCGATCACCGGATCGGTGCCGGATCCGATGAGTTTCGCCGATCCGGCAAAGCAGGTCGCGGCGCAGAAGTCGCTCGACTATATGGGGCTGAAGGCCGGCACGCGGATGCAGGATGTTCCGGTCGAGCATATCTTCATCGGCTCCTGCACCAACAGCAGGATCGAAGACCTGCGCTCCGCCGCCGAGGTGGTGAAAGGCCGCAAGATTGCCGGCGGCATCCGGCAGGCTTTGATCGTGCCCGGCTCGGGACTGGTCAAACGCCAGGCCGAGGCCGAGGGGCTGGACCGCATCTTCACCGAGGCCGGCTTCGAATGGCGCGAGCCGGGCTGCTCGATGTGCCTGGCGATGAACCCCGACAAGGTGCCGCCGGGCGAGCGTTGCGCCTCCACCTCCAACCGCAACTTCGTCGGCCGGCAGGGGCCAGGGGCACGGACGCATCTGGTCTCGCCCGCGATGGCTGCTGCTGCAGCCGTGACCGGGCATTTCGCCGACGTGCGCGATCTGATGGGGAACCACTGATGGAGCCGATCAAGACCGTTGAAGGCCGTGCCTACCCGCTGGGCCGCAAGAATATCGACACCGACGTCATCATCCCGGCGCATTATCTCAAGACCATCACTCGCAGCGGGCTCGGTAAGGGCGCCTTCGAGACGATCCGGGCCGAGCCTGGCAATGTCTTCGACGATCCGGAATATCAGGGCGCGCCGATCATCATCGCCGGTGACAATTTCGGCTGCGGGTCGAGTCGCGAACATGCCGCATGGGCGCTCAACGATATGGGCGTGACGGCGGTGATTGCACCGAGTTTCTCGGATATCTTCTCGGGTAACGCCTTCAAGAACGGCATTGTAGCCGTCGTGCTGCCGCAGGAGGCGGTTGACCGCCTGCTGGAAGTCGCGAAGACTGATCCGATCACCGTCGATCTGGAGCACAATATGGTGACGACGCCGTTTCAGGATCGCTTCGCCTTCGAACTCGATCCCTTCCGGCGCGATTGCCTGCTCAACGGCACCGACGAAATCGGGCTGACGCTGGCTGCCGACTCCAGGATCGCCGCTTATGAGCGTACGCTCGCAAATGAGCGGCCTTGGCTTGCAGCCTGAGCAGTGCCTTCTTATTTAAGATCCGACATGCGGGGAAAGGGACGAGATGACGACTTTCGACGATCGCGAACGAGCCTTCGAAACCAAGTTCGCGCATGATCAGGAAATGGCATTCCGTGTCACCGCGCGTCGCAACCGGCTAATCGGCCAGTGGGCCGCTGGCTTGATGGGCCTGACGCCCGCCGAGACCGATGCCTATGCCAAGGGCGTCGTCCAGGCCGATTTCGAGGAAGCTGGCGACGACGATATCGTCCGCAAGTTGCTGGGCGATCTCGTTTCCGCCAATGTCGACATTGATGAAGCCCGCATCCGCCACGCGCTCGAGGACAAGCTGATCGAAGCGCGGCGCCAGCTGATCGAATCGAAATAGGGCCGTTTCACCATGCCGATGCAGGCTGAAGAGATCGAGACGATGATCCGCCAGGCCATTCCTGATGCGGTCGTCGAGATCACCGATCTGGCCGGCGACGGCGATCACTACGCGGCCCGTGTCGTTTCAGAGAGTTTTCGGGGTCTGCCGCGCGTGCGGCAGCACCAGCGGGTCTACGCCGCGCTTGATGGCAGGATGGGTGGCGTGTTGCACGCGCTCCAGCTGACCACCGCCACACCCGACTGAGGAGTTTATTGCGATGTCCGACGATGTTCACGCCCGCATAGCCGAAGCCGTCAAGGCCGCCGACGTGCTGCTCTTCATGAAGGGGACGCCGCTTTTTCCACAATGCGGCTTCTCCAGCCGGGCGATCGCGATCCTCGATCATCTCGGCGTTGAATATGCGACCGTCGATGTGCTCCAGGATCAGGCGATCCGGCAGGGCATCAAGAGCTATTCGGATTGGCCGACCATCCCGCAGCTCTATGTGAAAGGCGAATTCGTCGGCGGTTCGGACATCATGATGGAGATGTATGAAACTGGCGAGCTAGGCGAGCTTATGGCCGAGAAGGGCGTCGCTGCCGCCTGATCCGAGTCCCGTCATGCCTGATTGTTCCAGTGCCCACGGGGTCTCGGGGATCATTCCGGGTGGCGGCAGCTCTCACAAGAATAAGAGCCGCCGCCGGGACGGAACAAGGGAACGCGGATAAATTTGCATGGGCCGTGCCAGATTCATAAACCCGCGCAACTGCGTCACTTTCAATGGTTTGTCGTCCGTTAAGGATTTTCGGCACTGTAAAGCGCCCCGACAGCCTTCACATGGGCCACCTGGAATGCCACATCAAATATATGAGTGAAAACCGCCCCGACCGGATCCAGTCCTTGCACCCGCTGGTGCGGCGTGTCCTCGCCGACAATCCATCGCCTTTCACCTATTGGGGAACCCAGACCTATATCGTGGGCGATGCACGCGGCGTCGCCGTGATCGATCCCGGCCCCGATCTGGAGCCGCATGTCGATGCGATCATCGAGGCAATCGGCGATACACCGGTCCTTGCGCTGGTCTGCACGCATACGCATCGGGATCACAGCCCGGCCACGCGCCCACTGCAAGCCCGCACCGGCGCTCCGATCATCGGTTGCGCCGCGCTGGCCCTGGCCGATAACGGACCCCGCGCCGACGCGGCCTTCGATAGCGACTATATTCCCGATCGCGTGCTGGCCGATGGCGGGCGGATCGACGGTGAGGGCTGGGCGCTGGAGGCGGTTTCAACCCCTGGCCACACCAGCAACCATCTCTGTTTCGCGCTCCCACAGGCTGGTGCGCTGTTCACCGGTGATCACGTCATGGGCTGGTCCACCACCGTGATCGCGCCGCCTGACGGCGACATGGCCGACTATATGGCGAGCCTCGACAAGCTGATGGCCCGCACCGACGCGGTCTATTATCCCGCGCACGGTGAACCGGTCGAGCAGCCCCAGCGTTTCGTGCGTGGACTGGCTGGCCATCGCAAGCAGCGCGAGGGCCAGATCCTCCGTCTGCTCGATCAGGGCGAAGGGTTGATCGCCCGCATGGTCGAGAAGATGTATGTCGGCGTCGATCCGCGCCTCCATCCGGCCGCCGGCCGATCGGTGCTCGCGCACCTCATCGATCTGGAGTCGAGGGGCCTCGTCACCCGCTCAGGAGACGACTGGCGCAAGGCCGCCTGACTTCCTACATAGGCGTCTATGAACATCGCCACCCAGAGCCTCGCGGGCCTCGACCTCAAGGCCGAGATCAATCGGCTGCGCAAGGAACGCAATGCCGTCATCCTTGCGCACTATTATCAGGCGCCAGAGATTCAGGATCTCGCCGATTTCGTGGGAGACAGCCTCGATCTCTCCCGTAAGGCGGCCGCGACCGATGCCGAGGTGATCGCGTTTTGCGGCGTCCGCTTCATGGCCGAGGTGGCAAAGATCCTGTCGCCGCAAAAGACCGTGATCCTGCCGGACATGGATGCCGGCTGCTCACTTGAGGATAGCTGCCCGCCCGAGCAGTTCCGCAAGTTCCGCGAGGCGCATCCCGATCACATCGCGCTGACCTACATCAACTGCTCGGCGGCGGTGAAGGCGCTTTCGGACATCATCGTGACCAGCTCGTCGGCCGAGACCATCCTCAATCAGATCCCGCTCGACCAAAAAATCATCTTCGGCCCTGATCGGAATCTCGGCGCCTATTTCAACCGCAAGACCGGCCGCGACATGCTGCTCTGGCCAGGCGCCTGCATCGTCCACGAGGCGTTCAGCGAGACCGAGCTCTTGAAGCTCAAGGCGCAATATCCGGACGCGCCGATTGCCGCGCACCCCGAATGCCCACCCTTCATCCTCGATCACGCCGACCATGTCGGATCGACCCGCGCGATTCTGGAATATGCGCTGGCGAGCCCTGCCAGGACGATCATCGTCGCCACCGAGCCGCACATCATCCACCAGATGGAGAAGGCGGCGCCCGACAAGCAGTTTATCGGCGCGCCCGGCGCAGACGGCAACTGCAACTGCAACATGTGCCCATACATGGCGCTCAACACACTGGAAAAACTGTACATCGCGCTGCTCGACCTTGAACCCCGCATTGAACTGGCCGAGGAGCTCCGCCTCGCCGCCAAGAAGCCGCTTGATCGCATGCTGGAAATGGCATCCGGCACAGTCGGGAAGGGCGACGTCGGCAAGCCGAAGCTGTCTGGAGAATAAAATAGCTGAAATTATTCCCGAAACACCTCATGAAATTTAGTGCTGATATCTGAGCATTGATACAGAACTTCATGAAATCGTTACTGTATAAAAACGACATTTGAATCACGAAGGCTAAATTGGAAAGCGGGATCACTCCTTTTGCTGACCGGACGATGTTGGACCGGTTTGTTCAGTCGACGCTCACCGAAGATCTCGGAACGGCGGGTGACATAACCTCCGCTTCCGTGATTCCGGCCGAAGCCCGTTTCCGTGCGGTGATGGACAGCCGCGAGGCGATTTCGGTTGCGGGGCTTCCGATCGCCGAGGCGTTTTTCCGGGCGCTCGATCCGGATGCGACGATCGAGATCCTGGTCGGGGAGGGCGCGCAGGTGCCGGGCGGGACCGATCTGATGCGGATCGAGGGCAGGGCGCGCGCACTCCTCACCGCTGAGCGATCTGCGCTCAACACGGTGCAGCATCTCTCCGGCATCGCGACGATGACCCGCCAATATGTCGACAAGATCGCCGGCACGGGTGCGATCCTGCTGGACACCCGCAAGACAGTTCCCGGTCTGAGATTGCTGGAGAAATACGCGGTGCGATGCGGTGGCGGTACCAATCATCGCATGGGGCTGTGGGATGCCGCGATGATCAAGGACAATCATATCGCGGTCGCGGGCGGCGTGGGCGAAGCGGTTCGCCGGGCCGTGGATGCCGGCATCGACCGTATCATCGTCGAATGCGACCGCATCGACCAGATCGAGCCGGCGCTGGCGGCTGGCGCTACCCATCTCCTGCTTGATAATATGGATCCAGCGACCCTGCGCGGCGCGGTTACGCTCGTCGGCGGCAGGGTGCCAACCGAGGCGTCGGGCGGCGTGCGGCTCGATACCGTCCGGACAATCGCGGAAACCGGTGTCACTTATATCTCGGTCGGGCGCCTGACCCAGTCCGCGCCAGCGGTCGATATCGGCCTCGACTTCGAGGCGGCGTGACAGGGCGAGCCACGCCAGTTTTCCGTCAGGATCTTGCGCGCCGCTCGATGACCTCGCCTTCGATCGTCGCGGTCGCGGGATGATGTTTGTCGAGATGGCGCTTGATGATCCGCAGGTTGCGACTGTTCGATTTGAAGAAGAAGTCGGGAATCGCACCCACGAAAGGAATGGCGCCCAGCAGTGCGTCGAAGCCGATATTGCCGCCCATTCGGACGAACTGCCATTTGGAAAGGCCTAGATTGCGGGCTTCCCAGAGAATATAGGCGCCCATTATCGCGCCCACCGCGCTTCCTGCCACCGGAATGAGATCCAGGAGCACGTCCACGCCGAAGCGTTTGTTCGTGCCGGGTATGGCGAAGGCCCGCTCGAGCAATCGCTCCATCATCTCCACGCGCTGGCGTACCGAGGCCGGATCGCGGCCAAGACCGGGCATGGAGTCAGCAACGCGGGCGAATTGTTCAGCGGAAAAGGGCATCTGGCATCCGTTTCGGTCTATTTGGGTTCGTTGATCAGGTGATTCAACGGATGAACGCCCCGGTTGTTCGTTACGAACCCGGTTACGCGCGGCGCGACCAGGGACCAGCGGAGCGGCTGGGCCAAGGGAATATAAGGAACGATCTCGGCGAGCCGCAGGTCGGCATCTGCAATCCGTGCTGCCCGCTCCACCGGATCGGATGCATCGCGGGCTATCTCCAGCGCTGCATCGGCGGCTTCGCTGCAGATGATGTTGCGGTCACAGGTGAAGTGACGCAAATACCAGGTAGCCGTGCTGGCGGGCGCGACCTCATCAAGCAATCTCAGATCGGCGTCGTCCTTCATTTTAACGCGCTGTGCATCAACGCCGATCGCGGCGAAATCGGATCGCAGCAGCGCGAACAGCAGCTTGGATCCCGGCGCTTCCGGGAGTGCGATGCGCACCTCGGCCGTCTTTTCCGGATTGGCCTGCTTCCAGACCCGCACGATGCTGGATGCCACTGTACGGCGAGCGCTAAGGTCTTGACCGCTCCAGCCGGGCTGGACTGGCTGGGGCAGTTCGGTGGTGCCGGCGCTGACCAGATTGGTTGCTGCCTGCCAGCCTGGCGCGCCGAATGCGCTGATAAGGCGGTCCCGATCGATTGCCATCGCCAGCGCTCGCCGGTTCTCACTGTCACCGGCAAAACCGCGCCGGTCGGCGACGATGAACCCGAACAGCCCGGAGACAGGATCGATGCGCAGGTCGCGTGCAGCGGCCTTCGCCATATGGGCGATGCTGAGATCCACCAACCGACCGCCAAGCACGAGATCGCTTTGACCGGCCATGAAGCGCGCCACGGCGACGCTCGATCGCTCGGCGCGAAGATTCACCTGATGGCGCCCCAGCTCGTCGGTAACGGGCGTGTCGTCGATGCCCGCCTCCGGTACGGGCCGCAACATCGCGCTCGTGCCGTTTCGACCGGTGATCATGAGCGGGCCGATGGAAGCCTTGCCGTTGAGGATGGCCATTTCGGGTTGAGCGAGCAGATCAAGCAGGTTCGGCCGCGCGGCCTTGAGCCGTATCTCGACCACCTCCGGCGTGACCGCGACGATTTCGTCTATCGCGCCGAGAATCGGCTTCAGCGCATTACGGCTTCGCCTCGCTATGACCGCGCGCAGCTTTCGCGCGACAAGATCGGCATCGATGCCGTCGATGTCTGCCAGGCGGAAAGTATAATATAGCCCGTCCTCGGAAATCGCCCAGCGGATGGCAAGCCCGGGTTCGATCTGTCCCGCTGCGTCATAGCGCACCAGCCCCTGCGAGGTTGCGCTGATCAGGGCGGCCTGGGGCGCGGTCAAAATGTTCTGATTGGGATCGGCCAAGGACAAGTCCTGACCGATCACGGCAACATCGAGTGGACTATTGTCGGAGGAGCGGTGGCATCCGGTCAGCCAAAACGCCGCTGCGATCAAGAGAAGGGCGTGCCGCGTCATCAATTCGTCAGCTTGAGAGTGCGGCTTGGATGTATGTTCGCTGCATTATCCCGCCAACCCCCAATGCGTGGTCCCACCAGATTGCGGCTGACGTAGAAATAAAGTGGCAGGATAGGGGCGTCCTTCATCAGCAATTGCTCGGCGTCGGCCATCGCGCCGCGCCGCTTTTGGGGGTCAGCGATCGCGGACGCCCTATCGAGCGCGGCGTCATAGGCGGGGTTGGCGTAGCCGGAATAGTTGATCGGACCGGCATCGCTGCGATGGACCGCAAGGAAATTCTCCGGAGCAGAGAAATCCGCGATCCAGCCAGATCGCGCCAGCGAGAAGTCGGTGCGGCGCAAGCTGGCGAAATGCAGCGCCGCCTCGCTGTTATGGGGCTGGGCATCGACATTGAGCGGGCGCCACATCGATGACAACGCGACCGCAATGCGCCGATGATCGGTATCGCTGTTGAAAGCGAGTTCGAACGAGAGCTTGCGCTTGCCCGGTCCATAACCCGCCTGGGCCAACAGGAGGCGCGCGGCGGCGAGCCGGCGGGGACGATTCCAGTTTGCCCATGCGGGTTTCCAGTCACTGTCGGGCAGTAACCCCCAGGCCGGACGGTTGCCAAGCCCGAGTAACGGTCCCGCGATCCAGCGGCGCTCGACCCCCATGCTGAGCGCCTGCCGGACGCGAAGATCATCGAATGGCGGCCGCCGCACGTTGAAAGCATAATAATAAGTGCCGCGATACGGCGCGATATGCACGGAATCGGGCAGACGCTCGCGAAGCCAGCCAAGGCGGCTTGCCGGGAAGTCGCTGGCGATGTCGGCGCTGCCGGCCAACACCATCCGTAGCGCGGTGAGGCGGTCGGTCACCGGGCGCCAAACGATGGTGGGCACGGCGGGTGGCCCATCATGCCAATAGGGGTTTGCGCCAAGCTGTAGCCGATCATTGAGCGTCCAGGATAGCAAGCGATAGGGGCCGGAGGTGATCAGCGGCCGCTCCGCCGTCCAACTCGCCGGGTGCTCCCTGATGCGATGAAGGGGAATCGCGGCCATGGCGGGGTGGGCGAGCAGTTCGGGAAGTTGAGGGAAGGGGTGTCGCAGGTGCACAACGACAGTTTGGCCTTCCGATTGCACGCTTTCGATCGGTTCGAACAGAGGTAAGGTCGGGGACGCGGTCGCAATATTCCGAAGACGCGCGAATATGGCAGGGAACAATCCAGCGGTGATCGCTGTGCCGTCCGAGAAGCGGGTGCCCTGGCGCAGCACGAAGCGCCAGTCCAGGCCGTCCGACGAGACATTCCAACCACGCGCCAATCCGGGTTCGACAACGCCGGCGGCGTTGAAACGCGTAAGACCTTCGAACTGGTCGGCCGCCACGCGAAGCGAAGCCAGATCCGAAATCGCCTGCGGATCCAGCGACTTCACCTCGTCGTCCGCGATCCGGACGATCGTGTCATTTGCGCGCGTCGCATTTTGTGGGTTCCGTTGGCAGCCGAGCACAAGCAGCGCAGCCAACAGCAAAACGGATGTTCGAACAGGCACGGCCGGAACCCTAGTGCACTTGCACCGAAACGCCATGCAGGAACTGAATAAATCCCCGCCGGCCACGACCGGCGGGGCTTACATTACGCTGATCAAGCAGCGTCACGATGCTCGATCTGCTCCTGGCTCGATGTGCCACCAATCTCGATTTTTCGGGGCTTCATTGCCTCGGGCACCACGCGTTGAAGCGAGATGCTCAGCAGGCCGTCCTGGAAATTTGCGCCCCGGACTTCGACGAAATCAGCGAGCTGGAACCTACGGTCGAATGAGCGGGTCGCGATGCCGCGATGAATGTACTGGGCGTCCTGCTTTTCGTCGGCTTTTTTGCCGCTGACGCTTAGTTGGTTCTGTTGCGCGACAATCTCGATCTCATCGGGCCGGAAGCCAGCAACCGCGAGAGTAATGCGGTAACTGTCGTCGCCATCCCGCACGATGTCGAAGGGCGGATAGCCCTCCGCGGCGTCAGCTACATTGCCGGTTTCGAGCAGGTTGAACAGCCGATCAAACCCGACGGTTGAGCGGCGATAAGGTGAAAGGTCAATTCTCATCTCCAAATCCTCCAAATGAAGCAATTCGGGCATGAGAGGCGCCGGACGAGAGCCGACGCTCCATGTCCTGCCGAGCCCGATTTTGGCGCCCGGCAGCAGACAATTAGGGAGCTGATAATGCGGTTCAAGACCTTGCCAACAGGAAGCGGAAAAAATTTCTGACCGCCGTTTTTTGAACCCTTGAACGCTGATTTCGCACGCTATATTTTTCCCATGCGGCTTTGAGAGAGCCGCACACATCGTCAACTTTGAACAACGGAGTGACCATGTCAGACAGATTCATCGATTATCTCAAGCGCGAGCATGCACGGCTGGAAAGCGAACTGGCCCGCGCGGTCAGGCAGATTGTTCCGGATCAAATGCTGATCGCTCGGCTCAAGAAGCTCAAGCTGGCCGTGAAAGACCAGATCGCCTGGCACGAGCGCCCGATGCGGGCCGATCGCGCCGCGTGATTGCGAGAGAAAGGAGATCATTGATGACGCGCTCGTTTCATCATCCGCGAGAGGTGCGCTATCATCCCCAGTTCGAACCCGAAGTGAAGCAGGCCATTCTCGCCTCCTGGGCCTTGGATGCTGCTTCCGTTAAGGAGCGGCCTGCGTCGCGAAAGTTGCCAATAAGGAAGCTCACCGCTCATTGGCGACATCTTGGCTGCGCGCAACACGCTGGATAGCTGAAATAACACCCTGGGAAGGGGGCTAAAAGGCTACCGTCAACCGAGAGTTGAGCACGCCCAGTCACACCAAGCCGATCGTGTTCACGGTCGGTGGCGCGCGCGCCCCAGAATCCCAGTGGTGCGGACGGCGGGACTCGAACCCGCACTCCCCGAAGGAAAGCAGATTTTAAGTCTGCTGCGTCTACCGATTTCGCCACATCCGCACAGTCGCGGTCAATGCAGGTAAGCGTCAGCCGGTCAAGCGCCTTGTAGCAGGCGGGGCGTCAAACGTTGAGACGTTCGCGCATTTCCTTGCCTGGCTTAAAATGAGGAACGCGTTTACCGTCAACTTTCACCGCCGCGCCCGTGCGCGGATTACGACCAGTGCGAGCATCTCGTGCTCGCGTGGAAAAGGCGCCAAAACCACGCAGCTCGACCCGCCCCCCGGCGGCCAATTGCGCGGCAACGCTTTCAAAAAAGCTGTCGACGATCTTCTCGACTTCCTTAGGCGTGAGAGCAGGATTGTCGCGACACAGACACTGCACAAGTTCGGAACGAATCATCGTAACCCTCCCCGTTACTAACCCGTTATAATGCTCCAAAGTACAGAAAGCCCAGCTAAAAATTGGGTTGCACGTAGCTCAGGTGACGAGCTTCATCACGTCATAGTAGTAATCAAATCATCGACCTCGATTTCAATAGTGCACATTTCGACATGATGGCCCGCGATCTTTCCCGTTCAAAGAATATTGGCCTATTTGGCTGCAGAATCGATCATGACAAGGAACGCGACAGGTGAGCACTTGGAAAAAGCATGATAACTTATCGCATTAATTTCAGCCACTTAGGAGAAATACGTAACTGCGCGAACTGACATCATTGTATATGTCGCGTGGATTGCTGCACCACCGGGCAATATGAAACCGCCGCGCAACCATGGGCTGCGCGGCGAATCCAACCTACAATTCAGGCCTGTGGGTGTCCGTCGGGCCCGCGTCCCATTTTGGGGCGGGCGCGGCGAAGATCAGTTCTTTTCCGTGCGAGCCTTGAGAGCCTCGCCAAGGATGTCGCCGAGCGATGCACCCGAATCGGACGAACCATATTGGGCGACGGCCTGCTTCTCCTCGGCGATCTGCATCGCCTTGACCGAGAAGGTCGGCTTCTTTGAACGATCGAAGCCGGTTACCATGGCGTCGAACTTCTGGCCGACCTGGAAGCGCTCGGTTCGCTGCTCGTCGCGGTCGCGGCCCAGATCCGCACGTTTGATGAAGCCTTCGGCGCCATCGGCAGTCTGAACCTCCAGGCCGCCGTCCGTGGCTGCCATAACCGTGACGGTAACGATGGCGTTCTTGTTGAGCTTGCTGCCGGTGTTGTCACCGCCAGATGTTGGGGCACCACGCTCAAGCTGCTTGATGCCGAGCGAGATACGCTCTTTCTCGGCGTCGATGTCGAGCACGACCGCCTTCACCGTCTCGCCCTTGCGATGCAGGTTGAGAGCTTCCTCGCCGGAGATACCCCAAGCGATGTCGGACATGTGGACCATGCCGTCGACATCATTTTCCAAGCCAATGAACAGGCCGAACTCGGTCGCGTTCTTGACCTCGCCCTCGACCACCGATCCAACCGGATGCGATTCCGCGAAGGCATCCCACGGATTGTTCTGGGCCTGCTTGAGGCCAAGCGAGATACGGCGCTTCTCGTTATCGACCTCGAGCACGACCACATCAACTTCCTGACTGGTCGAGACGATCTTGCCCGGATGGACGTTCTTCTTGGTCCAGCTCATCTCGGAGACGTGGACGAGCCCTTCGATGCCGGCCTCAAGCTCAACGAAAGCGCCATATTCAGTGATGTTGGTCACACGGCCGGTGAGGCGGGCGCCGATCGGATAACGCTGTGCCGCGTCATCCCATGGATCACTCTCAAGCTGCTTCATGCCAAGCGAAATGCGCTGGGTGTCCCGGTTGATGCGGATGATCTGCACCTTCACGACGTCACCGATGTTGATAACCTCGTTCGGGTGACCGATCCGCTTGTAGCTGAGGTCGGTGACGTGGAGCAGACCATCGATGCCGCCCAGATCGACGAACGCGCCGTAATCGGTGATGTTCTTGACGACACCCTCGATCACCTGGCCCTCATGCAGGGTCTGGATCAGGCCCGAACGTTGCTCGGCGCGCGTTTCCTCGAGCACGGCACGGCGCGAGACGACGATGTTGCCGCGGCGGCGGTCCATCTTGAGGATCTGGAAGGGCTGCGGAATGTCCATCAGCGGGGTAACGTCGCGGACGGGTCGGATGTCGACCTGGCTGCCGGGCAAAAAGGCGACGGCGCCATTGAGATCGACCGTGAAGCCGCCCTTGACGCGGCCGAAGATCACCCCCTCGACGCGCGCGGACTGGGTGAACTCAGCCTCGAGCTTGTCCCAGGCAGCCTCGCGGCGCGCGCGATCACGCGATAGCATCGCTTCGCCATGGACGTTCTCGACGCGATCGACATAGACCTCGACTTCATCGCCAACTTTGAGATCGGCTTTCTGGCCCGGCGCGGCGAATTCGCGCAGCGCGACGCGGCCTTCGGATTTGAGGCCGACATCGATCACGGCCATGTCGTTTTCGATGGCGGTGACGGTGCCTTTTACGACGCGGCCTTCAAAGCCTTCGTCCTCACCGCCAAGAGATTCGTTGAGCATCGCCGCGAAATCGTCGCGGCTCGGAAATGCCGTAGTGGCCATAGATAAAGATACTTTCCAATGTCGTTTCCGGCCGTCCGGTTGAGTCCGGAGGTCTTTTGGCCGATCCGCCACACAGGCCGCATGCCGGTGTGGCATCCAGCGACAATCGAAACCACGAAAACCGGAAAAACGAAACGAGCGCGAGAAGGCGTGCCCTCCGCGCTCAGAGCTTGATCCGAGCTTCCGCGAGCGCGATCGCCCGCTGAATGGCGGCCTCTATAGCCAAATCGCTGGTATCCAGCAAGATCGCGTCTTTGGCCTGGCGCAGCGGTGCGGTAGCACGTCCGCTATCGCGTTCATCTCGCGCCTGAATATCATGAAGCACGGCTTCCAGCCGGCTGTGCAGGCCCAGGCGTTCCAACTCCTCGTGCCTACGTTGCGCCCGGATTTCGGGATGGGCGGTGACGAACAGTTTCACATCGGCATTGGGCGCGATGACCGTGCCGATATCGCGTCCGTCCAGCACCGCGCCACCGGGCTGGTTCGCGAACGCCCGTTGCCGGTCGATCAACGCCGCTCGCACGCTCGGGTGGGCGGAAACGCGGGAGGCGGACGCGCCGGCGGCTTCGGACTTGAGCTCAGGGTCGCCCAGCATGGCGTCGCTGAAATCGCAGGCCGCGAACGCGTCTCCCTCGTCGGCCGGATCGCCGCCGGCGCGCAAGGTCGCAAGACCTACGGCGCGGTACAACAAGCCTGTGTCGAGATGTGGCAGCCCGAAATGTGACGCCAGAGCCCGGGCGATCGTGCCCTTGCCCGAAGCCGCGGGGCCATCGACCGCAATGATCATGCTTCCTGAACTCCGAGAGAGATCATCATCGTTTCGAAGTCGGGAAAGCTGGTTGCCACTGGCGACATGTCGTCGATCGTGACGACGTTCCGCGAGACCAGGCCGGCGACGGCAAAGCTCATCGCGATGCGATGGTCGAGCCGCGTGGCAATGGTCGCGCCGCCAGGTAGCGGCTCGCCGCCGGTGCCTTCAATGATTAGCCCGTCGGGTAGCTCCTCGACCTGTGCGCCGATCGCCCGCAACCCGTCGGCCATGGTCGTGATGCGGTCGGATTCCTTGACGCGGAGCTCCTTCAACCCGCGGAATATGCTTCGGCCCTCGGCCATTGCCGCCGCGATGAAGGCAGCAGGAAATTCGTCGATCATCGACGCGGCACCGGCAGGGTCCGGCTCGATGCCCCTCAATGTTGATCCCCGCGCCATTATATCCGCGACCGGCTCGCCACCTACCACACGTTCATTGGTGTAGCGCACATCGGCACCCATCGCTCTCAACAGGTTGTAGAGACCCGCACGGGTAGGGTTTAGCCCGACATTCTCCACCGTTACCTCGGAACCAGGAACGAGCAGGGCGGCAACGATCGGAAAGGCGGCGGACGACGGGTCGCCAGGAACCACGATCGTCTGCGGACTCAACTCTGCCTCGCCCCGGATCGAAATGACCCGGTCCTGGCCGTCATGCTCCACGGTGACCTGGGCGCCGAAGCCGTTCAGCATGCGCTCGCTATGATCGCGGGTCGGCACACGTTCGATCACTTGCGTGATACCCGGCGTATTGAGACCGGCGAGCAGCAGGGCTGATTTCACCTGGGCGGACGCCACTGGCAGCCGGTAACTGATCGGCACCGCAGGGCACATGCCGCGCATTGTGAGTGGAAGCCGATCACCCGGGCTTGCGAGCACCGAAAGGCCCATGCGTGACAACGGCTCGATGACCCTTGCCATGGGTCGGCGGGAGAGTGAAGCATCACCAGTGAGGGTCGCCATTATCGGATGGCTGGCAATCAGCCCCATGAGCAAGCGGGTCGATGTGCCTGAATTGCCCATGTCCAGCGCCTGTTCCGGCTGAAGCAGGCCGCCAACGCCGACGCCGTTCACCCGCCACACTCCATCGGTGCTCCGAATGATGTCGGCCCCCATGGCTCGCATCGCGGCGGCGGTGGCGAGCACATCCTCGCCTTCGAGCAGGCCGGTGATCGTGCTTTCGCCCACGGCCAGCGCGGAGAGCATCAGCGCCCGATGCGAGATCGACTTGTCACCGGGCACGGCGACGCGTCCGGCCAGCGGACGTGTGACCCAGAAGGCGCGGGGACGGGACGGCGTGGTTTCCATTGCGCGCGGCTTTTGACAGCGGCGTCCGGCTATGGCAAGGCGCGCCGCACTTCGGGATCGGCAGAGGCCGGACCCGCAATTATTTGCTTAGGAATCGGAGCGTTTACGGACATGGTGAAGCCTGAATGGGGCACCAAGCGGACTTGCCCCAAATGCGGCACCCGCTTTTACGATCTTGGTAAGGACGATCCCGTCACCTGTGTCGAGTGCGGCGCGGCGTGGGAACCCGATCCGATCCTCAAATCGAAGCAACCGCTGCCGTTCGATGCACCCAAGCCCGAGGCTCAGGTTGAGAAGAAGGATGACGATCTCGTCGATGCGGAGGATCTGGACATCGATGAAGATGTCGAAACCAATCCGGATGACGATGTCGATCTCGGCGGCGATGACGACATCGGCGTCGATACCGGCGGCGACGAAGACGATCATTGATTGTGGCAGGCGGGCATGACCCGCTTGCAGCGGGACGTCGCCTGACATAAAGGCGGCGCATCGATCGCCGGATCCCGGCCGGCGATTGAAAGGGACGGGGCCGTAGCTCAGCTGGGAGAGCGTCGCAATGGCATTGCGAAGGTCAGGGGTTCGATCCCCCTCGGCTCCACCACCTTCCTAAAGCAGCCGAAAAAAACCCGCTTGAGTTTACCGTTCGGCTTGCTGTCACCGGACAGCGAAATCCTGGCGCAGCGATAGATATCGGCCCTTCACCCTTACGCCGATCCAAAGCGTGCGAGACGTTCCGAGATCGATCGTGCCTCCCGAGTTGCGCGTCACGACATTATTGTCGAGGATATTAAGGTTGGGGGTCGGCGGATGCGTCTCGAATCAGGCCAGCGTTAACTGCGTTGCGCGTTCGCCAATGCGTTAAAAGTGCGTTAGCTATTGGGCATGGCTCGATATCTTCCAGTCAGGAACGAGGGTGCGCGTCACGCGCTGCGCCGGTCCTTGCCGGTGGCGACCGACATCACGGCGCAACGTAGCGAGGCACACGAAGATGTCGCCTTCTTCCTTGTCAGCTTCGCTGCCGCGTTCATCATCCTCTACGGCTTCATCATTTAATCGCACGCCTTGTGCAGCCGCCAGGCAAGCCAGGCAGCGCCAATGCTGGCGAATGCGACCATGAGCAGCGTGTCTGCGACCGAGACCCCAAAATAGAGCAGGACCGCCAGCAGCAGCGCGGCCACGACCATCGCTCCGGAATTGACGATGTTGTTGGCCGCGACGGTACGCGCCGTTTGATCCTTGGGCACAGTGGTCGTGAGGAATGCATAGAGCGGCACCACGAACATGCCCCCTGCCACCGCGACACCGAAAAGGTCGAAGGTCAGACGATCCGCTTTGCCGATCGTAAGAAATTCCGAAAGCGACAGCAGTTCGCCGCCGTGCGTTGCGGGCGGCCAATGCAGGACCGTCCAGTAAAGATCGAGAATGAACAGGCCCATCACGAGTGCCGAGGCTGGCGAGAAGCGCGCCGAGACCTTGCCGCTAAGCATCCGGTTGATCGCTACGGAACCCAGCGCGACGCCGACCGAGAACACCGCCAGCATGAGCGTCGCAACCCCTTCATCCGCGCCGAGCACATTTTTGACGAGTGGTGGGAACTGAGACGCAAGGATCGCGCCCATCGCCCAGAAAAAACTGATCGAGATGATGGCCAGAAACAGGTGGCGGATATGCATCGTCGCCGAGACCAGCCTGACCGATGAACGGATTATGTGCAGATCGATGAGCTGGTTGGGCACTTCCGGAGGTGCAGGGGGCACCATTCCGCCGGTCAGTCTTCCGATCAGCGCCATGGCGAGCACCAGCGCGGCCATCGTCCAGCGTGGCACGTCGCCGTCATGAACCATGCCCTGCAAGGCGCCGCCGACGATAGTACCGATCAGAATCGCAATATAGGTCGTCGCTTCGACCATCCCCGTCCCGGGGAGCACCTCATCCGGCCTCAGATGTTGAGGCAGGATCGCGTATTTGATCGGGCCGAAGAAAGCGGAATGTATGCCCATCGCAAACAGCGCGACCAGCATGAGCGGGATCGAATGGATCACCAGGCCAAGTCCGCCGACCGCCATGATCAGGATCTCGGCTGTTTTCACGAAGCGTATGATCGCGGCCTTGTCACGCCAGTCCGCGAGCTGCCCGGATAGCGCGGAGAACAGGAAGAAGGGCAGGATGAAGACACCGCCCGCGACTGCGTTGAACACCGCTTCCTTGGTAGGATCGGCATAGATCTCGTAGGTGACGAGCATCACCATCGCGGTCTTGTAGAGATTGTCGTTGAACGCATTGAGGAACTGCGTGACGAAGAGCGGCAGGAAGCTACGCCGCGCGAGAAGCCGGAAGGATGGCGTCATGAAAGCGTTTAGCCGCGCGGCATCCTTGTTGGCATCGCGGCGCCTTTAGACGAACCGGACGGGAGCGTAAAGCTTCGCGCCCATTACGACGTTTCCGGGGGTCTGATGCAACCCTCTGGACGAACCGGCTCCGTCATGGCATCGCCTCGCGCTATCGCGCAGCATGCGGGCGTGGTGAAACTGGTAGACGCGCCGGACTCAAAATCCGGTTCCGCAAGGAGTGTCGGTTCGAGCCCGACCGCCCGCACCATCCTCTGGAGCCTCAAGCTCATGCTGCCTGCCCGCACCTTCAGCATTTCGATCAAGCGGAACTGGCAGGAGCTGTACGAGCATATCTGGCGCCCGGAATATTTCCCGAAATGGGCTTCCGGCCTTTCGGATGCCGAGCTGCACCGGGAAGGCGACGAATGGCTGGCGCAAGGCCCCGAAGGCCCGATCCGCATCCGCTTCACGCCGCATAACGACTTCGGGGTAATGGATCATTTCGTCGATACGGGCGAAGGCGAGCCCGTGCATGTGCCGATGCGGGTGATCCAGAACGGAGAGGGCGCAGAGGTGATGCTCACCCTCTATCGCCAGCCAGGCATGGACGACGAGAAATTTGCCGCTGATGTGAAGTGGGTCAACAAGGATTTGGCGGCGCTGAAGAGATTGGCTGAAAAGCGTTAGCCGGAGAGCGACCGGTGCTGAAACCGGCCGCCCGATGTGAATTAGTTGTGTTGCGCGGCAGCTGCGCGTTTTGCATCGTCTTCGGCGATGGTCTGCGCCATTTTCTCTGGATCGGAGAGCTTGAGCTTCGCTGACCGGGAGTCAAAATCCTCCTTGGTCGAAGGTGACAGGTTCGGACGGCCGGCCATGATCCCCATGGCTATCTTGCACTTGATATAGCTGGTCTCGTCGGCCTCTGCCTCGATGTTGATTTCATCGGTCGCCTCGGATTTCGTTGTGAACTTGTGCGGGCCCGGTGTGGTCGTCAGGACGAAGTAGCGCCCGTTATTCGTGGTACCCAACATCTTGCCGTTTTCACGAATGTTGCAGCTGATCGCCATGCCCATCGCACTCGGGCGATAGAACACGACCTGAGCCATGCCGGACGGCGGCGGGGCAATAACCACCGGGGCTGCCTCAGCTTTCTTGCTTTCCTCTGCATTGGCACTCGCCGAGGCCAGTGAGAGTATTAGGCCGAGTGCGGTAAGAAGATGGAGTTTCATGGTTTCGGCATTCCTTCCTTCGTTATGATTGTGGTCGACAGAAGTGGGGGAGGGGCTGGTGGAGGCGGCGTCACGATTACGGGGATGGCCGTTTTGGCAAAGGCGGTAGTTCCAAACGGAATTCGTACTTCGCCGCCAGTAATGAACAAGGAAGCAACGCCACCGATTGCACCACCTGCAATGGCCATGCCCATGGCAAGGCCACCTTGGTCCTTTCCGGCTCCCGATGCGAAAGTCAGGCTGCGCAGCGGAATGTGCACACCTTCGAAATCGAGGTAGCGCGCAGCGAGGATCATTTCGCCAGGCTTGCCGCCAAAGCGGGATTTGGCTGCGTGGACAACCTGCCCCTGGCCACTGGTTCCAGTTGGAACAGTCAATCCATCGCCTAGGTCGATGGGCGTGCCGAGGCGGATCGGGAACATGTCGCCCGGCTTGTTGAGACTGGAATCGAGCGATGCCAGTATCTCGATCCTGACACCGATTAGCGCAGGAATTATACGCGAAGTAGGTCCGGGTGGGGAAGGTGACACCTGCGCGATGAACTGTTTCGTCGGAATGGTGACAACTGGGATCACCGACGGCGGGGCAGGACGCGCCATCACCAGGACTGGCAGCATGATCGCAGCTGCGATCATGCCATTTCTTATCGCCTTGTACATATGCCTGAAAGGCTCAGGTTTTTGGCAGTTCCGTAGTGGCGGGCGCGGCTGTTTCTGCCGGGGCCGGGTTCGCCAGTGGTTCGGCTGGCGCATCGGCGAGCTTCACGGGTAGTGGGTTAACCGTGAAAGCCTTATATTCGGTGCCTTGAGCAACGATGGCGCTACGGCCAGTCACGAAGGCCGAGAAAACGCCGACGGCAACGGCGGTGCCGACGGTCGCGCCGGTATTGCCGGCACCCTCGATACGATAATGCCCGCGAAGCGGAATAAACTGGCCGTTGACCTCTACCTCATTGATCTCGAATTCCATCTTGGCCGATTTGCCGAACGCGCCCTTGCCGGTGCGATAAGTGATCTGGCCACGACCGCGTGCGCCGCGTGGAATGACCACATAATCGCCGAGCATGACGTCTCTCGCGACAGTCATGTCGAATTTCTCACCTTGCTTTATACGCTTTGAGTTCACTTCCGTATTGGGGCTAAGCCACAGTTCCGTGTTTGCCGGGAGGGCGTTCGTGTTTGCAGTAGTCAGCTTCGGTACTGCGACGACTGGCACCACAGTTGATGGTGCGACTGGAACTGGTGCAGTCTCAGCAGAAGCGAGTGCAGGAATAGCGGACGCAGCAGCGACTGCGACGAACGAAATGATCTTCATCGAGATGTTTCCCCTCAGTTCATCGCCTCTTGCCCCGGCGATGGCGCTGGAGAAACTACAATCGACGTAACTGCGCAAGACCATTAAGCACGAATTGTCCCCAACAATCTGATTTTGGAATATTTTCGACATTTTGCGGCGACAGTCGGCGCTTTTAAGGCATGGTTATAAATTCGAATTTATCCCCAATATTATAGGGATGGCATTCAGAACGCTTCCACCGGCATCGCCATGATTGCTTCCGCGCCGCCTTCTATCTTGCGTCGTGCTGCGCCCGCCTCCGGCAGGATGCGTTCGGCATAGAAGCGCGCCGTCATCAGCTTTGCTTGGTGGAACGCCTTGTCCTCCGCACCGGCCGCAATTGCTGCAGCGGAAGCGCGGATCATCTTGAGCCACATCCAGCCAAGCGCGACGACGCCCATGCACTGCATATAGGGATAGGCGGCGGCACCGGCGTTGTTGGGATTGGTCATTGCGTTCTGGACCAGCCACATCGTTGATGCCTGGAGCTGGCCGAGCGCTTTCTGGAGCTGCTGCGCGAAACCCTTGGCGGCAGGATCAGCCTCGGCGGCGGCGATTTCCTCACCCAGCAGCTTGAACCAGGCCTGGATCGCACGGCCACCGTTCTGCGCCAGCTTGCGGCCGACCAGATCCATCGCCTGGATGCCGTTGGCGCCTTCGTAGATCATCGCGATCCGGGCATCGCGGACATATTGCTCGACGCCGTTCTCGCGGATGTAGCCATGGCCGCCATAGACCTGCTGCGAAAGCGTCGCGGCATAATAGCCGATGTCGGTGCCATAGCCCTTGATCACCGGCGTGATCAGCGAGACGAGATCGTCGGCGAGCTGGCGCTCCTCCTCGGTCTGCGCCTGATGGGCGAGATCGACCTGGAGCGAACCCCACAGGCAGAGCGCGCGGGTCGCTTCGAGATAAGCCTTGCATTCCATCAGCATGCGGCGGACGTCGGGATGGACGAACAGCGTGTCGGCCTTTTCGTTCGCGTCTGCTGGGCCGGTAAGCGCGCGGCCCTGGCGGCGGTCCTTGGCGTATTGCACGGCGTTCTGATAGGCGATCTCGCCCTGCGCGAGCCCTTGCAGGCCGACGCCGAGCCGCGCGGCATTCATCATGATGAACATCGCGGCGAGGCCCTTGTTCTCCTCGCCGATCAGCCAGCCTTTCGCACCGTCATAGTTCATGACGCAGGTGGCGTTGCCGTGGATGCCCATCTTCTCCTCGATCGAGCCGCACTGGAGGCGGTTCCGCTCGCCCGGATTGCCGTCGGCATCGGGCAGGAATTTGGGGACGATGAAGAGCGAGATGCCCTTCACATTGTTCGGCGCGCCGGCGATCTTGGCCAGCACGAGGTGGATGATGTTACTGGTCAGGTCATGCTCGCCCGCCGAGATGAAGATCTTGGTGCCGGTGATCGCATAGCTGCCGTCGGATTGTGGCTCGGCACGGGTGCGGATCATGCCGAGATCGGTGCCGGCATGCGGCTCGGTCAGGTTCATCGTGCCGGACCATTCGCCCGAGATCATCTTCGGCAAATAGAGCGCCTTCTGCTCGTCCGATCCCTTCACCGTGATCGCGCCGACCGCGCCCAGCGTGAGACCCGGGTACATGGCGAAGGCCATATTGGCGCTGATCAGAAATTCCTCGAAGGCGGTCGCGACGATGTGGGGGAGACCCTGGCCGCCATAATCCGGATCAGCGGCGAGCGTCGGCCAACCACCGGCGACGAACTGGTCATAGGCATCCTTGAAACCGGTGGGGGTGGTGACGCTGCCGTCGGCATGACGCGTGCAGCCTTCCTCATCCCCGACCATGTTCAGAGGGAATATGATTTCCTCGCAGAATTTGGCGCCTTCGGACAGCACCGCCTCGACCAGATCAGGGGTGGCGGCGGAAAAGCCTGGAAGATTGGCGTAGCGATCGACACCGAGAACCTGCTCGATCAGGTAACGCGTGTCGCGAACGGGGGCGTGGTAGACCGGCATGACGCTCTCCTGATATTATGATTGAGCTTCGGCGGCTCGAACTTCCTCGACGAACTCCTCCAGCTCCGCGATCGCGGCGTCGATATCATCCCGCTGGTTACGAAGGTCCGCGATCTTGTTCATGCATTTGTCGAGGGTGACACGGCGCTGGGTCGCACGGCGATCCTCGACGCTGTAGAGATCGATCATCTCACGCGCTTCATCGAGGCTGAAGCCCACCCGCTTGGCGCGCAACAGCCAGACGAGGCGGGCGCGATCCTGCTTGGAATAGATGCGCGCGGTTCCCTGACGGACCGGGGCTATCAGGCCCTTGTCCTCGTAAAAGCGGAGCGCACGGGCGGTGACGCCGAATTCGCTGGTAAGCTCCGAAATCGTGAACTGCTCGCGATTGCGGGCATCCGGGAGATCAATCGAAGCAGGGTGCTGAGCCATATTCAAGAGCTAACTTACGTTAACGTAAACGTCAATCAGTTTCGGCGAACAGGAGATATAAAGCAATCTTTATATTTGCTTTCCGGGTTGCCGGCAGCTAAGGGCGACGAATGTCATCCCGCGCCGCGAGCCGGGGATTTTGTTGGAATTTCGAGGAGACGATCGTGGCTACTGCCCCCGCTGCCCAGTTCACCGACTATGCGATCACGGACATCGGCCTCGCCAATTTCGGCCGCGCGGAGATCAATATCGCGGAGACCGAGATGCCGGGCCTGATGGCGCTGCGGCAGGAATTTGGCGCATCGAAACCGCTGAAGGGCGCGCGGATCACCGGCTCCTTGCACATGACGATCCAGACCGCCGTGCTGATCGAGACGCTGGTCGAGCTTGGCGCCGACGTGCGCTGGGCGACCTGCAACATCTTCTCGACCCAGGATCATGCAGCGGCGGCGATCGCCGCGCGCGGCATCCCGGTGTTCGCGATCAAGGGCGAGAGCCTGCAGGATTATTGGGACTATGTCGTACGTATCTTCGACTGGGGGCATGACGAAACCTGCAATATGATCCTCGATGACGGCGGCGACGCGACCATGTTCGCGTTGTGGGGCGCACGGGTCGAGGCCGGCGAGGCGCTGTTCACGCCCTCGAACGAGGAAGAGGAGATCTTCGTCGCGGTGCTCAAGCGCTTCCTTGCCGAGCGGCCGGGGTATCTGACCAAGACGGTGGCCGCGACCAAGGGCGTATCCGAAGAGACCACCACCGGCGTGCACCGGCTCTATGAGCTTGCCAAGAACGGCAAGCTCCCGTTCCCGGCGATCAACGTCAACGACAGCGTGACCAAGTCGAAGTTCGACAACCTCTATGGCTGCAAGGAATCGCTGGTCGATGCGATCCGCCGCGCCACCGACGTGATGCTGGCCGGCAAGGTCGCCTGCGTCGCAGGCTTCGGCGATGTCGGCAAGGGTTCGGCGGCGTCGCTCCGCAATGGCGGCGCGCGGGTGCTGGTGACCGAAATCGATCCGATCTGCGCGCTCCAGGCAGCGATGGAGGGCTATGAGGTCGTGACCATGGAGGAAGCGACACAGCGCGCCGACATCTTCGTGACCGCGACCGGCAACGCCGACGTCATCACGATCGATCACATGCGCGCGATGAAGCCGATGGCGATCGTCTGCAACATCGGCCACTTCGACAGCGAGATCCAGATCGCGGCGCTCGCCAACATGAAGTGGACTGAGGTCAAGCCGCAGGTCGATCTCGTGGAGTTTCCGGACGGCAAGCAGATCATCGTCCTCGCCAAGGGCCGCCTGGTGAATCTTGGCTGCGCGACCGGCCATCCGAGCTTCGTGATGTCCTCCAGCTTCACCAATCAGGTGCTGGCGCAGATCGAGCTGTTCACCAAGGCCGGCGAATATGAGAACAAGGTCTATGTGCTGCCGAAGCATCTTGATGAGAAGGTGGCGGCCTTGCATCTCGAAAAGCTGGGCGTGAAGCTGACCAAGCTGACCGACGCGCAGGCCAAATATATCGGCGTGACAACCGAAGGGCCGTTCAAGCCGGATCATTACCGGTATTAAGCCGATCCAGCCTTCTGTGGAGGCAGACGGAAAAGTGGCGGCCAAGGCCTTGTGCCTTGGCGCG
>Ga0065707_10081754_pt1 | contig 49922 bp, 95 predicted proteins | sample SwiRhicommuniRL3_FD_59094 | JGI IMG/M metagenome (GOLD analysis project Ga0065707, IMG submission 59094) | Switchgrass rhizosphere bacterial communities from Rose Lake, Michigan, USA - RL3 v2 (version 2) | ecosystem: Host-associated > Plants > Roots > Rhizosphere > Soil | place: East Lansing...
TGTATTCCTGCCAGTCGCAGCCCACGACTGTGGAAGCTCCACAGACCACACAGGTAGTTCCGAGGTAAGAGAGAGGTTTCATGGCTGACCGCGACGAAGACGACAACTCGCATCGCAAGGCTGATGCGACATGGTGCACCGACTGCACCAACGGAAAGAACCCGGATGGCGACGAGTGTCAGACCTGCTCAGGGAATCAGTGGTACTGATGATCCAGATCCAGGAAGATGGGTGGACTGTCACCCTGACAAACGGCCGTGATCTGACCGTGTCGGGATTCGGCATCACCCGAATCCACAGGGTCGGGGATATGTCTGCCGATGAGCTGGTCGGCTTTGCGCTCGGCTGGGTAGCTTACCACAAGATGGTCAGGGCAGACAGCCCGATCCAGGTAGAGCCTTACCCCGTGTTTCAGTAACACCGACACAAGGTGCACCGTACTCTTGCGGTGGCCTGGCAATTGGTTGTGGGTTGGGTTTTGCCTACGACTGCGCCAACAATTTAATAGCCACCTGTGATGAGCCCGCATAGGGTCGGGGCTACGTCTTGCACAACACAGGGGCACGGACGTCTAGCCCAACGGCAGAGGCAACGCATTCAAAATGCGTTCAGTAAGGGTTCGAATCCCTTGGCGTCCACTCGTACAATGAGAACACAAAAGGAGAAAGTCATGGCAAAGGTTACGAAGATCATCGACGACATCGATGGCACGGACGCCACCGACACCCTCGAATTCTCGTGGGGAGGGGACAACTACACGATCGACCTCAGCGACGAGAACGCCGACGAGTTCCGCAGGCTCATGGCTCGTTACGTCCCTTACGCCACCAAGGTGCGTCATGAGGTGAAGGCCTTCGGGAAGCGTTCTGTCCCCACACGGACCACCTCAGAGCTGAACGAGATCCGTGCCTGGGCTCGCAAGGCGGGTCACGAGGTGTCTTCGGTCGGCCGCATCCGAGAGGACATCATCGCGGCCTTTGAGAACCGCGACCTGGACCAGGAGACCACGGACGAGGAGAGGACCGAGGAAGCCCGGATCGTGGCCCGTGTGGTCGGGAGCGCGTAGTGGGGATCTATTACTTCGCAGCAGCCATAGTGCTGCTCTTGCTGGGGTTGTACATCCACGACAAGTACGGTGGAAACAACGACAAGGACAAGTGGTGATGCTTACTATTGTTCTTGGGGTAATCCTGGTGGTAGTGATGTGTCTTCTATGGGAACTATGGGACATGTGGTGATTACCTACGACATGATCCGGGGTTTCTTTTCTGGGGTAGTGTTCACATCACTGCTGTTCTTCTGTCTTATCATTTCGGGCAAGACCAAATAAGGGAAGGAGGTAATAAAAGACATGTTCGCATATTCGGGGGAATCCGCAACAGAGGATCTGACCACATTCACGGCAATCCTGGCTGTTGTTGTCGCAGCAGCCTGTTTTCTGATTCTCGCTTTCTGGAAGAGGTAAGACGACGATGGGAGTACCAACATACAGGAGTGTTTCTCAGGTAAACGAACTGGAACGATGCCCAGAGGCGTACCGCCTGGGCCGAATCGAACGAGCCTGGAAGAAACCAGCAGCATGGCTCCCGCAAGGCACGGCAGTCCACCACGCGGCTGAGATGTGGGAGAAGTCAGGCCGTACCATGAGCCTGGAAGAGGCCCAGAACGCTTTCAAACAGTCGTACACGGATGAGGTAGCAAGGTATGCTGCCACGACTCCTAATTTCGACTTCTGGGAGCGCTCAGGACCATACAACGGGCGTACGGATGTGGAACGAAGGTGGGGTATTGGTGTTCAGCAAGTAGCCGGGTATGTGGACTACTACACCAAGTACCCCGAGGAAGTACCCGGAAACTATGATGGTGTTCCGGCAGTGGAACTTGAGTTTGATGTCGAGTTTGGTGGGACCCCGGTGAGGGGTCTCATCGACATGGTGGTTGACGACAAGCCACGAGACAACAAGACGGGTAAGAAGCCTGGGTCAGACTTCCAGCTCGCAACCTATGCGGGTGCTCTGGCTGTGAAGTACGACGTACCATTCACCCAGGGTGATTACTGGATGGCCCAGCAAGGCAAGCCGACCAAGCCGTATGACCTGTCCAACTGGTCGGTGGAGAGGCTTGCCGATGTGTACGGCGAAGCAGACGAACAGATCAAAGCGGAGAACTTTGATCCGAAACCTAGCGTTGAGACGTGTCAGTTCTGTAGTGTGCGTAATTCCTGCTCGTACTCGATGTCATGATCAACGAGATATGCACGTTCGACGGTTGCGAAATTAAAGCAAGGTACAAACTTTACTGTTCAGGACACCAGTCACAATTTCGCAGGGGTGCTGTGCTAGCACCTTTGCAGAAAAGAGTTCGTCAACGATCAACGATAAGTAACGGAATTTCCAAGGTTTGCAGCTACTGCAACACAGAAAAATATCTGACAGAGTTCACCAAACTGAAAGGATCAACAGACGGATTCAGCTACGGCTGTAAGCCTTGCTGTAACAACAGGGTTAGGATGTGGCGTTACAACGTAAGCGCAGATTGGTACGCGGTCACGTTGGAATACCAGGGCGGAGTTTGCGCTATATGCAAGCAACTGGAGCCTGAAAAGGCTTTCGCTGTAGACCACGACCACTGCTGTTGTCCTGGAGACAACTCGTGCGGAAAATGCGTGCGAGGTCTGCTTTGTCAGCTATGCAACATGTCCGTTGAACGATTCGAGAAACCTGGGTGGGCTGACAATGCGTCAGCCTATCTTTCCAGAAGCTCGTGTAACTTCGCAATGGCATAGGAGGTATAGACATGGCTGTTTCGGTTCAGCATATTCGTGTGAATGGTCGAATTTATGTCGACCTGGTGGATCTGGAGCGGTTCCTCCGGAAGGTCCAGGAAGCCAACCCCGGAATGTCCGTGTCTGGTTACGTGGACCACGTGGTTCGCCAGGTGTGTGAACGTGAGTAACGGAAAGGTCCTAGAAGACCTGCACCGGCATCTGAAGGCACTGACCCTGCCCAGCCCTATCCAGTTCGGTGTCAGCGGCTCACGGGGCTACACAGACCTCGGAATGGTGTCTCTGGCACTGGGTTTGGTGGGGTTGCTGTTCCCGGACGCGGTCATGCACAACGGGAACTGCAAGCAAGGCGCAGACGCGCTGTGCCTGGAGGTGTGGCCGTGGGTGTCCACGGGTAAGGGTTTCCTACACGAGCCCTTGTTGCGCATCTATGGGAGCCCACGAGCTTACCACGTCCGTAATGAGTCCATCGTGGCAAGGGCTTACTTCCTTCTGGCCTTTGACCGGGGTGGAACTCGTGGGACTGCCAGCACGATCGGATTCGCCGAGGAACACGGAATCCCGGTCTTCAAGTTCGAGCAGACGTGATGCTTGGAGTTGGCTGTCCGTCCTGTGGTGCTGAGCATATCGTAGGCATCGAGGTCAGGGGTGTCTACGATGGTGTATTGATCAACAGGTGTGTTGATTGCACGCATATGTGGCCCAGATTCTCCCAAGAGAATTGGGAAAGGCTTCACAAGAAAGCTTTGGACATCATCATAGAATGGGAGAAAAGTGAAGACGACGTATAGCGTCAACGGTACCAGCAACACCAAGCCTGAGGGCCTGCCTGAGGGTCTTGACGTGGTGGAAGAGACCAAGACCCACGACAGGCTTTGGGCAGCCTCACGTGGTGGGTACTCGTGCAAGTTCGACGAGTTCCAGGGAGTCACGGGTGAGAGCCCGTGGATTCGTGCAAGCTTCGACAACCCGGTTGCTTCGTTCGACATGGACACCGCCCGCAAGATCGGTGAATGGCTGATCCAGGTCGCGGATTCCTACAAGAAGGAACTCCGGAAGTTCTCGGATGGTACCAGCACCAAGTCACATTGGTACGAGGTCAAGCCGGAATGGGTTGTGTGGGCTGGTTCCAGGTCGATTGCCGAGGACACCTACAAGGGTGCGGTAGATGTGGGAAACACCGACTTTGGTCGGAACCTCAGCGACGTGCGTGGCATCTACCGTGACGACTTCGTCCAGGTCCCCGAGTAAGACTTCCACAAATCCACCAAAATTTCAGTTCACACGTGGTTCAGGCAAAGCCTGACCACTCAGAGTTGAGACTTTGTCTCAAATCAAAGGAGAAAAGCAGATGCGTAAGGTTTACATCGTTACCGGTACGTCCCCGATCAAGCCGACCAACCTCCCGGATGGTCTGACCATCGAAGAGACGAAGGTCGAGATCAAGGAAGTCATCGAGACCAAGCTTTCCCGCAGGTTCACGATCAAGGAGTCCGGCGTGTTCAGCGGAGGCGTGCACATCAAGTTGGAACAGACCGGCACTGTATACAACCCGGATTGTGTGCAGTCGGCCCTGAGCCGTGAGGAAGCCACCAAGCTCCGTGATGTGCTCACGGAGATCCTGAAGGACGGGGTCCGCAAGGTCCTGGATTCCGAGGGCGACTACTGGTACGAGGTGGAGCACGACCTGTTCCGGATGGGTGATGACCTGGCCGAGGCCAAGCGCAAGCACGCCCGTGACGGGGCCGAGGGCTACGCCAAGTCTGTTGACCAAATCCGCAACGCACACGGCGTGGACTCGATCACCTACATCTAAGGAGTAGCCGTGCCCACTCTCGTAATCGGCTCAGCCTGCATGTGGAATCTGGGCGTAGGTAACCGTGTCCCGAAGGATTTTGATGTCTTCAGTGACAACCCAGTCGGCGGGGAAGACCACTTTTGGCATGAATCGTTTCGAGAGTGGGTCGGCCCCCAGTACAGGTTCGCCGCGTTGGACGAGCTGTACACCATCAAGGTGTCCCACGCCCAGTGGGAACTCAGTAACAACACGTGGGAGAAGCATGTCTACGACATCGTGCAGCTCAAGCGTGCCGGGGCTGTTCTTGACCTGCAACTACACAAGTTGTTGTATTCGGTCTGGGAAGAGACTCACGGTGTGAAGGTCATGAATCTCGACCAAGACAAGTCCGAGTTTTTCGATGACGCAGTCCGTAGGACTTACGACCACGACTCGTTGCACGACTCGGTTGCGTTTGGTGACCTTCCGATCTACACCGAGGTCCTGAAGGATGGGGCTGAGGTCGACATCGACATGAAGAAATTGAAGGCCCTTCCTCTTGAGAGGTTTGTCGACCTCATCAAAGAGGAAATATTCGTGACCGCACTCGAACGCATTGTGGTCCCCAAGGATTACGATGTGAGTCCGGGTGCGGCTTACTGGTGGGCCTTCAGGCGTACCGCGACCAGTCTGACCAAGGGCTGGACCGCACGTACCATCCTGGACAACGCAGAACTCTTCCTGACTCCGGGTTCCGATTATGTCCAGCACCACCTGTCCAAGTCCCACAAGTTGGTGAGGGTCTGATGTGTGAAGTAGAGTTCGGTCCGCTTCCGACGACTCCGAAAGAGAAGAAGGAGTTGGAATACCTCGAATGGGCCAGGTGCGTTGCCGACAAGGCAGCAGAACGCCCAGGCGAGTGGTGCAAGGTGTTCTACACGGAACACGCTTCGCGTTCTTGGATGCCGGAATGCAAGGAATTCCAAGACAGGCGGGAAGCTCTGTACGCACTGACGATCAGATACAGGTACGAGTTCGAAATCTCCCAGAAGTTGGGAGTAACCGGACCTGCATCAGGAGAGTTGTGGATTCGTGAGCCTCGTGGCCTGTTCCGGGCCATCAAGGAGATGTTCACGAAGTGACTGGTAGGGTCAGGGTTATCCACGCCCCAGAAGACGAACAGGAGCTTCTGGGGATGGAAGGCGATGTGGTGTCGTGGACTGCTGATCACATACGGGTGTTCTTGGACGACGACAAGTTCCCCACTGATTTCTACCACTACGAAGTATCCGTACTACACAATTAAATGAGGAAGAATGATGTATCAGCCTTATCCCCCACAGAAGAAGGGGACCAATCACGCACTTCACTTGATCGTGACGGTATGTACCTGCGGTGTGTGGCTTCCATTCTGGATTGTCATTGCTGCGATCAACGGAGGTAAGAAGCGATGATGGAAGACGAAGACAACGGCTTTTCCATTGCTGCCGCATGTTTCTGTCTTGCTCTTATGGTGGTGGTCATTCTGGCCGCCGCTTTGTTCTGAGAAGGAGAACAAGTGAAGGAAGAGACAGCAGTAAAGATGGCAATCGCCTGGTTCTGGTTCATGCTGCTTGTTGGTGCGTGCCTGACGGGATTGGGCGTGTGGGGTGCAGTGGAAATCATCCAGTGGATCGGGAGGCACTAAATGAGTGAATGTGTGAAGTGCAAGTACGAGCAGCTTTTCTTCGACGGCCATGTCGACTGGGAGACTGCGTACGATGGTGACTACGACTACAAGCCTGGTGCATACCATGGTGTGTACAGGAACTTCAAGCGTAACCTGTCGAATGGCTCTGTTGTCGAAACCATCGACAAGCACGACAAGGACTCGTGGGCCGGAGGCTACTACGACGGTGAATACCCCCAGGGTTCCGAGTTCGATGCCTGGGTCATCCTGAAGGTGACCGAGTCGGATGGCACCGTGCTGTACTTCCGCAAGGGTGGTACGGCCAACTCCTACGGCAACGTGTCGTGGGACAAGCCTCTCCGAGAGGTCAGGATCGTGGAGAAGACTATTCAGGTCTTCGAGACTGTCTTCGAGGTGGTCTGATGAGCGAAACATGCAGCGCCTGTGGGCAGTCGGTAAAGGAAGGTCAGTCTCAGGACTACTTCCACATCCTGTCCATCTGTGACGAGATCGGGCAGTGGGGTACCACTGGTCTTCACGCCGGATGGGAATACTGGAAGGTGGGCCAGGAGCATTACCGCGATGGTAGTACCTACGAACTCGTCCAGAAGACTCCGGAAGACCTAGGCGAACTTGAGGGTTACGGATCGGTCGCCGTATCCATGGTGTTCGAGATCGGCTACGACAACTTCGCCAAGGTTACCGGTGCCTGGAGTTCGTACGACGGGATCGAGTGGAACGAACGACTGGTGAACGTTGAGAAGAAGGAGAGGACATCTGTTTACTATGGCTGATATGAGCGAGCAGGAAGTTTCGGACCTGATCGAGAGCCACGTGTTCAGGGGCTATAACCCGCCCTGGACTTCTCGGGATGGTTCTTACTCCACTCCTGGTGGTGACTGGGAGACCGAGGGATGGGATGCCTGGGCCGAGAACGATGGTGGTCCTGTGACGGTTGATGGTCTCGGTGAGGTCAGTGTGATCGAGTCCTTCGGCGGTGAAGGCCAGGGAGACGGGTATTACATGATCTTCCGAGTCGTCTTCGATGGGGGCGGTGAACAGCTTTACAAGCTGGGAGGCTACTACGCCTCTTATGACGGCGGGTATTACGAGGGTCCACTGTCCGAGGTGAATGCGGTTGTTCGTGAAGTGACCTTCTACGAGTAGGTTCGTCTGGGAGCTTTCGGGCTCCCAGGGGTTCCGGCTTCTGGAATTTCACCAAAATTTGAAGCCGGGAATGAGGATTTAGTATGGGTAACATTTTTTCTGACCTGGTGGCCAAGCTGACCCGAAGGCAGAAGAAGAACAAGCCAGTACCTGTGGAGCCCAAGCCCAAGCCGATCGAGATTCCGATCAAGGCTGTGACCTACAACCGTCAGGATGGTGTGGTTGCCGGGGCACAGCTCAAGGGCGGGGTTATCTGGGATGACATCGCGAAGGTGTACACCCAGACTCCCAAGGTCACGCACAGGGGCACGAACTACCTGATCCAGGCGCAGAACACAGATCGTGTGTTGAGGGAGCGCAAGATCAAGAATCCATACCACCACGACCACGACTTCGAAATGTACGTGGCTGGGACTGCGTTCGACGAGGCGTGGTTCTACCAGAACGAGGAATCTGCCCCTCAGATCGATTCTAAGCCGTTGGGCAGCCCTTCGGGGTATGATTACCCTCAGGAGACGTTTTCTCCTGTCTACGAGGCTCCTAGCCACCACTACGAGGCTCCTGCGAGCACGACTACGTACGACAGCGGAAGCTCGTGGAGTGCTCCGTCAGATTCCGGGAGCAGCAGCTCCTATTCTGGAGGCGGCAGCACGGATTCTGGTTCGTACTCGTCGTCGGATTCAGGGGGTTGGTAATGAGCTACTTCGAGGATCTCCTGACCTCGGGTGAGAGGTCGTACGAATACGACGGAGAAACCTACCACGAGAATTTCTCGTGGCACTTCTGGCTGTACGAAGGTGGTGACGGCGAGTTCGTACGTCTCAACGACCAGTACATGGGCCGTACGGTCAAGACCGTGGGTGGTCATGAAGGTGGTGGGGAATACGTTGAGGTTGTCGTAGAGGTTTCCCCGCATGTGGACGGGAAGAAAAAGTTCTCGTTCGAGTCCAGGTTCTTCAAGAAGCTGGGTTGGTACGGTTCGTACCACGGCTGCGATTTCGACGGGACCTTCAAGGAAGTATTCCCGAAGCAGAAGACCATCACGGTCTACGAAGAGGAGTAAGCATGGGGCGGCGTAAACGCAGCCCCTACGAGATCCAAAGGAACAGGGAGCTTAAGGAAAGGCTCCAACAAGAACTTGAGAGGGGCAGGGCGGGGATTGTTATTGACACGGTCCCCGACCCTGCGCTTCCGGGTAGTCCCCAAGGATACGTAGGGCCAAGCAAGAATCAAACGGGACCTATCGAATCTATCGTTAGTGTGCCGATGTGATGTGGGGAGACACTAGCGAAGAGGTGTCGTTCTCCTCACAAGTCGTGGATCTCGTGTTGGATCGGCTAAAGGAGATAGTGATAGACATTTCCTGGGCCGACCGAACCGAGTTCGATGAATTCCAATCAGATCTGATCGAAGACATAGAATACGTAAGGGAACTGCTGGGAGGTGAGGAAATTGAAGCTTAGTGACATCTTCGATCCGCAACTGCTGCTGGACATGGTGAACGAGGGGATGGTTCGCATCCAGTTCCACCCCTCGTTTCCGTTGTGTATCGCTACCTACACCAAGGATGCGGTAGTCAAGCGGGAATGGAACCCAGTGACCACGGCGTGTCGCGGATTGATCTGGAACGAAAAGACCGGGGAAGTTCTCGCACGACCCTTCCCCAAGTTCTTCAACCTGGGTGAGCCTGGGGCTCGTGAGGACTACGACGCTGAGGTTGAAGTCACCGACAAGATGGATGGGTCTCTTGGCATCGGGTATGTCTGGGAGAGCAAGTGCTACATCGCCACCAAGGGGAGCTTCGACAGCCCTCAAGCCATTGAGGCAACCTGGATGCTGCACAAGTATTACCCCAATTGGCTGCCTCCTGAGGGTGTAACCCCTCTGTGGGAGATCATTTACCCCGAGAACAGAATCGTCCTGGACTACGGTCAGTCGCGCTTTCTCGCGCTGCTTGAGGGAATCGACATCAAGACGGGTAAGACCCACGACCCTGCCTACGAAGACCAGTCAGTGTTTGCTAACTGGCGAGGATATTCGGTGGGTGCGACTGTGTATACCTCGCTCCAAGAGGTTGTCAGTGCAATCCCACGGCAGAACGCAGAGGGTTTCGTAGTCAGGTACCTGGACACCGATGAGCGAGTCAAGATCAAGCAGCAGGACTACATCGACAAGCACAAGCTGGTGTTCAACCTGTCCGAGAAGACTGTCTGGGAATCCCTGAAGGATGGGAGGTTCGACGAGTACAAGAAGGGTATGCCCGACGAGTTCCACGACTGGATGGACCTCACGGCTTCCCCATTTCTCCAAAAATTTCAGGACCACATTACGCTTGTGGAAGAGACCCGATTTATCCCTGAGGTAGACGAGCTGTTCGCGCGAGGTGACCGGTCTGCCCGCAAGGAACTTGCAGGGATGACCCGAGACGCACCGCGATGGGTCCAGAAGGTTTTGTGGTGCATGTGGGACGGGTTTGACTACACCGAGTACATCTACAAGCAGTTCGAACCCAAGGGACAGACGAAGGTGGCGAAACCATGAACATTCCCAACCCGTGTGACTGCGGGTTCTCTGAGGATGACCTGGAGTTCTGTTTCAACGGAATGATTCACTCGGATCTGTTCCGTAGGATCATCGAGACTCCGTGTAACTGCATTTGTCATGGTACCGATGTGGCTCTGGAGTTCCCAGTTCCACTCAAGGAACTGGAGTTGGCAGCATGACAGGAGAACTGTACATCTGTGTGGGTCTTCCCGGTTCTGGGAAGACCACCTTCGCACGGGAGATCGTAGCAAGTCTGCCTCCTGGTGAGGCGGTGGCCATCTCCAGGGATGACCTGAGGCTGACCCTGTACGGTACCAAGCTGGGTCTGACCTCGGATCAGGAGAACGAGATCACCGCCCTCGAACACTCGATGATCGACAAGGCCTTGAGTCGTGGCCTTCGGGTTATTGTTCACGACTGCAACCTGAAGACTGCGTACCGCAGGCCGTTGGCCTTGATCGCAGAACGTCTTGGTGTCGAGTGGTGTCAGGTAGATTTCACCTGGGTTCCGCTGGAAACCTGCCAGGAAAGGAATGCCAACCGGCAACACCCAGTTCCGGACGAGGTCATTCGCAACATGCACCAGCGCTACATCACTCCGTTGCAGGGAAAGACTCCGGTTGAGCCTGCTGTTCGGGGGAAGTTCACGATCCCACAGCATGAGCTGTACGTGCCGGACACGTCCTTGCCAGACGCAGTGCTGGTGGACATCGATGGGACTGTGGCTCTCCACGAGGGTGTGAGAGGCCCGTACGACACCTCCAGGTACCACCTGGACAGGCCGAACCTCCCCATCATCGACATCGTGAGGCACGAGTACTACGATCTCGGAAACAAGATCGTGTTCGGGTCGGGTCGTATCGACAAGTTCTTCGGGGTGTCCGAAGAGTGGTTGTACCAGGAAGTCAAGGTTCCGATTGCCGGACTGTTCATGCGTCCGGAAGGTGACACCCGCAACGACGCAATCGTGAAGCTGGAACTCTTCGACAAGCACATCAGGAACAACTGGAACATCAAGCGAGCATACGACGACCGCAACAGGGTTGTTGCTGCTTACCGTTCCATTGGGTTGACAGTACTTCAGGTAGCACCCGGTGATTTCTAAAAATCAAAGGAGAAAACAATGCACAGTTCAAGTCTGATCGTCGCTGGTGTCCTCGCCCTCATCGGGCTTGGGCTGTACAACAAGTCCAAGACCTTCGGCACGGTGGTGTTGGTCCTGGCCACCGTCATGGTTGCCGCAGGGGTAACTGCATGAGGCTGGCATGGTTCTTCGGCGGTATCTGCTTCGCAGGTCTCGCCGTGCTGTGCTGGTACGCACAGCTTCACGAGTTCGCAATTGGTTCTGCGGTAGTTGGATTAGGAATGTTCACAGAAGCCGGTATCAAGGAGGACTAGTAGATGTTCAAGCTCTCTGCGTTTCGTACGGTGATGTCCATCTTCGGTCTCTGGGCATTCATCTACATCATGGGTCCGTACATCCACGTGTGGACCGACCAGATGTTCGCCCAAATGGGCAGCACCATCGGCATCACCCCCTGACAAACAAATAAAGGAGAGAAGCAAACATGAGCACGACTGTCACCAAGGCCCAGATTCAGGTTGCGATCGACCTGATGAAGGACACCCTTGCGATGGAAGGTCTGTCCTACATCCTCCGCAACCAGCAGGTTGCCGCTGAGTGTGCGGCCACCACGATCAAGATGCTGGAAGCCTTCGAGCGCGACCTGAACCGACTGTAAGGAGTCACCATCTTTTCCCTGACCCAGAGCATGAGGGCTCGGGGTTCTGGTGGGGACCCGATCCCTACTGGGTGGAAAGCACTGGACAACGCGGGTATCGTGTTCCGCAGGGGTCAGCTCGTTCTGATCGCTGCGGGACCCGGTACCGCCAAGTCTGCTCTTACACTGGCACTGACCATCCAATCCGGGGTTCCCGGTATGATCTTCAGTGCGGACTCTGATGCCTTCACACAGATGACACGAGCAATTTCCATGATTACCGGTCTTCCGCTGTCCAAGACCACTGAAATGGTTCTGGAAGACACGATCCCAGCAGAAATTGTGGAACAACTCACGAGTGTTCCGTTGCGAATCGACTACGAATCAAGTCCTTCTTCGGATGACATCGAAGAGATCCTGGAAGCGTACTGGGAGCTGTTTGGTGAGTACCCCACCCTGATTGTCATCGACAACATCACCAACGTGGAAGGCGTTGGGGGTGAGGACACGGATTACTCCGCAGGCCTTGAAGGCCTGATGGATTATCTCCACGGCATGGCACGGGAAACTGCTGCGTGTGTCATTGGTCTTCACCACGTCAAGGGCGAGTACAACAACGGAGACAAGCCCATCCCGTTGAACGGGATCAAGGGCCAGATCGGACGAGTACCCGAGATGATCCTGACCCTGCACAAGCGTCCGATGGATGACCAGACATCAATCCTGTGCATCTCCAAGGTGAAGGTTCGTGGGGGTCAGCCCGATCCCACCGGAATGACCTGGGCAGAACTGGAGTTCATCGGAAACAAGATGTCATTCAAGGATGTGGAACTCCAAGAGATTGCGCCCCCGGAACAGCAATGGGAAGACGATCAGCGCAGACAACAAGAGGAGCTGGAATGGGCAGGGTGAATGACGGCCCGTGGAAGCACAACTGCGTGAGCCAATACAGTATGTGGCCCTGCCATGTCCTGACCAGGCCCGCAAGTGACCACAGGATTTACATGTGTGGTTACGAAGAGAAGTTGGAAACCAACGGAGCAACCCATATCTGGACCAACAGCCACAAGGGCTGCGTTACTCCAGAGAAACCGTGCGAGGGCAAGACGGCATTCCACATCACGGTCTACGATTGTGGTGTGGTATACAACGACAAGGAGGACGAAGTGAGCTACGTAAATCCGCCTCGTACCGAGACTGCGGTACAAGCAGCAGAACGCAGGGTTCGAGAGGCTGAGCGGGCCTTGGCTGATGCCAAGGACAACGAGAAGCGGGCCAACCAGCTCATGCGGTTTGGTTTGGAGCCGCGAAACGGTGCTGTGATCAAGTTCCAGAAGCAGTACGATCCCAGTGGTGTGCTGTATGACTTCGTTGCTCTCCGGACCAACGGGTCCTGGTACCTGACCCAGTCCAACGGGTTCACCAAGAGTCCGATGTCGTGGCAGGGCCTGAAGGACTTCATCGGGGATGGTAGCGCCTGGCATATGTCGGCGTACAAGGCACTGTAATGCGGAAGGTTGGTGGTTATCTCATCCTGGCTGGCCTCTTCGGAGGCTGGTTCGGGATGATGACCTACGACATGGGAATAGTTAAAGCATCCATCGTGACCGGAGTGTTGGTAACAGCCTGCGGGCTGCTGGCACTGGCCGCCTATCTAATCCAGGAGTGACATGTTCGAGTTGAACGACCCCGTATGGGTCCTGGGTGTGAGCCCAGGGTACTTCGAGAGCTACTTGGACCACAGGTACCCCGAGACGGGTATCCGTGTGGGTGTATCAGCCAATGGTGTGGGGTTCGGTGCGATTGTCCCCACCCATTGGGTTACGGAAAGGGAAATCAATGGGTGATCATCACCACGACGCGTGCGGATACTGTCGTAGGGGTTTCAACCACGATGACTACGACACTCTTCGCTCCATGGTCACCGCACACGAGGCGTCATGCTCCGACAACCCAAGTAAGTCGTGACACATCAGGAGACAGCAATGGCCAGAAATTTCCATGACAACTGTGTGCATTGTGGAAGACCTTTCCAGGGTCCGGTACATGGTGATGTTCAGAGTGAACTCGCAGCCCATGAGGGTTCTTGCGAGTCGAATCCGGCCAACCAATCAACCGAGGACATCATCGACAAGGCTCGAAAGGAACTCGGTGACTGATAGTGCCAAGGGCTACGGGTAAGCCACGGAACAGCACCCGAAAGGGACAGGCCCCTTGGAACAAGGGGATGCGGCAAGAACGACGTGTGGATGACCAGGGTTACGTTCACATTTTAGTGCCGGAAGGCACGCCTGGAAGGCACAGCAATGGGTACGTGCTGGAGCACAGGCTGGTCATGTCCGAGATGATGGGAAGACCACTTTTGCCAGAAGAAAATGTTCACCATAAGAACGGTGTGAGGTTCGACAATAGCCCAGATAATCTAGAACTATGGGTGACCACGCAACCTTCTGGGCAGCGCCCGGACGATCTGTGCCAATGGGCCATTGAAATTCTTCGGAGATATCGACCGGAGGTGCCCAGTGACACAGAGTTGCAAGGACTGCAAAAGTACGACACGAAAGCTACATAAACCTGGGCCACGCTGCGCCACATGCGCTAGGAAGCGTCGCAGTGACACCAAGGAGGCTCGTAGGCTGACCTACGTAGCCAAGCAGTATGGTTTGACCCCAGAGCAGTACAAGGCGCTCCTGGAGGCTTGTGGGGGCTTGTGCATGATTTGCAACAGGATCAAGGCACGAGCCGTAGACCACGATCACGCACATTGTGCCGGTAAGACCTCGTGCGGTGAATGTGTACGTGGTCTGTTGTGTACCCGTTGCAATGTGTATCTAGGACATATCAGGGATAACCCCGCTGTTGGATACGTTTTGGCTAACTACCTGAAAGACCCGCCGGCAAAATACATACTAAAGGAGAGAACATGACCAATCAGTACAAGCCCTCCCAGTTGATGGTGAACTGGGTTGCCAAGCTGCGTGAAGCCGACCTTGAGCAGACGGAGGGAGCGCTGTGCAAGGTGGATGTCGATGGCAACAAGTCCTATTGCTGCTTGGGTGTCCTCGAAGAGGTAGCAGGAAACGAGGCTCGTCCCCAGGAGAATGGTTTCGTGAAGGCTGGGCAAGACGGATGCCGATTCGAGAACGTCGCGTTCTACGGACCGACCGCCAAGGGTGAAACCGGATTGCCGAGTACTCGACTCATCGCAGAACTTCTGGGTGTTGACCCGGTTGGGTTCATGGTGGATAACGTGGCCCTGGGTGTGGACGATGACGGAATGCCGTTCCACGCATCCGAAGCGAATGACGACTACCACTGGAGCTTCGAGCAGATCGCAGACCAGTTGGAAGCGGTCTACATCAACGGCACGGGCAACCCGAACGACTACGCCATCAACAACGCAGGGGTGCCCAACAAGGGGATCTATTACTGAGGAGGTGTTGTAATGGAGTGTGTTCTTGGCGGTGAGTGTCAGTTCCCGGACGAATGTTTCGGGACTGATCTCGAACCGGATACCGATGATGACGACGACGAGTGACCCGAAGCCGCTGTGTAGTGACTGCCCAGACCCTGAAGCATGTCTTCAGGGTGCTCCATGTGAAGTAGTTCGCTGGGTACAGGATGCAATCAACGAGAGGAAGTCAAATGACTGACACGACCGAGGCTCTCAATGTCCTTGCTGATTGGTTCTGGGAGGACCACCCTTCGGGGTATTACACTCGTGGTGATGGTTACGACCACACTTGGACCCTGACTGTGTCCAAGGGTATCGGCATTCTTCGGGTTGTGATGGAAGATGTCAACCACATCACGGAGGAATTCGAATGGGAACTGAACCTCCGATCGTAGTCTTGCTCAAGAGGTGGTTCCCCGAGTGGGAACCACCTCGCGGCAAGAGGACCTGGCTTCCCGTTTTGTGTCCATTCCATGCTGAGACACGAGCCTCGGCATCCATATCACTGGAACTCAATGCGTTCACCTGTCATGGGTGTGCGATGAAGGGTGGTGTGATCAGCCTGATTATGAGAAAGGAAGGGCTGAAGTTTGCAGAAGCCGAGCGTTACGCAGAAGAACTTCTTGATGGAAGCTACGTCCCTGTACCACGCAAGCCTGCCAGGAAGCCAAGCCGAAGAGTATTTGGCCAGTCGGGGACTGGAAGGACCGGAACTAAAAAAGTTCCGGCTTGGCGTAGTTGAAAACCCCCTGCCGGGGCACGACATGTACCGGGGATGGCTTGCTATCCCTTACTTGAGGTGGAGTCCTGGTCAGGGCTGGTGTGTTATCACCATGCGATTCAGGTGCCTGGAAGACCACGATCATGGTCGTCATGGTAAGTACATGGCCCACCCCGGAAGTCAGATCCACATCTTCAACACCCTATCGGTGTTGCGGAGCAACGATGAGATATGCATTTGCGAAGGTGAGCTTGATGCTATCTCAGCCGAGCTAATGGGTTTGCCGTCCGTGGGTATTCCAGGTCGCGAGAACTGGAAGTCGCACTTCCACAGGATGTTCAAGGGATACGAAAGGGTTTACATCCTGGCAGATGGTGACGAAGCCGGACGTGACTTCGCGTTTGATGTCATGAAGACCCTGCCGAAGGGTCGCATCATCAACATGCCGGACGGGGAGGATGTGAACTCCACAATCAAGAAGTTCGGTGTCAACTCAGTGCTCAAGAAGATGGGGAAAATCAGTGGCTGATGCTTACTTGGAATCTCGTGTTCGTATCGAGCTGGAAACCCTGTCGTTCGTGATCGGGTTGGACGAGGCTCGTGAGCTGTACGAGCAACTGGAAGCTGTGCTTCCGAAGGACGACGTGGAGTACAACAAGGGTGGGTCATTTGGTTTTGGTCCTACTCGTGACGAAGGAGACAAAGACGATGAGTGAAAACGAAATCATCAAGGTCAGTTCTGCTGTGGAGATTAACATCAACTGTGACATCAATGTACTCTCCCGCAATGAGGCAATCAAGTTGATCGAAGACGTAGCAAAGGTGCTGGGTATCCAGATTGCGTTGAACCTGTGAAGGTACTCACGCTGGACCTGGAGACGAGCCCTAACATCGCCGATGTCTGGGGTTTGTTCAACCAGAATGTGTCGTTGAACCAGCTACGTGAGTCAACCCGAGTAATGTGCTTTGCTGCCAAGTGGCACGACAAGCCAAAGGTGGCATTCCACTCGGAATATCATGATGGTTTCGACTCGATGGTCGAGAAGGCTTATGACCTTCTCGACGAAGCCGATGTGGTTGTGCACTACAACGGGACACGGTTTGACATCCCACATCTGAAGCGGGAGTTCCTACTCAGGGGTATGACTCCTACATCCTCCTTTCAGGAGATCGACCTCCTGAAGGTGGTGCGAAACAAGTTCAGGTTCACCTCGAATAAGTTGGACCATGTTGCCCAGCAACTCGGACTTGGTGGGAAAGCATCCCATGCCGGGCACACCCTGTGGGTGAAGTGCATGGCTGGTGACAAGAAGGCCTGGGATTCAATGCGAAAGTACAACAAGCAGGACGTTGTGCTCACGGAGAATCTTTACGATCGACTCAGGCCTTGGATGACCAACCACCCGAGTCATGCGCTGTACGATGGCACTGCGGATACCTGCCCCAACTGCGGAAGCCCTGATCTGGTTCGCAGGGGATTCAAGTACACCAACCTGGGTAAGTACCAGCAATACCGGTGCTCCGGGTGTGGTGCTTGGAGTCGCAGTGGAAGGTCAGAACAACTAACCGACCTTCGGGGTTCGGCATAGCAAGGAGAACAATGAACAACGACGACATCTCGGAGGATTTCTACAGGGCCGTGGAACGGGCGGCTCGCAACACGGCGGAAAAGTGGCCGTTGGAAGAGTGGGAAGACCTGAACCAAGACGTGTGGGTGCGACTGCTAGAGAAACCCAACACGCTAGAGAAGTGCTTGGAGTCGGATAACCCAGCCCCAATGCTGTCTAGAATTTGTGGGCAGATTGCGACTGAGAATCAGTTGAAGAGGAATCTGTTTCAAGGAAAGAATCCCTACAACCCAGTCCAGGTCCGATCGATGTTGGATGCGGGTATTCTGAAGGACTACAACGTGGCTACCGTAAGCGAGTCGCACGACTTTTCTTACGGAATGCTGGACCTGAAGAAGGCAAACGATGATTACTTTCAGATCGTCGTGTCCAAGTACAAGAAGGAGTTGGACGTCAAAGAGAAGATGAAGATTACCCGAGCTATTGACAAGCTGACAGACCTGATGAATATCACGGTACTGAAGGCACCCAAGTACCATGACGGTCCTGGGTCAAGGAAGGCAGTGTCCAACGATCGTGCCCAGTGGGTGACGCAAACACAGATGAGTCACTTGGATGGCTGGAATGGCTGATCCTGTAGTACAGACCGAAGAAGAGTTCCACAAGAAGCACGTACATGTAGAACCCACCAAGAAGTAAGGAAGTTGAGTTAACATGGCAGTAGCAAAGAAGACGAAGACCGACCCGTTCGAGATCGACCCTTTTGAGACCGCGCCTGAGGGGAACGACACCCCTGGGGATGAGGCGCAGGCTGATATCGATTCTCAGGGCGTGATCCGCCCAAAGGAGAAGCCGGTTGTTGTGGTGCCTTCCAGTGAGGGCAAGGTGACGGTAACCCTGAAGGGTGGTGTTGGGTTCAATGCTCCGTGGGTTGTGATTCACGGCAAGGATGTGGGTGACGCGCTGGATCAGATCAACGATCCTCAGATCACAGACCTCCTCACGAGGGCTCAGAAGGCCTCTGCGTACTTCGCGGACCAGGCCCCTGCTCCGACCCCTACCCAGCCGCAGGGAGGCTCTCAGACCCAGTCTGGGCAGCCCGCTGCATCGGCTGCCGGACAGGGCGGTGTAGTAAAGACCTGTCCTCACGGCCAGATGGTGGCTAAGTCGGGTGTGAGTGCGAGTGGTAAGGCCTGGAGTGGGTTCTTCTGCCCGACTCCTCGGGACACTCCCGGACAGTGTAAACCACAATTCGACAGGTAATTCTCTGAGGGGGTCCTTCGGGACCCCCTCCTCTTGGGAGGAACATGCTAAGCAATATCAGTGTCCTGATTCCTTGGAGGGGAGGAGATCCCCAAAGAGAAAGAGTCTGGGAATACATCAGAAAAGAGTGGGAGTTCCTCGGGGTTGAGTTGTGTGTCGGGGTTGACGATGATGGTGGCCCGTTCAACTGCTCCCGCGCTCTGAACCGTGCGTTCAAGATGTCGACCAAGCCTTACATCATGCAGTTCGGTGCGGATTGTTTGCCGGACTACAACGCCATCCGAGATGGCTACCACTGGTTGGAATCCGGGATGCCCTGGGTCCCGTTGTTCGATAAGACTGACTACTACAACGACTACGCCACGAACGCCATGATCAGTGGACTACCCCGAAACAAACTGTTTGTAGATCAGAACCTTGCGGTTCCGTTTCAGACAGGCGTGATGGCTCTCCAACGAGAGGCCTTCTTGGAGACCGGCGGGTCCGACGAGCGGTTCGAGGGGTGGGGAGCAGAGGACTCTGCTTTCCGTATGGCTGTGTGGAAGTTGTACGGTTACGGAGAACCCCTGCCTTACACGCTGAAGTGTTTGTGGCACAAGGGTGAGCACCGTGTGTTGGGAGAAGACAACCTGGCGTTGTGCCAGGAGTATGAGCGAATCGAAACGCGTGAAGACATGCTCCTGTACATCGATCAGAGAGGCCGCTACGTATAGGAAAGACGGGACGGAATGCAAACATGGACAATTCATGTTCAGGGTGACCCAGTCCGGGTTCATCGGGTCGAATCTTACGAAGACCTGGAACTGTTTAAGGAATTTGTTCGGAAGAACCTCCGTGTCCTGGCGTTTGACACGGAAACCACAGGGCTCGATATTTACTCCCGAGGGTATCGCCTTCGGCTAGTCCAGTTCGGTAACAAAAACGAAGCATGGGTGTTGCCGGTTGAGCTAGGCGGTGATTACATCACCGTGACGATCCAGACACTGATGGCTGTAGAGAAGATCGTGGGTAAGAACCTTGCCTTCGACTTCAAGGTTATCGACAGGTGTTTGGGCATCCCGATGGAGAAGCTCTGGCCCAAGGCTTTCGACGTGGAAATCCAAGCCAAGCTGATCGATCCCCGAGACACCCTCAAGGGTGGTATCGGAGTCTCCCTGGAAGACCTGGTTCGACATTACCTAGACCCAAACCTGGCGGACAACGTCAAGGGTCTGATGTCCAAGATTGCCAAGGAGTACAAGACCACCAAGGCCAAGGTCTTCGAAAAGGTTGACCTCAATCATCCTGAATACAACATCTATGCGGGGATGGACACCATCTTCCCGGCTAGGCTCGAAGGTATTCAGAACAAGTTGATTCCGGCCTCGGCTGTTCAGCTCATTCACTTCGAGCACGAGATTGCAGAGGTGTGTACTTACATGGATCGGGGAGGGTTCCTCCTTGACCTGGAATACACACAGAATCTCTCGATGGAACTGCACGAGGACGAGGAGAAGTATTCCGAGATCGCAGCCCGGTTTGGCTGCGAGAATGTGAACTCGACGGATCAGGTAGCCGAGGTTCTCCTGAGCCGGGGTGTTGTCCTGAAGGACAGGACCCCAACAGGCAAGCTCCAGGTGTCCAAGACAATCCTGGATAAGCTCGTCAAGGAGAACGACGAGTTCGCCATCGCAGTTCAGAAGGCGAAGAAGGCACGCAAGTGGCGTACCACATGGGTTGATGGATTCCTCAACAACATGGACGACAATGGTAGGTGCCATGCCTCTATCAACACACTCCAGGCTCGTACTGGACGTATGTCGATCACGGGCATTCCGGCTCAGACGCTTCCTGCGTCTGACTACACCATCCGTAAGTGCTTTGTTGCCGAAGAGGGTCATTCGATTGTCAGCGTGGACTACAAGGGGCAGGAACTCCGTGTTCTGGCAGCCCTGAGCGGTGACAAGACCATGATCGATGCGTTCAAGCACGACCTAAACCTCCACCTCCTGACTGCTCAGGCAGCCTTCGGGGAGCATGTCCTCAAGGACACCAAGGAATACAAGGCCGGCAAGATCACCAACTTTGCCCGTGTCTTTGGTGGTGGTGCCAAGGTAGTAGCCGAACAAACCGGTCTTACCTTCATGCAAGCCAAGAAGGTGGTCGAGGCGTTTGACAAGAGGTATCCCGGAGTGACCAATTACGCGGACAAGCTTGCAAAGTTGTCCGAGCGAGATGGTTATATCACCACGTACTTCGGGCGTAGGCTTCCTGTGGACCATAGCAGGGCCTACAGCGCTCTCAACTACATGGTGCAGTCATCCAGTAGGGATGTGACTTGTCGTGGAATCCTGAGGGCATACAGGGCTGGTTTTGGGCCTTACATGCGTCTGCCCGTGCACGATGAGATCCTAATGTCCATGCCTACGGCACGTGCTGAGTGGGGAGCCAACGAAGTAGCACGACACATGAGCGAGACCATTGGTCCGGTCTTCATCGACACGGATGCTGAAGTGGGTCGTCGCTCATGGGGTTCGCTTTATAGTCCAGATGTAGACTAAATGGGATGGCCCCGCAAGGGGCCTCCTTACCAAAGGAGAAGTAAATGAGTAGCAACGCTCTTAACGACCTGCTGGACGATGTTTCCGAGATCGGTGCTGCATGGCACCTGATCACGGATGCCGTGGAAAAGCACATCGGGTCCCATCACGAGGCCGATCGGCCGAAGCTGCTGGCCGATTACACGATCCGCATGTCCAACCTTCATGCCCTGGAAATCATTGCCCAGGCACTCGTGCTCATCGCTCAGAAGGAGAACTGAAATGGGATACGAAAACCCTGACCTGTACTACCAGCCTGATGCTTTCGGAATCACCCCTGTTGGTGAAGTGGACTGGGACGATGAGTCCTGCTCGTTCAACATCACTGCTGTGTGGCAGTGCAAGGAAGACCCGAAGGTCTTCTACTGGGCTCAGGATTCGGGGTGCTCCTGCCCTGCCCCGTTCGAGGGTTTCACTTCCCTAGAAGGGAACGACTTCGCTGAGGTCTTCAAGGGGACCAAGCATGAGTGCATCAAGGCCCTACTGGACGAGCTTGAGCGCGTGAAGAAGGTCAACGAGAGCTACTCCTGGCGTACATTTGACCCCTCAGATGACGTGCTGGAACTAGTCGGAAAGCTGGTGCGACTGTGAGCTACGTGGAATACAGTTCCAACAACTCGGGTGGGTCCTGGTGGCTCACCGACAAGAACTGGTACGACCTGGAGGCTGCTGGGTGGGAAGTCCAGTGGGTCAAGGACCAGGAAGACGGAATCTTCCACAACAAGGGTGAGGAACGCTGGCTTGGTGCTCTTGCGACCAATGCGATTCGTCGTGATGTGTCGCTTGGTGTTGCCAAGGCTGAGTTCGAGGATGTAACCGGACTGAGCCCGTACGATGAGGGCTGTGATTGCTGCGGTCAGCCTCACTACTTCTCCGAACACAACGATGACGGGAGCTACATCCGATGACGAAGCGACTGGCTGTTTCTATCAGCAACTACACCATCGAGCAGTACGATGATGGTGAGCCCTTCGGGGACTGGCGTGCCAGTTACGAGTACAGCGGTGTAGAAGCCACCCTGGGCGGGGGTGGCCGTATCGGCTGGAACACCGATATCTACGACGTCAAGGACGAGGTCGAAGCTCTGACCCCGCTCTGGGTTGTGGTTGTGGTGTACGGCAGTGGAGACACCTTCGGCTACTCGACGGGTAACTCCACGGTTGCGGCCGTGTGTTACTCGGAGGAAGATGCAGAAGCTGTTCGCGCTGCTATCTGGGAGGACAGCAAGAACTCCAACTTTGGTGCGATCAATGTTGGTGAGTACTCGTTCTACAACGGGACTTGGAAGGGTTACTTCGAGGATCTGGAAGGTGTCATCGTGGAGAAGGTCCGAGTGGGGGTAGACAATGGTTGATTTCATCAAGTGGGATTCAACTCCCAGGTTCCACAAGTACCTGACCATCACCGAGAAGATCGATGGCACGAATGCGTGTATTCGTATCCTGGATGGTGAACTCACGACCCAGTCGCGCAAGCGACTCATCACCCCAGAAGACGATAACTTCGGGTTTGCCAGGTGGGCCTACGAGAACGCAGGGGCTCTGACGGATGTGCTGGGCTACGGGGTTCACTTCGGTGAGTGGTTCGGTGAGGGCATTCAGAAGAACCCGCTTGGCATTGAGGGCAAGCGGTTTGCTCACTTCTCCCCGTGGAAGTTCAATGACGAGGAGAAGGAGCGAATCGAGAACTCTGGTCTGGTGGAGTTCGTTCCGGTCCTCTTCGAGGGCCAGGCTGACTTCATGACCATCCCTTCCATTATCAACAACCTGATCGGTTTCCACTCCTATGTCCCTGGTGCGAAGTGGGATGCCAAGGCAGAGGGCATCATCGTCTGGCACAAGGAGTCCCAGCAGAAGTATAAAATTCTGCTTGAGAATGATGAAATCCACAAGGGGCAACAATGAACATCAATGTAACCACATCAGGTGGTTCTTCACAGGTGGCTGTGGGTGGCAGCAATGCCACCCAGATCCAGACCACCAACCCCTTTGATGCGGACCTGAAGGAGTACGTCAAGTTTCTCCACGAGAACGCAACCCTTGACATCGAGAACTCCACGGTGTGGGAGATGGCCGAACAGTTCTTTGGCCATGACCTGGAAGACGACGAACTAGACCATGTCTTCGAACTCCTACGCACAGCTCAGGTTGAGGTGAACGTGACGTGGTGAAGGTAGATCGAGAGAATCTGGTCATCTATTTCGACAAACCGGAGTCCTGGCGGGGAGTTGTCGACCTCCCCGCCGGGTTCGCCCAGATGGAATACGACGAGCAGAACGACATCATTCAGGCCTTCGTCGAAGAGTTCGAGCTGCGAAGGCCTACCGTGGATTACTGGGATTACATCGACTAGGGAGTGTCGTGGAGTACTGGAGTTACGTCTTGGCTATCTCCGGAGCACTGAATTACTTCCTGGCAATCAGGGGTAAAGTGTCCGGGCTATGGTTGGGTCTGGCCAACCAGGTTGGGTGGATTGCGTATGCCTTGACGACACACCAGTATGGTTTCTTCGTGACCGTGGCCCTGTTTGGTCCTATCAATATCTATGGGCTCAAGAAGCACTTCGAAAAGAAGGAGGACAATGGGCAAGACCAACGACATGGGTAACTTCTACACGTCCGGACAAGAACAGTGTCCGCATTGTAGTGACTGGTTCCCCGAGTCGTGGATTTACAACCACACCACGATCTGTGCAATCAACCCAGCAAGCCAGGAGGAGACGGATGAGTGACACGACCAGGTGCCAGCATTGTCAGGGCCTAATTCCGGATGCGATGATCTCGATGCACGAGGAGCACTGTTCCAGCAACCCCAACCGTGAGGAGTTCGGGTCGCGGTACGACGAGGAAACCTCGTGAAGTTTCACGAACTGGCTGATGCCATCGCTTTGCTCCAGGCAAAGGCCAGGTGCGGTCATTCTGTGTACATGGACGGAACACACAATCCCACACACCACGAGATCAGAGAAGCACAGTGGCTTGTCGGGATCTTCAAGCGAAATCAGGAGGTAGAAGACTGATGGATTACATCGGTGGCTTTGAGTACAAGATTCAGGTTCTCTCCGGTGACGTCTGGGAGAACACCTGGACCAACCAGTTCGATTCTGACGACTGGTATCCCACCCTGAAGGGGGCCAGGAATGCTCTCGCACAGATGAAGGCAACCCGGTACGGGCGTGTGAACACCAACCAGTACCGTATGGTTCGACGCCCCTACGGTGAGATTGAGGTCGTAGAATGAGGTTCTTCTACGACACCGAGTTCTATGAGAACGGATGGGAAAACCCCATCGACTTGATTTCCATCGGTATTGTTGCCGAGGATGGTCGTGAGCTATACCTGGAGAACGCAGACTTCGATCCTGCCACCGTGCCTGCGGGTCACTTCTTGGTGGACAATGTGTTCCCCTGGCTTTACGACACTCCGGATGCTTTGCTTCACCGACACCAGATCCGAGACGAGGTCTACAAGTTCCTGGTTCTGGATTCCCCCAATGAAGACCACGAACTCTGGGGATACTACGCCGACTACGACCATGTGATCCTGGCCCAGTTGTTCGGGACCATGGTCGACATGCCGGACGAGCTTCCCTGGTACACCCTGGACCTCAAGCAGGAGATTCACAAGCTTGGTATTGACCAGTTGCCTGCGCAGCTCGGGGTACAGCATCACGCACTGGCGGATGCCAGGTGGAACAAGGTGGTTTACGACCACCTTCAACTATGGTGGGGGGACTAGCAGGGCACATGAAGCCTCGTGGTTTGAAATCAAAACCTGCGTATTGCAAGTATGGGTGTTGCTCGCTCCGCCGAGACCCGACCCCACGCCCCACCGATCGTGACAACGCGCTGGCACAAGAGGAGAAGGACAATGAACAAGGCTCTCAGATCCATTCTAAGCGTCTCGATGGCGCTAGCCCTAGTCGGGTGTGGGTCAGCGTATTCTAGGGCCCCACAGGCAGCCTCAGCCCCGGCAAGCAATGCTGACAGAGTTCTGGACAAGTTCAAGACGCCTGACGATGGGTCTACGGTCACCCTGTTCTGCCGGAACGGGGATTACTACGTCTACATGAACGGTTACAAGGAGGGGAACATCCAGCAGTTCCCCCATGACGAAAGGTGCAAGTAAATGCCCCCGGTTACCTGGCTATGGACGGTTCACACCGCATACCCACAGAAGCCACTGGCAATCTTCGACCAGAAGGCCAAGCTTGTGGTCTGGTTGAAGTCGCTGCCTGAGCTGTCCGAGTTCCACTTCTTCAAGGCTCCGATCGCAGACCCCTTCCGGGTGTCTGTGGTTGAGCTGTACGAACTCCTCCCGGATTACGTCCCGCCAGGTGAGGAGCCTCCGAATGCCTGACAATAACTACGTGTGGATCGTCTTCGAAGACGATGTGGCATACCCCATTGCGGTCTTCCAGAAGCGATACCACCTGGAGGGGTGGATCAACGAGCCCAACAACAAGGCGAACAAGCATCTCTACACCATCCTTCGCTTCCCGCCTTACAGCGGACAGTGGAAGGTAATCGACAACGACACCCTCAGGGCGGTAAAGAATGGGTAACCCCTTCCGTGGCATGGCCACGTTCAACATCTTCGTGGATGATCTGGCAGCAGCCGAGGATTTCTACTCGGTCCTGTTCAACCAGGAGCCCTACTTCAGGGTTCCGGGGTATATCGAGTACCGGTTCGGTGACTACTCTGCCGAGTTTGGTGTTCGTGTTGATTCCGATGCGCTGCCGGGTCCCGCACGGTCACGCGGTTTGGTGTACTGGGCTGTCAACGACATCGATGCGGCTATGGCCAACCTGGAAGAGTGCGGAGGGTTCCCCAAAGAACCCAAGACTCCCCGTGGAAACACGGGGTTCATCACGGCATCCTTCCTGGACCCGTGGGGCAACGAGATCGGTCTGATCAAGAACCCGCACTACGAGGAGATCCGCAAGAGCTTCTGGAAGAAGCCCTCCTGGTGGCCTTGGTGACACCATTCGAGGAGATGGTGTCTTACCTAGGACAAGAAGTGTGGGTAAGACTGACCGATGAGCCAACCCCCGTGGCCTACACGGGGGTTCTCCTCGCTATTGAGGACACAGGACAGATTGTCCTCAGGATGGAAGACGGGTTCAGTGTGTATTGCTGGCCCGCCTTGGAAATGGAACTCCTGAGTGAGCGAGTACGTATGTGACCACTGCGGTGGTCGAGACGCAAGTTCATGTGATGACGACTGCACAGGAAGAGGTTGGGGAAATGAGTCCACGTAGCCACCCCGGAAACGACCCCGTACCTGAAGGCCTCGTAGAAAAGATCAAGCGAGGTCTGGACGAGGAGTGGGATAACCAGCAAGCAGACAACCAGGACGACCAAGATGACCAAGATGACTGATCCCAACGGCAACACCCTCTCCGAAGAGGAGATGGAACAAATCAGGGGCATCCTGGGAGCCGAGGCGGATAACTACATCCGTCCCTGGGAAGATGACTAACCCGGATGATGAAGACCTTCGGGTCTTCATTGCTCAGTTGGATGAACTAGAACCCAAGTGGCCTGCGGAGGAACAAGATGACCACACCTGACCACGATGAACTCAGCCCCGAAGGCAGGGAAGACATTTCTACTGCCCTGGACACGGAATACGGGGAGAAGGTTGATAATGGGTAAGCACAGTGCCAACAACGAAGGCGATGGATTCTCCGACGAGCAGCTCGACCAGCTCTGGGAGGAAATGCAGGAAGAATCAGACGAAGACCCCGAGGAGTCCGATGCCTGATCCGGAAGAGGAGACAGAAGACCTTGACCTTCAGGACTACATCGACATCCTGAACGGTGACTTCGACTAGTACAAACAAGAAAAGCCCCGTAGGGGCCTCACCAGTTGCGGTGGGGTTTCCCTACGGGGCTTTTTTGCGTTTCAGTCTTACTTCACGATACTTGGGCTCTGTGGTGCGCCGACATTCTTCAGGCCGAGGCCCTTCAGGACAACCACCAGGGCTCCACCCAGGCCTACGCCCAGCGCAGCCTTGAAGTCCAGGTTAAGGACATCCACGGCATCCAGGCCGGTAACACTCAGAACACCACCGGCAAATCCAACCACGGCCTCTTCGAACAAGGCCTTCCAGTACTGTGCGGTCCACATAACTCCTACTTTCATTTGTTTGTTAACACAAGAACAGCCAAGGCCACAACAACAGGAAACACAAGGGAGGTCAGAATCGCCCATACGGCTTGCTTGGACGAATTTTTCCGTAGCTGAGTCTCATATTCGAACTTGCCTTCTAGTTGGGTCAAGTCCTTGCGTAGCTCCGTGATCTCATGACCAAACGTGGCTGATTCCACGTCATGTCTGTTGATGTAGTCGGTCATCTTGTCCCCGAGAGACCTTATCTCGGTGTACAGCTCTGTCATCCCGATGGAATGCACTGTCAGATCCTCCGTCATTATAGCGGCCCCATGTATTCGATGGAGATCCACGGTGCCCTACCGGTGCCCCCTTCACGGACGAGGTTGAGACCGATAGAAGACCACATCCACACAGAAAACACGTCGGCTGCTGCGATTCGGAACGTGGCCGAGGTTGCCAGTGACACACCACCCGTGGCTGCGTTCTTGCCACGGTCCTGGGTTGCATCGGATGTGGGTGCAAACCACAGATACAGCCCTGCGTTGGCATCCGTTCGGATACTGCACGAGAACGTGTAGACCCCGGCTGTCGCAAACGTGAAGGACCTCGTGGTGCTGCCGGTATACGTAATCCCAGAACCGGCATTGATGGACGTATCGAAGGGGACCTTCGTGTTGGTAGTCGCAGAAATAGCCTGGGAAGCATTGTGCCTGCGTTCGATATTGGATGGAGTACCCGGTGTTACCGCAGTAACCCGTGTGTCCAGATCCAGGATGTTGTCGATCAGGATGTTGTAATCAGCCGAGCTGGCAACGTTACCTGGTACGGCATCGTTCATCGGCAGGGTAAGTGCCATTCTATTCGCCCCAAACGAAGGTAGAGCCCCAGATGCCGTACTGGTTGGAGTCCCAGATACCTGCTGGTGCTGCGATCAATTCAACAGAAAGTGTGTCGGTCAGTCCGGAGTCCACAGAATAGCTCCTGCGGATACCCTTGATCTGTAGGTCGAACCGTTCACCAAACCCATCCCTGTCATGAATCCTCAGGGTGTCACCAAACTGAAGACGAGGATCGCCTGCGATAGTGATGGCCTGGGTTGTCGGAACAGGAAGCTCGGTGCCCGGCATGAGGTAGGAGATAACCCCGCCGTAGTTCACCATCTCCTGGTAGAAGTCTCCGGACAACCTGAGGTTCTTACCACCATAGGTGTCGATGGATTCCTGTGCCTTGAAGAGGGTGAGCTGGGAGTCGAACGTCTCGATCTTGGTCCCGCCAACCCGGAATGCTGCGCCACCAGTATCCTTGGCCAGCCTTGCGGGCTCGGCATACCCGTTGTGGAAGTTGACTACGACCTGGCCCTGGTTGTCGAAGTACACGTAGATATCGACACCCGAGGTCTTGCCATCATCCTCGGCCCACACGGCACCATCAAACCACTGGACGACATACCCATGATCGAGGATGTCATTCCATTCGGGGATGGGACCGGCAACGGTTGAACTGTACCTGGTGATCTTACCTGGGTTGGGACTCAGGACTTCGTCAGACCAAATCCGGAACAGCCTGGTTTCGGCTCCTTCGACGTAGAATTCCCATTCCGAGTTGGATTCATACGACGCAGCCTCGAAGGCTCGTCGCTTCCCAGACTGCACGGTCCAGATATTACGAACCGAGTCCAGCGAATTGGTGATTTCAAGACCGGTGACGTCATCCAGGGTGAGTTCTCGTACGATGGTGTCTTGTAGTGTCTTCATGCGTTCTGCATTCCAGAACCTGAACACACCAGACTCATCCCAGAAGATAGACCCGAACTCAGCCTCGGCAACACGTGCCGCGACCTCCCAGGCATCGTCTCCCTGGTGAACAGGCATGTAGGACAGCCCGTTACGGCCATTGTCCAGCACAGCCGTGTAGGACGGAGTCCTGCCGCCCCACTGGAGGGCGGAAGCCACGGACAAAGACCCGAAGTTGGTTGCGGTGTAGTAGATGTCGCTGAGCGAACACCTGTGGTCAACCGTGAACAAGCCCTTCAGCTCGTCTACCGAGCCAACCCATGTCTTGGCCGCACCCAGATCCTGATAGTTACCCGAGTTGTTGGTGTTCACACCAGCCGCGACATACACCTGAGGTCCTGCGGGGTTGAAGTAGTCCCAGATCACGTTGATGCGCTGATAGTCCCCTGTGGTGGGGATATTCACCTTCGACGAGATAGCCGTGGTAACCAAAGTCTCGTCTTCGAACTCCGACCAGACCTGGCCGTTCTCGATCATCACGGAGATGACATAAAACTCACCAAGCCTGATATGGATAACCTCGTGCTCGACTGCGGTCTGGTAAAACGTGTTTCGAGGGCCCCTGAGGTTCAGGGTGAACCCAAGAACCTGCATTCCCACAGAAGACATCTGGTCACGGTCGGTACACCAGTACTTCAGGATGGAATCACCGGTTGTTCCCAAGGCTGACAACGCCATAGGAGGCGTTGTAGGCTCAGGCGAGTTCGGGTTGGTCGGACCCAGGAAGTTATACATGACTTCACCGGTATCTTCGGTGAAGGGGTAGGTCTGTACGTTCCAGTTGTCCAGCCACCCGATAGAAGGCAGCCAAGACCCTGTCCCATTGATCCAAATCTGGGGTCCGGTGATGTCGTCATCAGGCAAACCGTTCTCTTCACGAGAAGTAGGCCTGTACGGGGTCGGACTGACCTTACATTCACGAAGGCAGTGGTCGATAACCCACTGCGGGTCGGCTAGCTGTGCTTCGATGATGCCACGAGACGCGTGGTAGTCGTAAATAGCCCACACAGGGAACGTAATAGGCCTGCGCATGAGTTCAGCACGGTCGATAGCACTCAAGGACACCAATCCGGAGCCCCTATTCGGGGTGATACTCCGAACATTGCCGATGAACTGTGGATACCACACCATTCCGATCGATGTTTGCACCCCAATTTCGTACTTGATCTCGACACCGATCATTTCCTGGTGGAAAAAGGGAGACCTGGGCTGGTACGGGCTGAAAACACCCGAGAACGGAATCCCCAGGTACTCTCCGGACAGGATTACATCCATCTGAGCAGCCCCAGAACCCTCGATGAGGGTGACTTCCTCGGGTGCAGACCCCTTCAGGGACCTGTCGGTGGTGACATCTCGTGCGTAGCGGGACAGGTCGCTCAGCGCGTGCGCAAACAACCCATCCCTGCTCCAGTCAGCCAGGAGACGAATACGGAACTGGCGGTCCGACGCCTTGATAGCCGTGGTGGCTTCAGCGCCCCCTTGGTTCTGCATGTTTTTACGCCTCCAATAGTGTGATTGTGCAATCCATGAGTGGGTACCTCGGTGAGGTTGATGGCAACTGATCGATCAGCACTGCGGGTGCTCCGCCACCCAGATCCCATGCCGTTGCAGCAGCCCCTGATTCGACCTGTGCGGCTGCCAGGTTCATGGACGTAGTAGCCACAGCCGACAGCACCAAACGAGCCGCACAGGCGTTGCTGGGGGCCGTCCTGGTGACGCTGAACCTGGCCCACGAGGTCGTGACAGCCGCAGCCTCGGTGGTGGACGAGGACAGCAGGACATTATCCTTGTCGTAGTAGTCGAACTTCAGCAAAGCCGAGATCGAAGAGTCACCCTTGACGTAAACCGAACCCGTGATTTGTTCCAGGGGGAAGATGGGGTTGTGCATATCCGGGTCCCATGCGGCAATACTGGATGCGGTGCGTCCAGTCCACCTCAGGCACCTCGTGCCGTACCCCGCAGCAGACGGGAAGTCGGATACCCACTCCCAGTCCCCGGCTGAAAACCGGAGACCAGGGCGGGACGAACTAACCGCGTTGCACGAAGCTCCGTATTCCGACATGCGGTTCCTACGAAGCGGGTTGATCAGGCGGTGTGGCCCAGGAATGTGCCGGGTTGCAAGAGCCTGGAGCCAGCGGTAGTCCGCCTCGGTGAGGAGGCGGAACGACAGCGCTAGATCCTGCTTGACTCCGGTGGTATCCATGGTCCTGGCACCGCTCAAAGCCTGATGGACTCCACCATAACGAACATCCGTTATGGTCATGCTGACCTCCGGAGTGTCCAGTTCACGGAGGTTGCCCAATGGGCCTAGGTACCAGGAAACCATCATCGCCTCTTGTTCAGATTGTTGGTCTTGTTGACCATTCGAGTCAAACCATTAGCATCCATTTCGACGCTCCACCCCGAGAGAGCAGCACCGATCTTATCGCTGATGCTACCAAACCCATCGGACTGCACAGATGCTTCCAGATCCATGGCCGTTTGGGTACGGCCCATGACATCTTCGATAGCAGCAATAGCAGTTGGTGCTGCCTGCTGCATTCCCAGCGCCCAGTCTTCGATGAGAGCCCTACCCGAGTACAGGGTATACCCACGACCCGAGAACGGACCCTGCTTGGCAGGGGAGAATGGCAGGAAGCTACGGATGTTATCGACAACACCCTTGATGGCACTACCAGCAGCCCCGACCATGGACTTGATACCATTGATGAGGCCCTGCACGATCTTTCGACCCGCATCGGCAAGCATCTGTCCGGTATCCCCGAGCGCACTCAGGATCTCCAGTGGGAGACCGATGAAGAACTCGATAACCAGGTCCAAACCAGCTTCAATGATACCGCCGAGGATGTCCAGTGAACCCTTGGCCATTTCCTGGATACCATCCCAGAACTGACCCCAGTCACCTGTGATCAAACCTGTGAACGCATCGATAACACCAGTGATGTATTCGATAGCACCCTGGATGATATCCTGAATTGGTCCCATGACCGCCTTGACGGTGTCCAAGAACCAGTTGAAGGCAGGGATTGTCTTGTCGATGATCCAGCCCACCAGGTCTGCGATTGCAGGCACGATATTGATGAAGGCGTCGATCATGTCCATGATAAACGGAGTAAGATCCTTGATTGCCTGAACAACCAGAGGAAGTACTTCCTGGGCAAACCTCATCAGGTGCGGCATCAAGTCCTTCATCACGTCGATGATGGCCTGGAAGATTTCCGAACCCAACTCGATCAATGAAGGAAGCAGGGGTACGATCACCGCGAGTAGATCGGTGACAAACTTGACGATTTGATCGAACAACGGCATCAAGTCGGTAAACGCCTGCATCAGCTTTTCACTGACGATCAGTGCTAGTTCCTTGAACGCATTCAGTAGTGGTTCGATGAATGGTTCAAGCGCTGTGAGCGCCTTCAGGAGGGTATCCCCTAGGATACCTGCGATCGTCTCCAGAAGTGGGCCCAGTCCGTCCAGTACGCCGCCTACAAGCTCTCCGAAGATGTCGGCAAGCTTGGTGAATGCCGGGGTCAGCTTATCGAAGATGGGAACCAGCGCTTCGAATGCCTTACCCAGAACATTGAACACGACCTCCGACAGCTTGGTCAGGGCTGGCATCAGTGACACCAGCGCGTCACCAAAACCCTTGAACAAATCCGAGATAGGCCCACCCAGAATGGTCATGGCCTGTAGGCCCGCGCCAAACAGATCGGTGAACACATCCAGAAGTGTGGAAGTAACCTTCGCAAGTCCGTCCAGCGCATCAAACAGGGTGCCGCTCTTGACGGCTTCCTGGATCATGTCGTCAAAACCCTGGGTGAAGGTGTTGAAAACATCTGCGAGCTTCCCGAACGACTCAGACCCCGCACTCGCCAGGGTAAGCAGAGTGCGTGTGAACGACTCGATACCAGGAGTAATCTGCTGGAAGAACTGTCCTGTGTTGTTCAGGAAGTTCTCGATCTGGGTCATACCCTCCGAAGAGGTAACCACATTGGTGAAACCCTGGGCTACCGACACAAGACCTTCGGCAACCACGTTCAGTCCACGTTCAAGGACTGGGAAAATCGAATTCAACTGCTCGAATACCGGGGTCAGACCGCGTTCGAACGTCGCCGACAACGAGTTCTTCAGGCTCTCGATCGAGGGTCCGAATACTTCTGCTGCCTTACTGATCCCGTCCATGCCCAGCGCGATGGCCGCGAATGCAGACCCTGCCAGGAACAGCAGAGACGGGAGTCCTGCCAGCAGCGTGGAAATCAGGGCCAGGGCTGGTGCCAGAAGAAGCAGTACGGCAACACCGATCAGGGCGAACCTGCTCATGCTGCTGAAACCCTCGCCTGCGGACGTAGCAGCCCCGCCGATACCCTTCAGGTTCTTCACGTCGTCCTGATTTACCCGGACACGAACCGTCTTGTCGAGAGCATCAATCTTCTTCTTCAGAGCTTCTAGTTCGGCACGTGCTGCTGCTGTGTCGGCTTCGACGTCGATACTGACCTTGAAGTCCTTGAGACTCTTCTTGAGCTGGGCTTCTAGCTCCTGCTTGAACTTGGAGGTATCCGGAACAACCTTGACGGATACGCGACCAATGGTAGAGCCGCCAGGGCTGCTCATGTACTATCCTCCCTTAGCCTTCTTGGCTTTGGCTAGCTGCTGTCGGAATGGGTTGGACTGTGCCGCACTCTTCTGGACTCGCGAAGGGCGAACAGTGGGCTTTGGTGCCTTGGGCTTCCTCTTGGAGTTAGCCGCAGCAACCGTGTAGGCCACACGGTTCACACTGTCGATGAGCTGTGCCAAAAAGTACCTATCCACATCCCAGCCAACGAATTGTTCGCCGCCTCGAAGGGCGGCAACCGTTCGAGAACCCAGGGGAAGCTGCTTGAGAAGCACAAGTAGTGTGGCGGGGCCATGAGACCCCGTCCGGACAACATCAACCAAGTTCAGTGAATATTCTGACTGGAAATCTGCGACGATAGCCTCACCAGCCTGGTCTATTAGGCGGGCGAGGGCGATGCTTCCCCCGCCTGGGTCGCCTCCATCCACATTTCCATCAACGTCTTGACCCGAATCAGGTCGTGGCCCAGGAGGGTAATCAGTTCATCACCCTTGCGATTGGCCGTGATCACAGACAGAAGCGACTCGATGAGATCCAGAATCTCTTCCTCGTCTGGGTCTTCGCTGCTCATGGCTTCCAGATCCTTCAGTAGGGTGACAACCACGGCTCGCTCAGACGAGGCGAGTCGGAGAATCTGGCGAAGTTCGTAGGTGTAACCATTCGCGGAGAAGCAGAATGGGGCGTACTTGGTCTCGATGGCCTGGTTCAGATCATCCAGGCTGAAGGTGTTACTCATGGCGAACCCTTTCGAAGTAAAGTGGTGGACCCAGAGAAAAAAGGGGAGCACGGCGGGTCCGCCAGGAACCGTGCTCCCCCTCACCGATTAGGAGTGGTTAACCCCTGTGTCGGCAGACACCCATGCCAGAAGTGGATCGGTAGAGTTCTTCAGGAATGTCGCACGAAGCGGCATGAACGCGAACTCATCGATTGCCAGTTCCATAGCATCTTCACGACGAATGGAAACCTTGGACGCCCACATGGCAATGTTGGTCGTACCATCCATGATGACAATGACGATAGCCTTCTCGATTGGCGTAGTCGGTGCACTCTGCACTTCGAAGACACCCTCGGTAGACCCACCATCGGCAACGGAGTAGTACAACCCCAGAACAGTCTCGTCAAACTGGTGGCAGTTGAACGTGACAAAGTCGGAGGCAACCTCGGTCACAACCTCACGGAGCGAGGCATTCTGCCAGGTACCCTTGACTTCGGTGTCACCACCATCAAACCCGAAGGTTGGGAGTTCGTCACGGGCCGTGTGCCCAATCGAAACCCAACCCGAAAGTCCAACGGTAGGATCGAACGAGTCGATCGCACCAGGGGTTGGTCGTGCCGTTCCCGTAGCGGCAAGGAAGATATAACCCCTTGCCGGTGTGATTACGGCGACATCATTTTCTGCCATTCTTGCTTACTCCTCATCTAATTATGCGGTCGGAGACCAAGTTGGATCAGTCCCTGAATGCGCCATGTATCATCGAACGGTGAATCGAACTGGGAAGGGCCAAACGTCTCGAAATACGAGTGGATATAACCAACCCCGGTCACAACAGTTTGGGCTAGCCACGCCTCATACAGGACTGTGCGTGCGTCCAACCACAGGTCTTCGGCAGGAACAATTCCCTGATCGTGGTATACGGTCAACTCGATAACCGGCTTGTCCAAACGCTGGGGGTCCAGTGGAAGACCCCCTAGTCGGCGAACATTGATCACGGGCCATGTTCGTGCGTGGTCTACATCCCTCATCCAGGAACCGATGGTCACACTAGGATCAAGCCTGGCCTTCAGAAGAGGAATTACCACTGCTTGAATGCGGGGCATATCGCGAACTACGGGCAATTCTCCTCCTTACAGTAGGCTGGTCATGATGTACAGACCCTGAACATAACCACCACGGTGGTTGCGGTGACCGAACTCGACACTCATGGGGGCAGAACCTTCCATGGAGATCAGGTAATCCAAGAAGCCATACTTCATGGACACCCGCTTTTCGGTCACGATCTTGTGGTCACCGGTCCTGCGGTGTGCTGCCAACCTGCCTTCGGCAATCTTGGCCAGGCGGTTTGCCTGCTTACGTACTTCGGACTGCACCTCAGGCTGTGGCGCGATAATCTTGTTCATGGCCTTTCGGCCGATCAATCTGATCTGGACCATGTTAATTTCGCCTGATGATGTAGTCAGTATGGGCCGTGTTGTTGGAGCCGTTGTACCTTCGGGGCTTACCGATGATGGACCACCGCACACCAAGCCACTCGACCTGGGCCTGTGCCCCGATCAGGAATGGAAACGACCTCGGAAGCCTGAGACGGTAAACCTGTTCCGACTCAAAACCCTCGTTGTCCTGCTCGGCACGACGCGCAGAAGTACCAGACTGCGCAGCCAACTGAACGGCTGCGATAGTTTCTACTCCTACTGGCCCTGCCTTGGTGATTGTGTTTCCATCCGAGTCGGTAGTCTCGATCTCTTGGAAGATGATTACGGTCTCTCGCCCTGTGTCTAGAAGGCTCATGTTGGCCAACTCCCAATATCTTCCCATGGGTACGGCGGGTAACAGCGTCCTGGGTAAGGACCGATGTATGGCCGGATGACATAAGCTCCCGCACGCACACCCAGTAGCGCCCACTCGGACGCGAGGATATCGATACGCCCAGACGCGACCTTGACACTGATCTGATAGGAGTAGTTGCCATCTGTTTCAGCGGTGTACCCCTCTGGGTTTCGGATCAGCCTCAGAATTGCTTCGGCTTCCACCATGATAACGACTTCGACATCCAGGGTTCCGTCTGCCACGAGGGTATCCAGATCAGGAAGTCGATTACGGATGATGAGTTCCACGTCGTTCAGACGAGTCTGGACAATCGTGGTCTCCCCGGCTTCGAGTGGCCTACCCAGCCGGTCTACTACATCCTGAACCGATGCGTAAGCCAATATGACTCCTTAGAACGTAGTCGGACGAAGCACCGAACGAATCAGTGCCATGAACCCGGTCTGAAGATCGGTTCGGCCAATAGCAGCCCAACGCTTATCGGTGTCCTCGCGGGCGAACACGGCTTCGACATGGTCACCCACAAGGGCGGCCAGTTCCTTCAGCTCATTCGCAATGCGAAGCTCTTCGTCGGACAGCTCGCGGTAGCCCGTAATGGGCGTAGTCTTAGTCATTGGTTTCCTTCTGCTTGGGGGGACGACCCCGCTTCTTGGGCGTAACAGGCCCTGAGATCGTCTGTACGGACTCGGGGACCTCTTTGAGGTAATGCCACCCGTCTTGCTCTACGAGGCGCTTAGCGGTCTTCTCAGAGGCCTCTACGACCACGCCGTTGCTACTTCGGATCTTAACTCCCACGGACCAGCCCTTCGAGTTCGGAGACCCAGGCCGTCATTTCGACCTTGGGGTCTAGTTCTGCCGACCTCTTCAAGGCAAGCTTGGAAGCTGCCTCCCACTCCTCGGGTTGCAAGAGTCGTCGGATTTCGGATTCATACATGTTGAGATCATCACGGTCCACAAAGATCCCGTCCGGACCCTGTGACTCCAGGAGCCCCGGCGTGGGATGACAAATAACCGGAATCCCCGACGCATTCGCCTCAACCCCTGCCATGCCATACGACTCGTAGAACGAGGGCATCAGAAGAATCTTGGTCTGTGACCACACCTCGTCACGCATCTGGTCTGTGTGCTTGACGAAGTCGACGTTGTTCAGGTGAGGTGGCGGAAGGATTTGTGTGCCGTGACCACCTTCGACTGCGAGGAACTCCACATCAGGCATCCGACGCGCAAGTTCATACAGGATCTTCGAACCCTTGTGCTCGTTGAGGTTCACCAGAGTGACCTTGGTGCCGGGGGTTGTCTTGTGCTGGTCTGGAAAGACAGGGGGATGAACAATCATGGATCGCATCCCGAGACGTTCCAGCTTGTATTTCAGCCATTCCGAGTTGAACACCACGAACTCTGGCTGTAGGTCGAACACCTGTTCCACGCCGTACATGTCGTTGTGGCACAGGAAAACCAAAGGAATGCCAAGCTTCTTGGCGATGTTGTTCGCACGGATCGTGTTGTCATGATGGGTGATGATGACATCAGGCTTCCATGTCATGATGTTCTGCCGTGCGTAGATGATGTTGGTGACGATAACCTCTACACCCTCGTACTCATAATGTACCGGGGCTTCGGGCATCACCGTTGCGAAGACCACAACCTCATGGTCTGCCGCAAGAAGTTCCTTCACCATGGAGTGGAGCATCGTTTCGGAGCCCGCACATCGGAAAGGAACGTAAAAATGGACTAGCACTGAAACGCGCATTGGCGGACTCCTTGTAGTGGGGTGCAGGCTGACGTCCGTCATACCGTCATTTAATCCTCTAGACAAGAGGAACCTGCACCCTACGTTGATTAGCTACCCGATGGGTTCGTGAACTTCACGAAGCCGTCCAGGTTACCCACGATCCAACCGAAGGTGACCTCGATCAGCAGGGCAATCTGGTTGGTCTGCCACATGGAGATGGTAGACACACCATCCGTCAGAGTGGCCTGATCCGAAATCTTGATTCGGACCTCGTCCGCAAAGCCCCATCGGAGCTGGGAGAAGTCTCCACCAATGATCTGGGTAGTGCTGGCCGTAGCCGCACCCAGGTCACCACGAACAGCCTTACCATACTCCGCAGGGAAGCCCAGGATGTTGCCTCGGGTCGCCGTGAAGTTGATTCCAGCCGGGTTCACCAGGTTACCGTTCGCATCGCGCTCGGCACCCTCACGAATCAGGCGTGCACGGAATCGGGTGTCAACAGCCCAACCATCGAAGTCCGTCTCGGGGTCGATCATCTCGTAGCCCGCGATCAGCTCGTCATACAGGTTCCCAGGACCAGGCACGGTGTCCAGGTCAACCACGTTAGTGGTGTTGTTGAGAACGTTGGTAGACGTAATGCCCTGAAGCGCAGCACCAGTCAGAGGCTGCTTACCATGGAAGACCGCGAGGTCGATACCACGCCCGATCGCGAGAGCCATATCCGACTGAATCTTGCTGTAGAACCCCTGCGGGTTGGTACGAGCAAACTCCTCGGACACGGTCACGATCGTGGCCAGCTTGATCGGGCTGAAGGACTGGGTATCCCACGCAACACCCGACAGTGGCTTGGTACCACCCTCACGGAGTGCGTTGGTCGTACCAGTACCAACCTGGCCGACCTCGGGACGCTTCGTCTGAACCGGGATAACGGTCTCACCGTACGAGACGGGGATACGCTCACCCAGACGAAGAACAAGCGAAGTCTCCTGCGCCTGCTCGAAAATAGCCCCTACGATCTCTGGGGGCAGCAGGTCATCCGGAACATACGCAAGACGACCCTGGTGGTCGTTGGTAGTATTCGGAGCAAGCTCATTGATCATTGCCATTTCGGCGTTTCCTTACCTAGTGATTTTACTTTGGACCATGTCGGCAAACAGCTCACCTGGGGTCTTCACGCCACCTGCGTTACCACCCGCACTCTGGGTCCGATCGGTTGCACGCTGCCTTCCGGCAGGAGTACCGAACATCTCCTTGAGCTGCTTCGCGTGTGCGTTCAGCTCGTCTTCAGTGCTTCCCTTGAGCAAATCTGCAAAAGCCACGGCCTGTTCACCCGGAACATCAGCCGCAATGGCAACCTTCAGCTTGGTAAGCCCGGTCACCGCGTTGTCGCGCTCCGTAATAACGGAGGTCTTCTCCTGAGCCAAAGCCTGGAGCTGTGCGTCGTATTCGACCTTGGCCGCAGCCTTAGCCTCATCGGCAGCAGTCTGGGCCTTGATTCGGTACTTCGCAGCTTCGGCGTTAGCCTCAGCAATAGCCCGACGACCCCATTCCGGAAGCTCAGCGGTGTTACCCTGGTTGCCGGTCTGGTCGTTGGCGGACTTGTTATCGTCGGACATGAATCCCTCCTGGGGATGTTATTGGGATCGGCTCCAGGCCGATCTACTTGACTACTGCAAACTCTTCTGGATCGACTTGGTTGTCTTCGATAGCACGGCGAAACGCGTTAAGAGCATCCCGCCCGGAGAAACCCTTAGTTGCTTCAATCCATGTATCCCTGGCTGCGAGGTAATCATCCCTGCCCTGCCAGTTCATTCGGTCGAAGACCGGAACAACCTTGCAGTCACAATTGGGATGGAACCTGGTCATCAACTCGTTGAACGCTTCTGTGTCATTCTCGTCCAGGATGTCAAGGGCGGTTGTGTCGTCCGTGTTCAGACCAGCCGACTCTGCGGACTGGTAGACCGGACCTCGTGACACCAACATCAGGCAGAAACCACAGGTCTCACGGCCCGTTGCCACACGAGCCCAACCCAGTGCGAAACCGTCTGATTCGACCGCGTTTCGGATGGTCCTTCGACCACCATTTTCTACTTCCTTGACAGCCCGGAACCCAGCCTGGATCGCTTGGCCCAGACTGGTGTTACCTGACTGAAACGGCTTCTTCGACGGGAACATTGCTTCGTAGAACCAGTCGTATTCATACGCCGGAAGATCGATGTCGAACCTGTCGTCATCTCCTGTGTGGTTCTTCCGTTGCGTGTCGTAATACTCCCGTGCGAGTTCAGCACTTTCCGTCCGGGCTTGGTTGACCAGAGGGAAAATGCTTTGCACAATGTCTTTCCAGACCTGCGAAGTCAGTGGAATGAACAGAAACGGGAGGAGCACCTGTAGTACCAGCCGCATTACGCGGGCTGAGATACTACGCTGTCTTTTGTGTAGCTGGGTTAGCAGCATTCGGATCAACCTTGCCGATCTGCTCATTGGTCTTCGCAGTACCATCAAGCAGCAAGGCGTTCATCTGGGCTACCGGGTCATCCTTATCCCACTGACGCATCTGCTTGCGCTGAACGTCGGAATAACCCATCTCGATACGAGCCTGCTCAACCGGAATGATTCCAGCCTGCTGGAGCTTGACAACACCATCGGACTTGGCCGCGAAGGTAGGAGTCGAAGGATCACGCCATACCGATTCGAGCTGGTAAGCATCCTTCGGGATCGAACCGTCCATGACCAGCATCCCCAGACGCATGGTGTCTTCCCATGCTTGTCCAAACATGCGGGCCTTGCGCTCGGTCTTCTTGACCAAGCGTGACTCTGCCGACTTGATTGCCTCTGCACTTGCCGGGTTCTCCGAAGAGAACGACAGATACTGTGGTGGAAGACCGGTATACGATGCTACCTGCTTGGCCAGTTCCTGGAGGGACTCGGTAAAGTTCCGCAGATCCGCAGCAGAAAATTGCATACCCTTGCCGTTCTCATTTTCGAACGCCAGGATACGTGCCATGTATGCTTCCATAGCCGCACCCGGATTGTCAGGGTCTGTAGGTAGTTCGTCTCGGTCGATACCAAACAGCACACGCTGTGGAATCGCCATGAGTTCCGAAGCAGTCTGAAGGTTCATCATGATCCGTGAAGCCGCATCCGTTGCCGAACGAAGCTCAGGGGTGATCTCAGACTTGCCATAGGACTCGGTGAGCCGTTCCCGGTTCACCAACTGGGTGGCCAACACACGGTCGAGATCGTGCTGGATAACCTCGTCAACCTTCCACTGCGCAAACGGTCCACCACGGGCTAGGTACACAGTCCTGTCGGGCAGGAGCAGCGTAGCCATATCCTCCTTGGGAATGGTGGGATGCTTGTACAGCCGAAGACCTTCGTCCAGCTTCTTGGTGCGCTTGTTCTGCTTCGCGATGAAATTGAACGGGGACTCCACGCGGATAATCGGGATGTCCGGGTTGTCATCGTCGTCGCCAGGCGCGGCAACCGTAATGTAGGCAACACCATGAATCATGGCTTCCAGGTGACCCAAACCTGATTCTGCGTCAAGGAAGTTGGCTTGCCACCACGAGCGCAGGCGCTCATCGACTTCGGCCTGATCCGCATTGCGAAAATCTTCCAGGTCCAGCCTCTCTTCGAGACTGTCAAGATACATTCGGGGCCAACCAATAGCGGCCGTCATGTGTCGAAGCTCAGGAGGGGTTGACAAACCCAGCGCCTTGAGTCGGTATTCAGACTCGTAGTACGCCTGGTTTTCTTTGAGCCGGCCCTTTCGGCCGTTTAGCGCATTGACCAGATCGTCTACTGTCTTGTCGTATTCACTCATCGCAGGATTGCAACTCCCTTCTTCTTATTCGACTTACTCATAAGGAACTCCTGTCGGGCTCCGAAAGCAAGCACCGCACAGACCGCAGCATCAATCTTCCGCGATGAGTCCTTGGTAGCCTTACTGATGGAGATCCCAAAGTTGTTTGGACGCCGGATGGCGTTCAACACGTGTCGTCGAAGCGCGACGTCGCCGTTGTGGACCAGCTCTTGTTCAAGAACCGCATCCTGGAAGCGCTCGCAATCGAGTGTGAACGCCTTGATATTGGAACGCATGTCATACGCAACCGGGTGCTTGGCTGTTGCCTTGAGCTTCAGCTTCTTTCCGTACGCAGCACCCCACGCATCGACATACGATTCGAATTCCTTGACGTCGGACCTGAATCCCACGACATCATACTGAGCGAATGCCCAGTCCACCGTGTTGTTCACATCCTCGCGAGGAACCTCACCACCGTACTTCTCCGGATTCCAAATCTTGATGGGGAAGATCGCAGCGTCTTCTACTCGACACGCCACCAGGGCTGTCCAGTCCGAGGACTTACTACCATCGAATCCCATGGTGATACGGTCACCAGGACGAAGCGGTTCCAGCTTCACACCCAGGCACTTATCCCACTCTCGTGGAGACACCCAAGCGTCTTCTGCTGCGTTGATCTGGTTCAGGAACTTGCGTCGCGACTCAGTGACGTCTTCACGCACGTCCAGGATCGATTCTACGATCGTGTCCGTGTCGAGCCAGTCCGCATCACCCTTGCAGATTTCCAGGCCCTCACGGAGCCGCTGGATGGCTGCTAGGTATGCTTCCTCGTCTTCCATCAGCTCAGCAATTTCACCGACTGGTGTATCCGCAGGAGCTTCAAGAGCATCGTAGAGGAAACCGGTCTTGACAGCCTCGCCTGACTGCTGCTGCTGCCACGCGTCCCAGTCTCGTTCCGCATCCGATTCCTCACCAGGACGGTGAGCATTACAGATCGACAGAGAACGACACGTACCGTACGCACCCTTGGTGACGTTACCCCGGATGATGTTGGCCATTTCAAGACCCTGGTTGGATTCGATCCACCACTGGGTCTCATTCTTGATGACGAAGGTTGGACGCTTGCCCTCAAGAGCAAGCGGACTTGATGTCACCGACTCGATCATTCCACCCGCACGGGAATAGATGATGGTCTTGTGAACCTCAAGCCCGAACTCTTCCTTCATGACCTTGGAGGCCATAGCCGGAAACAGGGTGAAGGTGTTACGAGTCTGGTCCTGGGACACCGCAGCGATCTGAATCCATGCCGAAGCCTTTGGCTTCCCCACGGGCCTACCTGTCTTTTCATCCCAATGACTAAACTGAACCGGACCACACAACTCTGCAAGAGCCATAGCGGCTGCAAGCGGGTCCTTACCCCAACCCTTGAGTCGGCGAAGGAGCCCGTTGCGATAAATGAACTTTCCCATACCGTCGATGGCGTACCACCACAGTAGGAATCTGAACTGCTCCTCGGTGACAAGGAAATTCTCTCCCGCACGAGGCCCGGAAGGCTGGACCACATACTTCCACATCCAGTTGACGATCTCGTCCCCCAGAGTGAACTCGGGGAGATAGAAGTCCCCATTTTCCAGCCTTTGCCAGGTGGGGCCAACGATGTGAGCCGGTGCAGGAGCAAGAGGTGGCGAACCCATTTGTGCTCCTTCAAAATTACAGGGGTGTACGATGGTTGGTTAGGGTGAGGTTCAACGGAAACCCAGTACTGGCGTACAGGACCCCACTTGATGCTGCCTTGACGGCCCACCTCAGACGAACGGTTCCTGTGTCCAAGTCGCCAGAAGCGACAATAAATGACAGAACACCAGAACGCCCAATGAAGGGCTGTCCAATGGGGTAGTTTGCCGTGTTACCAACAGAAGATGGTGTCGACGTATTGGTAGACAGATACCTCTGGATAGTTGGTGTCCCACCGGTTACCACGACTAGGTCTTCGGACCAGTCTGCTTCGTTGCTGACCAGGTGACCGTACGCAACCTCGATACGTTCACCAACACCAGCCGTAATCGTGTATTCAGGAGATCCCGGAAGCAGTGCCCACGCGTCGCCGTTGGCGGCTACGGTGTAGCCAGGAGACTGGCTGGTATCCCGGACAATGGTCACACGCTGCTTCAGGGCATCGATAGCAGCCTGAAGACCTGTGGTATCCGAGATGACATGGGTATGAACCGTATTTGCCTTGGTTGCCAGACCATTGGTAAGGTCTGTGGTGGTTGCGTAAGAACCGACCGCCTGCTTTCCGTCAAGGGCGGTCTGGAGCCCGGTGACGTTCGCAATGGTGTGAGTATGACCCAGAAGGGAATACCTCGCATCACCACGAGTATCATTGAGGTACTGGGAGTGGTCGTCGTCTGCGAGACCTGTCAGCGCGCCATGGTCGGTAACTCCACCCCCGCCACCTGCTGGGAGATCGATATTCCCGTAGGCGTCGGGGAAATAACCATCGACACTTCGTACTGGGTCGTACAGATCAGGGTCCGGAAGGAGCATCCCGACAGCATCAGGCAGGTTCAGGGCAACGCCGGTCGTGACCTCAACTACCTTGGTGGCCCTGTACAGCTCTGAGAGCCTCATGGAGACCTGATAGACCCCCGAGGGTAGCGTTTGGTTCAACTGGCCTGCGGGGACGTCTACAACGGTCCTGACAGGCAGTACGACCCCGTCTGCGTCGTCTGGGATCTCGATCGACTCCAAGAGGAGGAACACGATGGTGCCGACAGCCAACGCCCCTGCTGGGGTGTACCAGGTGCCGGTCACGGTGCCGGTAGGCACAGAGGCTGGTAGAACCATGATGATCCGTTCTAAGAGTTTAGTCATGACTGAAACTATCAAGCGTCAGAATGGTAGGATTCGAACCTACGACCGCCCGCTTCCAAAGCGGCTACTCTACCAAGCTGAGCTACATTCTGATGTGTTCATTTTATGGTGCTGTTCAGAAAACGTGAACACGAGGTTTTTCTGAACAAGAGCCGCAACGAGGACTTGAACCCCGAACCACCTGTTTACAAGACAGGTGCTCTACCATATTGAGCTACAACGGCATGTCAAGCGGGTAGGAGTCGAACCTACGAAGGCAAACCACGCGCTTGGGCGCGTATCGGCCTACCTACAAACCCAAGTGCCAGCATCGCCACTAGTTGTATACTGCTGGATCACGCCTGTCTGCGGGGCCAGGAGGACTCGAACCTCCAACCGCGCTTTTGGAGAGCGCTATTTTGCCGACTAAACTATGTCCCCGAGGCGCAAGCAACCTTTGACGGGGCTTAAACCCTTCGCGCCTTTGTTTTTAGCAGTTACACGGCCCGGTCTGATCAGCACCGTAATCGCGCCTACCTGTCCCGAAACACAGCGGGCAGTCCGGGTCTGCCTTCATAATCACCATGCTGCCGACCTAGGATTCGAACCTAGAACAGGTGGTTCAGAGCCACCGGTGTTGCCAGTTACACCAATCAGCATTGCCTGTGTTCCTCGCACACGGACCCCCGGAATCAAACGTTCCGGCTGGTAACAGTACCGTGCTGTGTGGTCATCCATCCTGGACTTGAACCAGGAACCAAGAGCTTAAGAGGCTCCTGCTCTACCACTTGAGCTAATGGACGATGTGCTTAACATCCACAAGGACGCCACGAGCCCAGCATCCAAAAGAAGCCGGTACCATGACACCTGGGGCACGCTGGGTCTGCCACTTTCCTCCTTGACGTGGTCGGTAGGGGTGGGACTCGAACCCACTGATCCCGGTTTCACAAACCGGTGCCTCGGCCACTTCGGCATCCCTCCTGCTCCAACACTTGGATTCGAACCAAGAACCGCCGACTTAACAGGTCGGAACTCTGCCGTTGAGTTATGCTGGATTACAGGCCACTCGATACACCCCGCCTAACTGGTACTAACAACCAGTGCGCAAGCATCGCTGGACCATAGACAGTTCCTACATGCGTGAGTGTACTGTCAACTAAACTGCCGCCCATGAAGGATTTGAACCTCCGCAAACCCAGGTTCGTAGCCTGGTGCTCTCTCCGGACTGAGCTAATGAGCGATTGTACCCCTCCCCAGATTCGAACTGGGATCATCTCGGGTCTGAGCCGAGCGCCTCTGCCAATTGGACTAGAGGGGCGTGTGCGATAAGGGATTTGAACCGATGACTTCTTCCATATCAGGGAAGCGCTCTGACCTGGCTGAGCTAATCGCACAGAAGATCGAGACAAGCCGGATTTGTAGAACCCGTCCTACAGGTTGGGTTCGCGCTCCGGAGGGGTCCTGTAGTGCCCTCTCGATCTCGTACCGCACCGTGGATTTGCACCACGACAACAGGAGCTTATGAGACTCCCTGCGCACTACGCGCACGGTTCGCGCCCGTTTTGATTCCCAGACTGGCTCCGAACTGGGTACAGCGGTCTTAATCGGTGCTCTGCGAACAGGACAGCATGTGGTTGTCCGGCTCGTTGCCGCACTCACCGCACAAGGGCGTCACTGGATCTGGCTCATGCGGGTTCCCTACGCTTGGGGTTGAATTCGCACCACTCTTCGTGGTTTCCACCCTTGCCACCGCACTTCATGCAGGTGGTTGGTCGTAAGTCGGTCATACGTTCTTGGCCACAATCTGTTGGGACCACTCGACATCGATATGGGACACGATCTCCCACCCCGATGACTCGATCATCTTGGAGTATCCTTCTCGATCCCAGGACCACGCGTGGTTCCACTCATGGTACTGGGCTGTCTCCGAATGTGGAGACGAGAAGATCGCGTACTGGACTTCTCGGTCCTTCAGGTTCCACAGGAACCCATGCGGATCTTCCAGGTGTTCCAGCATCTCGGTACACACAACCACAGGAGCAAGCTCCAGGGTAGCATCCTCGGTTACGTTGCCGTACCTCAAATCCACCCCACGAACTTCACGCCCGTACTTGATGCTGACCTCAATGACGTCGTATCCAAACGAGTTCTCACGATACGGGTATTCAAGGAGGTCCAGCAGACCACCATCACAAGAACCCAAGTCACAGATCGTCGTAGTACCCACCAAGTACGCGTAGTCGCACGCTGTTTGCGCTGCCGACTTCAAACGCGCCTGGTGTACACGGTTGTCGATGTGGTTCACATGGGGCTGATCGACCCACCAGAGTGGGTCTAGCCACTCAGGCGGACTCAGGGGGTCGAAAAGCCTGGCTTCCATGGCTTACACGGCCTCGATGAGCAGAGAAGCACCCGCAGTCGCCGTGTACTGGAGGAATACGGCATACGTGCCCGCAGGAGCCTGGTGGCCGCCCATATCAGCAAAACCGGTAATCACCGTACCCTTGGGGACGATATCCACAGGCTTACGCTTCCACACACCGTTTTCCAGCTCAGCGACAAGCCACTGGGCAACCCCGAGCTTGGCACCCCCAGAACCCGCAGTGAGGTTCACATAGACCTCGGTTACTCCACCATTCCCACCCTGCCACGGCAGGGTCGTGATGGACTCGTTCAGGACATCAGGAAGCGTGGCAGGAACAAAAACAGACTGGAACATGGATTCCTTCTCTTCTTCGACAGGAGGTTCAGGCAGCGGAGGTTCAACATCCGGGATCGCAGCAGCCTGCGCCCGGAAAACGTTCATATCGATCATCTGGCCGGGAGCCCAACCTGGGTCCCACTTCCCGTCGTACCCACGACCATTCACCTCACCATGACCTCGAACGTATTCGAGGTTGCCATCTGCGAACAGATCGGCCACGGTACGACCAAACTTCTTGGAGGTGGCGTACTGCGCATCGGTCATGGGCTTGTTTCCTGGGTACACGATCTCCAGGCCTACGGTGTAGTAGTTCCGGTTGCCTGCGTAGGGGCTTAGAGGGCCCTGAGACGGCCCGTAGCCGCCTCCTGCGTGCCAGGTAAGCCCAGAGGCGATCACAGTCACCGAGCCGTCAGCGTTGCCGCTGAAGTTGCACAGGGCGTTGCCATAGGCCCAGTCCTGCTTGCTGTAGACCAGACCCTCGTAGGCCGATCCGTAGTTGGAACCCGTGTGGTGGATGATCGCACCACGAATATCGATCTGAGGAGTGTCTTCGTTACCACGGCCGTACCAGCCATCCCACTCGTGGACAACCACACCGCGTGCTCTTAGTTCGTTGACAAGAATCTGAACATCGCTCAACGTCGAATCGCAATCTCATGTAGGTCTTTGGTTGATACATCGCCATCGGTGTTTCCAGCCGAGTTACCAGGAACCCCATTGGGTCCCAGCTTCAGGGAAGCCGTGTACTGGTGGATGTACACCCTGTCGGTCTTGTACTTCGGGAATCCTGGAGTAGCACCTGTGAAGGTGCCGTAATCCGCGATCCACAAGTGTGTCTTGTCGTCCATCCACGACTCACCACCAAGCCAGGTGTCGACAAACGATCCGGAGGTGTAGATCAGCATCTCCTCGACGCCTGTGTAACCCCGGAAGGCTGCGATGAATCTCTGGCAGAACTCCTTGCCCGGCTTCTGGTCTTCGTAATCCAGAGCAGGAGGAAGCATCATGTCACCACGGTAGGTGACTCTCATGAAGTTGGTGGCGAAATGGAGAGCCTGCTTCTCAGGCGAACCCTGATCGACAAACGCTCGGTGATAGGTTCCCGGAAGAATGGCATTCTGGTACATGCCCGCATAATTTGCTTGCGCGGCAGTGTCAACCTCTGCCAGTCCTCGGGTGACTCGGGTGATACCAAATTTGATATCGGTTGTGTTCTTCAGGGTTTGCCAATTGATGGTTCCCTGAAGGGACGATACGTCAATCCCCTTGATTGGGTCGGTCATGTCTCTCCTTTAGTGGAAGCCCCAACCAGGAGTCGGTGGAAAGGAGAGTAAACACCACTCAACTGGTTGGGGAACTTCTCATGGTTACGCGGACTTCTGTGCGCGCTCTCGGAAGTAGGTAGCAATATCCGTGATATCTGCTTCCTTGCCTTCTCGTTCGACCTCGATGCGAACGCGACGACGGTCGCCTTCGGTAATCAGGAGGTTGGAAAGAGCGGTGTTGATAGCAGCGAACATAACGCTGCTTGGGTTCTTTTGTCGGAGTAGCTTGTTGATGTGGTACATGACGTACCTCGCATACTGCCAATCCGAAGGCTCGTAATATCGAGCCTGAGCCGACTCCTTCAAGGAGTAGTAAAAGTCCACAACCATTGGATGTGGGTCGTCCAGAGCAAGTTCCGGAGCGATAACCAGTCCTGCGGCTGCAAGCTTCTCGATCGGAATGACATCGGCATTCCGACGAATCCGATCTTCGCTGCGCTTCGGTACTGGACCGGTGATCTTAGCCACGAGAATCACCACAGGTGATCTCTCGGAGTGCTTCATGTTCCATGAAGTACGTCATTACTCCTCCTGGGAGTCTAGTTACGGGCCTTCCTGAGGCCCGGATGGTGTTCTGAAGGTCTCTTGGTCAACCTCTTCCTTCGGATACGCTCAAACACTCCTTCTCTGGAGGATTTGATACTATGGCAGGAGCTGCAAGCTCCTTGGAGGTTGTTGAGATTATGGTCATCTCCTGGAATTATATGATCCACGTCGGTTGCCCTCACGGTGCAACCTCTGTATCGGAGTTGACATGTATTTCCATCCCTTGCCAGAATGGTCCGCCTCAAAGCGGACCAGTTCGGAGGGAGTTGTCTAGTTGAAGTTTCCCAACCCATCGGTTTCTCCTTGGGTACAACCGAACGGTTTTAGAGAGGTTGTACCCTTATTGGAGGTCTTTGGGACCTCCATAAAATTTTAACCAACCTCTTGGACTCCCTAGGGGTCGTCCAAGGGGGGACAACCGAACGATGAGTGAGGTTGAACCCCCCTACCCCCCAAAATACCAGGTCAGTAGGGTTTTTCTGTCTCTCACCCTTTATATACCTGTTACAGCAGCTTGTTTGCAACCATGTGTGATGCACCTCACACAGTAACCTTGAGTCACATTATATAGTTGCAGCTTCAACTACCTGCGGTTTTTCTCGCTGACCTGGGGTTTTCTCGTCATCAACCCGTACCGGGTCGGAGGGACGCT